>WLWD01005679.1_pt1 | contig 322954 bp, 246 predicted proteins | sample 6712731 | NCBI WGS metagenome assembly WLWD01 (sample SAMN12718690, study PRJNA576275) | sponge metagenome | isolation source: marine sponge | host: Mycale hentscheli | place: New Zealand: South Island, Marlborough, Capsize Point | collected 2014-11-01 | reverse complement strand
AGACCAATGGATGGACCACTTGCAGGTAGACCAATGGATGGACCACTTGCAGGTAGACCAATGGATGGACCACTTGCAGGTAGACCAATGGATGGACCACTTGCAGGTAGACCAATGGATGGACCACTTACAGGTAGACCAATGGATGGACCACTTGCAGGTAGACCAATGGATGGACCACTTGCAGGTAGACCAATGGATGGACCACTTGCAGGTAGACCAATGGATGGACCACTTGCAGGTAGACCAATGGATGGACCACTTGCAGGTAGACCAATGGATGGACCACTTATAAGTAGACCAATGGATGGACCACTTATAAGTAGACCAATGGATGGACCGCTTACAGTTAGACCAATGATATCTGTAGTGTACCCAATTATACTGTAGTACCATATCTTCAGTAGTTTATTGGACTGTTTGAAACTGATGTTCAAGTAGACAGAACAGTATCCCATCTAGCTGCTCATTTTGCCTTGAATTTGTTCAATCCTGCAATTTTTTTTGTCTGTTCAGTATATCACCATCATATAATATCACTCGCTATGAATATTTTCGTGTGTCAGTTATTCCATAGGTGGATTTTTCTCCTTGTAGTTATATTCAATTGCTAAACCAGGCAATTGAACTAAATAAAAATAGCGCTTTCTTTTTTAGAGAGAGTGGTGGTTTTTAAGGTGGATAGTGAAATAAATTAGATCATGTGCATGTCTGTACAACCTCGGCAAGTTATCCTGTGATGCTTGGTTCGACTCGGGGCTCAAGCTCCTTCCGCGAAGTGGGCTAACAATTTTCTAGTCCTGAACTGGTAAAGGATCCAGGGAGTGGGGGGCAATATTTAGAATGGGCAAAAGCGCAAGTAAGTTTGCCGAACGGATCAACGACGGCGGGGAGGAGAATAATGGTGGAGTAGAGATGAGCACGGGAACAGGAGGTGGTGCACTGAATTCCCTTACTAGTCTCTGGAGTACTTCCACAGAGAAAGATAACACCTGTGTCCAATGGGGACTTGTAAGTGCAATGTCAAAAAGCGATAAGTGGACAAGTGAGCTATACAAGTTCGTCAGGACTCATGCATTTTGCACTAGTCTTGGTGTCAAACACCATTTATCACTTAGCCAGCCTCCTCTGTGAAATTATTCAGAACTTGTATGGTGTTGGGAGGAATGTATACATTAAAAGTATGTGAGTTGGAAGGGTGACATACAGGTTACTTATGCATACCTTCCAAAACAAGGGAAAGAAACCAGCAGTTTCCTTCACTACCTCTCAATTCTTTTTCATAGCTTGAAATATTGCTGTCAGCTTTCTTATACAACTCTAGACTTAGCTCAAGTCAACTAAACTTGTTCATACATCTGGACAGACTTAGCTCAAGTCAACTAAACTTGTTCATACATCTGGACAGACTTAGCTCAAGTCAACTAAACTTGTTCATACATCTGGACAGACTTAGCTCAAGTCAACTAAACTTGTTCATACATCTGGAGAAGTTACTTCACAATGCATGATGATGACAAGAGTGGGTTCATTAAGTGAATATTGTTATAACAATGAGAGATCTGGTAAAGTATTACCCAGAGTGTATTTATGTGTGCAGATAATTTAGCTATTAGGCAGAAAAAGCCAGCATTCGTTGATAGTGCCTGATGGTAAAATATTGTAGTGTAGTAATCACAAACTTACCCATGGTGCTTGTTCTTTTTCATTCTCATGCATTATGCATTTTACAATAAATCTCAAACATTTAGTAGCGCGGGCTCAATCAATTTGCACTGTTTAGGATGAGTGTTGTTTGTGTGATTTGCACGTGCTGTATATAATTCACTCAACACCACATGTGTTGTGTGGAAGTTGAATTACCAATTTATGTAGAGGCTCCCGGACTCATTTTGATAACGGGTCTGAATTTTGTAATAATGTTAAATAGTATTATTAGCATGAAGGTTGTAAAATGGGTGATACTTTGAAGTCAAGGGTTGTCATAGCAGCTCAGAGGCCAGAGCACTGATGGTTTCAATTTTATGTTTTTATAGTTAGTTTATGAAATTCTATAGTTTTATTTGTTAGTTTATGAAATTCAATTGTTTTATTTGTTAGTTTGTGAAATTCTATTGTTTTATTTGTTAGTTTATGAAATTCTATTGTTTTATTTGTTAGTTTATGAAATTCTATTGTTTTATTTGTTAGTTTATGAAATTCAATTGTTTTATTTGTTAGTTTATGGAATTCTATTGTTTTATTTGTTAGTTTATGAAATTCAATTGTTTTATTTGTTAGTTTATGGAATTCTATTGTTTTATTTGTTAGTTTATGAAATTCTATTGTTTTATTTGTTTTATGAAATTCTATTGTTTTATTTGTTAGTTTATGAAATTCAATTGTTTTATTTGTTAGTTTATGAAATTCTATTGTTTTATTTGTTAGTTTATGAAATTCTATTGTTTTATTTGTTAGTTTATGAAATTCTATTGTTTTGTTTGTTAGTTTATGAAATTCAATTGTTTTATTTGTTAGTTTATGAAATTCTATTGTTTTATTTGTTAGTTTATGAAATTCAATTGTTGTATTTGTTAGTTTATGGAATTCTATTGTTTTATTTGTTAGTTTATGAAATTCAATTGTTTTATTTGTTAGTTTATGAAATTCTATTGTTTTATTTGTTAGTTTATGAAATTCTATTGTTTTATTTGTTAGTTTATGAAATTCTATTGTTTTGTTTGTTAGTTTATGAAATTCAATTGTTTTATTTGTTAGTTTATGAAATTCTATTGTTTTATTTGTTAGTTTATGAAATTCAATTGTTGTATTTGTTAGTTTATGGAATTCTATTGTTTTATTTGTTAGTTTATGAAATTCTATTGTTTTATTTGTTAGTTTATGAAATTCTATTGTTTTATTTGTTAGTTTATGAAATTCTATTGTTTTATTTGTTAGTTTATGAAATTCAATTGTTTTATTTGTTAGTTTATGAAATTCAATTGTTTTATTTGCGTTATGTTCCCTTGACTTATAGAGCAAGAAAGAGCGGATCATAGGTTTCTTCTCTTGTCTGTGTTTAGGGCTCATCTGTTTCGGTCTAGTGAGTTAGTCACTGTTCAGTAAATGGTACCTAATCATGTTTGTTTTTTTTTGTTTGCTAGGCATTTGCCCTGACTCCAGTTATTATCATAAAATCCAGAAAGTTTGCTGCTTTGTTTACACTAGGAAGTGTTTGTAGCTTGGGAAGGTAATTAGTGGAAATTAGAGACATGCGTAGTAAAGAAAAATTATTCCATTTGTGCTACGTGAGGTGTGAACACAATTACTCAGTGGAAGGTTGTAGGCTAGGGCTAGAGATGGGGCGGAGAGATTTAGTGAGTGTGAAAGACTGTTTGGTGCTGACTCAACATTATGCCGTGAAGAAATTGTCTGGAAGACACAAGCAATGAGGCAGAGTTTAGTATTCATCCTAACATGCCTTCTTTAGCATTTTGCTGGTCTTATCTGATGTCAACATAGTTCAGTAGTATTTCCAGTGTAAAAGAGGCCACACCCATTTTGTGTGGATATCATATTAGCATTGAACTATTGGAAAGCAATTATACAACTGACTTACATTACACACACAGAGACAGACAGACACACACACAGATTGTTCGGGGTGCGTAACGTCCCGAGCTCGATTTGGGGTGCGTCTCTTTCTCGAGAAAGAGAGAAAAGACAAAGGTTCGAAGGACCAGGCTGACAAGATCCTAATGGCCGTGGGAATGTCACAGAGCGCAGCCGCTGTCACCAAGGCAATTGCAGCCTTGCTCTATAACCCCTAAAGTGGCAACTCCCTTAATGGTATTCAAGGGTTTAGGCTTTAAACTTATCAACAACTTCAAGAATGATTACAAGACATTAAATGTGGAACACTTAGTCTAACCTGCAGTGGTTCTGCAGGTTATTAGATTGCGTGCATGAATATGATTACAAGTGAGTACAAGTGATTACAAGTGAGTACAAGTGAGTGATTATCAAGTTCATAGTGGATGAGTAAATGTGGTTTCTCTTAAGTGTTCTTGACTTCCTGTTCAGGAACCTGAACATACTCCGGGGGGGGAAAGATAGTCGGCACGTTGAGCTTATCCAGGCTGGTCATCTTGATCCACAGAGTCTTCGGGGAGCAGTGGGATGATCAGGTGAGTAGATCTTTTGCAGGTCCTTCCTCCGCAAAGCAGTTCCACGACGCGTACAACTCCATCATCTCCCGGAAAGGTGTCTGTGATTCTGGCCATCGGCCAGTGTCTGTAGCCAAGGGAGTCTTCTTTCAGGAGTACTACATCATTCTTGCGGAATGTATGCTGAGGAGAGTTCCACTTCAGTCTAGTCTGGAGAGTGTGTAGGTAGTGGTTCTTCCAAGCAGCCCAGAGCTCACTAGTAAGTCTTTGGGTGAGTTGCCACCTGCGTAGAGCGGGCAGCTTTGCCGTGGAAGGGACATCAGTGGGGAGAGCTTTGAGAGGTCTACCTACTAGGAAGTGACCAGGCGTAAGAGCCAGATTGTCAGGGTCCGTCGAGTCGAGAGGCACCAGAGGTCTCGAGTTCAGAGTGCCTTCTACTTCAACGAGAATAGAGGAGAGCTCCTCAGTTCTGAGATGGTGTGGTTGGACTAGCTTCCTAAGCAACAGCTTCATCTGCTTAACCGCAGCTTCCCAGAGACCTCCGGCATGGGGAGTCCTAGGAGGAGAGAAGTGCCATTCCACTCCGTTTCGAGCAGTGAAGTGCGAGAGCGCATTCTTCGATCGTCTGAGCAGCTCCTGTATCTGTTTCAACTCCGCTTGAGCTCCGATGAAGTTGGAACCGTTGTCGGAGTACATGGCGACTGGGCATCCTCTGCGGGCACAGAACCTTCTCAAGGCTGACAGGAACTCATCAGTAGATAGATTGAGGCAGAGTTCCAAATGTACCGCTTTGGTGGCCATGCAGATGAATAAGCAGGCGTAGCTTTTGATGTGGACGGGTTTTCTAGTGTACCCTTGTTTGGTGATGAAGGGGCCAGCGAAGTCCACTCCTGTGTGCAAGAATGGAGCTGACGGCATGGTCCGGACTTGAGGGAGAAGACCCATGGGCTGAGTCGTTCCTTGTTGGTATGCTCTTTGACACTTGATGCAGCGTCTGCTGAGTCCTTTGAGGTAGTTCCGGAGACCAGGGATGTGATAATTGTCCTTCACTATGGCGAGCAACGTATTCGTGCCTGGGTGAAGGTGTCTCTCATGCAGGGATGATAAGAGAAGTCTTGTGAGGCCCGACTGGATAGGTAGTGGGATGATAGATGTGCCATGAGAGGGACTGACGGGGTCCCTGATTCTCGTAGACACCAAAAGGATTCCACGATCGCCCAGAGAGATCTTGTACTTTCCAAGGACATGGCCTTTAGGTAACGATTTATTCTTCTTCAGGGCTTGGAATGCTTGAGGGTAAGACTCCTGCTGCTCCATAGAAATGAGGCGCTCGAAGGTCTCCTTGTACTCGGGTGCTTTGATTGTTGAAGACCTTGATCTTTCGGAGGGGGCTAGTCTTGTGTTGTGAAGGAATCTCCTACACCAGGATAGGATTCTTATCATGTGGTCGAACTTGGAAAACTTGTCCCAAGGTTTCTCCTGCGGCTCCGGTATAGCAGACAATGTCACGGTCTTGACCTCTGGTATGACGTCTGGCAAGGAGAACTGAGGAGGGGGCCATTCCGATTGTGGAAGCTTGAGCCATGGGGGTCCTTTCCACCAGAGTTCGGAGTCCAATAGAGATTTCGCTGAAACACCTCTGCTAAGCATGTCTGCAGGGTTGGAGGCAGAAGGCACATGGCTCCACTTGGCATTGGGAATGAGCTCTTGTATTCGCTTGACCCTATTGCCCACGAATGTATTGAGTGAAGCAGGTGATTTGCGCAGCCAACAAAGGACGATGGATGAGTCTGTCCAAGCCGTCATGGAGTTGATGTCCAGTAGCTCAGAACAGTAGTGCAACAGTTTGGCCAGTGTATAGGCAGCTGTGAGTTCGGCTCTCGGGATTGTAAGACCTTTGAGCAGCATTACTCTAGCTTTAGAGATGATGATGGATGTAGTGGACGTGCTGTCCGATAAGATCTTTTGTAGATAGACTACAGCTCCGTACGCTTCTTGGGGGCATCCGAGAACCCGTGAAGGTGGTGAGCTATGGCAGCGGCCGAAGTGGTTGAGTATCTGCGAGGCACAGAATGGTTGGAGATGATTTCCAGCTGAGATGTCCACGCTCGCCAGGAGTCTTGGATCGGTGTAGGTATCTCTTCGTCCCATCCGACTTTGAGCTCCCACAGTTTCCTGAGCAGGATCTTTCCCGTGATGGTGTAAGGAGAGTACAGCCCTAAGATATCGTAGACCTTGCCAAGGTTGGATGCAATGCTACGCTTGCTGGGGAAGACGTCAGGTGGAACTTCAGGCGTGGAAACTGACAGACTATCCTGTGACACGTTCCAGTGAAGTCCCAATGCCTTGATCGGTTTTTCAGTTGATGAGATGAGGAGGTCTGCTGTCTCCACGATCTCCGGAGGTATGGTGAGTCTGAAGCTGTCACTGCTGGAACGCCACTTTCTTAACGTCATGCCAGCGAGCTCTAACAGACTGCAGAGCTGTTCTCGCAGGTGTGTAGCTTCTTCCACTGTCTCTGCCCCGGCTAGATAATCGTCCACGTAGAAGTTCTGCAGGATGGCTTTACTAGCTTGTGGATGAGAAGAGTGGTGCTGTTCCGCGAGATGTCGAATCACTTGAGTGGCTAGGTACGGGGATGACCTGACGCCAAAGGTCAGTCTCTTCATCCGCATGTCCTTGAGTTGGCCAGACTCGTCCCTCAGCAGAAATCGATGAGCGTCGCGTTCACTAGGATGGAGCTTGACTTCCCGGAACATCTTGCTGATATCAGCTGAGATTCCAATGACATGAGTGCGGAACTTCAGCAAGATGTCGGTCAACTGAGGGTAGAGATTTGGGCCAGGCTTCAGAGTATCATTGAGGGATATTCCGTTGGTAGTGGGAGCAGAGGCGTCGAACACCGGCCTCACTTTGGTCGTGGTGGAGGAAGCCTTGAAGACCCCATGGACAGGCATGTAGTAGTGCGCAATGTCCTTTTCTGATGCAGGTACTTCCTCGGCATGGTCCAGGTGGTGATATTCCTCCAGGGCCGTATTAAACTCGCTCAGCCTTCCTTTTCTTGTGAGGGTCTTCTCATTCTGAGTAGAGCGTCTAACAGCCAAAGTTCTTGAGGCACCCAAGGAAGGGGTTGGAGTTATACGAGGGAGGCACACGACATATCTCCCGTCTTGATCGCGTTGATGCGTGTCAAGGAAATGTTGAGTTACTTCTTCGTCCTCAATAGAGAGGTGAGCAGATTCCGGCGTCCTATCCAGCTCCCAAAGTCGAGAGAGATCATCCTTCAGGGTGTCTTCAGACGCTTGTATTTGCAACACTGCAGGATTCTCCAGTTGTCCTTCCAGAGGTCCCAGAACAGTCCACCCGAATATGGTCGGTTGGATGTCCACTCCTGATTCCAGCCCTCTGACTAGCGAGCCGAGTAGACACTTGGAATAGTTCTTTCCTCCCAGGAGGATGTCTATCTTTCCCCCGAAGTGAGGGTCCGCCAGGGGCAATCCTTTGAGGTGAGGCATGGCTTTGATGTCGTCGATGTTCCTTGGAGAGGGAACCTCAGGAAGACTCTTGACCACTTGCAGCTTGGTCGTGATGAATTTGTCAGGATGGAGTAAGGACTGGATGGTGACTTTCACGAAGTAGCGACTGACTCTTCCTCCACAGGACATGTTGATGTTCAGACGCCTGGGGTGCCTCTTAAGCCTGAGTTGGGTGGCTACCGTCTTCGTGATGAGGGAAGTAGATGCCCCAGTGTTGAGGACCAGTCTTACGTCTGTCTCTCTGTCCCCTTGGACTGCTTTCGCTACAGCCGTGTGGAGGAAGGAGATCTCAGGAGGCTCTTCAGATGAGTCAGCCGAGTCAGAATCTGCTTCTCCTATAGCCATGAAGTCGTTGGCAGAAGAGGCAGATGAGCTAGCGCTCAAAGTCTTTGATGAAGACTGTTTTGAGGGTCGATGCAGGAGAGTATGGTGTTTAGAATCGCACTCTCTGCAGGTGTAGGAGGAGTAACAATCCTGCGTGGAATGGCTGGTGGACAGACAGTTGGTGCAGCTTCGCTTGTCCTTGACAAACTTGAAGCGCTTGTCTACGTCGTAGCCGAGAAAGATGGGACACTTGAACAATTTGTGTTGCTCCTTGCACAGAACGCACTCCATCAAGTTGGTCTTAGCTTGGCGGAAGGTGCCCTTCTTCGGCTGGAAGCTTGTGGCTGTGCTCCTAGTTTCCTTGGGCCGGTCGTGGATATTGCTTTCCAATGGTTTGATGAATGCCTCTATGTTCGCCATGGTGGGAACCGAATCGGATGTAGTGTAGAACTTGGTCCATTGATCCATGAGGTTGTCATCCAGCTGATCGATAACCAGGGCTGCTGCAATCTGAGTGGCTTCCGCGCACCCCAGTTGCTCCATGGCTCGTAGTGGAAGTGAGTAGTTTTGCCTTAACTTGGCGAAGCTAGCTTGGTCGAGGTGTATCCTTTCCCGAGACATCATCTTCCTCACAAGATGAGGAAAGACGCGTTTGGGCGACCCGTAGCGATCCTTCAGGGCTTCAAGTGCTTCTGTATAACCGTTCTCTGAATTGGCGTAGGACTTGACTATTTCTTTTGCTTCAGTCTCTTCCATGGCCTTGAGAAGGAAACATGACTTTTCCCTTTCGGAGTATTCATCTCCAGCTCTATCGAGCGCGGAGGAGAACATGTCGTAGAAGTGGAGCCAATCCGGGGGTTGACCCGAGAAGGTTGGTAGATCCAACTTCAGCTTGGTTCCTCTGTACATGGTGGGCCTTTCCGTAGTGGTGGCCGCTGGCAGTGTGGAACGTCCTTCCGCAGCCCTGATGTTGTTATGCAGTGCGGTAACGCCTTCACGAAGCTGAGATATGATGGTATGAATGTGTTCATTGGTGAAGTAGGAAGAGGCCTTCCTGGCCAGAGCGGACACCTCCTTCTTGAAGTCTTTGAAGGACTCCTGATCGTGAGTCCTCGAGGGTTCCCTGATGGTGAGCAGGGAGTCGAGTTCTGCGCTCAGGTCGGTGCCCGCCTGCCAAATCTCCAGCTCGCATCTGAGCTTGTTGAGTTCTTGACGAATTGAGTAGTGAGTATCGTCTCTGACTTCTCGCTCGGTTGATTCGGCGCTGAGAGCAGATTCGTCAATCGAGACGAGATCCTCGATTTGTTCTTGTATGACCTCGTGAAGCTTGACCTCGTGGTCGAAGTCAGCCTTGAGTGAATCTATCTCCGTCATAGCGATTTCCCTTAGGTCCTTAGACAGTAGAGCCGACAACCGTCGTTGTATTCTGGTTATCTGTCCACGTCTGTGTCCTCTTTTCCTTTTTAGAGTTTCTAGCTCAGGCTGAACTGAGTCGTCCATTTCTACTCTGAAGAATGGGAGTGCAGTCTGACGACAGTAGATGTAGTTGTAGCAGTTTCTTCTCGATAACCCAGTAGAGCTATGTCACTGATCTTCTCACACGGAGCTTTGTATCCGGCTCGAAGGACCAATGTTCGAGGTGCGTAACGTCCCGAGCTCGATTTGGGGTGCGTCTCTCTCTCGAGAAAGAGAGAAAAGACAAAGGTTCAAAGGACCAGGCTGACAAGATCCTAATGGCCGTGGGAATGTCACAGAGCGCAGCCGCTGAATTGCAGCCTTGCTCTATAACCCCTAAAGTGGCAACTCCCTTAATGGTATTCAAGGGTTTAGGCTTTAAACTTATCAACAACTTTAAGAATGATTACAAGACATTAAATGTGGAACACATAGTCTAACCTGCAGTGGTTCTGCAGGTTATTAGATTGCGTGCATGAATATGATTACAAGTGAGTACAAGTGATTACAAGTGAGTACAAGTGAGTGATTATCAAGTTCATAGTGGATGAGTAAATGTGGTTTCTCTTAAGTGTTCTTGACTTCCTGTTCAGGAACCTGAACAGGTTCATCTTCAATCAAGAAATACTTGGTACATACACATGGCATTGATAGATGGACTTGAGTATTAAGCGCAAATATGATTGCATATAGCTGTTTTTTTTTTAGTATGTGGTGTGGATCTACTAGAAAGGATAGTGAGCTATAATGGAGGGTTGTCTTTGCTTGGCTACTTTTTGAATTTGAATAGAAGGAGCTAGAGGTCAAAGGGCTGGCCAGGACCTCCAGAAGGGTTCAGAATGCTGGTAAACTGAGGCCACAGATTTCAGGAGAATAGGTTGAATTATAAACAGCTACTTTTAGTAAGGCTGCTAAGGTCCAAAAATGAGGAGTTATGTGCACTTTATGGTAAAAGCATGAAACTTTGCATACAACTTCTACATATTATAGACTTCATTATTAGATGTGGAGCCATCTCAGATTTGACCTTAGTTGACTTTTATTCATTAATTTAGGTGTCAAATAAGGAATTTTATGAACTATTTCATATGTTTATGTTCAAACACCATAATGTAAGATATCAAATTAAAGCTCTTAGCATAAAGAGTATTTTAAGATTAGAATGAAGTTTATATCTATTTTCATTTCAAAGTTATGGTCATTTTAGTGGATGTAATTGTGACCACATTGTACAAGAAGGTGTAAATGACATGTATTTTTACCTGACAACAAGACTGCTACATCATTAGTTGGTACTAGTATGGGCTTTTTATAGAATCTACTGAGCCTCAATGGTAAGTTCACTGAAGATATCCTCTCAATGATGTCTCTATTACCAGTATGCTATGTGTCCTTAGATTTTATGGGAGTTTTCTGTGTTTGCTGAAGTAGAATAAGGTCAGCTCTATCTGTGACATTCATGCTTTATGGCTAAGTGTTATACACTGGTGGATGCTTTTGAGCCAGCACCAAAGAAATCATGTACTATAAACTGGAAGTTGTATATATTCTGCCAAAAGCATACTAAAAGTGATTTACAGTGTCCAGCTAGAACAACTAAAACCTCTGTTGTTGGATACAAAACATTAGAGGAACAGCTATTTCAATTTGAGAAGCTTGGGCATGTTCCCATGGGTATAGATATCAAAAGTTTTGATGATGGGAATGGGATTGAAGCCACAATGATAAAACATCAAGCTTGCTGGCATAAATCTTGTCGCCTTAAGTTTAGTCAAACCAAACTTGATCGGCTTAAAAGAAAGGTCACACATGAAGCCAGTGCTAGTCCGTCTAATGAGGGTGTGCAAACACGTTCTCAACATGACTCTATTGATTGTCAGGCTATATGCATCTTTTGTGATGAACCAGCTGGATATGCAGGGCTCCACAATGCCTGCACCTATGACATCGACATGAAAGTTTGTAAATGTGCACTTGAACTTAATGACACTGCTCTTTTGGCTAAGCTTTTCGCTGGAGACACGATCGCTATAGAGGCTAAGTATCACCGCAAATATTTAGTTGCACTGTATAATCGAGCTGCCAGAAGCAATTGTGCGGATAGCAACGAGGAAGCTGATCTTCATGGGATTGCTTCTGCAGAGCTGGTAGCATATATAGATGAGTTTCGTTCTGATGAGAAAATAGCTCCAGTTTTCAAACTAGCTGATCTAGCACAACTTTACAAAGCATGTCTAGAACAACTAGGAGTTGCGACTGAAAGTCGCATACACACACCACGGTTGAAAATACGATTAAATTCAGTTTTTCTAGACATGATAGCACATTTAGAAGGTAGAAGTGTGATTCTTTCCTTTGATAATGATATTGGAGGTGCTCTAAGAAAAGCATGTGACCATGATGGGGATCGCAACGCAATGTGAATGCAGCCAAAATTGCAAGGAAAGAAATGTTTATTCCTTTGATGGATCTCTTACAGAAGAATCTCAGCGTAATGTCTTGCCACAATCTTTACTAGCTCTGGTTAGCATAATTCTTGAGGGTCCCAACATTGAATGTCAAACCCAGCTTGCAAACAAAAAAGCATCACTTTCAATATTCAGCTTTTGATGTTTAACAGTGTCAAACATAAACGAGCAACTGATTCCTCTTCAATGGTTCGCCATAACCAAGATCGTGACATGCCACTTCCCCTTTATATATCAATGAAAATCCATGCGGTTACATGCAGTCGCAACCTTATTGATACTCTCTTTGATTGTTCCTACGATCAACTTTTGAAGCTAACTTCAAAAATCAGTGTGAACGTTTGTCAGCAATATTCTGCTGATGGTGTTGTATGTCCCCTGAAATTGAATTCTGGCTTGTTCACAACAGCAGCTGTAGACAACATAGACTACAACCCCACATCAGCTACGGCAAAAGAGTCATTTCATGGCACAGGCATCTCTCTTATTCAGCATCCATCCCGCATGTCAGAGGGAACAGATTGACATAAGTCAGTAATTACTTGTCAGTCTGCCTCATCCTCTCATTCAGTTGCTCATTTACCATTAGAATACACAAATGTAGCACCAGCATTCATTAAAAGCAAAAGTTTTACTGTACCACATATTGATTCCCTTGTGCTGCCTACAAATGTACAAAAGTTTGCAGAGGCAAAGTTAGAAGAGCTTGCATGGTTTAATGAAGTTTTGAAATCTTTTACCATGGAGCAGTTGAATAAAACACAATGGATATCTTGGTCTGCATATCATGCTAGCATCCAAAATGGTATAGTACCACCTCCAGCCATCATTGCACTCTTGCCACTCTTTGTGGAGAATGCTCATTCAATTGCCATGATAAAGCACAGTATGACTGTAGTTCAAGCAGCTGTTGCACATCTAAATCCTGGCCAAGTTACCATCATCATTATGTTTGGTGGATTACACATTGAAATGGCTGTCTTGAAGGTAAGTATAGATACGTAAGAATGACAATGATGATATAATTTACACTTAAATTCATTGTTTTTATAGGTGCTGGGAGATTGGCTTGATGGTAGTGGCTGGATAGGTGCTTTAGTGCTGGTACTGCTGATTCCTTCATAAATGCTAGTCATGTGACAAAGACAAGACATGCTCATCAGGTCACTGCTGCAAGCATCCACATTCTGCTTCAGCATGCATATGATGAATCCAAGATAGAGGTAAATAACAATGCTGAAGTTCTGTCTTTGGAGCAGTGGTGTCAAATTTGATCACAACAAAGTGTTCATTTGTACTATTGGTGGAAAACACTGTCATTGGAAACTATGATACTCCTTTATACCAGATCCCTTAGAGAAGAAAACTTCAGTTGTACTTTGAATGCTTAATACAGATAGTACCATGGTTGTTTGCTCTGGATCATACTCACTGTTCGAGATGGTTGCCAGTTCACATCCGCGACATGAGCTTGCTACCACAAAAGCATCCAGCAGTTTTTGAAGAATTTTGCAATGGGAAGTTTGTTGTTCAGAAGACACAAAAATTATTCTCTTGCATGGCTATTGACCAGTGCCATGAGCAAAATAATGCTGATGTAAAGGGGTCCATTGGAGGAGCCATTGGTTTGATGACTAATCCTGTAGCATTAGAGCGCTGGATGGTGACTGGTCTAGGTGTAGCAAGAATGGTAAAGGAGTTTGAATCGTCATTAGCGGGTACCAAAGGCAATAATCACAGACATCATGAACAAACTCCAGCAGTACAAGCTACTTTTTTGAAGGAGGTGAAGTCTTTAGTTGCGGTCTTTGAAGAGATGGGCAATCCATTTTGGAACAGAGTGAAGATCTATTGGTTTTGGACACCAAAGATATTTTGGATCCATCTGTGGCAGAAGCAGTTCGAAAAATTGAAATGCTAGATGTAGAGCAGTATCAGAAATTTGTGGAAGAAAGGCTAGTCAAATGTGAGAAGCCAGTCACTGATGTCATTTCAAAGAACAAATTGCCACTGTTAAAACATACATTAAATCATAGCTCTTCCAAACAAAAGATGCGAATTGATGCTTTAAAAAGTAACTGCAATCTTTTCTCGAGATTGTATGTGTCTTGTCAAACACGGTCTGGCAACTTGAAATTGTTTTTTTCACATGAGAACCAAGCTGCTCCCCCATCTTTAAGATTATGCTGATCACGTGTTTTTGCCTTATATATCGAAGTACCTGGAAACAGCTAAGAAAGTGGATGTTGTTTGGGATACTTACATTCGAAACAGCTTAAAAGCTTCTACACGGGAAAGAAGGGACAAGGGAATTCGAAGACGTGTATCTGCAACCACTCTTCTTCCCAATAAGTGGGATGATTTTCTTCGTGTAGCAGAAAATAAAACTGAATTATTCAAATTTTTGTCCGAGCAATTAAAAAAATATCCTGTCCACAATGGCAAGATGGTTTATGCAACCAATGAAAAAGATGTTTTGAGTACCATGGCTGATGCAGACCTTTCAAACCTCAGTCCATGTTCTCAGGAAGAAGCTGACACCCTCCTTTTGCTCCATGCATTTAATGCTGTCCAGAAAGGTAGCAGAAAGCTACTTGTACGTACAGTAGACACTGATGTAGTGGTACTAGCGATATCTAAGTTTCATGAAATTAATCCAGATGAACTATGGATGGCATTTGGTACAAAGGCTAACTTTTGTTACCTTCCTATTCATGAGGTCATCAGTGGCATGGATCCTAAAATCTGTAAAACTCTACCAGTCTTTCATGCTTTTACTGGATGCGACACAGTGTCAGCATTTGGAGGTCGAGGTAAGAAGACAGCTTGGAAGGTATGGCTAGTATTTCCTGATGCCACAGAGGTCTTTGAGGACCTTCTCTTAATGGAAGATGACATAGGTGAATCAACCTTATCAGTACTAGAGCGATATGTTGTCTTGCTGTATGACCGAACTAGTGACTTAGAGAAAGTAAATGATGCCAGAAAGTGGTTATTCATGAAAAAATCAAGGACCCTTGAGAATTTACCGCCAACACAAGCTGCACTTAAACAACGTGAAGCGAGCTAGTTACCAAGCCAACTGCTGGAACAAGGCTCTAATTCGGGATCCTGAACTTCCAAGTCCCGGAGAATGGGGTTGATATATGAATACTGCTGGATGGTACCCCCTTTGGACAACTCTTCCAGAGGCATCAGAATCTTGTCATGAACTAATTCATTGCGGATGCAAGAAAGGATGCAATAATCGCTGCAAGTGTGTCAAAGCAGCACTGAACTGTACTCCTCTCTGTCAGTGTTTTGGTGCATGTTCATCAAATAGTGAATGAATCATGATCACAATAGACACAAAACTATTCACTAAATTTTATCATGGCCATTTGTCAATCTGTTAAAATAGTATTCACGAAATTAACTGTAACTTTATAAAGAAAGTAGATAATGCCATTATTCAAGCATCAAAATACTTTTAATGCTTAGAGCTTTAATTTGATACCCCACACGAATGGTTTTAAAAATAAGTGAAATAATTTTTTAATTTTTTCAAATTTAGGCGTGTACATTAATAAATAAAGGTCACCAAAGTTCAAATCTGTGGTGGCTCCACATCTAATATCAAAGTACTTATTACATACAACTTATGTACAAAGTTTCATCCTTTTACCATAAAATGCACATAGGTTTTGCTTAACAGCTATACTATTTAACTCATTTGTAGTTAGTTGTAGGAGTTTATATACCCCCAGCTGATATTATAGCAGCTGCTCTAACCCAGTTGAAGCCAGGCAAAGTGGCTAGCTTGGCTGGTTACTATAACTACAAGGATAATGAGCTTGAGCAATACAACATGAAGTAACAACCAGGTGAAATGTCTTGAGTTATTTCAGGGGCCATGTACCTAAAGATATCAATATGAAGATATTTAGGGTGGAATAAATATATATATTTCATGCCAGATACCTTTACAATACTATTTTTAAGTACTGACTGTGTGACTATGAAATAACTCAGTTGTTTCATGATGTTATTTCAAGCTGTATTGCTACAAGCTCATTACCCTAGTAGTTATAGTCAGCCACATAGCTTATCAGTTTTCCAGGTTTTTACAGCTACCTTTTGCTACAGGTGTTAGCCACCCAATTGTGGTTAGAGCAGCTGCTAAAATAAGGTTTGGGGAGCCCCTTATAGCAGGGTCGGATTTGTTAGAGCCCCCTTTTTTCTGAAAGAGCCCCTATTTCTTTAGCTAGTCTATTTGATAAAAGTATAATACCATAATACCAATAGTTAATGAGCCATCCCTACTTATGGATATGTGGAGTCAGGATTTTTGCTATTCAGCTTCCTTTTATAATAAAGCAGACCAAGCTCATAGTATGCCAAAGCTGAGCAAGTAAAGCATTAATTCCTGACAGAATAGTATTGTATTTAGTGGTTATTCAATTTTTTCTTCATGGTTGAACTATAGCTATGTAACTACTTTCAATATTAGCTAGAATATTTTTTCTAATGAAATCAGTTTTTTTTTCTTCATGATTAACTTACCTATGCACTCATTTTGTTTTGTTCTTAGTTTTAATTTTCCCTGTTCTTTATGTCAGTTCTAGACTGTTAGATAGTAATACAAATTATTGTGTGAATGAATATTACAATAATATCTTGTAGGAAATACAATATTATACAACATTTTCCATAAGTAGCTCTCACCATGTCACCACTTCTTGAAAAGAGCCCCCCAATAAAAAAAATCCTAGATCCGCCTCTGCCTTATAGCCAACTTCACACCCTGAGTCACCAGTCCTAAGCAGTGAAGATGTCTAGCATAAAACCACTTATTGTGATATGGCAAGATATTTCACTCTCAGGCTTTATTTTCATGCTCTGGAAATTAGCCTGCTCCTAAAATATTTTGCTATATCACACTCTGACTTATGTAATAAGTTTTATATATTATAATATATTACTCACTTTGGGATGGGAATAGTGAAGGAAGCCCAGGAGGTCTGTACCCATGAGTTGTAATCAGAGGGGACTCCTGGTCTATTCACTCCGCTGCTGGGAGTAGATGTCATCTGACCATGAGCTCCTATTCCTCTTGTGCCTGTCCCTTTGCCATTTTGTCCATCCTCCATGTGTGAAAAAATACCACCTCCACCTGCAACTGTATATAAACATACTGATATATTATAATATATTCTCTTGCTGTCACTAGGCACTGTAGGCAGTTACAGCCTCTGACAGAGCCAGGATACCTGTGCAAACTAAGCTCCTGGAGTTGGGCTAGGAGCTAATAGGAGAACAGGCCTTTTCTCACAGCAAGAGGTATGTAGCACTTGAAGTCCCCACTGGACCATTGCTGTTTCATGAGAAAAGGCTTTGAATTTGCACACCAGTAAATGCCAGTCACAGCTGGGTGGACTGGTGGGAGGTGTCCATTGCTATTCAGCAAATTTAATAATTTTGACCCCATATCTTGGGTTAAGAATCAGATCATAATTATTGGAAATCTTTAATTTAATATAATTAGGGTGGGATTAGTTATCGCTTAAAAAAAGAACTCCCCTTTTGAAGTCTCTAGATTTGCCACTGCAGTGGGGTCATAAACTGTTCAGATTACAGATCTTAAGCACTTTGATTAGAGCTAATTCTCGAAGAACCACAGTGTGCCAAGTTGGCAGTAATTAGTTAAAACTGAACAGAACTGCAGTTAAATAGAATGACCGTGTGAAGGTGGTGTTAGGTCTGATAACGTCAGCTGAACTCATTCATGCAGCAACAGGGGGCGGGGCTCATTACCCCATCACAATGACTTGTTACCAAATTGCTACAAGGGAAAAGGGTCTGGTGCCGGGAATGCAATTAATTCGAATTTATCTATTGTCTTTCGGTTGAAAGGGCGTTCAAAACCTTAATTGATCATGTAATATGCTTACACGATTACACTAAATTTTTGATTGAAAGTAAGTTACTGCAGTGTATGTACTTGTTAGGATACATATAAGTGAGTATAAGGAAGCTATAGGAAGTAATGAAGTTTCAGAGGCATGGTTGGTAACTTGCTAAGAGTCTGTTATTATGAGAGAAAAGTAAACATACTACTGAGGCAGGTGTATTGAAATAAGATGGTTGAGGATGAGGGGCAGGATAGATCAACCAATAAAGTATCAGACAATGGTTGTACCAACCCACTATTTAATGTCTTCTGCAGTGTGAATCAGAGATACAGAAAATCGCTCATTGTTGGCATTGATGAATGTATTGTGCTGAAAGGCTAGGTGTTTGTATTCTACAGTTTTTGGGAGGGGAGGGAAGGGGGTGTGGGGGATTGCTAATGTTAGAGGGTGGAGCTGTACAGTTATAGATGTTTATGCATGCTGTAATTTACAATTGGATTAACCGAAAAATCAAAATTGTCTTACGAGTCCAATTTTTAATTCATCATAACAAGTGTATGATTAAGGGAATTACACAGACTAGCAAGTACTCGCCAAATTTATACTTCTTCATCTATAATTATATTTCTCCAGAAAAAAAACAACGAAGTCACTTCTATTTCATCTATAATTCGTTTTGAAGGGAAACTCTTCTGTAATAACAAATTGAATGATTTCATAAAGATGAATTTTACCCGTCACCTTATGTTAATTATTTTACTTTAAAACTCTTTTAACCTTGTAACAATGAACTAAATAGCTATATTTACTAAGAAATATTGTTGCTGTACTTTAACTTTGCAGGAGATGTTATCTACACTGACAGGAGGGAGAGGCTGGACATCCTGTCTGAACACCATTGAAAAAGAGTGATGCAGCTGACGCCTCTGAACATATCACGGATATAGCTAGTATATAAAATGTGGTGTTTAAGACCATATTGTGTATGCTTATTATATTACTGACCCGTGCAGTTTAAACTCTTAATGTAGCAAAGGAGAAGGCACTGTTACATTTTCTGACATTTTCCCTGAAGTTACTAGCTTCAGTGGAGCAAGTGAAGGCTTTGAATTGTGATAGCAAGTTCACCAATTATTTTTTCCATTATGACAGAAGTTTAACGCTTTCGTAGGATATCACAATGTACAATCAACCTGTGTGCATTGGAACTCTTGCTCTCCTTATTCTCTGGCTTTCCCTGTTCTTTCTAATTTTTCCATTTCTTCCTTCCACCTCTACCCTCTGCTCTCCTGGTCCCTTTCTCTTTATCTCTCTATTTACCTTTGCTGATTAAAGAAAGATATTCTCCAGTTCTATTGCTACTCTCAACTTCTTTCCATTTATTGTTGTACTTGGTTTGGTTGCAAACAAATTCGCCTTGCCAATAGTCTAGTGTAGCCAGACCCTTTACTTCTTTACAATTGCCTCTTGGTTTACTTCAGCACTAGTTCATGAAAGCTGCTCCCTGGTTTCTCTGCCACTCCCATCTACTCGATACACAATGGATGTGTAGGGGAGCCCCGCAGTAGTTGTAAATTACCACAGGGGTGATCCACCCACAGATGATCTACCTCGGCCTGGTAAGCGTCGAAGGACCAGAAGAAGAGTAGAGTCCGTGAAGCTGTCTACTTGCCGTGACGTGAGCTTGAATCGCACGCAGCCGCTGGCTTCCGCTTGCAGCCTTGTTTGATAGCTAGAAAAGCGCGTACTCTCTAACATTGTTAAGCGCTACAGTCGGCAGTGGTGGACTGTTTAAGCTTCTTAAAGATTATGATTACAGGTTCAGTATATAAGTGAATGGCTAGAAAACTAAAGAGCTATGGGTAGTGAGTGGTCATGAATATGATTAAGTGAATGGTAATGGGCATACATACATAGGTGATAACGAGGTGTTGATTGATAAGTGGCTAAGTTCTATCTTTAATTGTCCGGATTGAATTTCTTCTGTCTTTGTCTGGGTTAAGTCCCAGACATCCTCCGGGGCTGGGTTGAAAGAGTATCATCGTTCTTGGGGAATTCTTCGGAGATGAATGGTATGATTCTGCACACTGGGCGAGTGTAAGTCTTTCCATGACATCTGAGTGTGACTGCACGAACTTCACCGTCGTCCCCTGGGTGGACTTCCTCAATCTTTGCCAAGGGCCAGTCTCTAACTCGGAGGGTCTCATCCCGGACAAACACTATGTCATTTACTGACAAGCGTCTGCCAGTACAAGCCCACTTTGAGCGCTGGGCACACGAGGCCAGGTATGAGGTCGTCCACTGGCTCCAGAGGTCGGCAGCTAGTCTGCTGGCAAGGTTCCATCTTCTCAGACTGTTGATTTTTCCTGTTGGTGGTTGAGGAGAAGGTGGGGCCACGAGAGGACGGCCAATGAGAAAGTGGCCAGCTGTTAAGAAGCTTCCTTCTGTGGCTTCCTCCGAGTGCAGAGGCTGCAGAGGTCGAGAATTAAGGATTGCTTCAGACTCCAGCAGCACAGTCATCAGTTCATCGAACCGTAGAGCATGAGGTTGTAAGTTCTTTCGGAGGAGTAGCTTCATCGATTTCACAGCCGCCTCCCAAAGTCCACCGAAGTGGGGCGCTCTGGGAGGGATGAAGTGCCAGGAAATGCCGTGAGATTGAGTAAATGTTGAGACGGCATGGGTTGTCTCATCAGATTCCGTGAGCTTTTGCAACTCACGGATCTCTTCCCGGGCACCTAAAAAATTGGTGCCATTGTCCGAAAACAAGTGGGAAGGGCAGCCGCGTCTAGCCACAAAACGTCTGAGTGTGGCCATGAAGTCCTCCGTTGAGAGCGAGGCACATAGCTCGAAGTGGACGGCTTTAGTCACCATGCAGACAAACACAGCCGCGTATGTCTTCACCAAGACTGGCTTTCGGGTGTAGCCCTGGCGTAGAACAAACGGGCCGGCAAAATCTACACCGGTGCGGTCGAACGGAGGTGCTGGGGTTGTGCGACTTGCTGGGAGCATGCCCATAAGGTGGTTGAGTGGGCGAGCATAGGCACGTTGACATGTGGGACATTGTCGGCTGATCAACTTTAGAAGGTTGCGAAGGTTGGGGATAAAGAAGGTGGTGACGAGGATTGAGTGAAGGGCTGAGATTCCAGCGTGACTGTAGGTCACGTGGAGGGTGGAGACGAGGAGCTTGGTCAGTGGAGACTTGGGAGAAAGTGGGATGAGTTTGGACGGAGTAGAAGGTTTGGAGGGGTCACGAACACGACTGGAGAGAAGAAGATGGCCTTGGTCAGCGATGGAGAGGCTGAAACGGTGAAGGTTGTTAGACTTCGGCAGGGGAGAGTTGTGAAGGGCAGCGAAGAAGGCGTCAGGAAGTGATTGAAGTTGGGCTAGCTTGAAGAGAAGTGACTTGGCGGTGGAGGTCTTGTCGGAAGTGAGGCCGGTGGTAGTAGGGTTGGGAGGTTTCCGGCGAAGACGAAGGATCCACGCCACAACCCTCACAAGTTTGTGGAATGAGGAGTAGCGGGACCATAAGTCAATGAGGAAGGTGGATTGGGAGATAGGCATAGAAGAGGAGGGGCGGATGATGGCAGCACAGATGGCGGTGGAAGGTTTGGAAAGCTTGTGAGCTGGCCAAGCAGTCGGTGGCAGAGACAGCCAGGGAGGTCCCGACCACCACAATGTGGAGGCAGTCAGGTCCGGCGCACACATGCCACGACTTGCAAGGTCTGCTGGATTGTTCGGGGAACGAACATGTCTCCAGAGTTGAGGAGGGATGAGGGATTGGATGGCGTGCACTCGATTTGCGACGAACCTGTCTAGCTGAGACGGTTGTTTCGGCAGCCAGTAAAGGACAATTTCACTATCAGTCCATGCGAAGGTGCAGCTCTGGGGGATGTCGAGGATAGAGGCAGTGTGATGAAGAAGTTTTGCGAGGAGGTGGGCGCCTAGAAGTTCTGACTTGGGGATGGTGATAGGTTTCACAGGTGCAACGCGAGCCTTGGCCGTGACCAGAGCCACCGAAATGGATCCATCCTCATGGACAGACCTGAGGTAGATGGCAACTCCATAGGCCAGAGTGGACGCATCACAGAAGCCGTGTAGGGCCTTGTTGATCGATTTCTTGGGCGAGTCAGAAAGTCGGCGAGGGATGGGATGTGAGAGGATGGTAGGGAGATCAGATGTCCAGGCTTTTCATTTTTCTTGAAGGTCCTCAGGCACGGGTTTATCCCAAGGTAGGTCTCTTCTCCAAGTTTCCTGAAGGATGATCCGAGCTTGAACAACGGTGGGACAGAAGAGGCCTAAGATGTCGAAGACGGTAGCTGTTCCAGAGGCAATGGATCTCTTGGTGACGATGGAAGTGTCATGCTGGGGAGGAACGGCGATGTGAAGAGTATCAGCTTGGGTGTCCCAGTGGATTCCAAGTGCCTTTGGTGATTGTTCCGGCTGAGTGAGAGGGAGAGGAGTAGAGGAAGATTCAAGGAGAGAGGGAGGAATGAGAGTCCGCACCTCGGGAGAGTTGGACCTCCACTTACGCAACAGCATTCCCACCTGTGCAAGAAGGTCACACAACTCTCGCCGGAGGTAGTCAGCAGCTTCTACGTTTTCAGCTCCCGATAGGAAGTCGTCCACGTAGAAGGCCGACAAGATGGCTTTAGAGGCAAGAGGGTGAGAGGAGGAGTGGAGATTGGCGAGATGGTGGAGTACTTGAGTGGCGATATACGGAGAACAGTTAACCCCGAAGGTGAGTCGCTCCATTCGGCAGTCCCTGATGGTACCTTGAGTGTCTCTCATGAGAAATCGATGTAAGTCGCGGTCTTCAGGTTCAGAGCAATCTCTCTAAACATCTTAGAGATGTCTGCTGACAATCCTATTCGATGAAGACGAAACTTGATAAGGACGTCAGTGAGAGGTGGATACAAGTTCGGGCCGGTGAGGAGCGTGTCATTCAACGATGCTCCAGATGAGGTGACGGCTGATGCGTCGAACACAGCTCTGCATTTGGTGGTAGATGACAAATCTTTAAATACGCCGTGCACAGGCAAGTAGAAACATGGAGTACAATGGAGTTGGTCGGGAGGGATGAGATGAGCGTGGCCTAGGTCGATATACTCTCTGAGGACGGTGTTGAAGGCGTCTAACTTGTCTTTAGCAGAGAGAGACCGTTCATTAGATAGTAGCCTCTTGTAGGCTTGACGTCGAGTGTCTCGGTTGAGAACATGTGGAAGAGACACGGAAAAGCGGCCATTCACCAGCTGAACGGTGTCATGAAAGTGCTGAACAGCTCTAGCGTCATCAGCTGAACAGGAAGGGGCATCAGGCACTTGATCCAATTCCCAGAGTTTTGCCTGGTTGGAGTTGAGATCGTCGGGTAGGGCTGATTGGACAGAGGCAGCGTTGGCTCCTACAGCGGATGGGGTGGAGCAGGGGCCGGATACGCTGAGACCGAAATGCGTCTGGAATAGTCGGAGTCCATCAACCTTGTGTGGACCTCCAGTGACACAATCATCGATGTCAGAGACACCAATGAAAACATCTATGGCTCCACCGAGGTCTGGTTCTGCAAGTTGGGCGTCCTTCAGATAGGGAGAGTTGAGGATGTCGTCCCGATTGGGCGGAATTGTAGTAGTGATAAGGTCGGGTACGACAATAAAATTGATGGGTTTAGTCTTGTAGGACTTGCAGTGAGACAAAAGTGGAGTCACAACGTAGAACTTGGAGTTGATGTGTCCCGAAGTGCAGGAGATAGACATCGGTTGGGGAAATCTTTTCAAACCTAGAGTGTTGGCGAGATTCTCTGTCATAAGAGATGCTCCGGCGCCAGAGTCGAACATGGCTCTAGCCTTGGCAGTACGATGATCATTTTCGAGGGAGACAGTCACAGTGTTGGGGAAGGCAGTGTCCATAGGTGGTAGAGAAGGTGAAGGAGGAGTTGAGGGAATGTCCACGATGGCGGCAGCATTGGTGGTGGTAGGAATGGCAGGAGTTGTTGCTGAAGATTGTTGTTCACGATCCCGATGGAGAAGGGAGTGGTGCTTGAGCCCGCAGTGGCGGCACGAGAACTTGCTCGGACAGGTGCGACAGCCGTACCGATCTGAGAAACAGTTCAGGCACAGGCGTCGCTCCCTGACCAGCTTGTTCCGTTTTTCAACGTCAAACGCCACAAACGTAGCGCAACGATTGAGCTGGTGCGTCTCACTGCAGGCTATGCACTTGAGGTTAGGCCTTGGACGAGGTGGACGGTAGGCAGATGGTTGGGATGGGGAAGGAGACAGTGAGGATGAAGGACGAGGAGGTTGGGCAGAAGTGGCGGAGGATGAGGAAGACTTGGAAGAGGTGACGAACGATGGAGAGTCGGAAGGCGCCATGTGACAGATCTTGCCATTCGCGAATTCGAGCCAGTTGTCGAGGTCGGGTCGTTTGATTTTGGCGATAAACTGTTGCCAATCTCTGCTCATCTGAGGATCCAGCTTCGCCTTGATGTGGTTGGTCAGGAACTCCGAGAGAGAATTCCCGATGTGGGCAGTGAGTGCTTTGTGTCCTCTGACAATCCGGTGAATGGAGTCTTGGAGGCTGTCGAAGGATTCCGTGATGGTGGGAAGGTCGAGAATCCGTGTGAGGAGACGTGGTACCACAACCTCAGCTCTGCCGAAGTATTGACAGAGCTGGGCAATGACTTCTTCAACAGGAGCAGTGGGATCATCTTGAAGAATTCTCTGTCCTTCCGGGTGTAAGATGGCAGTGGAGAGAACAGAACGTTTGTCAGCCTCACCGAATGTTTCAGCACGGGTCCTGAGGGCAGAGTTGAAGAGAGATTCAAAGTTGGCCCAACCCAATGGATCACCGGTAAACTTCGGAAGATCGACATTGAGAGGGGCCATACGGCTGGTCGATGGGCGATCCAAAGAGCGATCCCAAGTAGTAAAGGCAGCAGCAGGCGGAGCGGCGGTGGCGATCATGGCACGAGCATGGGCGATGTCATCGTTGATAGTGGTAGAAAGCTCCGAGAGTTTAGCAGAGTGGGGAAGAGGGGAGATCTTAGAACCGAAGGTGGCATAGAGGTCTTTGATGGCTTTGAGTTCGTCCCTGTCTTCTTGTTCGACGTGGTCATGTAGACTGAGAAGGCCTTGTAGACGGTGGGTGATGGTCTTGCCAAAGTTATATGCGCTGACTTGAGAGATGAAGGCTCGGACGTCAAGGACCAGAGAAGTCATTGTGGCGTTCCCTTTCGATGTATTCAGCTTCCAGGGCGTCTGGGTCGTCGGCTAGGGCATCATCAATGTAGTCCTGGAGACGGTCATGTTTCTCGATCTCAAGTTTGACATCCTGAAGTAAGGCTTCACCGGCTTCAATTCTGGCAGCTTTAAGGGTTCGTTCGTAGAGGATGGCCAGTCTCTTCGTCAGGCGAGTGATAGCACCGTGTCGGTGGGCACGCTGTCTCCGGAGCAGTTCCACAGATGGTAGAGAGATGGAGTCGTCATCCATAACTTGGGGAGTGGGCTAGGGCGAATGAGTAAAGATGGGAGTTGCGGGTCAACAACGGTAGACGTGGGAGTGAAGTTGAAGTGGAGTGGAGATGACTCAGCAGAGCAGCCACAGGCTCGTCGAGCGGCTCGAAGGACCAAATGTAGGGGAGCCCCGCAGTTGTTGTAAATTACCACAGGGGTGATCCACCCGCAGATGATCTACCTCGGCCTGGTAAGGGTCGAAGGACCAGAAGAAGAGTAGAGTCCATGAAGCTGTCTACTTGCCGTGACGCGAGCTTGAATCGCACGCAGCCGCTGGCTTCCGCTTGCAGCCTTGTTTGATAGCTAGAAAAGCGCGTACTCTCTAACGTTGTTAAGTGCTAGAGTCGGCAGTGGTGGACCGTTTAAGCTTCTTAAAGATTATGATTACAGGTTCAGTATAGTGAATGGCTAGAACTAAAGAGCTATGGGTAGTGAGTGGTCATGAATATGATTAAGTGAATGGTAATGGGCATACATACATAGGTGATAACAAGGTGTTGATTGATAAGTGGCTAAGTTCTATCTTTAATTGTCCGGATTGAATTTCTTCTGTCTTTGTCTGGGTTAAGTCCCAGACAGGATGTTTAAAACAATCAAGTGGACTCAAAGGTATAAATACAGCATGAAAATCTCTGAAATATTTAAGTTGATGCTTTGTGTGGTTTTTCCACCATTCAGTGCATTTTACTTGAATCTAAAGAATCCTATTGAGGAATGCTAGTATTCTCCTGTTCTTATTAGGCATACCGTGCTTGCTGGTACGATTGCCAAGCTACGCAAATCATGAATATAAAGTTAAAAATTTGTTACAAGCTACTGTCACAACTCAACTATACCAAGCTGGAGTAGATAAACAGTTAACTATGGAAAGAACTGGTTATAGGAGTCTCAATGGGGTTAGAAGTTACAATAGAATAAATTAAAAATAGCAGGAAAATCTAAGCAATATTCTATCTGCAGTCAAAAGAACAGCAATTAAGCCTTCCTCCTAAATATCCTCAGTCTAGAAAGTTGATATCCCCACCATTTAGTGTCTCTGTATATACTTCCTCTGGGTGTGGCGCTTCTATTATGGTGGTGCTTAAGTAATTACAGCCGATCTGGATTAGAAAAACGTGGGTACTCAACATCATGCCGGCAACAGGTTCTCTTTACTTTCAGCTCTCTTTTAGCAGTGTAGTGAGGGGCTTTCATGTCTACCAGGCAGTTTGTACTGTGTGTGTGTGTAGCATTTCTACAGTCCCAGTGTTTGTAGTTGCAGTCATGCTCAGCAATAAACTTTTCAACAGAAGCAAGTCATTGCCTAGGGCAAGTAGATAACTTTCCTATCATCACATCCGACTCCAGTGCTCAATGCTGAATACTCCACAAACCAAGAGCATGGAAATGCAGAAGACCAATATGCTGTGGCTGTGATCAACAATGATCAAGTTGTGGGGCATGTGCCTAGAGAGCTTTCTCAGACATTTTGGTATTTTATTGAAAGAGAAGGCGAAATCATCTGAAAAGTTACTGGTAGAAGACAAAGGTCTGCACTTCTGCAAGGTGGGATGGAAATTCCTTGTATTTACACACTGAGGGGGAAGAAAAAGTTAATGCTAAATTAAATGAACATTAATGAACTATAATAATAGATGCATGTATAAGTCAATAATAAATACAATGAAAATTATGAATGAAAATAGTATATTCATGTATGGGTCAATGAATAATAGTTATATTTCTACATGTCCATCTCATCAATGTCCGATAAAGGTTCTTAGGCTGGCGGACTAATGGAGCATTAAGATTCGCTATCGCCAATATATTCGATCATGCCTGGAATAATGTTTACATTCGTTTCTCCTTCTGAACCAGAATCTGATTCATCATTATCTTCACTTTCAAATGGGTCGTCATTCTGGCTCATGTAAAGTCATATTAACTTCCCCAAAAACTTCAACAATGATTGCATTTATTTTTCTGACTTCATCATTTCTTATCAAGTGGTCTTCTTCTTTGCCACAAGCATTCGATAGCCCAGTGACTAGAAATGATTTTTTTACAATACAAAGGTTTGAATTTAGCTTTGTATTAGCTTCTTCAATCCAGTTAACTACAAGTTGTTTAGGTGGCTTTCTAATCACCTCATCATTGGAGTGTTTAAGCATGTACTGAACCCATGAATTTTGAATGGAAGTTTTCAGAGAGGTTCAATTTAGGTGGACCCTGGTGTGCCAGAGAAAACTAAATTACCACAGCTGCTGTAGTGCAACCACATACCATGCTGGAGTAATAAGATCTAGTTTGCATCCCACTGTCATCTTTTGGCCCAACAAATCCAGTTTTTTTTTTTTGTTTGTTTTTTGTGTACCAAAGAGTGGCCTATGTATTCAATAGGTTAATCAACATGTAGTTCGGGTTATAGTGGGGTAGATTAGGGATTTTTTGTTTACACGGCGGACAAAAGCACCAATTTTTTTTTGCAGTTCAGTGACACCATTGTCTACCAGAAATGGGCCGTGTGGCCCCCCTGTGCTGTCCAATAGGCAGTGCATTAGGTAGATATGCCAAACAGGTGACCAAAAGTAGTGGAAATGATATTTGACACACCTCCACGTTGTCCAGACACACCTCCACGTTGTCCAGACACACCTCCATATTATTCAAAAAGTTGGCCTAAGTGTGGACAGAACTTTTTAATTGGGATTGCTAAACCTAGGATGAACTCATTTTTAAAAAACCTAGGATGAACTCATTTTAGTATACAAGCTAGCCCCCACCCACCAAATACAGAATTTATGAACATCACTCCATCTAAGCTACCTCTCAACTACTTGGAATGGTTTACTGAATGTGTTACTGAGGAATAAGCCAATGGCCATTTTGAAGTGTATCAACAACTCACAGCCTCACATTTTACCTAAACATTATTACTATTGTTATTATGATTAGTATAACAGATTGTAAGACATGTGCAGAAGTGTAGTATAGATGACGACAGGCTTCCCAGACCATACTGAAGCAAGTTGGATCTTTGTTTTTGAGTATACAATATCAGAAAACCTATCTGTACAGTCCACAAGAGCATTCTATTCAGAAAACAAGTTTTACTCAGTTTAATATTTCCCAGTCAATCTTCTCACCAGCCTGTAACTACACATCTAACTCAGCTGAGGTTGATCTGTTCTGATTTGAATGTGCTAACTAAGTATTATCTGTAATATAGCTATTAGTAACTGGCATTGACCATAATTATAAGTTAATATTTTTTTGTTTGTTTTTCCCACTGTTCTGAACCATGTAATGGTCTAGGGGTCACGGACAGGAGAAGTGGCACACTTTAGTTTTACTGAATGCAAGAGACCTAATGGTACAACTCGGTGCCACAGAAACATCTGCAGCTATAGGACGTCTCGCCTTTAGAAGGCAAGTAAACAGTGTATTGCAGTTGGTTCTTCCAATCCTACTGCAAAGACTGTCACTTGCAGTAGCTACTGAGAGTAAACTCTGCAATAGACTTGTCCAATATGGTCTCCACAGGGACTCCCTGGACAAGAGAAAGGTTGTTTTTGTTAATGTCATTGCTTATAAGTGATCACCCTTGTATGCATAACTTGACAGTATTAATATCAACTCTAATATCTGAACTTTAATGCCAGCTCACAGAAGTTAGGCCCCTGCGATCGAGCCTTGGCTAATTACTGAGTCAGCAAGTGCTAACTTGTGTACTTCTTTCTGAAATTTGATGAAATAATAAGTAACAAATTTTTTTTTCCTGAGTAATTGCTGCTGTCTCTTCAGCTTATTTAAAATGCCTATGCTGCCATTCTGGTGCCAATGATTGGATATCAAAACTTTTGCTGACTACGCAACTCTGTGAACAAACAAACAAAAAGTATGGATTAGAATTGAAGTGCATCTTATTACCATCAGACTTACACTTCTTCCTCGTCCTCATACTCATCCTCATTTTCAGCATTGTAGTCATCGTAAGCTCTGTACTCCTTGGTGAGTTGTGCAGCCCACAGCTTGGGGGCATGCCTATATTTCTTCAAAAGCATCTCAGTCCTTTCCTCTGCTCTATCTTCATACATGTGGACTTGATAACCAATGTAGCACCCCACTGACGTACAAATGACATGAAGTATGGGCTCTGCATATATATATATAAATGACACTTTATACTCTAAAGAATAACAATAACAACCAAAATTCATACTTACTCCTCATAAGTGGATATTTTCTGACTGCATTGGTGTAAAATCCAGTGAAGGTCCCACAAGCGGTGAAAAACAGCCAACTTCTTATCATTCTTACCCTTCTAGACCTGATGATACGATTAGCTCGCTCCACACACACAAATCACCAAAATTTACAAAGAGGGCGGGTACGAACGTCCCCTTTCCTTTTTTAATTACGTGTTTGTTGGGTCGACGATCTTTACCTTATTTAAATTAAAATCTTGACCTTGTACAATACATAAAATCCTTCACTCACATCTTCGTCATCATCCGCATAAAATAATGGAGCAAAGATTGATTCTGTATTTGGGACTCGCATTATGTTGTGTTAGTTCTCAAAAGCTTCCTGTAGTCATTAATACTTGGAATTTCTTGGATGCCAACAAAGCTGGTAAGATGTAGTAGCTACATATCGTAGCAGCTACATATCGTAGCAAGTCCCACAGTACTTATCCTCGTAGTCGTAGTATGCTGTGCTTAACTCCGTCCTGTAATAGGCTATCTTAATCTGGTATTTACTGTGGCAATGAAAATGTAATTTGGTAAGGAATTTCAACTGAGAGCTAAGCAATTTGGTGTTCATGCAGCTGCTGCAGCTCTTAATGGAAGCAAGAGCTATTTGGATGCCATTGAGTTGGGCTGTACAGCAGCAGAACAAAACCAGAGTATTACATCTGTAGGTTATGGAGGAAGGTTAGAGAGAAAGCATCGTGATTTCATAGCTGGATGATTTCAATGAGTTTCTTTCCCTATCTAGCCAGAATGAACTAGGAGAGACAACTCTCGACTCCATGTTTATGGATGGGTAAGTGGGTTGAGTTGACGAATAGTGCAGCATTGGAAATTTTGTTTACCACTCAGCATTAAGTGAAAAATATCTGTCCCCTAGCCTGGCCTTTGTAAAGAGGTTTCACTGTATAATGATGTTTGTTTACCGAGGGAGACACATGATGTACGTAGGCTCTGTTGGGTGTTTGAAGAACATCAAGAATGCCATCAGTGTAGCTAGGAATGTCATGGAGCGAACAGGAGAGACAATACTGGTTGGTGGTGATGGTTAGTCCAATACTATTTCCTTGTGTGAACTCTTGTACCTGTGATTATGTATGTGAACAAGGCTGTGGAAAAAGGGTGGTTTAGCCTTGTGGATAATCACTTCTTTACCTTAGGGGCTTCCGAAGGACCAGGCGTTCACTTATAATGGCGCCTGCGAATGTACCTACGCAACCGCTGGCCGTTAAGCTTGCAGTCTTGTCTGTACCGCAGAAAAGCGCGCACGCCAAGAGATGTCTTACTTGGTTTACAGAGGTGAACAACACTATTCATTTTACAAGCACACATTACATAGCGTAGACCACAGTCGGGAAGTCTGTGGTTGTGACATGAATATCATTATACATATAGGTGATTGGGTAAGGGAGTGAATGAATGTTCAAATGTCCTGTCCAGTCCTGGACATCCTCCCGGGGGCTTGTTGATTGTCTTTGGTCTTGTCCTCGTCCACGTCTGAGGCGTGGTTTGCAGGTAAGGCTGCTTCCGGTGAGGAGTGGTTGGCAGGCGTGCTGCTTCCGGTGAGGCGTGGTCGACCTCCGGGGGGGGAAGTTGGATTGGATGTGACATCTTCAAGGAGGAGTGGGATGAGTCGCACAGTCGGTCGTACATACAGCTTGCCGCCGCACTGCACTTCTACAGTCCTCACTTGGCCATCATCTCCTGGAAAAATTCTGACGACTCTTGCTAAAGGCCAGCTCCTAACAGAGGGTAGGGTTTCATTCTTGAGAAATACAATATCACCAGGCTTGGGTGGGTTATGTAGAGATATCCACTTGGTTCTGGCGGCGCAGGAGGCAAGGTACGTCCCGAGCCACTGCTTCCAGATTTCCGACGTCAGTCTTTGCACCAGATTCCATCTCTTGAGGGATGAGGTCTTGCTCTTGGTATCGGCAGCCGATGGCAGTGCCTTGATTGGACGACCAATGAGAAAGTGTCCTGGAGTTAGGCAGGCTGCTTCTGTTACATCATCAGAGTGGAGAGGCACTAACGGTCGAGAGTTTAGAATGGCCTCAACCTCGGTTAGAAGAGTGTAGATTTCATCAAACCGGAGGGGGTGAGGCGCTACATTCTTGTGGAGTAGGGTCTTCATCGACTTGACAGCGGCCTCCCAAAGACCACCGAAGTGTGGAGTCCTGGGAGGTATCATATGCCACTTGATGTCTTGGTCAGAAGTGAAGTGGGAGAGTTCACGTTGAGTAGTGTTGGAGGCCATCAATCTTTGAAGTTCTCGAATATGCTCTCTTGTGCCAACAAAATTCGTCCCATTGTCGGAGTAGATCTCTTTAGGAACACCTCTTCTGGCGACGAAACGACGGAGTGTAGCCAGGAAATCTTCAGTGGATAGAGAGGGGCAGATGTCCAGATGAACACATTTCGTGGTTAAGCAGACGAAGACCGCAACATAGCCCTTCTCCAGCACAGGTTTCCGTGTGTGACCTCTTCTCAGAACGACCGGACCAGCAAAATCGATTCCAGTGAGAGTGAATGGTGGGGCAGGAGTCGTTCTTGCGGCTGGGAGAAGTCCCATCTGTTGGGTGAGGGGTCGGGCGTAAGTTCTCTGGCATTGTGGACAGGCTCTGGAGATGACCTTCAGCAGATTCCTGAGTCCCGGGATGTAATAAGTATGCCCCAGGATGGAAGCCATAGCCGCGATGCCTGCATGACTGTACGACCGATGAAGGGTAGAGACTAGCAGCTTGGTAAGTCTCGACTTGGCAGAGAGAAGAATGAGTTGAACTGGCTGAGTCGGGTCCTTCTTCAGTCTGACTCTGCTGCTGACAGTGATGAGTCCGTCTTCAGAGAGCTGGAGAGTGAGATGCCTCAATGGATGTCCTCGGGGTGCAGGTTTGCCGTGATGAATGAGCGAGAAGACATCATTATAGCATTCCTGCTGCATGAGCTGGAGACGTGCAGTCCGAACTTCTACAGTCTGGAGGACAGGAGTCAGCTTCCTGTCAGGAGGTGGTGACTTCGAGTTGAGGAAGAACCGAGTAATCCAAGCAACTACTCGAGAGAGGGTGTGGAAGGATGAAAATCGCTCCCAGAGTTCAGTAATGAAGTCGTTCGCCTGCCTGTCACGTACACATATGACTGACAGGCAGGGAACATCTTGCGTGTCTGGTGGCTTCTTCCTGAGTGGCTTGACTGGCCATTCAGAGGGAGGAAGTTGAAGCCAAGGAGGCCCATGCCACCAAAGATCGTGTCGTACGAGTTGAGAGGCTAGCATGCCTCTGCTGGCGACGTCAGCGGGGTTGTCCTTTGAGGAGACGTGATGCCACTTGCTCGGAGTGATGATGCTCTTGATGGATCGGACTCGGTTTGCTACGAATTGTGGTAGTTGATCCTCAGCTTTGTAGAGCCAGTGGAGCACGATTTCGCTATCCGTCCAGGCATACCAGTTAGTTGAAGGAATATTGAGAAGTCCAGCAACGTGAGCTAGTAGCCGTGCCAGGAGGTGAGCTGCTGTGAGCTCAGCTCTGGGTATTGTCAATGCCTTGACAGGTTGAACACGAGCCTTGGCAGTGACAAGGGTGATGGTGGTATTGCCATCCGAGTGCACTCGTCTGATGTAGACTGCCGCTCCATAGGCGAGTTGTGACGCGTCAGCAAACCCATGAAGAGCCTCGAACTGTGTAGCTAAGTCTGATTTGGAGAGCTGCCTCGGGATGGTATGTGTGGTGATGGCTGGAAGGCTGGCCAGCCAGTCTGTCCATCTGGTAGAAATGTCTGGAGGTACTTCGTCGTCCCAGCCAATTCCCATCTTCCAGAGATCTTGAATGAGAATCCTTGCCGGTATAATGGCGGGCGAAAACAACCCCAGGACGTCGAAAACACCTGCTGTGCTTGAGGTGATTCTTCTCTTGGTGACTTTTCCAGGGTTGTCAGGTTCCTTGGGAGTAGCAATGTGTAGCACATCTTCGTCAACGTCCCAATGAATCCCGAGCGCCTTGGGTGTGTTGGCAGGTGTAGGTATCGTGAGTGGCCCAGCTTCTTGGATGTCCACAGGAATGGTTTCCCTAAGAGCGGCGGAGTTTGTCCGCCACTTCCTCAGGTTCATTCCAGCAGAGGCTAGCAGATGGCGGACTGTCTTCTGTAGCTCGGAAGCTTCCTCCACGGACCCGGCCCCAGAAATGAAGTCGTCAACGTAGAAGTCCCGATAGATGTGGTGGGCTGCAGTAGGGTGGTCTTAGAGAGAGAGACTGGCAATTGTTCTCAGAACTTGTGAAGCTAGGAAGGGTGAGCAAGTGACCCCAAATGTCAATCTTCTCATCCTACAATCTTGAATGCTGCCGTCTTCATCTCGCATCAGGAACCGGTGTAAGTCCCGCTCGTCCGGATGGAGAAGGACTTCTCGAAACATTTTCGAGATGTCTGCTGACATCCCTACTCGGTGGTTTCGGAAATGAATCAGAACATCTGTCAGGGCAGGATAAAGGCAGGGTCCTGGATGCAGAGTATCGTTCAAGCTGATGCCATTGGAAGAGCGAGCCGAAGCATCGAATACGGGTCTGAGCTTGGTGGTGCTTGATGACTCCTTAAACACGCCGTGTACTGGCAGATAGAAGTGTGGTTGGTTGGCAAACTCCTTCCTTGGAATGATCTCTGCGTGTCCTGAAGAGACGAAGTCTCTAACAGAAGCCTGGAAGTCAGAGAGCTTGTCCTTTCGAGTGAGAGATTTTTCATTGCAGTGAATCCTTCGGAGAGCGAGTTTGCGAGTTTGTCCCAGCTCTGTGGGAGGAAGACGATGTGGTAGCTTGACCATGAAACGGCTTTCTACTCTGGAATAATTCTGATGGAATTCTTCAACGATCTCATTGGGTTGAGCGGCAGATGTAGTGTCCGGGACTTGGTCCAGCTCCCACAGTCTGGCTAGGTCATCCTTGAGGGGGTCGACAGAAGTGATGAGAGATGAAGTTGCTGTTGAGCCAGACATCGGTCCTGCTATAGTCCATCCAAAGGGTGTGTTGATAGCCTTGAGGCCGTCAAACTTTATGGAGCCGGGGAAGGTGACATCTTCGATCTCCATGTTCCCAATGAACATGTACACCTTGCCGCCTAGTTCAGGATCAGAGAGGTTGAGGCTTTGCACGTAAGGTAGAGCTAGGATCTCCTTACAGTTGGTGGGGATGGGAAGAGGCTTCAGCTTAGGCATCACTGAGAATGTGATTGGCCGTGTTGTGAACTCCCCATCGATTGAGTTGAGTGGTGTGACCACACAATAGGAGCTGTGGCCTTGACCGAAGCTTCCGCTGAGGTTGAGTGCTTGCGGGTGCTTGTCGAGGCTGAGGGCTGAAGCAAGAGAGCTGCTGATCATAGAGATGCCGGCTCCCGAGTCCAGGACTGCTCGAGCTCTGACGACCTTATCCCCATTCCGAATTTCCACAATGATTGTGTTGAGGAAAGCTGGAGTGAGTTGGGGTGAAGACTCAGACGTTGTGGCGGAGGTGGCCAAGGATGAGACGACGTTAGTAGTAGTGGTGGGAGGCGAATCCGTCGTGGAACCTCGGTGTAACAGAGTATGATGCCTCTGCTTACAAGTACGGCACGTATTCTTTGAGGGGCAATTCTTGTTGTTGTGGCCTGAAGAAAGACAATTGAGACAGAGCTGCTTGTCCTTGGCTACTTTATTCCTCTTGTCACAGTCGTAAGCTGTAAACGTTGAGCATTGCCCAATACGGTGCTTGTCGTCGCAGAGAGGACACTTGGTTGGCTTCTTGGGCTTGGCCTGAGAAGCTGGAGTTGTTGGAGATGCGGCAGGCGCAGTTGACGTCGAAGCTGCAGGAGTAGGGTTAGCATTGGTGACATCTGTAGAACATGTAGGCACGCAGTCCTTCAAAGGTTGCTCTTGCCTCCTTCTTTGTGACAGCGCTGTCCCACTCCTCCTTCAGAGACTGAGAGAACGCAGAAGTAGTCCTATACATCAGGTATGAGGAGAGAGAGTCGGCCAAGAAAGGCTGGAGGGCGTCGAATCCTTGAAAGATTTGTGACTGCATTTTCAGTATTCCCTCGTAAGATCTGTGGAAGACCTGTGGCTGGTCCAGTCGCTTGATCAATAGAGGTACTACTACTTGAGGTCGACCGAAACGTTGTTTCAACCTGTCGAGAAGTTTGTCGATTGCTTCCTCTTCAGGGGCATGATTGATGATGTCCTTTCCCTCCTTGACCTGGATGGACTCCAACAGGAGGCATCTCTTGTCAAATTGGGTGAATCCAGCAGCTCTGGTTTTGATGGCTGCCTCGAACATGTTCTGGAATTTCCTCCAAGAAAGAGGATCTCCGCTAAACTTAGGAAGTTCGATGTGAATTGGGGCAGCTCGAGCCATTGGAGGGGTAGCACTCATTGTGGAAGGGAGAGTCTCTGTCGTAGGAGTGGGAAGAGGGGCTTTCTCCATCTTGATTCTGAAGAGAGTGATGGTTTCCCAGACATCCTTCTGGAGTGAGGCTATCTCTTCGTGGTCACTGAAGGTTGCGGCTTCTCGATCAAAGTGTTTGGCTTCTTCTTTGAACATGTCGAAGTCCTTGAGGAAGGATGGGTGGCTGTAGTCTGTTAAGGTATTGAGGGAGTCTGCGTCGCGTAGGAGGCTTTGACCGTCCTGCCAGACTTGGAGAATCTTGCTAAGTGTGTGGATCTCCTGTAGTAGTCCGGCATGAGCTTCATCCCTGTCAAATCTTTCATCCGTCACAGTTGCCAAAGCTGCTTGATCCTCCTCAAGTTGTTGCTCGATGTCCTGTTGGATGTAGTCATGCTTCTCAAGTGCCTGTTTGACTTGGCTCTTGAGTAGCTCTACTGTGTAGCACTGGAGGGAGCCAAGAGGTTCTGCAGTCAGTTGGGCTGCTTTATTTTGGAGTCGAGTGATGACCCCGCGGCAGGCTCTTCTTTTGCGTTTCAAAGCTTCAACCGTGAGCTGCTCAACGCTTTTGTTATCTTCTTCTGCCATCTCGTCGTCTGGAACAATCTGCTTCGTCTGTCTTGCCAAGGCTGTGGTGACGAGATGAAAAACAAAGAAGTGGCTGAGCTGGGAGTGTAGAGTCGAGGTGGAGAAATTCGTAGGTGTCGATGAGGTGTTAACGAGGTCGTTTACTTCTCGGTGTTGGATGAGAAGTTGTGTTGCTTTTCGTCGGAGAGAGATGTCTGCTTCAAGGTTGCCAGATAAACGAAGTAAGTCTATCCGGCTCGAAGGACCATGAACAAGGCTGTGGAAAAAGGGTGGTTTAGCCTTGTGGATAATCACTTCTTTACCTTAGGGGCTTCCGAAGGACCAGGCATTCACTTATAATGGCGCCTGCGAATGTACCTACGCAACCGCTGGCCGTTAAGCTTGCAGTCTTGTCTGTACCGCAGAAAAGCGCGCACGCCAAGAGATGTCTTACTTGGTTTACAGAGGTGAACAACAATATTCATTTTACAAGCACACATTACATAGCGTAGACCACAGTCGGGAAGTCTGTGGTTGTGACATGAATATCATTATACATATAGGTGATTGGGTAAGGGAGTGAATGAATGTTCAAATGTCCTGTCCAGTCCTGGACAGTATGTATGTATGTATGTATGTGTATTTAACAGCTACCAATTTTGCTCTTCAAATGGGATTTAAAATGGAATATTTGACATCTGACAATTCCAGGTGAGATGATTTCTTGTGTAAAGGCTCAAAGTGGTATTGTTGTACATACTCTGGAGTTAAAGAAATATGTTGTCTTTACTTATTTCATGTGCAGAGATATTCACCAAAAATGGCTAAAAAACAATTGCCAACCTAACTATTGGATCAAAGGGGTGAGTGGTTGTGTGTGTGTGTGTGTGTGTGCGCGCGCGTGTGTGTGTTGAATATCACTCTTCATTGTCATTCTGCTGTCTAGATGGTGACCCCTGACCCTACCACACAGTGTAGACCCTATTCTCCGGTGTCCCAAGAAGATACTCTTCTAAGCAACAAGTTAGCAGTTGCCTTTCTTTCTATTAGTGCAATCTATTACTGTAGGCATTTCTTGACTCTGTAGGACCACGGCCGTGAACAGACCTCCCATTAATGAAAACAACCACGACACCATTGGTAAGTGGAGATATGCATTACACTGTGGACACAGCTACTTGGGGAAGAACGTCAGAAAGAGAAGTGGGAGGAAATGAGAGAATGATATGAACTGTCTGTCCTCCATCTTGTGCAATGTCAATTGCAGGTATGATTGTAATCGACGTCCAGGGGAAGATTGGGTGTGGCACTACCACCAATGGTGCAAGATTCCAGGGTGAGCCAGCTATTTAAAAAAAATAGCCGTGTCAGCAACTATTGCAGGTAACGTTGTTGTTTTTCTCTAATCTCGTCGCACCTGTTAGACGTGTTGGAGACTCTCCCATAACTGGAGCTGGCTGCTATGTGGAGAAGGGTGATGGAGACGTGATGATGAGGTTCTTGCCAACGTATGTCACTCTGTGTTCACATGTGACTATGACTTGTGTTACACCAATACGCTTGCAATGCTCCTAGAATGTAGAACATATTGTGCTTTGTTTAGACTTTCCCCCCTAGATTGTTTGCATGTTTAATTTGTTAATTGACTCAGTGTACCTAACAGTGACCTTATAACAACCAAATGATCCAAGATCGCTGCTTTGTTTCAAGTAATGTTCCAGAATATAATTGCTAATAGTTGTGACATCAAAACACTTTAATGTAAACAAAACCTCTACATGTGAATGAGGTGATTCCGGCAGGTAGAGCGCAGCGGACCGAGGTTACCGGCGGTTAAAGGGGAAGGGCCAAATGAGTGGGGTGAGGACGGGTCCCGGGAAGGGTAAGGGACGCCGACCTCGCGCAGTGAGCGTCAGTTAGAAAAAGATTTAAATGGAGAAAGATAAGAAAGAGACGCTGCCCAGAACGGCCAGCAAGGCCGTGGCTGAGGTCCGCGGCAGAGAAGATTTGCCGGCGCCTAAGAGGCGGAAGGGGGCGAGAGCTTTGTCGGGGGATAGTGAGGACGAAGGTTCGGTGGGGGACAGATTCGTCGAGGTGGAACAGAATTCGAAGGCTATTCAGCGGCTGGTAGAGCAGATGGGTATCTTGCAAAAGACAGTCTTCCGGAGAAAAAGGGTATGTCCTGAGTAGGAGCCTGGGTAGTAGTACAAAGTAGGCTAGAGGTGTAAGGGTGAGTGGAGAGTCTGTGATCAGGGACGTGGGAGAGGGGGCTGGAAGGTCATGGCAAACGTTCCTGATGCTCACCTCCGTGCTAGCAATAGTGCGTGACAAAACCGAGCTCAGTGTTTGTGGAGGCGTCCAGTGGGAGAGTGTTAGGACGTGTTTATGATGCGTGAAGCCGAGGAAGGGGGAGACGGCGGTGAGAGCTGTAAGAAAGTGTGGTGGGCCAGAGGCTGGTTGGAATTGGTAGTGATGGCGGATCGGGCCTGAAGCCACAATACTAGTTTAGGCAATAGGGGGTAGTTAAGAGTTCCTCGGCTGGAAAGGGGGTGAGGACCGGCTGGAGGCAGGCCGGAGGTGGCGGGACAGGGGAGGTGAGTTCCCTGTCAGCCTGGATGAGTTAGAAAGGGGATAGTGGTCGTGCGGGGTTGGGCACGGAGGAGAGGTCCACATAGAATGACTAGGGGGAGGTAGTAGGCATAGTTAAGGTAGGGTAGTCGCTAGGTAGGTAAGAGACGGCGGTGGTCCAGTGTTGGGGGCATCACTGTGGAGCCGCGTGAGACGGCGGGGGTCCAGCATTGGGGGCGGGGGCAACGCTGTGAAGCCGTGAAGTGTTAACGAGAGTGTCTGGAGCAAGGCGTTGGGTGGCAACGCTGGGAGGTCACTGAAAAAAAAAAAAAAAGGGGGGGGGGGGGAAGTAAGGGTGCCAGAGGTCCCGAGTTGGAGGGTAACTCGGTGAAGGCACGGAATGAGTATGAGTGGTAGTGGTCCAGGGTTGAGTGGTAGTGGTCCAGGGTTGGGTGGCAGCCTTGTGAGGGTAAGTGGGTAGGAGTGAGTGACACGGAAGGTCCAGGGCTGGGGTGGTCAGCCTTGTGAAGGGTGTCAGGAGCTCTAAAGGCACAAGAGCACTGGCGGTCCATGTCTGGGTGGCAGTCCTGTGAAGGAAGGACGCAGTGACGAGTGACACGGTGGTCCTGGACTGGGGAGGGCAGTCTGGTGAAGGGTGTCAGGAGAGCAAAGTCACGAAGGGGCGAGACATGAGGGTCTAGATAAGGTTGGGCGATATACCGGTATATAGTCATGATCGCAACTGTCTGGCGGTATCGTGTTGGCTAGCAATATTGAAATATTGAAAATCTAGAAAAACCGCCGAACTTACCTGCGTGCGCATAATGCGCGGGAAGTGACACGCATGCAATAGTCGAGCAGCTGTATTTTTATTCTCTTGCAAGAAGTAAGTATGGCAGACCCTGCGACGAGAGTACCGGAGCTACACAAGAAGCCTGGAAGAAAGAGTCAAGTGTGGAACTATTTTGGCTTGGAGAAAAAGGATGGAGAGTTTCAGAAAGATACTGCAATTTGTTGCACTTGTTATCGAAGAGTGGAAACCAAGAATGGGAACACTAGTAATTTGCTTGCACATTTGCGCACTACCCATAGCAATCTTCACTTGGAGGCTATGATGAAAGAATCGCTAGCAACACTAGCGTCAACTTCAAGGAAGAGGCCTGCTGATCAACTGTCACTTGCAGAGTCAGTGGATAGAGTACAGAGGTATGAACGAATTTGAAGCCAGACAAGGTTGAGATGCTAACCTTTCTTTCGAAAAACTTGTAATTGGATCCATAATTCTCCTTTTTTTTCTCATAATTCAAAGTTTCAATATTTTCTTTTCCCATCCTTCAAAGTTTCAATATTATTTTCTTTTTCCCATTCTTCAAAGTTTCAGTAATTTTTTTTCCCCCTCATCATTCAAATTTTCAATGATCTTTTTTTATAATTTTTTTCCTCATCATTCACAGTTTGGCTTGTCATTAGATGTCATTATCATTAAAAGTTCTTGCTGTTAAATTTTTTTCCTAAATAATTAATACTATAAAATATTCAATATATAGTCATATCACAATACATGTATTGTCCTGCCAAAATATCGTGATACAATATACCCCAATATCGCCCAACCTTAGGTCTAGATATAGGGGTGTCTCGCCCGGGGGAGTGAGTGCCGGGTTCCCGGAAGTGAGTGCACAAACGAGCAGGGAGGACAGAGCACCAGGGAAGAGGGGTGCCTGTCAAAAGGCTTGGGTATGGGTGCACAAAGGAACAAGGGTGGGGCCACCAGGGAGGGACACGTATGTCATGTTCACGTCGGTGTGATTTGTGATCACAGACGAGGTGGCGGAGCTGGCGGAGGCTGCCAGGAGCAAAGTGGCGGCAGAGGCACCTGCCGGTGTGAAAGGAGAGGAGAGACCTCTGGTCCAGAAGTTGCTGGACGGGCTAAAGGAGGTCAGGGCGGAGGAGAGTGAGGATAAGAAGGCAGCCAGAGTGGTGTACCTCATTAAGAATCAACCGCCGTTGCCGACCAAGGTGGTCGAGAGAATTAAAGAGGGCTGCTTCGTGGACTTCGCCTTCTTCCCTGTGTTTGACGATGGTCCTGGCGAAGCAGGTGACTGGAGGTCCAGCACGGGTGAGGCCAGTGAAAGTTCGAACGGGGGAGGAGGCAAGAGGAAGAGTCCCAAGGAGGTGCCGGACCGGGCAGGGTGAAGCACGTGCTTCACGCTGTTTCAAGTGGCGTGGGCGTCCAGCAAGCCGGAGATGTGGGTTCCACTGGCGGCGTACAGGGAGTCGATATTCAAACTGGCTAAGAGGTACCAGTGGAACCACGTAGCCCGGTATGACAGGAGGTTCCGGTAGTAGGCGGCAGGCAAAGACGATGTAAAGTGGGAGGACGAGAACCTGTCCCTGCTGCTGGACGTGGTCCACTCCACGCCGGCGCCGAAGGCAGAGCCGAGGCAGGTAGCCGGAGGGGGTGATCCCCTGGGGAGAAGGGCCGAGCCAAGGAAGAAGGCCGCTTGCTTTCGTTTCAACAGGGGCGAAGGCAGGTGCACTTTCGGAGCCCAGTGCAAGTTTAGCCACACTTGCTCCAACTGTGGAGGGGGTCATCCAGCAACCCAGTGCAGCAGGCCTGGCGATAGGAAATAAACTATGGTCAAATCCATCATTACGTTGTACTGCTCCATGATCATCTAGTGAATTGTTCACTGTTGACTATTGATAAATGTTCTGCCCGAATTCTTAGTCATTTGTAGTCAGGGTACTAACCGTTAGTGGGCAGGGTAGTTGCCGTGAAGAGAGTGAGCGAGAGTGTATGGGGGGGATAGCTCTAGAGGGGAGGCATGGGTAAGGACAAAGGTAGTGGTGCTTGTAGGGGGAGGGGGTGGCTAGCTACGACACATACGCACACACGTAGTCTAGGGCGGGGAGGTGTTGCAGTATGAGTGGGCATAAGCTGACAAAGGGTATTCGCTTTTGCAGATTACTGCTTCACAAACCAGTTGAAAGAACTTGAGCGGAGATTAGAGGGCCGGAGCAGTAGAGTGCTGCAGGGAGCAGAGGAGGTGGTGACCCCTCTGGTGTGACAGCAGTGGGAAGAGGAACTAAGAGAGCACCCGGACAGAGAGTGGGTGGAGTTCCTGGTGACGGGGGTCAGAGAGGGGTTCCGTCTGGGTCACGACCAGAGCAAAGTCGTGCTGAAAGAGAGACGGGGGACCATGTATGAGGCCTCTCAGCACAGAGGGGTGATACATGAGTACCTGGAAAATGAGGTACAGTGCAGGAGAATCTGGAAGGTGAACGCTGAGGGGGTCCAGTGTTCGCCGTTTGGAGTGATTCCCAAGAAGGGCAGGCCAGGCAGGTAGAGATTGATTGTGGACCTGTCTGCGCCGGAGGCCCACAGTGTTAACGACGGTATCGACAGGGTGCTTTCGAGTGTGTCTTACACGTCGGTGGACGATGTGGTGAAAAGAGTGTTGGAGCTGGGGGAGGGTACCAGACTAGCTAAGGCTGATGTGAAGGCAGCCTACAGGAACGTTCCCGTCCACCCCAGAGACAGGTGATTGTTGGGAATGAGGTGGGAAGGCGAGACCTTCGTGGATGGCACCCTCCCGTTTGGCCTCAGGTCAGCTCCCTTGTTGTTCATGGCCCTGGGGGATGCCATAGAGTGGATTGCCACGAAAAGAGGAGCAGTTTGGCTCAGGCATTACATAGATGATTTCGTGGCAGTAGGGCAGAGAGGCACTGATCAGTGCGAGAGGGCCATGGCCGTGCTCAAGGAGACGTGCCAATGGCTGGGGATGCCGTTGGACGAGAACAAGGAGGAGGGACCCAGCGAGGTGCTGACCTTCCTGGGAATGGAAATTGACTCGGTCAAAATGGAGGTGAGGTTGCCTCAGGAGAAGCTGACCGAGATGAGAGCCCTCCTAAAGAGGTGGAGGGGCATGAAGTCATGCAAAAGGAGGGACCTGGAGTCGTTGGTGGGGTCCCTCAATCATGCATGCAGGGCAGTAAGGCCAGGTAGGGCCTTCAAAAGGAGACTGCAGAATCTCATAACCACGGTGGAAAGAGACGGTCGCAGGGTGAGACTCAATGTGGAGGCTCGGGCGGACATTGAGTGGTAGCACCAGTTTGGGTTGAGGTGGAACGGTACCTCGCTCATGAAGGCCATGGTCGTGGATGGAGACCCCCAGGAAGAGATGTTCTCAGATGCATCAGGGAGCTGGGGGTGTGGAGCAACCTGGCAGGGCGAGTGGTTCCAGATCCAGTGGGGTGCCCTGCCAGGTACAAGTGAGTGGGGCATAATGCCTAAGGAGATGCTGCCGATAGTAGTCGCGGCAGTGGTGTGGGGAGCTCGATGGAAAGGGCGAGCTATTAGAGCCAGGTGCGACAATATGTCGGTAGTGGCGGCCATACAGGCGGGTGCCTGTAAGGAGAGATGGTCCATGCACCTGCTCAGGTGCCTGGCGTTTGTGGAGGCGACCCTCTCTGTGGCCGTGAGGGCAGAGCACATCAGAGGGGTCGAGAACGGGGTGGCAGACGATCTGTCCAGAGACAGATTACAGAGTGCTCTGTCTATCATGCAGGTGCCGAAGGCGGAGCCAGTGACAGTGCCAGTAGAGCTCATGGGGATGCTGACCACGGCAAGTCAATCCTGGTCAGAGCAGGAGTGGAGGCAGCTGTCGGAGCTGCTATTGACATGTCAATAGCGGGGCACACGCAGAGGCAGTATGCCTCCGCGTGGAAGAGGTACTTGGGCTGGTGCAGGAGCCTGGAGGAAGAGCCCTTGCCTGTCACGGAGGACAAGGCCATGGCGTACGTGGCGGTCTTGGCCAGAGAGGGGCTGAAGGCTGGGACCACTTGGCAGGGCTGAGAATGGCTCAGATCAAGGCAGGCATGAGGGCACCAGATTGGAGTACCATGGACAGGTTGGCCCAGTTGAGAAAGGGCTTGGCTCGGATGGAGGCCGTGGGCGGTAGGGTCACCCTGGTGAGAAAGCCGGTGAAGTGGGTCCACATGAGAGCCATGCACTCAGTGTGGAGGGGAAAAGGAGAGAGAGGAAAGATGTTGTGGGCAGCGGCCTGCATGTGTTTCTTTGGCTGTCTGAGGGCAGGGGAGGCGTTGGCTCCTGAGAGCGGGGAGTTCGACAAGAAGGCCCACATGACGTGGGGGGACTTGCAGCTGGAGAAGGCCAAGAGCCCGGTCTGGATCGGAGTCAGGATAAAGGAGTCCAAGACGGACAGATTGAGAGTGGGAGCCTCTGTGACCTTGCACAGGACCGACAGGGACATCTGCCCAGTGAGGGCAGTGCTGGAGTTCATGGTATGCAGAGGGTCGGGGCCAGGACCCTTCTTCACGGGAGGGGGTGGAGGGAGTCTCACCAGACGCGACTTCGTGGTGGAAGTCCGGAAGGCACTAGTGGAGAGAGGGATACCTGAGTCGGGTATCTCCGGGCACACAGTTTCCGCATCGGGGCAGCTATGGCTGCTGCTGCGGGAGGGGCCTCAGAGGAAGAAGTGAAAGCTCTGGGGAGATGGACGAGCAGAGAATACAAGAGTTACATAAGGAAAGAGGAGGGGGACCAGTCCTCCTCGGCAAAGAAGTGGACGGAGTCAATCAAGGCTGAGGACTGCAGCCAGGACTAGTCAGTGATCATGTTGTCATTCACTTCCCTCATGATATTTCAGAGTGATTGTTGTCAAAGACGCCCTAGATGTAATGGGGGAGTGTGTGCGTCGGAGCAGTCGGGGCTCTCCGTGGGGTCATGTTGGGGGGGGTCTTGGTGGGGTATGTACAGCTGCCACAGGAGAGGTAAGGGTCAGCTGCACAAGGGCGAGCCTCAGGCAAGGCCTGGGGCGCGCAAGCCCCCAGCAGGACCTCGGTGGAGGCGTGGCCGGGCGGCGGGCCCGGCAAGCACGCGCGACTGCAAATCTCCGGCACACACACTTCTGAAATGGGTAAAGGCCAACAGTATGTATAACTTCGGGTAAATGTCCATTTGTGCTCAGTACCTCAGCAGGTAACCCTTACATGCTTCCAGAAATATGAAGTGCTGAATCAGTTTAAGGGTGCTGGCACATAGCAACGCGTGTGCACTGTTAATTGACCCAATTGAGCTGCCAAACCACGGAGTTGTAGCCTGTGGTTGGGCTTAAAGAAACACGCGCAAACAATCCCGTCTACAACCTCGAAAATTATAGTTGGCGATCTCGTGGTTTTTATTGCGTTATCAAAGCAGAGGCTAGTGGCCTGTATCTAATTGTGGTTGGTATGGCTAGCAGAACAGGCACAAAGAAGAAGCAACAGCTTTCTGCAGCAAGGCAGAAGAAAATATGCTACTCCAGTAGAGGTGCCTGCAAAACATGATAACATTGATATTTTGAACATCATAGTTACAGAATACAATCTGTCAACAGTCATGTTTTGAATCATTCTAAATATATATACTTAATAAATATATTCCATGTAGTGTATGGCACACAAAAAAGAATGGTGCATGGCTGTATATCATAATAAATATTTTTGTTTTTAGTCTAAAATTTATTCATTTTTTTTTCGCAGCAAAAAATTACATGTTTTTTTGTTGATAAATCTGATGTACAGTCTCATCTATAATATTGTACAGGTCCCGAGTTGGTTAGTCATGATGGAGGTGACAGAAATCTGTCTGTGCCCTCCAGCGCAGGTCTGTCTGTGCCCCCCAGCGCAGGTCTGTCTGTGCCCCCCAGCGCAGGTCTGTCTGTGCCCCCCAGCGCAGGTCCGTCTGTGCCCCCCCAATGCAGGTCCGTCTGTCTGTGCCCCTCAGCGCAGGTCAGGTCCGTCTGTGCCCCTCAGCGTAGGTCCGTCTGTGGCCCCCAGTGCAGGTCCAACAGTGCCCCTCAGCGCAGGTCCATCTATACTTTCTGGCTCATGTCCATTTGTACCAGCTCACGCAGTTTCCTCTAGAGAATCCAGCACTGATATTCCTGGGCTTACTGATAGTGAGTAAGGCACTACCATCTGCAAGTTTCATGTTCCTGAGGCAAAGCTGGCTAATTTTTCTGGATCAGCTGTAGCAGATGTGCCTAGAATTGTGTTGAACACGTATATAAAATATATTAAAATTTGAATCTCTCTACTGTGTGTGTATATATGCATCAGGGCTTCACACAGAAGGGAAGTAGCCCTGGAATTTTACTCCCTTAATTATAATCATAGATCTATTCTTATAAATCAATTAATCAATCAATAAATATAATCGTAAAAATAAGTTAATAAAAATAATTTTTAAATTAATTTTTTACTATCACTTACATGTACAGTGTCCAACTCTGATAACAGCAAGTTTCATGGAGGATGATGATGGCTTACTTGCAGAGGAGTTTGATAGCACCCTCAAAGATGACTTGATAGACCGCTTGTCCCTGCTCTGTGATGACGACATCAAGTTTCCTCACGAAGATGACATGATTTCAACATGCACATCTACTGGCACAGTCAGTTTTTGTCATTCCATGAGCCTTCAGATTCACCATTCTAGCTGTTCATAGAAACAGTACTATCCAGTCTTATCGTTTCTGATCAGTGGTCATTTGTACGCTGATTACGCTCGCCTGAGTAGTCTGCTAGGTCTGCCAAGTTGCTCGAGCACTCATAGCCAAGGTGATCCAACCTCCTGGTTCCATCCCCAATATAACTTTTTCCTCTCTGGTTCGGACCAGTCGAAACATTTCTGCTGCTGGAATTATATAAATACATTATAAATAATTAGAGTTGTAATATTAGTTCTAAGGTAACAGGTATCACCTCCAATCTTTTAAAGAGTAAACGGCCACTGTCTGTTGTGTTGCCAAAATTTTTAGAGTGGATTGCAAGTAACACCACTCTAGTCAGTGAAAAAATAGGGATTCCTCACTATTCGGGTATGCAAAAGTATTACCCCCTCTTTTTATTCATTTTTAATCTATTGAAGTTGACATTGAAAGTATAAGCTATAATAAGATTATTTATTATTATTATTATTATCATTATATTACCATTATTATCATTATTATTATTACTATACTACTACTTACTACTACTATTACTACAACAACTATTAATAATATTAATATTATTATTATTATTGTACCACTACTGTTACTGTTATTGCTATTACTGTTGTTATTACCTTACTCTTCCCGATGTACTGGCACTTGAGAGAGTTTTGCTGCATCCATCACTGAGTGGCTGTTTGAAGGAACTCTCCTTTCTGACTTCTCAGATGCAACTGAAGAAGTGGCTTTCCCAAAAGACTCTGTTTATCAAAGCAGCAGCACTCACCAGGTCCTTAGGAAAACCCAGTGTCACACCAACACAAGCCAAGAAGCTGGTTACAGAGGGCTTCGACCAGAGCCTATCGCTTCTCCACCGAACCAGCCTTACTGAGGACGACAGCCTGAAGAAGAGGGGAGTCAGGAGCAAGCCGCTCGGGGAGAAGCTGTTCAAGGCGCTCAGTTCCCGTTAGAAGTCTGCTGTTCGCCGCCTTCTCCATTCGTTGTTCCCGTGTTTTGTTTATTTTTTTCCAAACTGGCTCTTCTGGGAGCCCACTCAACGAAATATTTCGTTGACAACAAAATGCGCGTACAGTAGAACCTCTCTTATCCGGGCACCTTGGTTTCAAGGGGTGCCCGTATCTCAGATTTGCCCATATCTCAGAATGCATTCAAAATAGTGCTGCCAGCTGAACTGCCCATCCAAAAGCAGCAGTCAAATTTGCTATTTCGGATACTTTACCTAACCACAAGGTACATAGCAGCTTCCCGGTAGAGGGAGGTGCCCGTAACTTGGGAGTCGGATAAGGGAGGTTCTACTGTATTCCTTAACCGCCTGAAAGGGGGGGCTGTTATGGAATAAAGTATGCGGACCAATACTTTTAGCTTCTGCAAGCTATTTCTTGCCAAAACTACAGAATGACGTATCAGAGCCGTTCTAAATTTGGAATAGAGTTACACAAGACTACTACAAATAAAGTTACAGAGAGAAATTACGTAATAAAGGTACACAACGGAAGTAAAGCGTCAAAGTTTGTCATGAAAGAACTGCTGCTGTGCATAATAAGAAAAGTAAATTGTGAATCGGAAAAAGCTTCTGTAAATTTGTCGGGCTTGAGCTCCAAGGTCCGCAGAATGCTTAAACGGGCGCTGTAGCCTTGAACTGCCAACTGTAGCTCCCTCTGTAGGGTGTGAAATTGGAGGGCTCATGCCTTCCGTGTTTCTTGCCATAGGAGTCCAATTTCAGGTAAGCTTGCTTCTGGAAGGGTTCACTTCACAGTCCACTGTATAGAGTAGGCAGCAAAGAATAGAAAGTATATAAACTTGGGCCATAGCAACATAATTGGTTTAGCTAATGAGTTTGCGTGGGCGGATACGTATCCGGTGTGCCAGCACCCTTAATTTAGAACCAATAAAGTCTATTTGCCCAAAACCAAATTGTAAGGATCCTTTACAGAAATTATGCCATGCTGGGACTGTGTATTGGGTTGTTGTTTTTTAAATTTATTTTTAATTTTTTAATTTTATTACATATTCACAATGACAAATGAGCTTTTGTGGCTGCACCACACGACACCGCAAGCAAGTCTAAAATCACAGACGTTTTATTTTTAAGTTGCACCACCCAGTTGTTACAGTAGAGCCAGGTATCTGTTTTTCAACAATGTAGCTTTAAGTTGCTCTGTACTTAACTTGAAGTTTTGTGAAATTAACCTTTGAAGGCCAAATTGCCGAAAATAATTTTTTTTAGTATTTTTTTTTCTTATGTGCACCTAGGTACCAGGTTGTACAGAGCATGGCTGCTGGGATGTCTCCCACTGCTGCAGCTCAAGCCTCCCTGGACAAGATCTCCACCTATTATCCCAATTACAGTGGAGCCCTCATTGCTGTATCTATATCTGGAGAATATGGCGCTGCCTATAGAAACTTTGCTGGCTTCCCATACACTGTATACAACCCAGATCTAGGACAATCCACTATCTTGAATGCCTGATTATATTATCGGGATTTTATTTTGTTTTGTAGTATACCAAAAGTTCTACCATTGCTGTCAAATAAAAACTTGTATATAATATAATTATTATTGGATTAGCCGACCCTTTACCTACCACTGACATTCCAAGCGTAGAGGTAGGTAAAGGGTCTCTGACGCGAAACTTGGACCCGTCGCCGACAGTTCCCTAGGCAAGAGCCACTTGGATGCCATTGAATTAGGCTGTTCAGCAGCAGAGCAAAATGAGAGTATTAAATCAGTAGGCTATGGAGGAAGATTAGGCTGTTCAGCAGCAGAGCAAAATGAGAGTATTAAATCAGTAGGCTATGGAGGAAGGTTAGTGCATCAGAAGAAGGAGTAAAGAGTGCAGTATGAGTGGCTGCTACAATTACAAAATTAAATTGTGTAAATAATAATGATTGTGTCAATGCTGGTGACTGTATTGTTGTTTATGAAGACCATATCCACAATTTTAGGTAGCTAAAGTGGTTGTGTTCGTGTGATTGATATATGCTCTTTATTATAAGCGTGATTACTCCATAAATATTGCAAGAGTTACAAGATATTTGTTTAGAGCCTTAACAGCTTCAGGCAGATAGCATTTTTTAAGCGATGGCATGACATGTGGTGAGAGAGTGGACTTCTGTCATTAAATATCCATAAGAAATTGTATTTTAATAAAATGCAATTCAAAGTATGAACAAAAGAATGAAATGTAAAATCCTTATCAATATAAGTGCTATTGTGTAATTTATTGTAGCTATTTATATAAGTACTATTGTGTAATTTATTGTAGCTATTTATACTATATCCTTGGCTCTCTTTAAAAAACAAAAATTGCTGGGCTTTTCTTTTGGATTCTTGGTAAATTCTTGTAACCTTCTTAGCTGTTGCACTTTATGGTCAGTTGAAATTCAGAATTCACTTCTATATGTAAAAAAAAATATTTACTGCTGTATGCTATATAGCTAAACCAGAATTAAAATAGAGTCATTGACTACAGAGTGAGAAACCAGAAATGGTTGGAAAACCATTGTCAACCTAATTTTTGGATAGTGAGTGTAGATGTGTGTGTGTGTGCGTGTGGCATGACATTCATATGGGTGGTGTGGCCATTTTTACTTCGTCCAGATGGTGACCCCTGACCCTACCACACAGTGTGGACCCTATGCTCCAGCGTCTGAAGAAGATACTCTAAGCAGCAAGTTAGCAGTTGCCTTTCTTTCTGTTAGTGAAATCCGTTACGGGTTAGAGAGTGGGCATTTATTGACTCTGCAGGACTCTGTGAACAGATCCTTCATAAATGAAAACAACCACAACACCATTGGTAAGTGATGGAGATATTATTAAGTAAATATATATAGAGGTGAGAGAGAAGATTGATACATAGTCAATGGCATATCCTTGTTCTTGTGTTGACTGTAGGTATGGTTGTCATAGATGGCCAGGGCAAGATAGGGTGTGGCACTACCACCAATGGGATTACCCACAAGATAGCTGGGTGAGCAACATACAGACGAGTTGGAGACTCTCCCATAACTGGAGCTGGCTGCTATGTCGAGAAGGGAGTGGGAGGGGCTGCTGCCACGGGTGATGGAGACGTGATAATGAGGTTCTTGCCAACGTATGTCACTCTGTGTTCACACGTGGCAATGGTATGGCATGCAGATATTGTGTAGGGAAGCAAATTAGAAAGACAATATCTTTTAATTGTGTCTTTTAGTCTAGCTTCTCAGGGATCTGTTATAATCATCATTGTGATGCCTGTTATAGTCATCATTATTAATTTATTTGTGTATGTAGGTACCAGGTTGCTGGGATGTCTCCCACAGCTGCAGCAGCTCAAGCCTCCCTGGACAAGATCTCCACGTATTACCCTACCTTCAAAGGAGCACTTATAGCAGTGGCTGCCTCAGGAGTGTACGGAGCTGCCTACAAGAACTTGGATAGCTTCCCGTACACGGTGTACAACCTGGACTTGGGAAAATCCACTGTATTTAATGCCTGAATGAATCCCTTTCTTTGCCTTTATGTGACGTTTAAATCATAACTTAACAAAGTGTTAACAGAATGTTGTGATATTAACTGGATTGCTGGTTTTGTTTTGATTTATTGCTGAGGTTCTGGTTCTTTCTGTTTGTCTAACAAAGCTGATTTGTGACCTATCTTGCCCAACTCAGTGACCAAGTCCCCACTCTGGTGCATCTGCAGCATGATGTCTGCACTTCCCACCAGCTCTCCATTAAAGTACACCTGAGAGAATGTGGACCAGTTCCTGTACACAGCAGTATAATAGTAGCACGCTAGTAATTATACCTTCCCTGTTTGCACTATTGGACTCACGAATATTTCTTCATCCCTTCCTTGAAGTCCACATCTTGCAATACATCGTAGTGATCATATTTCTCTACGCCTGGGAAACACGTGCAATTTCATGCCAATGATGACGAGTTAGAGTCATATTTGACTTACCATGCATGTGGAGAATTTGGACTACCAGTCGACTGAACCCACACTTAATACACACACAATACAAAGAGCAGTACTCAATGGCCATTTAACTGCAAGTTAGGTGGGGTTAATGCCAGGTGGGAACTCCTACGACTTAGATATGGGTAGGTGGGAAAGGGGGCGCGCTACAAGGCGTCACGTGAGGTTGAGCGGGAGAAAAAGCAGGTTGACCTGCCTCGTGGTCAGTCTACCCTACCTGGAGCAAGCAACACAAGTGGTGTAAATTGTAGAGTTTGCTAAATCACACAAATGGCATCAAAAGAGGCTGCTTCAGGTCCAGTGGCCCCTGAGGAGGCTAGCCCTAGGGAATCTGCCACGCCGGCTGTCTCTGCTGAACTTGTGGAGACTATTAGAGCTGTGGTTGGAGAGCTGCTTAGCAAGCGTAGAGACTCTGAGGGGGGGGACCAGCTCCAGGGGAGCTGGACCAGCTGCTGCATCTGGTGCTGGAACATCCACAGCTCCCTCCGAAGGTGGGTAGACTAGGGCTGTGGTAGTAGACACCCCTGGCTGTCAGGGAGAGGGAGACTCTCCCTGGAGACAGTTGATTGTTCCCTTGGGAACTAATCTGGGCGATTACTGGTTGGGGGGGGGAATAACGGTGGTGGCAGGTGGTGTGACCCCTGTCTATTTGAGTTAGCAGTTACGTGACTGGTGGCTAGGAGGTAGGTGGTGTGACCCCTACCCATGTAATTAGCAAGTGGTCATTTTTAGCCCCCCTGAATTGCTCTAGGGGTGGCCGTTTTTTTTTTGTTTTGTTTTGTTTTGTTTTGTTTTGTTTGTGGTTGACCTGCCTGGTGTGTGTGTCACTGGTAGGTTCAACTCTGGGAGTGTTTGATGCCAGTAAAGTGAAGGACTTGGGCCTTCCTACAATTGGGACAGAGCCTGGCCCAGTGGGGCCAGGAGGCCGGGAGTCATCAAGTGCTGGTTCGTCTCGTGAGGTGGCTGGGCCCAGTAGTAGCCCACAGAAGTTTCAGTTGGGTGAGACCCTTCCTGTGGTTCCTTCCAGGCTGGTACGTCGAGTGTTGCGTGGCGACTACATCGACATGGCCGAGCTATCCGAAGAACATTTAGAGTTAGAGTTGAGACGCTCCTTGGAAGGGGAGGAGAGCAAGCCGACTCCCTCTCATAAGGTGCGTCCTGTCCCTGACCTCTTGACCTGGGTCCGGTCGTTCTGTCACTTTGCTGGCATAGTTGCAAAGGCCCACCCAGACAAGGCTGTGGACCTGTGGGCCTACCTGGCCATAATGTTGTCCGGGAAGGACCACGGGGACTGGTGGCGGACCTATGACAGCCGCTTTCGCCAGCAGTGGCCTTCACTGGAAAAAGCTGAATTTGGTCGGATGGACCAGGCTTTATATACTAAGGCCATCCTGTCGGCTGGATGCCTGAAATCCTCGCAACCTCCTCCCTCAGAGGGTACAAGTCTTCCTAAAGGGAAGAAGAGGAAATTAATGGTGTGTTTTGCTTGGAATGATGGGAGGGTGTGTGCTTCCACGCCATGCCGCTACCAACACGTGTGCTCCCGTTGCGGAGGAGATCATAGGAAGTTAGCATGTACTTCAGCTGGTGAGGGGCAACCTTCACCGGCAGCTAGTCAGTGACTTCCATTGCTGAACCAAATTATCCTTCAGTGGCTATGCCGAACTGTTATATTTGCAATGTATGTCTTATTTACTCTGCTCTGTATTGTACATACATGATTTGCTGGTGTCTATTCCTCGGGAAATTGGGTAAGGGTAATCATATTGGGTGGTATTCTAGGAGGTTGTATTACATGGGGCTGGTAATAATGGGAGTGGTTGCTAAACTGGGGAAACTTAGTGGGATAGGGTTAATTGTATGGGGTAGGGGTGTTAGACTGGGAGCAGTGAGAACCAGTCTAAACAGTCTCGTTTGTGACCTGGGAGCAGTGAGCACCAGGATGCTGTAGTAGGTGTCTGGCTTGATGAGCGATGCCTCCCTTGTTTGTCAGCTGCAGTTTGGAATCTCCAATATCTGCCTTTAGACAAACTGTATGGGTCTATGTACCCTGTGTTATTCCATGTGGTTGTCTGTGTGGCGTAGGGACAGTTTGCAGCATGTACCGATACACTGCCGACCTGTTGACTCTGGCCAGCAGATGTGCAATGAGTTCTCCACCCAGTGTTGATGGGTGGAGCCACATCCAGTGCCCTATGGTGGAGAGCGAGTGGGATCGGTGTCTATCCCATCATCCCGACAAGGCTTACTCTGCCTATTTACTCCAGGGCATTCGTGAAGGTTTCCGCATTGGTTATTGCTATGGCATGTCGACTTGCAGAAGTGCAGTGACCAACATGCAGTCAGCCACTGTGCGCCCTGAAGTCATTAGTTCATTTCTGGAGGCGGAGCTTCATGCTGGTAGAGTGTTTGGCCCAGTCGATCCGGAGTTCGCCAACACAGTGCAAGTAAATAGGTTCGGTTTGGTTCCCAAGGGACACCAGCCCGGCAAATGGAGGCTCATTGTTGACCTGTCCTCACCAAAAGGAGGCAGTGTGAACGATGGGATTGAGCCGAGCCTGTGTAGCCTTCATTACACATCTGTGGATGAGGCTTGTGTGAAGGTTACAGCGAAAGGTCAAGGGGCCATGTTGGCCAAATTTGATGTTGAAGGGGCATTTAGAACTGTCCCGGTTCATCCGGATGACAGGTGGCTATTGGGAATGCAATGGGATGGTCACATCTATGTGGACAAGGTCCTACCATTTGGGCTCAGGTCAGCGCCTAAGCTATATAATGCTATAGCAGATGCGTTGTTATGGATCTTGGTAAGATCTGATGAGGTTGAGGCGATCCATTACTTGGATGACTTCCTTCTTTTTGGTGCACCTGATTCCAGACAATGTGAACAGGCCTTAACTAAAGCTCTGTCTCGCTGCCAGGCCCTGGGTGTGCCTGTGGCTCCCAGGAAGACAGAGGGACCCAGCACTGTTCTAACTTTTCTGGGAATTGAGCTGGATTCCAATACTATGACAGTGCGGCTTCCCGCTCCTAAGTTGGATAGACTCAGGCGGGAGATTCTCCGGTGGGAGGGTCGCAAGTCTTGTACAAAGCGGGAGCTCCTGTCTATAATTGGGTTGCTCCAGCATGCTTGTTCTGTAATCAAGCCAGGGAGGTCGTTTCTGCGGCGGATGATCGAACTTTCAAAATGTGTTCACGAGCTGCATTATCGAGTGCGCTTGAATGCCGGCTTCCGCTCTGACCTTAGATGGTGGAGTTGTTTTCTGCCAATTTGGAATGGTGCATGTCCTATGTCCAGCCTCGGACACCAAAAACCCCAGGTGACACTCACCTCAGATGCCTCTGGGTCTTGGGGTTGTGGGGCATTCACGTCTAATGGCGAGTGGTTTCAGCTGCAGTGGCCAGGCAGTTGGGACGGGATCCACATCACGGCCAAAGAGTTACTTCCCATAGTTGTGGGTGCAGCTGTATGGGGCAGCGTGTGGGAAGGTAGCACTGTGCTGTGCCTTTGTGACAATGCCGCAGTCGTGGCCATTGTTAACTCTGGCCGGAGTAAAATGGACAGAGTGATGCATCTTATGCGATGCTTGTCGTTCTTCTTGGCCAGGTGGGGGATATCCTTAGTTTGCAGACATATCCCAGGCTCACTGAATGGGGCAGCCGATGCTTTATCTCGAAATGCTTTTCCATCTTTCCAGAGGCTCGTCCCAGGCGCCAGCATGACGCCTACTGTGATTCCCGACAATCTCCTACAGTGCCTAGTTCTGGGAACGCCAGACTGGACCAAGGTCGACTGGATCGCCTTGTTCGGTCGCTCTTTATAGAGGGCCTGGCCCCATCAACTGTTAAAGCTTATGCCTGTGGTCAACGACGCTACTTGAAATTCTGTTCGCTAGCTGGATTGGTAGCCGTGCCAGCCAGGGAGGAAGTTTTGTGCAAGTTTGTGGCACAAATGGCTAGTGAGGGGTTACGGTATCGAACCATTAAAGCATACATGGCGGGGGTTCGTCACTTACATATAGAAGAGGGCTTAGGGGACCCTTTTTTGCCATCACTACCTCGACTGCATTATGTTCTCAGAGGAGTGAAACGGTCCCAGGGTGGAGATGGTGCCTCGGGTCGGGAGCGTCTTCCAATCACCCCACACCTATTGCGTCAAATCAAAGTAGCTTGGAATAGTCGGGCAGCCGATCCTGATTGTATAATGTTATGGGCAGCTTGCTGCTTGGCATTTTTTGGGTTCATGAGGGCTGGTGAGTTAACAGTGCCAAATGACTCCAGTTTTGATCCTACTGTCCACCTGGCATGGGGTGATGTGGGAGTAGATGATCCAGCCTCCCCAACAGTGCTCAGCGTCAAGTTGAAGGCATCGAAGACCGATCCGTTTCGCCAGGGGATCACTTTGTTCATTGGGAGAGTCTCCTCAGATCTCTGTCCAGTGTCGGCTGTGCTCGCCTACTTGCTAGTGCGAGGCAGTCATGCTGGCCCCCTGTTTGCATACTGTGATGGCCGGCCATTAACTCGCCAGAGATTTGTTGCAGCTGTGCGTCAGGCTCTAGAGTCTGCTGGAGTCCAGGCTGCTAGCTATGCCGGTCATAGTTTCCGGATAGGGGCGGCCACGACAGCTGCTGCCCGTGGAATGGAGGACTCTACTATCAAGACTCTAGGCCGTTGGAAGAGCCTGGCGTACTTAGAATATGTGCGGATTCCTCGGCAGCAGTTAGCTACATACTCAGCCATGTTGTGTTAATGGTTATAATTTGTTTCGTTCCTGTTTTTCTCGTTTGTATCACTATTGTCAGTTTCATTTGTTGTGTGACTTTGCTATCTACCTCCCTAATGCATCATGAATATTGTTGTCATTTGGATCTTGGGTTGGTGGTTCGGCTAGGTCTGGGCGGCCGGAGGCCCTCCCCTTGCCCCTCCTGCTGTGACCGGCCCGGGGGCTTGGTCGTACCTCCTGTGGCGGGATTAAATGGGGCATCTGCCCTGCCCCATATAATTGCCCCGAGCCGGCACAGGTTGGCCCGGGGGTGGGGCTTCCGGCGGCCACCTTGGCCGAACCACTCAGCAAGATAGCTGCGGAATTAGATAGGGAGGAATTGAATAAGAAATAGATAGACATAGAGGGAATAAATAAGGAATTAGGGGGAGGGTTAGAGTGGAAGAAATTAGTTAATAAGGGTAGAGTCAGTGTGGCACCGAGCTGCCAGCATGGACGGGGCCGTGTTGGAGGGCGAGGTGACGTTGGAGTAGGATGGAGCCGCAGGATTAATGGCCATTTAACTGCAAGTTAGGTGGGGTTAATGCCAGGTGGGAACTCCTACGACTTAGATATGGGGACACCTGGGTAGGTGGGAAAGGGGGCGCGCTACAAGGCATCACGTGAGGTTGAGCGGGAGAAAAAGCAGGTTGACCTGCCTCGTGGTCAGTCTACCCTACCTGGAGCAAGCAACACAAGTGGTGTAAATTGTAGAGTTTGCTAAATCCCACCCACCCACACCTTACCATGAATTATTGGGGAGGGGTTAATTATATTTTAGGTGTATCTTTATTATCTTATTAATTAATTTATTTATTTTATTAATTTATTTATTTATTTTTTCACTCTCCGGCGTGTAGCCTTGTGTTACTCGCCGTGATACCGTGTGTTGCCGGGATTAAATGGGGCATCTGCCCTGCCCCATATAATTGCCCCGAGCCGGCACAGGTTGGCCCGGGGGTGGGGCTTCCGGCGGCCACCTTGGCCGAACCACTCAGCAAGATAGCTGCGGAATTAGATAGGGAGGAATTGAATAAGAAATAGATAGACATAGAGGGAATAAATAAGGAATTAGGGGGAGGGTTAGAGTGGAAGAAATTAGTTAATAAGGGTAGAGTCAGTGTGGCACTGAGCTGCCAGCATGGACGGGGCCGTGTTGGAGGGCGAGGTGACGTTGGAGTAGGATGGAGCCGCAGGATTAATAAATTACACTTATATTTTGTTTCAGTGTTTAAGATCAAAATGACTTTTCCACTGTCTGTACTACTATCACCAGGATAAATAAAGTGGGCGTGCCGAATTAAGAACGAATCGTCACTCTAACGAACACTTGAGATAATGTGTACACTTTCTCGTTGAATTATTCTGATTGCTGCTGAGAGTCATGGCTAAGTTGGAGCTCACTCTAGCAATACTAAAGCCAGATCTTTTCATGAGAAAAATAGCTAGACAGGTTTGTACGTATATTTGTGGCTGAAAGTTATTGTAAGAAACGTACATATGATTAGCATGTCAATGAATTGATATGTGGGAATGGTTTCTTTATCATTCATCAAGCTAAATTACATCTGAATCGCGAGAAAATACAGCAATTCTATTCAGAACATGAAGGTAAATTTAATTCGTGTAGAAAATCCCAGCTAATGCATGAAAATCACTAGTCTGGCGTCGCCGACCCTTTTCCTTCTATTATTATTATGCGTGGGCGAAGGAAAAGGGTCGGCGACGCCAGACTAGAAAATCACATCTGTAAGCGCAGTCATTTCACAACTCACCACAGGTTTAGATCTAAGCCCACCAAATGCATGTGACCACACTTGCTGACCAATACCACAAATATACCAAGCCATGTGGCCAGGCATGCTTTGAGACTGGAGTTATGACAACCAACGTTGTTTTGTGGGACGCCATTTAAACCTTCGGACATTGCCATTTCAAAGGTATTTAGAATAAAACATAAGGATCAATCAATAGTACAATGATAGATAGTTTCTATTTTTACTGTCCCCTATTTGAATTTTTTTTATATCAATTCAAAATAGTCTAATTAAAACAGTTGTCACTCTATATGCAATATATAACAACAAAGACTTGAACACCAGGTTACTGAGACTCCAGAAGACAACGACATTGCCAGACAAGTTCCTGCATAAAAAAGACAAGGTGAGATGGCACATTACGTAGCGAATTTCAATAATATATTGTAAAATGTAAATAAATATTTATAGGATATATGGCAGAGAAAGCTAAATATTCCAAATATCACCCTGATCGTCCTTGTGGTGAGTGCATTCTATGTGGGGAAAAAAATCACTACTATAGCCATTATGGAGGATGGGAGGAGACTGAAAAAAATTATTTAAAGAAACACCTGGGACGTGAGCTAAGTCCCAGTAGTTGTATTTGCATTACCCACCACAAGGAGGCCAAGCGTCCTCATCCTCCAGGTTTTTCACCTAAGTGGAAAAAGTGTATACAACCTCTAGAACAACTAGACAAACCCCACTGCACTTATGATGGTTGTACTGAAGATTCCAAGTTAATAGTGCCTTCATTTGCCAGTTCTGAGCAACTGGAGATAGCAATGCACACATCATTATCTACCCCAATACTACTATGCCCAAAGCATTACACTGAGCTATATAGAGAATTCAATGCTCCCCAATTGTGTGCTTGTTGTGATGCCAAGCCTAAAACTGGGACCAGGTTTTCACGCCATAGTCCAAATAAGCTTAGTTAATGACGTCTTAAACACCGACATATCTGATAAAGACGTAATATGTTTTGGTTGCTATAAAAACCATTTAGCCATAATTAAACACTTGGAAACTGAAAACAGTGGACTTGAAAGTTGCATCACAATATGGAAATGTGTTTTATCAGATGCAACCACAGACAAGATAACTAAAACTGTACTTAACACTGTACTATATGTTGCCAATGAGCTTTTAAATCAGCGGGCATTACTGTTGTCCCATGCCTCTCAATTTTTTTAAAAGCATATTTTGAATCAGTTCCTAACGATATTAACTATATTCTAGACAGACCAGAATGTACTATCAAGTTTACCTCCAAGTGGCTCTTAAAAAAGTTGTTGGCACACTTGCACTTACACATGGAATATAAATGTGTACACAAAAAGTTTGGAACCATGCTATATAATAAAAGTGGAGATCTACTAGTAAGCTTGTCTTGGGCACTGGGCAGAGCTAGCAATTTTTCAGAATCAGCATGTGATTTCCACATTGATCATTCTGGTAAAGACTACAGTAAACAAAAGGTTCTCAGGGAAGCCGGGGAAATAGTGAATGATCTTATTCGTGGGGAAATTAGTAAAAGCAATAGTGAAAATTGGCATTTCCAACCCAACTATTTCAATGTTCACAAGGAAGTAGAAAAGATTAACCCCCTACTATGGCACTTTATTGAATGTGCTACCAGTTCTACTCAAGAATGCAAAGGTACTCCTTCACGAGAAGAGAATACTTTTATTAAGAAATGCAGAAGATTATTTCTAGTTTCCATCCTTGCTTTCTGCACAAATACCCAGCACACCACGTTAATGCATACACTTCTTGCCGATACTATTGAAATGTGTGGGGGTTCTAGAAAGCTAGTTAAGATTTTCAATCGCCTAGGGGTCACCTGCTCATCTGATACACATGACAGATTTGTCACAGCGGTTGCAAGTGCACAACGAGACTCAACTGTATGGGATAATCTGCCTAGCAACCTATTTACAACAGCTAGTGTGGATAACTTTGATCTCCTACAAAGTCATGCAGCTGTATACAGTGGTGATCAGTACAGAAGCTATCACGGTACTACCATACAATTAGTACAACCAAACCAAAGTGATGTGTGCACAACACAAATAAATATCCCAATCAACACAGCAACTAGTGGCCAGAATATATCCACAGATCCATGCAGTGATAGTATTACTGCACCAGTAGTTGCTACCAAAAGACATTCAACATACTCTCCATCAAGCTCTCCACATAACTGGGGGAAAACTGGTCCAAAACGACCTCGAACACTACAACCAAGAAAGTTAAATGAGCAATTAGCAAGTGTACCCAGAGCTATCACTGCCAAACCTGAAGCTATCCCTGACAAACCTGAATTTATCACACCAAACCTGACCATGCAGGGTTTTCTGGAAGGGTCTAGTGAAAAAGCTGAAAGACATACAAGCTTTGAGTCCAAATTGTTCACATACTTATTCACAAAACATTGCCTTTTAAATGCAAAATCTGATCAAATACTGTGCGACTTCAAAATGATTTACTCAGCTTGTGACCAGGTTAAATGTTCTTCTAAACAATCAAACATTCACTACATGGAGTTGGTTGATGAACACCCCGACTCCAATGAGACCATGAGATTTGTGTCAGAGCTGCTGCTACGTACTGCTTCTTCAGAACACCAAGATGGTTATGTCGTATTGACTGGGGATGGAAAAACATATGAACATCTCATGGAAATCAAGAGATTGTATGGCAATTCGTTAGACAAGCTCCTTATTTTTCCAGGAGATTGGCAAACTTTAAAAAATTTTCAGCCTGTATTAATCAAAATATATTATCATGCAGGTCTGAAAGAGCTAGCCCAAAAGTCTGGTTTTAAAGGAGAAACTTTGACCTCCTTAGAGAGATGTTCAAATTTCAAACGAACACACAGCTTTTTACTACAAGCATGGCAGTCTTTATACAGGGGCATGCTTACTTCCTTTTTTAAAGCAAACACAGGGCTACCCGAAGTCACCATTGACGAAATAATACCTTTCCCTGACATGTTTCAGCAATTACATTCCATCCTCAGTGATAAAAAAACCTTTCACCAGTTTCTTGAGTATGTACACAAGCAAGCAGAATTGGATGACATGTCGAAGTTTTGGTACTCTTTTGTATTTATGGAGGGTTTAGTATACATTCAACTGTACATTGCAATCAGGTGCCAAAACTGGGAAATGCGTGTCTCAGCTTTAAAGTTAATGGCTCCAACTTTTTTAGCATACGACAGAACAACTTATCAGAAACTAATTCCACATCATTTGGCTGAACTACAGAAATTCCCACCTAGTATAATGAATAAATTGAAACAAGGTTTTACAGTGTCCATTAATGGGGAAAGAGGGCGTGCAGTAGCATTTGATGAGGCCCATGAAATGTGCATCAACAAAGACATGAAAATGGCAATAGTACGACCCACTCAATCTTACCTCCAAAAAACATCCCTGTTTCTCAGATATCGCATTAGTGCACATAAGAATCTTCTTGCTCAGTTGTTCCCTCAGTATGACAGCAAACCTGTCAGAGCTGGTATAGTTGATCGCACGCCTGAAATAAAAGCAAAGGAAGAAAACATCATTGCCATGACAGAAACAATAAATAAAACAAATTTATTCATATATGTTTACGTCCATCAAGGCTACCCCTGAACAGAGACATGACTACTGAAATTTAGACAGATTGGTGAAAATGGATTAACCAACTATATTAATTATTACCTGCTCAAAAATCCTAGCACCAAGACATCCATGCATAGTAATAAACTGACAACCATGGCACCCCGAAAAACGGCTGGCAAACGTCAAATGAATCAGAAAGAAAAAGAAATGAAGCAAGTGACAAAATGCCTTCGTCAGAGACTTGCCTGGTGCAACAGAACTAAGCAGTCATATGATCCTAACCAGGAACAATATTCACTTTTACCCCATGCCATTTGTGATCAGAATGGAAATCCCCACAGAGGTTCCAAAGCAATTTGGAAAGAGAAACTGAAACAGCGTTACTCAGGTTGTACTACTCCCGTAGTTTTAGACAACCTTCCATCTGAATGGGTACCTGAGATGACTGTTATTGATGGAATATTTTTTCTTCATTGCAAACCACTCAGGACTGTCAAGACATTAAGTGACTATGCCATGTATTTGCTAGACAGGTTCTTGCTGCCACATTTCAAAGCTGGAGTAAGTGAAGTACATTTATTATTTGACAAACCAAATCAGCACCATTTTAACCCAAAGTTATTTGAGCAAAAGAGACGAGACCAGACCAATGGTATTAAACTTGCCACTGATCACCAACACATGGTCTTCACTCCTTCTTGCACTGTTCCCATAGCATGGAACACATATATAAACTGCTGGGAATGTAAGCGTTCAATCATAGAAGCAGTTGGACTGTCTTATTTAAAGTCAGTTAGATTTAAACTACGAACAGGTCAATCCTTATTTTTATGTGGCTGTTTTTCAGGAACTAATGATACTTCCATATTTTGCATATCTGCAAGCTCCCTGCCATGCCCAGATTCACGTTACACCAGTAACTCTGTAGAAGCTGACATGCGCATTTGGCAGCATGTTACTCAAACATAGCTGAATCGTATTTTGGTATATTCACCAGACACAGATGTCTACAACATTGGTTTACCTTTGGTAGCAGAAAACCAAAGCAAACGTGTGATAGTACAAGTAAACCTGCCACAAGCTGCCTCATCATTGTACATTGACTTGAACAATATGCTAACAGCATTGGCTCTAGATCCTGATCTTGCTAGTCTACCACAGCACAAACTTCCTGAAATATTCCAATTTCTATTTATATGCTCTGGGTGCGACTACATCTCATATTTTGCAAAACTAGGAAAAGCTGCTTTCTTCAACGTTTTTTTTCAACATGCTACATTCATAACTGGAGGTCAAATTGACGGTTTACTTTCCGATATATCACAAGGAAGGATAGAAAAGGGTTTTTTATCTTTCTTGCGACTTATTGGTACACTGTACTTCAAGAAACATTATGCTGCTATTGTATCATTGAGAGGCATTGAAACCCCAGTGCAGTTGTTTAATGCTCATGCACACTCCTACCACGACATCAAAACACAGCACCTGATTTGGTATGATGACATTAGAGGTATTGTCAGTGACAGAATTACCTCTGAGGAAGAGCGAATGCCGTCCCATACATCCATGTGGCGTCACTGGTTGCGCTCATGCTGGGTTGCTCATCTGTGGAAAAATTCGCCATATGCCGACATCTTTACTTCTCTGTCAGCTCCTGAACATAGTGGTTGGCTGCACCAAGATGATGGAAGCTACACATATGAGTGGGAATGCTCGCAGATCCAGCAGAGAATAAAGAAACAATTGACTACCTTATGAAGGGGTGCTCTTGTAAAACAGGTTGCCAGTCCCAGAGATGTGGCTGCAGGAAAAATAACCACAATTGTGGACCTGGTTGTCAACGTCATAACTGCACCAACTTACCAGTAATCAATGCCCAAGAACTTGAAGCTGCTTCTCAAGATTCGAGTGAATCAAGCGAGTCAGAACCTGAAAATGATATGGATGTAATAACAATTTTGAAGATGACTATTGACTTTATAATCATCACCAATCTATTGCTATAAGATATCATGTATCTACATCCTCACATCATAATAATGTTCATTCAGTTTCAAGATTTATTGCATGTTGTAATTGTGATGTTTTTAAATTACTATTCAATGATACTACATAATTCTTTTGGACATTCCCGTTTCAAAGACACAGTTTTAAAATATATAACCAAACAAACTTTAATTCAACCATGACATTTTACAATAGTTTATAAATGTGTCCAATACTTACCGTCTGAGAAAAGGGAAAATAACAGTTCCACTAGATGGCCACCATATTGGTTTAAAGAGTTCTGCAGGAGCGAAGGGGTCACTTCAATTAATATTTTCTTAAGAACTCTGAAGCACACATTTCTGTGAACTAACCCACGCTATAAACCAAAGCAACACCTCGCTAACTTAGCACAGAAGGTTCTCTTTCTCTCTCCTGTACAACTCACAAACTTTCTATTTAATGCTCCCATGACTGGAAAACAAAAAGTGGCGCAAATTTTTTAGTGCGGTTTGACTGAGCGTGTCTTTCCCAAAGAGCAAACTTTATTCTTAATAACGCACACTCCAAGAATGAATACAATTAAGGGAACGGGTAAGGGGTAATATAAAAGATGTGGGGATGTGTATGTGTTAGTATGAAGAATAGTTTAGGAGGTGACAAGTTTGATATCACAGTTACCACTCCGGTTCCTGAAGAAGCTCGTCCCGAGCTTCACTTGTAGCGATCAGGGGGTGTGATAATCCTTGTTCTTGTACGAGTAGCCTTGGAATGAGACGTAGCATTTGTTCCTGTAGAATCTCGTGAAATATCAACATCTTTAGCCACTTCCCGTGTAGTACTACTCTGAGTTGATTCTGGGTCATCAGTCTCTCCATTGCTCGGTTCTGCACCTGATGCTGACACTTCCACAAAATTGGTAATCCAGTTGGGTGGTCGACCTGGCCCATTTCTCCGATCACCATACCAAAAATATCCAGCAGGGAAGTTTGGAGGGCATCTACTAACACGTCGAAGATGAACATGAATTGGATTTCGGTTCGACGTATATACTCTCTCAGCAGTAATCCCAGTAGGGGTGACTTCAATAACTCTGTATGGTCCATGCCATGGTCGCAACAACTTGTGCAGACCACCAGATTCCTCTTGAGGAAATCGAATGAGTACCCAAGAACCAATCTTGTGCTCTCCTCTCATACATTTGTTGACTTTGTCATATTGACGTTTGTACTTGCGTTGAGATTCCTGTATTGATTGAACTGCTAAGTCTCTTGCTTGACTCAAAGTTGTCACAAGCTCACTGCGGTAGTCAGACACATCTGTCAGTTCTGGCTCAGATCTTAGGCACTGAAAAATATGACAAACTTGACAAGAAATTCATGAAGACCCATATGAGTAGTAAAAGCTGTCTTCTGCTGCGAATCCGGGTGCATTTGTATCTGCCAATATCCTGCAGCTAAGTCAAGTGTGGAGAAGTACTTGGCGTTTCCCAGTTGGTCTAAGAGATCATCAATTCGAGGTAAGGGAAATGTGTCAGGAGTGGTCACTGCATTAAGGGCCCGATAGTCAACACAAAATCTATGGCTACCATCTTTCTTCCGCACTAACACAATAGGACTGGCCCATGGACTTTTTGAAGGCTGGATTACGCCTGCCTCTTCCATTCTCTTGATCTATCTGGCCACTTCTTCCCGTGCCGCAAAAGGTAATCGATATGGACGTTGTTTCTTAGGTGGGGCCTCACCAGTGATCACCTCCATCTGAACCAAATCTGTTTCACCCTTTTCACCCTCCTCTAGTGCAAACACATCATGCTTTTCTGCCAAAAACTCAACAAACTTCTTTTTCTGGACAACTGTTAAGTTTTCAGTGTTTTCAGTGTTGTCAAACAGCTCCCGAACCATGCTTTTACGATTCAGGGAGTTATTAGGTATAGACATATTCTTAACACTTGCACTCTCTGCTTCAGAGTCCATTGGAATTATATCCACACACTCAGCAGTTCCAACTAATGTGCCTTCTTCAACACGTTGAGTAATGCCAGTAGGGTTACTAAGTACTACTTGAACCGTCTCTTTTTCAATCTGCAATACTGCTTCATCAGCAAAAATGCCAGTAGACATCAATTCATCATCAGGTTTTAAGAGCCAGGTCCCTTGTGCCACTTCCTCAATCCTTGCCGTCACTTGCACACTCTGCCGTGGCAAAATCTTAGTACTCTGTAACAGTTGAACCTTGACCATAGGTACTGCTACTTCTTTTGAGGGTTCATCTTTTTTGCACACCACCTCTGGATGGTAAGTAATGATTCCCAACTGACGACAAACACCTTCTGCAGTGCTGACATCACTATCATGAATGGCGATATGCTCAAGAAGATTTCCATTGCAGTGCGTCTGAAGAAGAAGGATCTAAGGCCAGCTGACAAGTCACCTCGTGCCTACAATCGACAACCTTTTACTCTTGATGGTCGGATGGATTTAGAAATTGCTTTTGGTGAGCGAGCAATGACTACACCTGTATACATCAAAATGAAGGCACATGATCCACGTTTGCTATCAGTGGATCATGTGCCTTCATTTTGATGTATACAGGTGTAGTCATTGCTCGCAATCAATGATGCCTTCAGCAGGGAAGCCCTGAATAAGTATCTTAGCCAACCGAGAGTGACTTCCTTCGTCCTTGACACGCACTAGGTTCACACTACCCTCTTCATCAGATGAGAAAAGGCAGGATAGAAGTTCTTCCGGTGGATCTGTATTCTCTGACTGAGGTACATTATGACTCTGGAAGGTTTCTTTCCCTTGGTCTGGTTTGGTTGGTGCTTGGACTTGCCGTGCATTAGGATTACCACTAGAGCTTCTTCTTGTTCCACCTCTGCTTTCTGACTTCTTGTTGCGACAATATTTAGCAATGTGCCCTGGCTTGCCACAGTTGTAGCATTTCCATCTATCTACAGCATCTGGTACTTTGGTGACATCTACCTTGGGTCTGCTTCCCTCAGTATTGAAAGCTCTAGGTGACTTGCTCCCACCTACTTCCTTAGTTACCCTAGGTCTAAGCCCAGACCTGTAGTTGCTTCTTTTTTTTCAGCTCTGCTTGTCGCTGCTCCTCATTTTTGGCTGCCATTACTAATTCAGTATACGTCAGAGCTCCAGAAACTGCAGCACTCTGCATCAGATCATGTCTCAACCCCCCTTGTAACTGGCCATAGAGAAAAGATTGTCGGGTTTCCTTGGACATACCATCACGACCATACGCAATGTGAAACACTCTCTCAAGACGACGGATAAAATCAGCAACTCCCTCCATTTCTTCTTGTACTGTATGCTTGAAATCCTGTGTTGCGAGAACTTTGGTACCTTGGTCTAATCTCTTTTGTAGGACTGTCAGACACTTATCCCAAGAGGTTTGGTCACCTTCCTCCATGAGATTCCACTCCTGTAGAGCACGACCACGAAGGTGCCCTGCAAGCTGAATCAGCTGCTCTGTCTCTGTCCAGTCATTCCATTTGGCCGCTCTAATTAGAGATGGAAGCCAATCATCAAATCTGACCTCTGGATCCTCTCCAGTGTAGGAATCAATTGGCGGCGCTCGCCCTTTTCTTGCCCTACATATGCTATGGCTACTCTGAGACTCACTACTATGATGACTACTATCACAATCATCTTGACTACTATCAACTGGACTGCTCACTCCTGCTCGACTGGTAACTTCACCCAATCTCGACTTCAAATCCTCAATCTCCAACTCCTGGGCAACAATCACTTCCTCTTGTTCATTAGCTCGCTTGCAACTCAAGGACCACAACTTCTTTGCTTTGTCTTTTTCCTTCTTGAGCTGGTTACGTAGACTCTCCACTTCCGTAACTACTTCCGCCTCAGCAGTCAAACGATCCACATCTCCTTGAAGCAGTGTTATAGTTGCTTCTTGATCCTCTTGCCTCTCCTGGGCTTCTTGCACAGCTTTCAAAAGCTCTTCATTTTTTTGTTTCAGACTCTCAATGGACTCACTTTGCTCACTTATTGAATCTCTAGCTTGCTCTCTTGACACCTCTGTTACTTCCAAAAACACACCTCGATTATCGACCAAAAATAACGATTCTCCTGATTCCCTCTCTTGTATGATGACCTGTACATTTCGAACTTCATGCTCCTGTCCAATTCTTCCTTCAATAGCAGTCAACAACTCCGTCTTCGTCCCCCTTCCAGGCAGCGAAAGTGCCTGAGCAATACGACGTAAATACAATAAAGTGACCCTCGACGAGGTCAATGGAAGTGCACGCCCTTCTGGCACTTCCTCTTCTATACCCGATCCAGACGCCTCACTGGATCCCGACAGAACTCGAGTCGGCGGTATTCGCTCACTGTTCACTACGTCCATCACTCGACGAATGACGTTTAAGTCTCTTTAACTACACGCGTGGTGTTAGACAGTCTTGCCACCACTTACTAAAATACTAGCTAGCCTAAAAGGACGCACTCCTCTCCTTTTAGCTCGCTATTAAACACACCCAGAACACTGGACACGGTCGATTAGAGAGTGTCTCGGCGGGACCTCCACTGTAAGCGTGTCTTTCCCAGAGCAAACTTTATTCTTTTTCCTTAAAAATTGATGCTGAAAAAAAAAAACAACTTCAAGCAACGGTGGCAATTCTTTAACATGCTGAATTTATTTAGGGTGATAAGGTCTCTCTGCACACCAAAATTCAGACCATTTGCATCTTCGTAAGCCCAGTTAGGAGCGATTTACTTCTGGGGACATTTCGTGTTGTTTCTCCGCAACCGTCCAAGCTTTTCTGCCGATTCAAGACTCTACGGCTTCCTCCCATTATGTTCCCGCTTCCTACGTTTAGTTTTTAGCTAGGTATATCAACTTTACTTTTCTAAATATCCGACCACTAAGGTCAACTTTGCTTCCTGGCACGCTATCAAGAAAATCTAAACGTAGGCCTGTTCACCTTACGTCACCGAATTACTGTTCCACGTTTAGACTGCATCCCGTGACCCCTTATAGCTCAAAAATACTTGTCGCAAATTCACCCTCTTTATTTGCAGGCGGCCGCGAACTGCGGCTGGGTCAGAACGAGGTAGGGTCTCATTTACTGACCGGACCGGACCGGACCCGATTACTGACCACCTTATCTTGCGTAGCGTGCTGACCGCCTTATCTTGCGTAGCGTTACACTGATGTTTAAAGCTAAATGTGAGTCCTATGGCAGCAATGATTAATCACACTCCATAATGATGCTGTCACAAGAAGCAGGTAAGGAAGAAACCCCTCTACAAGGACCACACTTGGGGGCTATCCTAAATTTTCTATGACTGTGGTAAATTATTTATGCTTTTATAAGTTTAGAGTCCATCTGAGAGGGTTGGTCTTGTCAAGTTTGTCATATTTTTCAGTGCCTAAGATCTGTACGGTGGCCATAGTATAGTCTCGCGTAGCCAGACCCTTTACCAACCGTTAACCGCTACGCGGGGAAGGAAAGGGTCTGGGAACATACAATACAACGACTTGTTCAGCAGCACCCCAAATAGGGTGCTCCAATTATCACATTCCAACGCTTGTGGTAACAAATGACGTCACGACCACGTCCGGGTAGCATGTCTCCTATTCATGCTCGTACGCTTATTGCTTGCCAGGAGTGCTTATAAATCGCCTACGAAAAACAACTTCACCAGTTTAATGATGTTGAGCAACGTTTTCACCCTCCCAGATGTGATGTTGACGTCACACGGTATACCGCAAGCTTGCTGGAATGTGATAATTGAGCACCCTTTTTGGGGTGCTGCTGAACAAGTCGTTGTATTGTATGTTCCCAGACCCTTTCCTTCCCCGCGTAGCGGTTAACGGTTGGTAAAGGGTTGGCTACGCGAGACTAGCCATAGTAACTCTCTAGGTTAAACCCAATCAATCATTTGCACAGATCCTTAATATTGTAAACTATTGGAGTTAGCTTATTGAGTAACTTAATAATAATCCACTTTGTTAAAAAATTTTAACAATAAGCATACCCCACAGTAGCGTCGTTTTAGTTAACTAAAACTTAAACCAAAGACCTGTAGAAGACGGCCAATCCCATTGAAACAATACCTACTGGTAGAATGAATAAACTAAAACTAAGCAATTTTTATTTTAACTTAATTTCCTTGAATCACGCAATTATTAATTGGAGAAATAAATTGCCATTGTTAGGTGATTTGTTCCCCCCCCCCCAAAAAAAAACAACCAACAACAACAAACAACAACAACAAACAACAACTTGTTTTGCACCTCTGAAATTATTATGATCTTCAGGGTTACATTTGCTACAAAACTTTCACCAATTTTATGGAAATGAAAACTTCTCCTGAAATAAAAAAAATTTTTAATGTGACACTCTCAACCGTGGTTCTGAAACCATACCCTGTACAAACAATGCTGTTGAGAGGAAATATTGAAAGCTGTTATAACTTAAACATGTTAGCTTAGGTGATGTTAAACACTCTCTAGTCTCACCTCTTGCTGTGAATTTAAGCAGTTATTAAGATTGTCAGTTTTAATGTGCAAAGTATATTATATTAAGATGTTGCTGCTGAGGCCAAAATGTACTTATGCATTCAGCTTGGAGTCACCCACTGCTTGATCATTGTCAGTTTACTATACTGATGGTGTACTGACAATGTTAACCTGGAACACTAGCATGGTAAACCAGAATTATACTGATAGTTTACTATAAACAGTGTTGCAAACTTATAATCTACAAATTTAGTAGAACATCACTCTTCAAGCTGTGTGCTTTCAAATTGGAAGGAAAAAAAAAAAAGAAGACAGCTGCACTAAGGTTTCTTTCGAGCCTAACTTTGTACTGGCTGCTTAAAATGAAGGTGATGTATCTAAACTAGCATAACTATTAGTAGCTGATATAGTAATTGCTAACTTTCACACTATACCAACCTTTCATTGTGCATCATATCTAATTTAACTATAAAGATTACTTGTCATGGGTGTAAATTGTCTAATTTAATATGAGCAGGGGGAAATATTGGTTGGCAGGTCCCCCTTCAGAATTATCGGAGGGGCCAGTGGCACCCCACTTCCTACTCCACTGCATTGTAATGAAATTGGTAGCTTTAGCTGCTCAAGAGAAATATCACTTACCAATGAAAAGGGTGTGGTCAGTTTCGGCAACCATTCTGGATCGACCTCTCACGGTTTTCTGAAATGTGTATATATAGCTATTATGTACTTATTGTAAAACTTAGGTTAAAATTATTGTTTGATATTTGAATTCCAAACCCTAGATCAAGTTAGGTAGCTGCTGAAGTGTAAACAATTTATACCACTGATTATGAGGAGCGTTTTTTTTTCATGTAGTGTCTAGCATTACAGTAAAATCATTAAAATTATTTTAGAATTCAAAGCCAAATATTTCAAAGTATTGTAGCAATAAAAAAAATCAATCAATTATAATAGAGTTCACAGCAGAGGAAGAAGCAGTACTATTGTAAGGTACAGTCTTTGGAAGAGAACTATCCACTGCATTGATTACTACATCATAATGATTTCTGTTCACATGACATATTTCAACATGACCCAAATCATTAGGTAGAGTGGCATGAAAATCAGTTGGAAAAATTACACTTGGAGTTTGTGACATGCCATGCTTCGCCCAATAATATTCGCGATTACTTCTCTCCGTAGTAACAAACACAGGAATGGAAAAATAGAGAGCCAGTGCAAATACTTCTGCATGTGTCCCCCAAACATAATTCTTTTTCATCTTGTCAATGTGATCTTTCACAGATAATGGATGGCAATATGATCGAAAAAGGCTACAGTTGAGGCCTATAAACTCCACCAGCAGTTTACGTATATCAAGATGATTTGTCTCTGTTTTAAATAGAATATAAGAGAAGCTCTTCGAAACAAACAATTTCCATTATACCAAGTATAGAATGCCTTGCACGTGAATGCTGTTGTAAAAAATAATCTAAATTGATGCATCCATTACCTCCAAGAAAATAACTACTTTGGGCAGATTCCTAAGTCACAAAATATCACAATATACATTATAATATTTATTGAAGATTGTTCTGATAGAATGTTACCAGTATATTATCAGTAGCAGTAGGTGGAATGTAATGAGATGATTTCAGAATTTTGGCTGTAGCAGTCTTCAAAAGTGTTTTCTATGGTGTCAGAATAGCTAATATGGCTTATCATTGAGAAGCCATATTATCTATTCTGCACATCATCAGCCATGCCAACTTACTTGTTCAGGTGGTTTCTGTAGCTGACTAATACACTTTCTTTGGATACACTTCTGTTTCAATTTACCTGGTCCACCAAATTTCTTCATGTCCTTACAGTACACGCAAGCTCTACAGTTATCATTCAAGCATCCTGCACATTGTCTACACAGTTTGTCTGTGACAAAACAACAAATGAACAAACAGCACTATCATGTTGATTAATAGTGAGGACTTACCTTTAGTGTGGGTAATGTTTTCCTCACAAGGTTTTCTCAATGCACTCCTGTCTAAAACTTCCTGCAATGGAATTAACTATAATTACACTCAGTCAAGAAATAGCAGTTAAGAATACCTTCCTTGAATTACTCGTTTGTTGTACACTGATATTAACAAGAGGATCGGAAGCTATCTCTTCATCAATAAGCTAATAAATCATTATTAATATCATCAATATAATAACAATAATAATTGCAGACATCCATAACATACTTGTGTTAAATTATCAGTGAGTGAACTAGAAATTGAATCTGGTGCAGCTACAACATCGCAGTCTCCTGGACAATTATTACACTTTACTTTAAACTAAAGGTACATTGATTTTTATTATTTATTCAAACCTTGTCTAGGTCTTTTCCGACCTGATCTTTTCTGGCCCTTAGCACGTGTATTCCATCGCAACTGGGTCAAATTAATGTTTTTCCTTTCTTCGGCAACGTTAATCCCCAAACTTAACTTTACAGCAATCTGATGGTAGCAAGTACTCGTAGAAGGGCAGGAACAATCCTCAGATGGAAAAAGTCTGACTACATGAGGTTTACCATTAGAGCCCAAAACTGTAAATGTTCCTAACTTTGGGTCATGAGAAACACAGCCATTGTGGATCAGCAATCTAGATGGACAAAAATCAGCAATTTATCTGAAAGCACTTTTAATTGGCATATGCACTAGTTAAAGTCTGTAATATATTAAAGGATGAATTACTATAAACACTTACCTTGCCCTCATTATTTGTGAATTTTTATCACTGGTTTGATGAGTATGGTGTGCAGCCATTGGAGAACGATTCTTTTCCCTAAGCAAGAGATTATTTAGAATTTTGTAAAAAAAAATCAAAAAATCTGGCCACCCTTATGCCATAGTAATTTTATTGCCGTACTTTTGAGTTTCACAAAACACAGCATTTTATTCGAATATGATTGAACAATGAGACTTAATTTTATATAGCTACATAATATTGACCTTGTCTGTGAATTTGTTACATCTGCCACACTAGAAATCGAAATTCCATTTTTCAGACTGTCAATGATATCCTCCAAAGAAGCAGTGGATATCAAATTGACCTCATCAGGTTGTATGCGAAGACTTGAAAATTGTTCTGTTAACTTGTACTCACCTAAACCTATAATTAAGACATGTGTAAATAGATAATACTAAGATAGTTAGTGAAATTTATACCAGCCAGTCCTCTTTGCCACTCATTCCAATAATATACTTGCAAATGGTAAAGTGAAAGCACTGCAGAGTCTACTGGAATCTCTTTCCACCCTTGAAGTCTCTTTAGTATGGAATTAAAACCTTCTGACTGGTTAGTAGTAATGCCACTTAGTGGATTATATACTCCATAAACTTCTAAATTCCACCGACCAATCTTCTGTGGGACCTATGCACACAATATTATAGCTATTAACTTAATTTCTAAATATTGGTACATAAAAGGTTACCTTTTTGTGAATTTCGGTCATACAATACTGAAGAAAAAGTTGACTCCACTTTTTTCTCAACTCCTTTAAATGATAATTATAGCCTTAGTTTTTGCCGAGATCGTGACTGTAAATTTTTTACTTGCTTACAATTACGTGGAAGCATAACACATTGATTATCTATGGATAATACAGACTTGCTGATTTCTTTCTTACACACCACAGATGGTGGTGCTTCTTTTTCTTCCAATTTTCTTAAAACTGAAGGGCAAGTTCGTACATGCGGATCAATATCACAGAGTGCAGAATCGTCTCCTTTGTAATGAATAACAACTCTGTTAGAAGAGTTTGTCATGTAAGCAAATCTCTTAAATCTGTCATCATTTTGGCCATCCGGTCGAATCAATACATAGTATGACTTGGTAATGGGTGGAAAAACTTTCAATTTTTTCCTTCCATAATGGCACCAACGATACTGATCACATTTCCAGTCATCTGTGTCACAAAAGTAATAGAATGTGCATTTGAAACGATTTATCAGGGTCTTAACTGCTAGCAAAAATGTTTGCTCTAAATTATCCTGAGTTGGGATAGAAAATGTGAAAACAAAAGAAAAAATGACTTTTTTTAATACACATAATCTCTCATAATTCTTGCAAACTTTCTGTAACTAGACTAATAATATCCTACATTAATTTCCACCTTCTTTTACTCAGAAGACAAGTTAATGGCAAATTTGACTTATTTTTGGAGTAATCATTTAATGGTTCGTACACATACACCTCTCCAGATTTGGGCATTGCAGGTGGCACATGACAAGTGTCTTCCTTATTTGCCTCATTTAATAGCTTCATAACTTTGGAGAGTGATAAATCATTGTTGACACTCATCATTGGCTTTGCCATAGTGCAAACCAGACTCACACCTTACTCACTTTGTCTAATAACTACTTGACCTCCAATTTATCAAAGAAGTTACTCACTTGATATCATTGCAAACCCTTATATACCAGTAGACAAGTGGGTCATCTAGCCCACAGACAGTCATATAACCACCAGTAACCACAAGCATTCATTCCCTTTAAGAAATACTGATATGAATGAGATGATCATGATGATGATGATATGGATATTATAATTTATAACAATAACAACAGCAGTAATGATGATGATGATAATAATAATAATAATAATAATAACAACAACAATAAGAATTAAACTTCATACTAAGACAAGTTAAAAATAAGATTATTATGTTCATTTATAAGTATTAACGTAGTAGTTAAAAACGAATTTGTACAGTATTAACAATAATAATAACAATAAAATAATACTAACAACAACAATAATAATAATAACGATGATAATAATATTATTGTTATTTATTATTATTATTATTATTATTATAATTATTATTATTACTATTATTATTATTAACAACAACAATAACAATAATATAACAATATGTCCTGACTTGGGCCTTGTATATAAATGTGCTAATCTGGTGTCATTGATACTAGCTATTACTTAATTTAATAAGACTTTGTCACCTCCTTAGAATCCCTTGCATGCACTTATCAGTACAATATGCTAACTGACTTCATAATTGTAGTTAACAGCTTTCTAGATGGAGGAGCCTACCAGTCTGACCAACTGTAGGTAGCTATGTAGGACTAAACCATACCTGTATTTGTATGGAGCCAGACAGTCTGAAGCCTACAATTTGAAAAGTCAAATGGTTTTTGTATTTTACACATCCCAAGCAGAGAAGGCTTGTAAATGCCCATAAAGTATGTAGGTACATTAAAATCATAGAGTAATAATAACAGTAAACAACACGCTTGTTGATTTATGCAAGTAATGCAGAGCCAAAACCATCTGTACCAAACACATTATTAACTTATGTATGTATGTATAAGTTACTGATTGACTAGTTCAAAAAAAATTGGTAATTGCTATAAAAAGTATCATTATGATAACTAAATACTTTCAAATTGACTTAATTTGAGTATATAGAGCTATTATAATTTGATATTCCTGTGTTGTATGCAATGCATCAATAGTAATTCTGTGGTTTAATAGTGACCACACTGGCTGAGTAAGTAGCTGATCGGTCTGGGTGGGGTTGACTACTAGGATAACTAATAGGACACAATTTCTTTCATCTATAAATCAAAAAAGGTAAAGTGGCAAAAAAAAAGCAGAAACAAAAAACAACAACAAAACATGGGCAATGAAATTGAAATTTAGGTATTTATTTTAATTGTAAAATGTATAGAATTTTTTAAATCATGTTTATATCATATTTTTGTAAAATGAAAATGATTTGAATATTGAAATAATTCATCCTGATGACAACTTTCGAAAGTTAATATTGTTCAAGCTGCTAAAACTCTTTTTGATCAAGCAATTCTGCCAAAATTGATGGGAAATTTTTATTCTGCACTTTGGACAATTATACTGCAGGAGATGCTTTCACAATAAAAAGAGTTTTGTGAGTATTTTGACATTACTCAAACTTAAACTAGCAAACTTATATCATCATGTTGTCATTATTTTGTTGTTAGCTTATTAAAAAGTCAAAAATGAAATTTAATTAAAAGGTACAACACAATTTAGTCCAGAGTTAATACTGTTTCGCTGTGAATGAGAAAGTCTATTGGCTGTGTTGCACTCAAAATTGAATATTTTTTCTTGAGGTTGCCAATGACCATTTGTACATAAATACAAACATTTGCAATACTCCTAGTTTGTTTCCTCAGGTGCCTTTAGTAGCACCCTCACTACACTCAGGATACCACAGCCCTGGTAGAGCCTAAGTATAGTAGTGTGCCTGGTGGAAGTGCCTAACTATTTTTTATGACCATTTACAGAAAAATCTAGCACAAGGCGGCCCCCATCAACATTTTTGACAAATAAAATTAATAAAATACTATGGCACACATTTTAAAGTTTAGGAATTAGTTGTTATTTCTACTGACATGGTAAAAACTGCCTTAGTTTCAGTGCCTTGCAAAAGATTAGTGTTATGCCTAGAGAGTACTTGAATAATAATATACCACATAAAGTGCCCATTCAAAAACGTATGGGTAAAATCGCCATTCGATTGAAATAGCCCGAGTGTGAAATAGCACTATTGGAGTTGAAACAGTACACTTATCAAAGTGAAATAATATTAGGGATAAAGCAATAAATAGCACGAGGCTTCGCCTTATGCAATTTCAATTGGTTACTCATGCTATTTATCCCATATACCACGGTTACCCGTGCTATTACTCATACTAACATCACTTTTATAAAGCTATATAACTAATCTATAAAGTATTTAAGAATGAGCATGATAAAAATATTGAATGTTCTCTTAAACCTACAGGATATCAAAGAATGAGATAATGATTATCACAAGAAAAGTCAATTCATTAGTCCATGAATAATAATATTTTTATCTCACATAGAATACAAAATAGTAAATTAATAATTTTGGACTCGAACATATTTTCTTTTGTTTTTTTTTTTGTTTTAAATTCCAACCTTTCCAACCTCAAGGCTATATGTGATGTCTTTAATGTTTAATAAACTCACTGATGAAAGACCCCCATAGTCCAAACTGTTGCAAACCTAGATTAGTTTAATATTACATGAAATTGAGCAAATAACATGATATATATTGCTTCTTGTTCATGGAATAAAATACATGCCTGGCATACTACTATCAATACACAATAAAATACTTTTGGAACACATCGAATGTCATTATAATTATGTAATTCTGTGGCTAGTTACAGCCAACATTCTCCAATGAGAGACTAGTAAATACCACTACAAGTAAGTTTAACTTGTTTTTTTTTAAACATGTTTGAAACCTGTGAACAATTTGGAGACAGACAGCCAGGATCACAGATTTAAAACAGACATAAGTCTGACCAAGTACATATCCCAAGCAGTGCAAACTTGTATACACAGCCACAAGGAAGAGTGTTCCAGGGTCATATTGTCCAATAGCCATGCACAGTTGATATACACATAATAATAATAATAATAATAATAATAACAATAATAATAATATGGGGGAGGAGGTGGGGGGTTGGAGGTGAGTGGGAATAAAGTATCGAGAATAGAAGGAAGGAAAAGAGAGAGGGGAAAGAGGGAAATAGGTAATACTTTGAAAGAATAATTGATTCTTTGGCTATATTTACACGCACGCATGCATGCAAACACACACGCACGCAGCATGCATGCACACATGCGCAAACACGCACCCATACACACATGTAGTCCAGTAATGGTAACTGGTGCAAGTACAGAATTTCGGTGGCATTTCTAATTCATAGATACCTTTTTTCAGTTTTCATAGAACATATTTGAAATCTGATAACTTGATCAAGATAACATATCCTCCTGCATCATTAGCTAAATTAACAAGCATATCATTACTTATAATGATATGTTTCATATCATTTAAGCATTGCTTTAAGTCTGATGAATTTTAAATTAAAAACCTGATTTTGACTAATGTAAATACACCCTAAAAATCATATTTATATGAAGCATACCTTTATTCCAGGTTTATCTTTCTAGTATTCAAACAAAAAGATAAGACGAGATATTAGTTCTCTGTACATAAGTGGTAACTTCTAAAGGAATAGTAATTGCAGAAAATGAAGATGGCAACATCAACAATAAAAACAGTCGTTTAAGAAATTGCTTAGATTACCTATAATTAAATCTCTAACACGTCAACAGTATACTAGATAGTTTTAAAATATAGTAAAACATCTACAAATTTTATTTCCACTAAATTACTCTTTGTAACAGCCCCAATATTTCCATGAGTGTTTACAAGTTATTGAGTGCATTGGTTCCTGTGGCTATACAGTCCTCATGCTAGTTATGCCTGTGATGCTTGTTCTTTTGTTGTTGTTTTCTGCACAATCCAACTATGTATAGTGAGGTAGCTGAGCCATGTGGTTAACCACCGCACCCTTTATGTACATAATTGCTGTAGCACGCGAGTAAAATCTATTGAAATCGTATTAGAAATGATTAATAAAAATATTTTGAAAATATTTAAAGTGCTCGTAGAGTAGTTCTCTTATTAATGTACTCTGACTCAAGTATTGTACATAGCAGATACCACCTGAACAAGTAAGTTGGCATGTCTGATGATGTGCAGAATAGATAATTATGGCTTCTCAATGATAAGCCATATTAGCTATTCTGACACCATATTGTGTACAGAAAACACTTTTGAAGACTGCTACAGTCAAAATTCTGAAATCATCTCATTACATTCCACCTACTGCTACTGAAACTATACTGGTAACATTCTATCAGAACAATCTTCAAATAATATTATAATGTATAATTGTGATATGACTTAGGAATCTGCCCAAAGTAGTTATTTTCTTGGAGGTGATGGATGCATTAATTTAGATGATTTTTTACAACAGCATTCATGTACAAGGCGTTCTATACTTGGGGATGGAAATTGTTTGTTTCGAAGCTTCTCTTATATTTCATCTTTATATATGTAAACTGCTGGTGGAGTTTATAGGCCTCAACTGTAGCCTTTTTCGAGCATATGTCATCCATTATCTATGAAGGTCACATTGACAAGAAATAATTATGTTTGGGGGACACATGCAGAAGTATTTGCATCGGCTCTCTATTTTTCTATTCCTGTGTCTGTTGCTATGGAGAGAAGTAATCGCGAATATTATTGGGCGAAGTATATTTAAATTTTTCCAACTGATTTTCATGCCACTCTAATGATTTGGGTCATGTAGAAATATGTCATGTGAACAGAAATCATTATGATGTAGTAATCAATGCAGTGGATAGTTCTCTTCCAAAGACTGTACCTTACAATAGTACTGCTTCTTCCTCTCATGCCGTGAACTCTATTATTAATGATTGACTTTTTTATTGCTACAATACTTTGAAATATTTGGCCTTAAATTCTACAATAATATTAATGATTTTACTGTAATGCTAGACACTACATGAACAAAAAACAACAACAACAAACAAACAACAGCTCCTCATAATCAGTGGCATAAATTGTTTACACTTCAGCAGTTGTGGTTGTACTCATGTCAGCTCATCAGCAAACCGTAGGCGCCATAACAGTAATTCTAAGGTACATGATTGTCCCCAGACCCTCTCTCCGTGTCTAGCTGTGCCAGACTAAGTTTCAGGTGGGTGGGGGGGAACAAATCACCTAACAATACGGGTCTTAACATTGCCCCCCCCCCCCCCCCCCCCACATTTTCATCTTCTTACTCCACTGCATTGCACAAGATATGATACATAACACCTTTACAGAAATATAGAGGAGCACTTGAAAGCTTCATTGTGTAAGCATAAACAAATTACTATGCAGATATAGATGTTTGATTAAATGGCAATTCATATCTCCAATTAATAATTGCATGACTCAAGGAGATTAAGTTAAAATTAAAGTTGCTTAGTTTTAGTTTATTCATCCATTCTACCAGTAGTTTTTGTTTCAATGGGATTGGCTGTCTTCTACAGGTCTTTGGTTTAAGTTTTAGCTAACTAAAATGACACTACTGTGGGGTATGGTTTCTGTTTGTAACTTTTCAATAAGTGAATTTTGTTTAGTTAGTGCAATAAGCTAACTCCAATAGTTTACAATATTAGAGGATCTGTGCAAATGATTGATTGGGTTAAACCTAGAGTTACTATATGGCCACCATACAGATCTTAGACACTGAAAGATAGGCCAGACTATAGAATGTCAACTATCAAATAGTGATTCTGAGTTAACCAGCAATTTATTCATTCTCAAAGATTATATTAAAATATAGCTATTGCTAATTATTTTCTTGGAGTTATATTACCATAGAACAGTGCATCCTTTCATTTTTTTACTCAGAAGCATTAGGTTGCTTGATGTTCATTGCATTGTGATGACAAACTTGACAAAGACTACCAACCACTCTCAGTATGGACTCTAACCAATAAAAGCATCTGTCAAATGCAATTCTAGTTACACTCAAGATTAATTATTTATTGCACACACTATCATGAGAACTATGTGATGATTAAGCATGGCAAAGGACATAAATGATAGGGAAGAAATGAAATATACCACACTAACTCTCCTCAACAACCAGCATAATAATTTACTACATAGAAAATTTAGGATAGCCCCCAAGTGTAGTCCTTGTAGAGAGGTATTTTCCTTACCTGCTTCTTGTGACAGCATCATTATGGAGTGTGATTAATCATTGCTGCCATGGAAATCACATAATTTATTCTGACTACTGACTATCAGTCGTGTTCAATAGGGGATTTGCATGATGACATCACGTAACATCCTACCACGCCCACCGATGGTATCACTGCACACTGTGTCCCATTGAAAATGTATTAGTTTTGCTGACCGCCTAGTCTATTTTTTGCTGTAGCACCAGCGCCAGGCTGCACAGAGCTTCCAAATTACAGGAATAGCTTTATTATGAAATTTACTAACTGCTGATAGCAAAAGTTTAAGATTTTCAGCCCTGGTTATTGGAATTCCTGGGAGTGAAATTTGGTGATGGTTATCTAACCACCCTACTTCTTCTTGGAACTCACCTTGAAAACTGAGACTGGCTGGTTTTTCTCAGAATTCTATAGCCTGGGGGTGGCCTGCTTCTTAGTAGCTGATTGTGGTGAAGATACTAATTTCTCTGGAGGGATTGGTGAGTCTTACAAGAGAAGTTAGAAAAAGAGATTGCTTTGTTCCTGAATGCTAAGATAACAGAAGAAAGAACAACATGGTGATCATTTCATAACTTTCCTAAGGATAAACTGATGAGAAAGAAATGATTAATTTCTAAAAAGATAGGATTTGTATCATCAGCTGTTTTGCTCCACAATGTGGAAGAAATCTTGAATATCTTTGTGGAGGATATTGTAACAAAAAGCATTGCTACAGGGACGGCAGTGGAGAATTGGCAAGCCTACAAATTAATATTGCCTCTTATTACTGATCAAGTTTACTTTATTTAGATTGAGTATGTTTTTATGTTTATTTTAATTATCTTTCTCCCCTTAGTTCAATATGTATTCATTTTCTTTGATTGTTTAGATACAGTTTAACCACAGTGTAAAACATGAAAGCAATAGTTATGCCAGTTCTGCAGGACACTAATGTCCGTGCATTAACTACCTAAAATAACCCACCTACTGTGGAGTTAAGTAATGCCATTAGCTAGCTACCTGTTGAAGAGGTAAAAAAAATGGTGAAGGGACATATAAATTCTAGTTAAAAACTAGCAAACAGGACATTATTACTGATACAGTCCATAGATATACAACAGTCCCACACGCTTTGTGAGAAAATTTATTACTGCGGGTGATAATGATGATGATAATCATAATAAAATACTAGAAGTGAATCAAATTGGTGGACCAATAATTGAGTGCACTAAGAGAAAAACCTGTTAATGCTAATTCAATGTCCAAACTTCTGATAGCTAGCAATGGAGTTAGCAAAATTGTGGTAAATATTTTTTCTTGTTTTTCGTTTATACCTTGATTCTCAAAGACAACTATCTGGATCTATATATATTCAATTTAGGAAGTATGTCTTAGACCTCTTTACTTTGTCACAAGTCACAGTATTGCGAGGCTGTTGTTTAGCTACATACCATTTTGCTTACCTTCTTTAAGTTGCCAATATTTGCTAGCAAATACATACCTTTTATCTATCTCAACTTCACAACATGAAGCTGACTAAGAGTAAGATGTTCAACTATAGCTACTTGCTTTTATAAATGGTATTTCTGCCAGAGTTTGAGTCTGTCAGACAGGTGGTTTGTGGAGATGATAACTTCACCACAATCAGGTTACTTTTAAGAAAATCGCACAATAGGCAGGCCATCACCAGGCTATAGAATTCTGAGAAAAACCAGCCAGTCTCAGTTTTCAAGGCGAGTTCCAAGAAGAAGTAGGGTGGTTAGATAACCATCACCAAATTTCACTCCCAGGAATTCCAATAGCCAGGGCTGAAAATCCTAAACTTTTGCTATCAGCAGTTAGTAAATTTCATAATAAAGCTATTCCTTTAATTTGGAAGCTCTGTGCAACCTGGCGCTGGTGCTACAGCAAAAAATAGACGAAGCGGTCAGCAAAACTAATTCAGCGAGCGAGCGAAGCGAGCGAAGCTGACTCTCAGTAGTGTTCAATTGAGATTTCAGATAAATATATAATTGGCGAGCGAGCGTAGCGAGCGAGACACTTACAGGGGTAAAAATGAAAAAATCGGGGATGTTTGTTTATTTATTATCGAGCGAGCGAAGCGAGCTAGATACTATTAGGGGTGGATAATGCAAAATCGGGTATATGTTATATGTATGTATGTATGTATGGATGGTACGTATGCTCTTTTAACGCGCGCGCTTCTAATTACGTAAGTTAGGTAAAGCGTTCACAGTTCCAGTATTTTTCAATTAACTAGTGATGTGCTTGAGCACAAATGGCGAGCGAGCCTAAAGACTATACTATTTTTATATGAATAATTTTGACTTCTAACACTAAAGCTACTGAAAATAAGGTCCAGTTTGTTTATTTAGCATACAGGGTAAAGGGATTTCAGTGCCATAGTAACAACTATAACTCTCTGCAACTGCTTGAATTGAAGGAAAAAAACAACAACAAAACAATACACGTTATTTAAACGTTTTCTTTGTGATATTCTTTAGCTAAGTTATGGTTGTAACACACAATGCTTTGACACAACTGGACATGCACCTACAGACTTACCTTCCGCGCCCCCCGCCGCTAACCCCGTCGAGTGGACCCCACCCCCATGTATTTTAAAGTAGTAAATCCTGTTGTACGCACGGCTTATAACCATGACAAAGAGGCATTGACTTACCACCGACACTAACTCGAATAGAAATGGAAGTCCCTTAAGTTTTCAAGTTTTAACTGCACCCGCAAAAGAATTCAAAACGGTAAACAATTCAATTTCTAGGGTGATGATACTGGTACTGATCGATAAACCAGAGGATTCTGTTTAGTGCAATTTGGGCTGGGGTCGACCACGTAACTAACACAAAAACGCGAGGGTCAAAGTACAAAATGACATACGTACGTCCAAACATATATACAAATAAACAAACATCCCCGATTTTTTCATTTTTACCCCTGTAAGTGTCTCGCTCGCTACGCTCGCTCGCCAACTAGCGCGGAGAATCATACTGCACTGCCTTACGCAACTTTGTTTCAACCAAAAAGTTTACAGCTACTCTCTTCTTGAAACAATTGTGAAGTCTTTGTCAAGCTGCGCTTCTTTGCCACTGCTTTCGAAGTTTATTCAGGTAATTCTGTTAGTTTAGTCCGGGATCAGAGACTTTAGATTCTCTGATGCTAACTGAGAATGGAAAGGGTTACACTGTGCACTACAGTTAGATGTAATTTCTGTCCTATTTTTCTGTAAAAAGAGTCTGCTCGCTCGCCATGCATTTGCGCTATTCGAGCGCACCACTAGTAGTTTAGATATATGCATGGACGTACGTATGTCATTTTGTACTTTGACCCTCGCGTTTTTGTGTTAGTTATGTGGTCCACCCCGTCCCAAATTGCACTACACAGAATCCTCTGGTTTATCGATCAGTACCCGTATCACCCTAGAAATTGAATTGTTTACCGTTTTGAATTCTTTTGCGGGTGCAGTTAAAACTTGAAAACTTAAGGGACTTCCATTTCTATTCGAGTTAGTGGCGGTGGTAAGTCAATGCGCTCTTTGTCATGGTTATTAGCCGTGCGCATCAGTATTTACTTGAAAATACATTGTCCACTAGACTACTGCGAAGGTAAGTCTGTGTAGGTGCATGTCCAGTTGTGTCAAAGCATTGTGTGTTACAACCACTACTTACCTAAAGAATATCACAAAGAAAACTTTTAAATAACGTGTATTGTTTTGTTGTTTTTTCTTTCCAAGCAGTTGCAGAGAGTTGTTACTATGGCACTGAAATCCCTTTACCCTGTATGCTAAACGTAAAAACTGGATCTTATTTTCAGTAGCTTCAGTGTTAGAAGTTAAAATCAATCATATAAAAATAGTATAGTCTTTAGGCTCGCTCGCCATTTGTGCTCAAGCACATCACTAGTTATATAGGTATGTATGCGTACGTCAAAAATATTCGCCCGCGCTTCTAATTACGTGAGTTAGGTAAAGCGTTCACAGTTCCAGTATTTTTCAATTAACGAGCACGGAGAATCCTGCTGCACTGCCTTACGCAACTTTGTTTCAACCAAAAAGTTTATAGCTACTCTCTTCTTGAAACAATTATGAAGTCTTTGTCAAGCTGCGCTTCTTTGCCACTGCTTTCAAAGTTTATTCAGGTAATTCTGTTATTGTTAACTCTTCATGCCTAATCATTGCTATTATTTAGCGATTTCCTTCACAAATCATCTTTACCTATACTCATATATTTACTCGCTCGCCATGCATTTGCGCTATTCGAGCGCACCACTAGTACATTTTCAATGGGACACGTTGTGCAGTGATACCATTGGTGGGCGTGGTAGGATGTTACGTGATGTCATCATTATCCATACGTACGTCAAAATATTTCGCCCGCGCTTCTAGTTACGTAAGTTAGGTAAAGCGTTCACAGTGCCAGTATTTTTCAATTAACTAGCGCGGAGAATCCTGCTGCACTGCCTTACGCAACTTTGTTTCAACCAAAAAGTTTATAGCTACTCTCTTCTTGAAACAATTGTGAAGTCTTTGTCAAGCTGCGCTTCTTTGCCACTGCTTTCGAAGTTTATTCAGGTAATTCTGTTATCGTTACTACAATGCATGGGTCCACTTCCTTAGTCTGGGATCAGAGACTTTAGATTCTCTGATGCTAACTGAGAATGGAAAGGGTTACACTGTGCACTACAGTTAGATGTAATATTTGTCCTATTTTTCTGTAAAAAGAGTCTGCTCGCTCGCCATGCATTTGCGCTATTCGAGCGCACCACTAGTACCTATAAAACCGTATCGCAAACATCAGCGTAACGCTCTAACTACGCAAGGTAAGTCGGTCAGTAATCGGGTCCGGTCCAGTCAGTAAATGAGGCCTTACCATTAACAAACGGGGTGCGTCGGAGTAACCGACCAGACCCTCCGAGAGGAGCGATTAGGTAAAGGGTTTGGCTCGCGCGACTATACTTGACCGCGTAGCGGTTCGGTAAAGGGTCTCGCTCGCGAGACTAATTTAATGCGGCGGTCAATTACCTTTAGCAAGTTTATGGGAAGCCTCCCTCAACTACAAATAGAAATTCCTGTAGTGTCAGCCACTCTCTGTCAACTAAGTTTAGCAAGCATTGCTAGTTAGACAAGTAAAGCCTAATCTTGTTAGAATTTTCCAAATACTCTCTACCTGCCACTAAAGGGCTGATTACCTCCACCAGCGACTCTTTCAACTCGTGATAGCCCGTTTGTCTGCTAGTAGAAGCTACAGAAACATACAAAAAAATAAGTCGTCAGAGTCATTGAGGTGGTAAAAATTTGATATAAAGGAGGTGGGGCACTGACCACTTCCACATTCCTTTAGAGCAAATTTGGTGTGGCCATATCCCCAGACATTTTTGCAAAGCGTGATAAATTGGGTTGGCTCTGACAGGCTAAGGTTGGGTTTGTAACTGAAGACCATCCAAAACTTTGGTACAATTCAGTCTGATTAGTTTATATTGAAATAGTAATTCTGACAACACTTTCATGTTAGCAAATGCATTAAAATTGAGCACAACATTTTTACAAAAAGCGCATCAGGTCATTCTTGTGGTGAGCCAAAATTGACAAAGTTTCCCTAGCTCCCCCAGAGATTTCCCCCCCCTATTTATATTGACTGGGCTGGATTTCAAGCTTATAGATATTCATCAACAATGAAATTTATTTAAGTTGTTTGTGTGGGGCCTATTTTAGTATTTTCAATTATTCATAACTAATGAATTTATTCAAGTTGCTTACATGGGGTGAATTCCAAACTTTTGAAAGTATTCATCAATATAATAGTCAAAATACAATTTGTGATGTCCTTGGTTGAATGTGCTTTGAAGTTGTCAAAATGGCTGAAGGCAAAGTAAGAGGTGATACTCAGTTAACTTCCACTATAAATTTAAAAACCAAATCAGATAAAAGTGATTTTTCACGTGAAGGATATGATTGTATGAACAAATTTTCTGGAAGAAAAGCTACTGTTAGGTTTGTAAGCGAAGCTAAATTTGAGGGCACCATCAACAAGAAAGAACATAACCCAATTGAAACAAAATTTGCCGAAATGGGAAACGATAATAAATCAGAAGAGTATTACAGGAAGCAGCATCACAATGTTTTAAAGGAAGAAGACGATCAGTCTCTAGTGTATGTTGAGTTTGATTTTTTTATTAAAAATTGTTGGACAGATGAAATCTTGCTAGCCATTAAAGATATAGAATGTGCAGCTCCTGGATTAATTTTTAAAATAATAGAGGGGAGTGGAGTGAAAGATTTGAGCAAGAGACCACTGATACGAATATGTTCAGGAATATCTGAAGATGTTAAGTATGATTGTACTACAATTGGCAATATTAAGACTTGCAAAGAACATCCACACCACCCTGATATTGTATACATTTTCATTGGAGAATATTGCAAACTAGAAAAAAAGCGAACCAGCAGGCATGAACTATTGCATGCTCTAGGCTTTGAACATGAACATCAGCGATTCGATGCAAAAGCGTTTATGAATTATCCTAAAACAGAAATTGTTGATGACAAAGAATACTTCACAGAAAAATCTACTGTGAAGAACGCAGAACAAAAAGCTAAGGAAAATTACAAATTGCATTATAATCCTATTGATAGTTTCTATGGCATTACTCCATTTGACATATTCAGTGTTATGCTATATGAAGAAGATGAAAGCATTGGCTATTGCAGAAAAACAAGCAATAATGGAGTTTGGAGTGCTAGATGTAATGATACTACTCCAAATGTTGAGCTAAGTGAATTGGACAAACTTGCTCTAAATCTTGTGTATCCGCCATGCCGTACTTCAAGTTATGCTCCAGAACAGAGTGAAAATGGGATGTATTATTGTGGAAGAGAGGTTATGTCCAATCATAATCGACCTAATCCTAGCTTAGCTAAGCATGATAAATGCCAAAAAGGAGGCCCAAACTGTCCGGCTTGTCGCACACTTTCCAAACCTAGAGAGATTGAAAGCAAGTGGCAAGGTTGGTCTGGTTTTGTTTACTGTGGACAGCCTTTTGCATCTGAAGGAGAGTCTAAAGTATCAACCTGTGGTATACATTACGGAAACCCTTGTCCAGACTGTCACAAAATTATCCAAGGATGTACAGCATAAAGACTGAATTAATTGATTCATATAACTCATCATTCTAACATATTGCTGTAATGGATTTATATCAATTTTTTATACATAGGCGGCGTAAGGTGGGGGTACCATAGCACTTGGAGCTAAACCAAACCACATTTAAATTATATAGTGCATTAAGTTTTAATCACCATAGCATCATATGGTTGAGTGATAGGTACTTAAACCAAACAACTGATGCACTTCACCACAAACGATGAGCTATAATGCCCAGGTATATGACTTTAATCCTAGATAAAGTAAAGAACATATAAATTCATTACACACACATGCAATGTTAATTTGCTAATTATTTTTTTTAATGTATTCAGCCGAATATAATCAGAAACAAAGGCAATAAAATAATTATTATATCAATTAAATAAATCTACTGTGACTACAAAAATACAATTAAAAGATTGGTGCACAATAAACTAATTAATACAGTCTTTCATGTTGTACGTCCTTGGATAATTTTGTGACAGTTTGGACAAGGCTTTCCGTAATGTATACCACAGGTATATACTTTAGACTCTCCTTCAGATGCAAAAGGCTGTCCACAGTAAACAAAACCAGACCAACCTTGCCACTTGCTTTCAATCTCTCTAGGTTTGGAAAGTGTGCGACAAGCCGGACAGTTTGGGCCTCCTTTTTGGCATTTATCATGCTTAGCTAAGCTAGGATTAGGTCGATTATGATTGGACATAACCTCTCTTCCACAATAATACATCCCATTTTCACTCTGTTCTGGAGCATAACTTGAAGTACGGCATGGCGGATACACAAGATTTAGAGCAAGTTTGTCCAATTCACTTAGCTCAACATTTGGAGTAGTATCATTACATTTAGCACTCCAAACTCCATTATTGCTTGTTTTTCTGCAATAGCCAATGCTTTCATCTTCTTCATATAGCATAACACTGAATATGTCAAATGGAGTAATGCCATAGAAACTATCAATAGGATTATAATGCAATTTGTAATTTTCCTTAGCTTTTTGTTCTGCGTTCTTCACAGTAGATTTTTCTGTGCAGTCTTCTTTGTCATCAACAATTTCTGTTTTAGGATGATTCATAAACGCTTTTGCATCGAATCGCTGATGTTCATGTTCAAAGCCTAGAGCATGCAATAGTTCATGCCTGCTGGTTCGCTTCTTTTCTTGTTTGCAATATTCTCCAATGATAATGTATACAATATCAGGGTGGTGTGGATGTTCTTTGCAAGTTTTAATATTGCCATATGTAGTACAATCATACTTAACATCTTCAGTTATTCCTGAACATATTCGTATCAGTGGTCTCTTGCTCAAATCTTTCACTCCACTCCCCTCTATTATTTTAAAAATTAATCCAGGAGCTGCACATTCTATATCTTTAATGGCTAGCAAGATTTCATCAGTCCAACATTTTTTTATGAAAAAATCAAACTCAACATACACTAGAAACTGATCGTCTTCTTCTTTTAAAACATTGTGATGCTGCTTCCTGTAATACTCTTCTGGTTTGTTATCTTTTCCCACTTTGGAAAATTTTTCGTTAGTGTGTTCTCCATTTTTGTTGCCACGAACTTTACTTTCATAATCGATAAATGTAGACTTATTTGGAGCAGATTGGTCTATAGAATTAAGTAGAAGATCACCTTTTTCTGTGCTTTCTGCCCCATATATGTTCTTTAACTTAGAAGTTAGCAAAACAGCATCGTTCCTCCCTTTTTTTTCTGCCATCATAGTAGTAACAATTATCAGATTCTCATAGTCTTACTATCAATAATGGTCAATTGGCCTCATCCAGTATATCCCTGTAGTAAATGAATAATTTACAATGTTTGGAATTCACCCCACACATACTACCCTAGTAAATTCATTACATTTTTATTCATGAATAATTTTCCATGCTGGAGATCCAACTTTTGCAAAACACTTCCTTGCTATGAATAATATAGCTATAGCCCTTAAAATAAACCAACATAACCTAAACAAATTCATTGAATTTATTTTTATTCATGATTAATTCATACTGCTTGAAAAATAACTTGGGTGCAAATAATTGGATAAACAATTTTTTGTTCTTCAAACATTCAAGCTAAATATGGAACATGAATCAAAGTTAACATTTTCTTCAGTATTTTTCTATACAATAAAGATGGCACAAACTTTTTCTTCCATTTCAAAAGAATTTTTTTTTATAATGAATCAGCATTCTAGTCATGCCAATCAAGGAGGGTAGGTTGTTGTGTTAGTATTTTTGCTTATTCTGCAATAATCAATTGATTATCACACAAATTCATAATATAGCCAATGAAAGTGGAAACAATGCTAATTTCATAATTATCAATTAAAAATTAAAACTCTGCTATGATTACAAAAATAAAAATAGATTGATCCAGTCATGCACTATAGTCCCTGGACTATTTTGCGACAGTCAGGACAAGGGTTTCCGTAATGTATACCACACGTTTTATACTCTCCTTCAGATGTAAAAGGCTGTCCACAGTAAACAAAACCAGACCAACCTTGCCACTTGCTTTCAATTTCGATGTCTTTCTCTTTAGGCTTGGAAAGTGTGCGACAAGCCGGGCAGTTTGGGCCTCCTTTTTGGCATTTATCATGTATAGCTAAGCTGGGATTAGGTCGATTATGATGGGACATAACCTCTCTTCCACAATAATACATCCCATTTTCACTCTGTTCTGGAGAATAGTTTGAAGAACGGCATGGCGGATACACAAGATTTAGAGCAAGTTTGTCCAGTTCACTTAGCTCAACATTTGGAGCAGTATCATTACATTTAGCACTCCAAACTCTTCTTTTGCTTAGTTTCCTATAGTAATCAATGCTTTCATCTTCTTCATATAGCATAACGCTGAATACATCAAAGGGAGTAATGCCATAGAAATCTTTACAGGGCCAGTAGTATTTCTGATAGATACTTTCCCTTTTGTAGTCATCTCTTACAGATTCTTCCTTGGGATAATTCATAAATCGTTTTCCATCAAATCTTTGGTGTTCCCGCTCAAAACCTAAAGCATGCAGTAATTCACACCTACTATGTATTTTCTTGTAATCATCATTGTCATAATTACAAGATACTCCAATAAATACTAAAACAAAACCTCGGTGATTTTTTTGCTTTTCGCAAGATTTAACGTTGCCTATTGTGGTACAATCGTACTTAGTATCTTCAGTTATTCCTTGAAGTATTCTTATGACTGGTCTCTTACTCTCATCTTTCATTTCACTGTCCTTTAGTTCACATATATTCAGGCCTGGAGCTGCAGTATTTATGTCTTTCATGGCTTGAAAGATTTCGCGCTTCCATTCTTCCGTAATCATTGCATCAAAATGAACATATACTTTAAAAGGATCTCCTTCTTTTCCTAGTATAATGCAGGATTGCATTTTATAATATTGATCTGGCCGACTTTTTGTACCTAAAACAACATTCACATATTTGTCCTCCCTCTCAGCCACTTCTGCAAATACTAAAGCGTTAACTGTAGCTTTCCTTCCGTACACGATGCATTTTGAATTATACTGCGAACTACTCCCACCAGAGTTCTTTTTACCGTTAAAAAGAGTTGGCATTATACTTCCATTGGCCACTAAGCTAACTAGCGTCGAGTAGCCAGACCCTTTACCAATCGCAACGCGGGAGAGAGAGTCTGTTCGACTGACGTAAGTTGTTTTTGCACCATCAGCAAGCTAGGAGATTGCGGTAAGTTTTAGCGGAAACGGTCTAATTAATATTTTAGCGAGTTATTTTTTGCTCCTGCATCGTGAATGGAATTCAATGTGTTCGCATACTTTAAGTTACTGGGTTAGGCCACTTCACCCACGCGTTACCCCCTCTTTTTTGTTTTAGCTGTTGTTCTACCCAGCCCAATTATAGTACAGCAGATATGTGAAAAAAATCGTGCCTTTTGTGATAGAATCATGAAATTTTGCATGCTAATAAGGAAAACCCTATATAGCCTCTCAAACACGGAATGGAGATTAGGACGACTTCTTCAGTCACGAAAATCAGGCATGTCCACCGGTATTGGCAAAAAATGGATGTCTACAAGCCAGAAAGTTTGAAAGAAGATACTCGCAGCAAGAGAGGGAAAGGTATCAGAAGACGAGTGGAAGCATCAAGCATAGTTCCCCAGAATTGGTGAGCATTTCTGCGAATCAATGAAAACAAAACAGAGTTGTTTTCATTTCTGTCATCACAAGTTACAAGAATTGATAGTGGCAAAGCTATCATTGCCACATGCCTAACTGAAGTTCTCTGCAACAATCATCGGGATGTTTCAGGTTTGGCACCATGTACACACGAAGAAGCCGACACACGTATACTACTCCATCTGGAAGATACTGTGAAACAGCAATACAACAAAGCATTGATCCGAACTGTGGACACAGATGTTGTTGTACTAGTCATTTCATCAGCTCAGCGGTTGGGAATATCTGAACTCTGGATTGCATTCGGAACAGGGAAACACTTCAGGTTCCTTCCAATACATGAGATAGCTGATACTCTTGGTCCTCAAAAGTGTATTGCCTTGCCCTTCTTTCATTCACTGACAGGATGTGACACAGTGTCTTTCTTTGGAAAAAGCAAAAAGACTGCATGGAAAACTTGGAAGTCATATGATTCAGTCACTCCTGCATTTTGTGCATTAGCTAATACTCCAAGTGTACAGTGCATAGAGCAATGGCTACCTGTTCTGGAGCGATTTGTAGTCTTACTCTACGACTGCACGAGCAGTCTTGAGCATGTGAATGATTCCAGAAAAGAACTATTCACAAAGAAGGGTAGAGCAATTGACCGACTACCACCTACCCAAGCTGCTCTTATTCAGCACATCAAAAGGGCAGCGTATCAGGCTGGTCACTGCTGGGCCCAAGTGATGATTGCTGCCCCAGAAATGCCATCTCCAGTAGACTGGGGGTGGAAAAAGAAAAACCAAGGATGTGGATGGGAAGCACTCTGGACTACTCTACAAGAAGCCACAGAAGCATGTAGGGAGCCAATTCGTTGTGGATGCAAGAAAGAATGCAAGGGACGCTGCAAATGCCAAAAAGCAGCACTTCAATGCACCGCACTTTGTAACTGTGGAGGACAATGCAGTGACTAACTTTTTCATTTTCAATATTATCACTAACAAAACCATTATTCTTGATAGTATGCTCCCTCTACAACACATATCAATATGAATTTAGGAAGAAACTGGTTAACTACTACCATGTATTCAGCCTTCCTAAACAATTAATGCACAATAGCTGCAGGGCTATTTATATTATACCACATTGTAGTAAATGGTATTACTTCAAAAGGTCATACCTTCTGATTAAAAACAGATATGTCTTTGATTCAAAGTTTATTTTACTCCTCTTAATGTAAGCTTTCATTTGGTACTAAACTTGATATGGTTAAATTAAATGATTCAAAAATTACTGTAGACGTATAAAATTTGGCGCATTAATTAGCTCCCAAAGGTCAGAAAAGGTCAAATCATGGATGTCCCTATAGCTTAAAATCATCTGTATAGCCTAGAAAAAAGAGAACAATTATTCTTCAGGGATAAAAGTTGCAGTTGCTTGCTGGACTTCTTATGAACTGGAGGTCGGCTAAAGAGGTGAAGATTGTTTTGTTTAATAGGGTCAGCAATTGCCTTCGTCTGCTTCACTAATCTTTCTTCCACATAGGTTTCATACTGGTCTAGGCCAAGCTGTTCAATGTCTTTAAATGTATCACTCAGAGCTGTGTCTACAATGTTTCGGCTGTCCAGAACCAGAAGATCCTCACTATCCTCAAGGAATGGATTTCCCAATTCTTCAAACACTTCAGTTAGTGATTGCATGTCTTGTGCAAATGCAGACTGTATGTGCTGCTTTTGTTCATGGTGACAGGTTTCTGTGCTTTGTTTCTTCTTTTGATCAGATGTCTGAAATTCTCCAATCAAACGTGCCATTTCAGGGCCTGAGACCATCCATCGATGCAGAGCTGTAGAGTTTTCTGTGAGCCCAATAGCTCCACCATCACCTTTCACAATGGCATTATTTTGCTCGTGAGCTTGATCTATAGAGATGGCTGAAAATGAGCGTTTCGACTTCTTGACTACAAAATTCCCCTTGGCAAATTCTGCATAGATGCTAGGATGGCTCTGTTCCAGTGAAATCATGTCGTGCAAGTGAACTGGAGTCCACCTGGCATAGTGAGTGTGGTCCAAGGCAAAATACCACGGGATGATCTTCGCAAGAGCTTGAACATAGAGTTCAAAATTTCCCTCAGTATTGATCTTACGAAGATCAGTACATAGATTTCCAACTGTAATATGATGGACCAGAACTGGAGCTGGGGGCATTTTTTAGCTTTTTCACCACACCACTTTTCAAATGTTCTATCTTCGATTTCATCTTCTACTACTGACTCATTGTAAGCCTTATTTAGAAGCAAGTACAGACTACTAGCGGTAAGTTGATAAGCTCGGCGTGTGCGTGTTACATGTGAAGCTTTGAGAAATGATTCCGCTTTTCCACTTGATATTATACAGGTGTTAATTGCAGCTGCTATCCAAGTGTTAGGTACTGTTGCTCCATTTCCCGTAATGTTTTTGCCTCTCTGCTACATCTGTGAGCACAAGAAGATCATTACTGTCCTCAGTGAAAGGATTTCCCATATCTTCTATAACTCCGGTCAGTGATTTCACATTTTGCGTAAAGCAAGTTTGCTATGACAAGTTTTACTGTGCAGAATACTATGTGTATATCACTTAACAGTAGCTTAAACGACCATAAATTTTGATTGAAAATAGATATAACTTTGATTCAAATTTTATATTATTCCTCTTAATATGAGCTTTCATATGATACCTAACATGGCACTATTTAATTTAATAATTCAAAAATTACTACAATCGTAGTAATTACGGCATACTAATTAGCACCTAAAGGTCAAAAAAGGTCAAATCAGAGATGTCCCTATAGCCTAAAATCATCTTCAGGTTGTTGGCTATCAGCATGCAAAATTTCATGCTTCTATCACAAAAGTCACAATACCCCTAAAAACATGCACATATCTGCTGTACTATTAGAAGCAGAGACCTCAACCTCAATATTTGCAAAAGAGTGACAGTTTAGTGTAAAATGAGTGAGACGAGTGTCAAATGAGTGAGATGTGGAAAACAGTCATGATTGGTGATACGCGCCCATGCACTTTGGTTGCTATGGTAGAATTATATTGGTTTGTTGAGCATGGGGCTAATTTTATTTCATGTAAGCAACCAATGATGGAATACCTGGCAGGTCTAGAGTGAATACTGCTAGTATTGACAGTCACAGAAGGTTCTACAGCTTGTTAAAGATCTGACTTGAAAACCTGAATCACAAGAACCGTTGGAGTTCAACAGCTAGCTAATTCTTTGTAGGAGAATAGAAAAATGATTATTAAGAATCCTATAGAGCCAAAGCTACTACTATTCTCTTACCTTTTATTCTATTCCCTTATATATTTTGGTCTCAAATAGTTAAAACTCTTCACCAGCTCTATTCGTGTTGCGCAATAGTTCAACCACGCCCACATTATTGAAATCTACTACAATTGCGTGAGACTAACTTCAATGCGTGTGAGCGTGATTAAATGATGGAATGCGTGTGACTCACGCAGAATGCGTGAGAGTTGAGAGGTCTGTAAAAACTGCACAACTTGCTCAATGTCAGTTGGATCTGGTGAAGGCTCCACATCGGATTCGTACTCAAGGGGCGTGTAAAGTTTGCGTTCTAGTGAGCGTTGAAAGGAATGTTTGTTACATATTCAACTATTAATTATCTTTATCCACTATGCAGGGGCAGATCCAGGGGGGGGGGGGGGCCAGGGGGCCCCGGCCCCCCCCCCCCCCCCCCTCCCTTACACACACACCACACACACCGACATGTGATACACACAAGGCATAAACATGTAATACAGCCAGCATTTAATACTTCTTTCTGTGGTTAGTGTACTTCGTTTACACCATGACCACTTACCCATGCTTGTGCTGGCATTCTACTAACATTGCCTTATGATAGCAAGATTGCCAGTTTGTAATGTGAAAATGTCAAAGAGAGTTCAGTCTAAAGATCCAGGTGGTTCAAAACGAGTATGTGCTAGTAACATGACTCTTCACCAGTTTTTCAAGAGTTCCAGGTAACATAACTCCAGCTATAAAATATTATTTTATTAACAATTAATGATTTTTTCTAGCACTGAGAGAGTTGCTCCTCAGGATATTCCAACTGGTGATATACCAGCTACTACCCTGACAGAATCTAGTAATTCAGAAGTAGTATCTGACAGCAGTCCTACCTTAGCAAGCCCAGTAGTACCGTGTAGTAGTTCAGCTTTTGTTGCAGATGATGCCGATAATTCTATGGACCCTAAAGTCCAGTCTGGAGATTTTGGCCGCATAGTAGCACTCAAAACTAACAGACAACTGACACCTGACGAGAAATATTATTTTCTCAAGCATCATTTTGTCCCCGACAAGAATTATGATTTTCCAGTTCATAGCACTGGGAATCACAATAGGAAATTTCAAATCAAGTGGCTAGATGAATATAATGGCCTTGTTTACTCCATAACAGATGATGGCAGATACTGTAAGTTCTGTGTTTTGTTTGGAAATTGTGATCCATCTCAAGAATTAAGTGTGCTAGTTAAGCGACCCCTTGACAATTTCAAAAAGGCCAAACAGAAGTGCACTTTAGACTAGAGGACTAAAAAATCATCAGGCAGCAGTTGAAAAAGCCATGACATTCTGTTCTGTGCAAAAAAAAAAATTGTTCCCATAGATTAGCAAATTAGTTCTAGACGAGCTAAGCTGATCAGAGAAAACCGACTGAAGTTACAGTCCATTACAGCTACAGTTATCTTTTGTGGGCGACACTAGCCTTCAGAGGGCATGCTGAAGATGGCCCATTTGATGTTACTGATAACTCAATTAACAGGGGCAATTTTCAATCACTGCTAAGATTTAGAGTAGATGCAGGAGATGTTGTACTAAAGAAACACCTAGAAACTGCCGATCGCAATGCCATCTATATCAGTAAAGAAATACAAAATCAGATGATAGTGATTTGTGGAGATGTTATTCGAAATAAGATCCTACAGAAAATAAGAGAGGCAAAGTTTTTTTCTATAATTGCAGATGAGGCAACTGACTCTGCTAATGATGAACAGCTTTCTATTAGTATAAGATTCCTTGACAACAATGTACCACAAGAGAAGTTTCTGGGTTTTCATGAGAGTCTTTCTGGTGTTTCACGTGAAGCTATTGCCAATAACATCATTACTCAGCTAGTTAATTGGCAGCTGGACCCTCATTTGCTTAGAGGTCAGCCTTTGATGGAGCAGGAGCAATGGCTGGAAGGTCAAGAGGGGCATCTTCACGCATTTTGTCAATATACCCCAAGGCATTGTACACACATTGTGCAGCACACAGGTTAAACCTTTGTGTGGTAAAATGCTGCAGTCTGAGAGAGGTGAATAATATGATGGAAATGGCTGATAAGACTGCTCGGTTTTTTTCTAACTCCCAAAAGGCAGTTATCATTGGAGAGTTGGATCCATGAAACCCTGTTGGAGGAAGAAAAAAGGAAAAAACTTAAACAAATGTGTCGCCATGAGGCTTTTGAGGTTTTCATAGACTTGTTTCTTCCAATTATATGTAGCCTTGAAGATATTTCTTGTGGTTCTAGATGGAACAGAGAGTCACTTCTTTTAGCTCTGTCACAGTTTCAGTTTATTGTTACTTTGAAAGTTACTCAAAGTGTATTGGCATACACAAGGGCACTGAGTGTAAAGCTTCAAGGTCGCTATAGTGACATTGTACGAGCTTACCGGGAAGTTGATAATGTAAAGGGTACAGTGCGTGACCTTAGATCTAATGTAGACACATTTCATGCTCGAGTTTATGATGAAGCAAAGAAACTAGCAGAGGTTATTTCATATTGATGAGTCAATACCTAGGCTTGCATCCAGGCAACAACACAGATCTAATGTTTCTGCTGACAACTACCCACAATATTACTGCCGAAATTTAACTATCCCTTTACTTGATCACTTGATAACTGAACTTAACACTAGATTTGACAAAACAGATTCAGTAGTTGAATTTATGCAGCTCTTGCCTTCAGTGATAATTATTAGTAATGAGTTTTTGCGACCACAAAATTTCGAGCATATTCTTGAGCTTTACAAAGATGACCTCCCATCCCGTGCATGTTTCAATTCAGAGCTCGACCTGTGGCAGCACAAATGGAAAGCTGACTCTGAATTAGCTAGATTGTGATTTCTTTCCCAATATTCACACTCTTTTATGTATAATGGGCACATTGCCAGTTACCAGCTGTGAATGTGAACGTTCCATCAGCAATGCTCAAATTTATCAGGACTTCACTGAGGAGTAGTATGGGACAAGACCGTCTTAATGGATTGGCAATGCTATATTACCACCGTGACATTGAAATTACTTCAGAAAAAGTGGTGGATGAATTCTCCAGTCGCCATCCAAGACGGATGGTATTATGACTATATCACTTGCTTCAATAAATTCTTGACTAATTCCTTATTGTTGTCAGTGAGTGTAATTTTTTTCGTGCATGTAACAAATTGAAATATTCAGAAAGAAACAAAAAAAATTAATTAGTGGGTGTGATAAAATGGGTGTGGTCAAGTTTCCACTTAACTTTCGCCCCCCCCCCCCCCTCTATATGCTGCATCCGCCCCTGCTATGTAAGTAGCTATTTATAGCCCACAAAGAATACAATCTACATAATTATCACTAGGGCCTGCCAGATTATGCTCAAAATTTTTAGAATTATTCTTTTTTTATTCTAAAAAATTGTGTTATTATTCCAAATGAATAGTACATTATTCTAGAAATTTTATTATTCCAATTACAAATAAGTGAAATCGTGTTGATTTACAGTAGCTGTATAAAGTTGGTATGTTATGAAATGAATGAGTAAAACTATGAGCCTCTCTTACTGCTATACTGAATTACTAGTTATGCTGTTCATGTCTATTACAGTGGAACCTCTCTACAAAGGAACTCTGAAGAACAACTCGACTCTTAACAACAGCCAGTGTAAATGGACCACAGTGATCTACTACAATAAAAAATAAACTCTGAAAGCAGCCAAACTCTCTACAAGGGTCAAAAGACTTGACCCCAAGCATGGCCTTTGTAGAGAGGTTCCACTGTATTCCAGAAAAAATGCTAGCATTATCTGGCAGGGCCTATATATCACCTTTCATATACTATGTACGTACATGCTATTTTCATAATTTTTTAACACTTGATTTGTAGCAACAGAAAGACCCACATAGCTACATATAAGTGTATATTGTATACATAACTGGCTACATTATAACTACTTCATTTAGCAGCGTTTGTGGCCAGAAATTCATTGTTAAACTACACATTAGATCACAATCTCAAAATATTATAATAGTCATGACCATGTATGTAAAGGAATATATATATAAGAATGTTTCACTGTTAGTTGAGTAATATCAAAAGTCGTTACAATAACATATACAAGATGGCTAGTACAGAGAAAATCCATAATGCTTCTGTAAGTTAACATCTATTTACATTTTTTTTAAATGAAAGTATGTAACCATGGGTGTGGCTTTTGTCAGTTACTTGAACTTTGCCTTCTCATTGGCCAGAGCTAATTGTCTGATGCTGTTGATACAGCCAGCAGCAGCTTCCTGCAGGACTTCATCTCGCGAACTCACCATAGACAGCAGGGGCTACAACGACAAAAAGATTCAAATTAACACTTAAATACTCTCACTTAAATTGGTTTCTTTCTTTTGTGCTTCTTTTTCTATGAATTCTACTCTATTATGAAAAGCGAAGGGGGAGGAAGACCTTTACAGTATTAGTGTTTTACTTGTTATAGGAAATGCCCATTGTTTGTATCTTTTTCTACTGACCTTTACCACTCCAGCCTCATGCATAGTGATACAGTTGTTGGGGTCCTTGGAAAGTTGGTAAAGGGCACACGCAGTAGATCGGTGCACATCTTTGTCTTGAGACTGCAGGTATCCCACTAGAGGGGCAACTGCTGAAGCCTCACCAAATGCCACGCGGTTGTTGCGCCACATACAGCATCTGTAAGAGAGGGAGAGACAGACAGGAACACAACATTATACTTTCTTATTTTGAATGATAATTAACTAATATCAATTGTGGTGACCAAACTTAGTTGCATGGAACATAATATTATGTAACCCAATGAAGAGCCTGGATTATGAATAAAAAATTAACCCCCGAACGAAATACACATAAGTCCTCACAATTGGAATAACAACTGAAAGTAGTGGTGATTCCTTTTTCAAACCACTAACACATGCCCCTTAACATTCCCCCCCCCCCCCTTCCCCCACCACGTCCTTCTCCACTAACATACTGAAACATCACCCTACAACACTATATAGTAGTCTTTACAGCAGAACAACCCACACTATCTTACCTGGCTATGGCATCAGCAAGGTTCTTCCTGAGAATGTCATCATACTGTACATAAAAATAACATAGAAGAATAACATTAGAATATGAATTAAATCTAACCCGGGTTTCTTCTATGTATGCCATGTACAGGGAAACCAGGACAGACATGGTGTGTATCATTGTCAAAAAGATAAAATATGTCCTAACCAAATGTGCTTCTCTCACAAAATTTATGGCGATTGTACAATTTAAGGGAAAAAATATTACAGTCCATTCAATCAATTAATACAAGAACAAAATAATAATAATAATACAAACAAACAAACAAACAACCAGACAAGTCAACTTTTTTAAGAGTTCTCACAGTTTTGGTGAGTTTCGCCAGCAGAAGCACGACCCCATGATCAGTGATAACTCCGAGATTCTCCTCGTCCTGCGCTATTTGAGCAATGGCAGCACACACACCTGCCAGCACCTCCGCAACCTCTGACTTGAGTAGACCCACGATAAGCTCCAGGCCACCCACAAATGACCTCACTAATTCTCCAGCATCCTTGGCATTCTGGATGCATGGGCAGATGGCCCAAGCTGCACATGCCTGGACCTGCATTCACACATAGAGTTGGTAAAAAAAATAAAATAAAATAAATACGGCTTACATAAAAGGTATAATAACTCAAAGAAACTTTAGCAGGGCACTATTAACTTAAAACAAACATATTGAGTCGTGTATTAGATTAGACTTTATGTTGTCTGATTGATTTTTTTTTTTTTAATTGGACACCACCGTGGGAATTCCTGTGACCATGAAATAATTAATTCAAAGTTACAATTCCAAAATATAACTTTGACACTGACAACTACTGGTGTGTGAAAAAATTAGTTCGAAGTTTGAGTACGGTATAGACACTGTCAATTTAACACGCAATAGGTAATGGTCACCAATCTTTTGTGCGCGTGGAAAGGAGGCGTACAGGTCATGTACTAAGACAGAAGAATTTATTATGGCCTATTTTAATGGCACGAACTAATCAAAGGTGCAAAGTGATCAAGAAAATACAATACTGTACATAAATCTATCAATTAGTTCATATGTACCTCAGAATTGGGTGACTTCAATAAAGACCAGAGTAGCCTCACTCCATCTTGTCTGTCTATAACTCTACAAGATTCAAACATTGGATTATAATGCAGGCTGAAGTCTGTGTGAGTGTACATGTATGTGAGTGTATGTGTGTGTGTGAGTGTATGTGCGTGTATGTGTGTGCGCATGTGCATATGTGTGTGTATTTACGAGTGCACGTGTGACGTGTGTGTGTGTGTAACTATAAAAAGAGTTAAACTTTCCACTCTCTCGGTCAATAACTACATATATAATAAAGATTTAGCATCATTTAAAAAAATTTAAAAGCAATCCACAAAAGGTATGCATGAATACAGACTGAAATAAATATTATCACAAAAACGTCTTTGTCACACATTGCCTCACTCACATCATACTCTCTGGTTCTAGAGCACACGCCCCCACAGCCTTGGTTGTGTTGATGAGCAGAGCCTGGTTGGTGCCTGTGAGGAGTTGCACTAATGGAGTCACGCCTACTGCCTTGCGGATAATCATCCTCACATCTGCATCCTTAGCTGCACACTCACCAATAGCACCCACCACATTCACCAGGACCTGTGATGACATGCATGCACACACACACACACACATACACACACACAAACTCAAGATTTTTCATTACAGCTCATTACATTGTATACACAATCATCTTGCATTAATTATTTACCACTAGCGCTACATTGATTTACCAACATCATTTTTTCTTCATATTAAATGATACATATAATCATAGCAAAATTGTCTCACCTCTTCAGGCATATTGGAGAGCACTGACACCAGTTGTTCTATGGCCTTCAAGTTCTTAAATCTGAAAGATTCAAAATTTGAGATTTTGATTGACATTTTTATGTGAACTCCATAACTCGGAGCACCAACAGTACCCACTGACTCTATTATATCCTCAGACTTATAGCTTAATCTCAGCACAGTAGGCACTTCACTATCGGTCAAATTCATAAAGTGGGTAAAGTGTAGTCAATAGTATGGGCCACAATCAATGAGACATCACTTTTCTTACCAGCCACACTCATTTACTCACTGAGTGACATATAAACTAGTACATGTATTTGTTTTGGTCAGACACATTCCCCTCCTCCCCCTAAACAGAGCTGTTCTCTTTTCCCTCACTCCCCCCCACCTTTTCCCTACCAACAAATAAACCTTCCAATCTACATAATTCTCTACTCCACTACATATTCTATTTCATAAGGTAAAATTTGGTGTACTTGAAATGAATAGTTGACAAAAATATTTTCTACAGTTACAATTGAATGTTCTGGTTTTGCTGTATAATATTCAAATATTCATACTAGTAGTATGTGAACGAAGCAGATCTAGAAACTCTAATTTCTTGTAATTTTCACTGTTAAATGCACAAAATAGGACTCATGTAATTTGGTTAATCCATTCGTACATTATAGCATGCGTACTCATCTCAATTCACAGCCCCACCCTCTAGCGCTGATGTTTCCCATTCTAGTGAACATTTCTACATAGTCCCACCTTCTAGCACTAATACTCCCCCCCCCCCCCCCCCCCCCCCCCCCCCCCGCGCATACCCCTGCTCATTGTGTGTATGCTGCAGAAAACAGTATACTTTACCTTAAATATGGCAGATGCACAGTGCTGCTGTAGTTCTGCATTTTCTGTCTTGAGACCCCTTACCAGATGTTCTATCATACCCTCGGATCGAATCAACTCCTGGTAGCCTCGCTAAAGTTAACAATGACAATGACACCATGGTTAACAATGATGCTCCAGATCTCACTAAAACTGGCTGTGCTTTATTACTATCATGCACACACCATGGTCTAATGTTGGGTTTAATTGGTCGCCAGTTTTAAGCACGCTGCTGCCACCAATGAAACCCCTTTACAAACCCTTAAAGAGGTATAAATGCTGTGCTAGCTAGAAGCCCTTATGTACAAGCTGAATCTTTAAAACAATAAATATGCAAAATCACTCTGTCTTACATACTGTGCTTATGAATATCATTTAAACAATAAGTCACATAATAACCAAAAGGTAGATGGCATAGGGAATCATTACATGTCATTAGAGGCACATGTGCGCTAGAGGCAGGTAGCTATAAAAATCTGAGGAAATGGTGAGCTTGGCCAGTTGCTATAACTACTAGGGTAATGAGCTTGCAAGATACAGAACGAAATAACAATCATGAAATATTATTTTATGAGTCACATACCTAAAAATATCATTGTGACTCAAGCATGGAATAAACCACTTACTACACTTGTCAGAGTGATATGGCTAAATATGTCACTCTCACCAGGCTTTATTTTCTCTTACCCCTGGCTTATGAAAATAAATTAGCCTGCTTGTGAAATATTTCGCCGTATCACATTCTAACTCATTTAATAAAAGCTATATATATATATTGCTCCAGTTCTAAGTAGATATTCCTCAGCTGAAATTTTTTCAGTGTACTAGTGTGACTTAAAATTGAACAAATAACAATAATCGTATGAGTAAATTAACCAATTTTAATCATAAATTTGGTCACATAATTACTCTTGTTGCAAATTATTACTTCAATTGAACTTATTGCTTATTTTCAAGTTCAAAAAATCATTAAAATATTTCATTATAACTTCTCAATTATTATATATTATATATATATAGCTATAAAAATTGCAGTAGTTAAATTATTTGATACTGGATGCAGCCAAACTTTGATAGATAATTGTCTAGATGACTGTATAGTAGCTATAGCTAGCTGGACTCACAATGCTTAGGTAAATGTTGGTTGATATAATGGTAACTGAACGATAAAATACACAACAAAACAAACTGAAAAATGACTGGTTGAACATTACTTTTATAGTCATGAACTAAGTGGAGTGGTGGAAGTTAAGTATATAGGAAAAAGGAAAAAGTATAGCATGCCGGCAGACTACCATAAGTGTGTATAAATTTGTGGTGTTACGGTTATGAATGAGGTGTTAATTAAAGTTTCATAAACAAAGTCGTACACAGTTAACCCTTGGACTCTAAACAACATTATATTATCAAAATTTAATTGTGCTACATTACAGGGTCTTAACCGGTTTCAAAACTTGTATAACTTCAAACATTTTGTCTAAAGTTTTGTGAGCATCTTCAAAATCTCTCCTCAATTGATTCCGTTGCTTGCTATTCGGTGGTTCAGGGAAGCTAGCATACGTTGCATACGGATTGTCAATCATAAAGCAATGCTTCATAGGAATCGATAGTTTGCACTATGGAAATATTAGTTGCAAGCAGCAGTCTGCTGCACTTGTCTCTTACATGTGTAATTGCCACTATAATGTTATCAACAATGCCTTTAGGCAGAGTGGACCGGATGGCAGAGATAGTGTCGAACAATATGCTTGTCGTACAAATTGATGAACCATTAACAATTAAGCAGATACAGTTGACTTAAATCTCCATCTTTATTGTAGCAATAATGTTTGCTATGATTGACTTCCATTGTCTATAATCTATGGAGTCATCAAAGCCAGGAGGGAGAATGATGTCAAGAACAAAATCACCAAAGGCTGCGGTATAAGATTCCGGCTTAGTGACAATGTGACTATCCACACGTGGCTGTTTTGTAGGATGGTCTATGAATGATTTTACAAGGTCTAATGTAAAATCTGTTGAATCAAACTGCTTAGAATAATTTAGGAGTAACTGAACAAATGAAGTCTTTCCAGAGCCAACTTCACCAATTATAACCATTTTATGTGACGATGGTTGAGGTGCTGCCCGAGGAAATCTAGGAGGAGTTTCCCATAATTTGGTATATACAAGATCTGCCTGAACTTGCAATAATTGGTGTTCCGTTTCTGATTGTTTGTTGAGCTTCAACTGCTCCATTTCATGCTGGAGCTGCATTATTTGGCTTTCCTTCAGTTGCAACTTCCAGTCTTGCTCTTCCTTCAGCTGCTTTTCCAGCTGTAGCTTCTGTATTTGTAACTCTTCTATTAGTTTAAAGCAATACAATTCCTCTTGGAGCTCGTGTATCAGTAAATTCTTCTGTTGAAGTTTTTGTTGGTGCTCTTCTTTCAGTTGTAGCAGATCCTGCTTTAGTTTTTCTAGCTGATGCTGGTCTTTAATGTGTATTTCCATTATTGGCTGTTCCTGCATGTTATCTGATATAATAATAATAATAATAATAATAATAATAATAATAATAATAATAAAAATAATAATAATAATAAATAATATACTAGTAATCTATATTATAATATGCTTGTGTGTCAGTAACGACGACGACGATGATAACGACCGACGATGTTATGTGTCTTCATGAATAGTTCATGAGCATATGGTTCGGTACAGGGGAAGGGGTTAGTGTTCAAAAGAAAAGCTAAAGTACGAAATAGAAGACAAAAGTTTCTCAAAGTAGGACAGAAATTCAGAAGCAGGAGCGGTAGACAGGAAAAGGGGGTTCCATGACTCAAGAAGTAGAGCTGAGATAGGAGAGGTGGGGTAGAAGAAAAGCTCAGATAGCTTAGAAAAAAGAGAGTAGGGGAGGGAAACTTATGTAACCTTAACCAATGGTAGAGAATGATAATTGAGCAAGATTACTTGTGCTACTGCATTCTTACTTTGCAATATGTTAAGCGCCACTATGTGGCGGGCAAACTGGGCAGTGAAAGAGATCCAATATTTTTTAGACCTTTAGCATTCTTCTGGTGTGAAACTGAAGAAATATGCCGAGAAACATCCCTCTCCCCCATATGTTTACAAGAAATAACATTTAGGCAAGCTATGCACTGAAAACTAAATAGATCATTCTTGACCAGCTTAATACACGGCCACTGTTTTGTCCAAGTAGATTGAAACCTTTTTTATAGAAAAAAATGTTGTCTTAACAATAGCTATAGCTAGTGTAGCTAAAAATTATAAAATCACTGAATAACAATAAAAGCAGTCTTTTTAGTAATGTTGCAATGGGTGGTGAAACTCACTCAAAATGGCAAAGTGGCAAATGTGTGAGAGTTGAAAGGTCTGCATAATACTCTGACAAGTGTAATAAGTGGTTTATTCCTCATTAGATATCTTCACTACAGTAGTTAGGGTGACTCACAGACTAAAGTTGGTTGTAGGGGCTACCCACATCCCCAGCTGATATTTTAGCAGCTGCTCTAACCCCCCCCCCCCCCCCCCCCCAGTTCAGCAGGGTACACCAGAGGCTGTAAAAACCTAGAAAATTGAAAAGTTTGGCCAGTTGCTATACCTACAAGGGTAATGAGCTTGCACAGAACAGAGTGAAATAACAGAGTGAAGTAACAGAGTGAAATATCTTGAGATATTTCACTGGTCACATACCTATAAATATCATTGTGAAGATATCTAGGGTGGAATAAATATATATATATGTATATTTGACTGCATGTACTAAGTCTAGCTCCGTAATAAATCTCCTTGTTCCAATGCATTATACTGCAGATCCATCAAACAATTTAGCATTCATGTATAGGGTCACAACTGCTACAAACAGAAAGCTTGTAAGGAGGTATGTTTGAGAGAGACAGCATGGAGTCCCAGCGGGAATTAGGTAAACAATAAATGTAGCGACATCTGAACAAATCATTTATTTGTTTTTATTTATATGATCTGTTGCTGGACATGTGCATAATAATAGTATAGCAGACTAATAAGTAAATTGAACAAGTCCGTTCAAAGTAACTCCAAGTAATAACTGTACATTGTTGGGTGAATAGGTCATCTTGTAATGTATACACTTTTGTATATTGAGGATTCATTGTTAGCTACTAGCTCAATCCTCTCTTGTTATAGCTACTAGGTCAAATTTCAACAATAATTCTATCATAATTATTTTGATTTTTTATAGTAATAAAAAAATATACAGTAACCATGTAAACTACTTTTAAATTATAATAGCTAACTTATACAAAACAATTTCATAAAAACAAAGATATTCATTAGTGAATAGTAGAAGTAAACAATTTCTTTAGTCTGCTATTCCCATCGTATCCTCCCATAACATGGACCTTGTCTGATGTCATGATACAGGTACAGTCATATACTGCATGTGGTAGTTGTCCAGCCTGGACCCAGGTATTAGTGTCAGGGACATAGCGCTGGATGGTGGACACTGGCTTCTTACTCTTCTTGTCCTTACCACCGACTGCCAGTAGAGATCCTCCAATGTTGAGTGGACAGGATTCTGTACAGTTGAGTGAAGGTAGTCTGTTCCATATGTTGGAACTGTCTGATGAGGATTGTGAAACTAGAGCCTCCAGAGATACACTATAGACATCAGGACTCCAACCTACATTCGTACAATGTTCCCCCATGAGGTACCAGGTATCTGCTATTGTAGTAGACTTCATCCAACCCCATGGTGTTGGTGTAGATGGTCCAGTGAACCACTGCATGTTGGATACATCAAGTACCTCAACACTAGCATGTAAATAAACTCCATGGCAACCACCAGCCACCACCAGCCAATGTTTATATGAAGTAGCTGAATGCAAATAGCGAGGTGTAGACATAGGAGGAAAGGGGTGTGTCCACTGGTTGCTGTCAGGCTGCCACTCTCCTAGCTCACTGCTATCAGAGAGATCTCTATTTCTTCCTCCCACCACAACTAGTTTGTTGTTGATGGTAGTCATAGCAAACTCACTGGTCCTGTATGGAGGTAGAGTGTGCCACTGGCAAGACTGCGTGTTGTAGGCCATCACTATGTACTTATCCTCGTGTCTGTCAGTCCCTCCTCCTCCAACGTACACGGTATCATTTGTCTCTACTGATTGGATATATACACTCATAGCTACTGGCATGTCAGGACAACGCCTCCAGTCTAGCTTTAGTGGGAAAGTCTAATAATAAACAATTACATGATCTGTAGTAAATTTGTATAACATAACTCCTACATATATTGCTAACAATTTAAATAAAAAATTTGTTTATTTTACTGGCACACTTCATTAAATAATAAAAGTCATAGTGTTGCTATGGTTATTGTTTACATGACAATGACAATTTCAATACTAATTACATAGCCTCCCTAATGCACCTCTCCAAATATTTTCATTGGCAAGTGAAAAAAAGTTGAAAACCTTAGCATAGATCCTCACTTATCGACCTTAATTATTATCGACCACGCCAGCCTCAATTATCTACTGGTTAAAACTACAAAATGAACATGTATTTACATTTGTTATTATGCTTCAGTTGGTTTTGTGGCTCTTCACATCTTGTTTTCCTCCTCCTTTTTTGAATATCAAGTCAACTTGGATGGTCTTGACTCAAGTTTCTGATACTACAGCATTTTAAACCTACACTCGAATTCCTGTGAAACGTTTCTTTTACAGTCACAAATGGTCAGATGTAATTTCAAACATGCTGCCAATTTTTAGGTTGCTAAGTGTCGCTTGTTGGTTGTCAAGAGCCATTGGTAGTCTGAATGGCTTAGTAAAAGGTAGCTATCACTACTTGGGGGAAGCTGAGATAAGTGCAAATTACAAAACAAAACTCTGGCCTTTTCTTATGTAGCTGAGAGCTTGTTGTCAAGAGTTACTGGTGATTCAGATAGTCTAAATGGCTTAAATTTGATACTACAAAAGTTAATACTACTCAAGAAACTTCATGGTAATAGTAATTTTGTAAATAATTTGCTATACTTAATGGTCAACTGCTATATATAGAATCCACTTTTGTTATCATTAAGTATGGAATAGAAGTTTCTTTGGATAAAGTAAACAATTAACAACATTGTAATTTACGGTAATTTAAGAATGCATGCTCTCTCGCTATTTGTGCACAAGCACACCACTAGTTTGTCTTGTAGTTTGACCCTCACATTTTAGCGTTCGCTCGGTAATTAATCCCGTAACAAACTTTACAAAACAGAATCTTTTCTGTTAGTGATTTTTTACCCTTAAAAATCTAAGAAATTTATTTATTTACTCCTTAGAATTTGGCTGTCTCTAATATGATCTGAATGTTGCTGCAGGGTGTAGTTAGGTCGTAAGAAGTTATACTGGAGTTAATTTTCTATAGTTAGTAGAGGTGGTATGTTATTTTGGTTAATGAGCTGTTTGTCATAGCTGTTCTTACGTGAAAATCAATTGCCCAATCTGTCAAGTCACCAAGAGAAAATGAAGTCTTGTGTTAGTAGTGAACAAGAGTGTGTGTGTGTGTGTGTGTGTGTGTGCGTGTGAGTGTTGTGTGTTACATCTGTTGCTTAGCTAAGAATATTTTGAAGCTAACAATAAATAATAGTTGTTGGCTGCCTTTTCTTTCATTAAGATGCTTAGACTTCCTCCAATTTCTTTTGTTAGTAAGCAAATCTTATTTAGGGTTAGGCTCTAAACAGTGCGATAATTCCTTAGAGAAATGCTTGTTTGTCTTATAAGTCCTAAGAAGTTGCCATGAGTAATTAATATGACATTAAAACTGTTTCCCATACGAAATTTCTAAAATTCAGACTTGTTTTAGCAATTCATTGCTATTTGCCAGGAGGCTGGTTATTTAGATAGAATTTTATTTTTAATTTTTAGAATGACTATTGTCTAGAATAGCTCGCTTGCCATTTTTGCTGTAAGCTTATTTTTTTGACTGCTATTTACCTGCTATATACACACATTTTGTTTATTCCCCGATATAAAATACAATGAACATGGAAATGATAGTTGGAACAACCTAGCATTAGAACAGAGAGGTATGAAGCATACTACTCCATAAAAAATAGAATTTATAATAGTTACCAATTAATACTGACAATCCTATTGTGTCATTTTATAGTTAAGTTCAATACCTAGACTCTATTGATATAACCTGTATATACATTTTGTCATTAAATTAATTAGATTTGGGACAAGAAGTTTTGGTAAAATATTTAAAAAAAACACTGTTGATAAGAATGCATAGTACTTACTAATGATTTCTTGCTGATAGATACTGTGGTGATACGCTCCAGTTCCTTTGTTAGTCGCTCCACTTCAGATTGGAGAAGTTGTTTCTCTCTTTGATGGCGAGATTCTAGATGAAGCTTTTCTTCTTTGTGATGAGATTCTAACTGAATTCTTTCAGCTGCTGTCTGGCTCCTCAGTTGATTGTTCTCAATCTTGAGTTGATTAATTTCAGTATTCTGTTGATTGTTTTCTGCCCGTACTTGCCTGACACTTGCTTGCAATTGATGTTTCTCTTCAATAAGTTGTGCACTTGCAGACTGGAACATTTTTTTGTCACTTTCTATTTTTGTAATTTCTTCAGTCAGCTCTTTATTTTCCGTTTCCAATCTATTTTCAGAAATCTAATAATACAACACATAAAACGATAACTATCAATAAATTGAATAACAGTTAATTGCAAAGAATGCCATAAAATTTGTCTATTGAATATTGTAGAGCTCAGATGAGACTGTTTATTATTGAGATAAATTTGAACTGTAGGAAGTATATTGTATGTCTAAGCATATAACATAAAAGTTAAAAATAATTCTGTAGGTGGGTGTTTTATTTCCATATGATCGACGAAGATATTTTTTAAGATATCGATGGCACTAATATCGAGTTCAGTGAGAAAATCTATGATCGCAAGAAAGCTCAATTTCTCCTGTCTTTTCATTAGCCAACCACTAGCTAAAGTGCTTCCAGCTTAAAGAGCAAACTTTTTGAAACACTATGATATGATCAATTTTATCTCACAAAACTGTAGTTACAAATTTCTTGTTACTTAAAATATAGGTTAATACAAACACAGCACCACAAGGTTCCTCAGAAACTTCAAACCAGACTTTTCCCATAGACTCTAATACATTATCACCATTGTATTTTGTCGTCATTTTCTTCCGTGTTGTCACCGGATCGTCATTCAATCCTCACCCGTGTTGAATTCGTCGTTATGATGCGGTCCAAACGGTACTTTCCCTATTAATTTCTTGCCCGCGTGTAGGTACTTTCCCTTATTAGAAATTGCTGCGTGCTAATTAATTTTATTCAACTGCGATAACTCGCACAGCTAACGAGAATAGTTTAAATTACTGGTTGATATTGCTAACACTATTAATGGCAAAAGTATTTTCCAGCAAAGATAATGTAGCAGGCCCTGCTGACCCTCTCTTGGTGATGCTCAAGGTCATCTAGTAAGTATTAGTCATTGTGTTGAAGCTGTCAGTAGATGATGCCACTGGTAAACTTGGACTAAAGAACTGGATGTTGCCTCCCACACCAAGCCTACACTATGCCAATGCTGACCAGTCATTCTTCTTGAACACATAATTTATATTTTATCATAAAGTTGCTATTTCAGATTTTTTATTTAAAAAAATGGCATGCCTAGATTTATTTATTCATTCTTGATAATGTACCTTCATAACAGAAAGCTGGTAAAAATATAATGTAAATGTGTGACAATATAATATTATGACTAATGACAACATCAGGGGGATTCCAGAAGAGCCTGAATAGTGCCCTTCAAAGTGAGGTGGAATCAGGCGGGATGAATGTTTCACACATCAGTGTGCAGCCTAGCACATATAGCAAAATTTGTTGCAGCAATATCAAGTATTAGTTAACATTATGAACTATATTTTTTTCTCTCCAGGTCTCCCAAGCTTTCTTTACAACCTAGCTAACTATTCTAGAACTACTAGTTTGGACATAACTTGTCAACTAAAATCTAAATCACTGATTACTCACATCTTAGCTACTAATCCAGAGCGCAGGAGAGGTGCTCCAATCACTGAATCCTCTCATCAAGGTGCCTCTGCTAGTCCATTCTTGGTAGGCATTTCAGGAGTGCTTAGTTCCTCTGTTGTCGGCTTCACCTGGTTCTAAACAGCAGTACCGCCAGTCCCCTCCTAGTACGTCCTCTAGATGGACGACAAGAAACTTATTCCCTGGCCAGAGTGCAGAAACTAGCTACCACTTCCAAGAACGCCTTAGCTCGCACCGGGAGAAAGAAACACAATAAGTACCCGCTTTTTTTGCCGCCCGGCAATAATTGACTTGAGTGCGCCTGCGCCAAGATTTTACGTAGAGATTACGTAGAAGGCATACCGCTAAAAACTGAATAAACGTCATCTGACATCATCAAATGGCGATCTCTGCCGCCAAAGCTGATAGTCAGCTAAAATTTTCCAATTTTTTCCACAAAATATTACATTTCAATGCACAAAAAAAATATATATGAAACTTCAATTGTTACTCTATGTTCTGACAAGTCTAGAAAGGTCCAAGTATAAAATAAAGAAATATTGGCCTAAACACTTTTGGCACTTTTTTGCTACATTTTTGGCCATAAATTTCGAAATTTTTGAATAATGAAATAAATTTGGTGCACCAATTTATTTTTCCTATAAACCTCACAGACTATATTTCATATGTGCTAAGTGAGAAAGGTCCAAGTATAAAATTGTTTTTTTCCTGGCCTAAACACATCAAATTTTGAAAATGATAAAATTCACCCACTTCAAGGTGCCACCTATCACACATGTAACCACAAAACCACAAACTAATTTGATGAATCTATTAACATAGCCTTAATATATCTCCATACAAAAAATGAACTTTGTAGAGCTTTTAGTTTCCCTTCAGTGGAATAAAAACTATAACACATTCAAAAATTCAAAAAGTTTGCTCTTTAAGCTGGAAGCACTGTATCAAATTTGGAAAATTTGTTTATTAGCAGTTATTGCTTTTTATACACATTTTGTATCAATTTTTTATTTTATTTGTAATTTCCCTGAAAATTTAGCTGTGAAAGAGTTAATATTTACTTGGTAGCTAGATTTAACCAATTACTGTAGTTCACATATAAAAGTTTACCTCAAGTTCTTTTATTCTTCTCTTCTTTTCTTTCGTTTCCTTCATGTGTAACACATTGGCTATGTTGAGAGATCTCCCCATATTCCCTCCATGTATGTCCTCCATTGCATCCTGTACTGGTGTTAGTGTCTCCAGTAGTTGCTCAGCAGTAGGTCTTGTTTGAGGAGTATTGTGCAGGCAATTAGTCACCATCTCTACTAGAATAGGATGAGACTTCAATAACTGATCCTTCAACGTTTCCATGTACACTTCACGACGCTCTACTTCAGAGCGACCAATAAGTCGGCCAGGATTGTGTGGATCTGAAGGTGTAGCCAATAGCAGTTCTCCTGGAAAAGTCTAACAAATGATTAAAGTTGATTGATATTTGTGCGAAAGACTATTAACATCATCAAAATATATATTAAGTTCACCTACTATATAATGGTACAATACCTATCTGACTAATGCTCACATGTTAGTATTATAACTAGTGATGTGCTCTATTAGCACAAAATAGCGAAACGAGAGATGCATGTTCCCTGTAATTGCAGCTATTCCATGCATGCTTGGTGTGGCTACAAAATACTGTCAGATTCTTTACTTTGCTACCTGTTTCTGTTGCATTTTAACCCTCCTCCTCCTTGCCCTGTCTTTTTCATTTCTTATCGCTCTCCTTACTAATTTTTCTTCAGGAGTTTCTAACGCCCTCAAAGCTCTTGACCGAGCGTTTCTAACGTTTTGTCTACTAGGCATCGCTACTTCGTACGGCGGGTAAACAAAACAAAACAAAATGTTGCTAAGAAGGTTACCCGGCCCGCGCAAACGCGTAGGAGAAAAGGTACACACGTAAGCCCACGCAAGAACAAAAACAATTTCTAGACCTAAATATATATATTATATCGCGAACTCATTAGAGAGTCAGCTCTGCTCGCTTCGCTCGCTTCGCTGAATAAGTTGATTGATTCGTGAACTCCAGACTAAATACAGCATAATGTAAGCCAAACAATTACACACATTACCAAAGAATATCATAATTGAATTTTAAAGAGTTTTGCACTAATAGTGTATGTTGAATATTCAAGTTGTTTACCTGTGTCAGCACGTATAGGGCAAGATGTCCGAATGAGAACACATCTAGAGATGGGCCATATCTGTGGTTCTCGCTGAGAGCCTCTGGTGGCATGTACACAGTGGTCCCCGGATTCTTTGAGAGTGTTTGGGCTAGTTGAGTGGGTTTTAAAGTTACCATGCGAGAGTTTCCCATGTCAGTGATCTTAGCTGTCAGAGACGATGTGAGGAGGATGTTCCTTGCAGTCAAGTCTCTGTGGACTATGGGAGGTCCTCGACTATGCAAGTAAACTAAACCGCTGCCTGTGTCTGTAAGAATGGAAATCTTGACTGCAAGTGGAATATTAGGGGAACACTCCAGGAGGTCGTCCACACTCATTTCTAGTCTCTCCATCACCAGTAGAGGTAGGTCTGATCCCTCAAGGAAACACAGACCAAGGAACTGTGTTATGTTAGGATGTCGGAGATCTGCCATGAGTTGACATTCTCGTTGATATCTGTCTACAGTCTCTCCTACTCCTTCATTCCCAGGATCCAGTAATAGTTCGTGCATACGCTTGGCAGCACAGATAACCTTGCTATATTTCACCTGAAATACCATCGGTTATCAGTTAATTAAATTAAACAAGGGTCAGGTTCAGTATTTAAAAAGAGGATTATTTGATGGCATGAGGGGACTGAGTGTATTTTATGGTGTATATAAACTACAATAATTTAAACTTCATTGAGAAATTTGTACCATTGATGCGTAAGCTTGGTAACATTACAGGGTGAGATAAGCGTTGATCTAGATGGAAAGTTAAACACTCCGCTTACTTCTAACACTGAGCCATAAGAACCCGTTCCAAGAGTCTTCCCAGTAGGTACCACTCGGTCTAAGAAATACCGTTGTAACTTCGAATCTCTTCTAAAGGTTCTAGACCAGCCCTGTCTCCTAGCCATGGTTGTTTCAGCAAAAAACTACGATTGTGCCACGCCCCCTATGAAGGCAAATAGGAGTTAAACAATAATCTCGCGTTGCTAACCCTTTACCCCTTGAATAATAACAGGTAAAGGTCGTCAAGCCAAGCTACTGGGAACGAAAAGGTGCGCCAATCACATTTTCGTCCGGGTGCAACTACTGTAGATCTAATAAGGAGAGGCAGTTACAGTTAACACTAGTCTGGCGGAGCCGACCCTTTACCTTCTTTGTGTAACGCCAAATCGGGTCCTACCCAAAATCGGTCCCCCGGACTGAAATTGGCTGCTAAAAACTGTCCGGGACCACAATTGGCTGCCGAATTCAGTCCGGGCGGACTAAATATGGCTGCCAGATGTGGTCCGCTTTGCATTTAGTCCCACCTAGCCCCGAGGAAAAAAATCAATTGTGTGATATTATTAAGTGGAGGTGGTGAGTTATATCAGTATAGTTATGTTAAGACTGCTCTTTAGTACTTCTTGTTGATGAGTTTACCTTTCAAATTCCCATTCTCATAGCTAAATACCTATAATAGTATATTCAATAAATTATAAGCTTCAAGACTTCATCATAGAGCATAGCTTGACTACCTTGAACAATGCAGCAGCTACATTTTCAAAATATTTACAGTTTCATAGGAATTTCCTCAACAAAATTTGTGAAATAATCAGTTGTAGTCAAGATGTATCTGTTTCCTTGATGTGATGCAGGAGAGATTGGGCCAGAAGTCAATACCATGGTGACACAACTGGTACTGGATGGAGCTCAGGAGTAGATTTACTTAATTTGCCATGGCACAGATCACAATTACTAACCTGGATATATCACAATTAAAAAATAACAACACTCTTTGTCATCAGTTGACCACACTCACTTCTGTATGAGTTTATTTATTTGCTTACCAATATTTATTAACATCATTGACCATTCCCTGCCACATAAACCGCTCACTAACTCTTGATAAAGTCTTTTTCGTGCCTAAATGTCCAGAGGTGGGACGCTGTGGCATGATGCTAGAATTCAGATCTCTCATCCAAATCAGTAATGTAACGAACCTAAGTAGTAACATTTAACTGGAACAGTAACATTTTTAACTAAAGCCTTTTTTTTATGTTCTGAACATAAAAAATTGGTTAATCAGGTCTCAATAATTATGAACCTTAGATGATGTATTTTGGTGTGGAAAAACATGTAGCTATATCTCCAACAAACATTCCTGTTAGAAACTCTGGAACCCAGTTATCTAAAAACCTAGTACATCGCTATCTATTGCAAATTTATACAATTGTAAATATTCTTTGAAACTTGTAAATGCCTTCATGCACATCCAAACTGAAGCATCTCCCTTTTAATTCCGGTATAATCTAGTCATCATCCAATAATGCTATTAACGTGGTTTGGTTGAGAAATTCCAGTACTAAAAAGTATCTTAAATGCTTAGTTAGTTTTTTCCCTTGAAGATTTAGCTAATTTTTCTTCAATATTATGAGTAGTTTTTAGTTATACTATCAATTGACTGTAGTTTTGGTTAATTTGTGTTATCTCAAAATAAGACCCAGTAAAAACAACAACAAAAGTACGTCCTTATAGTTATCGGTGTCAATATCAACCACAGGATTGGAATCCACCAAGCTAATTTTTATTTAATTCGAGCGCACCCGGGCGGACCGAAATTAGCAGGGCGGACCTATTTTGGCTGCCAATTTCAGTCCGGCCGGACCGTATTTGGCGGGGGGACCAAATTTCGCGTGACAGGCCCACCAACAAAGAAGGTAAAGGGTCGGCTCCGCCAGACTGCAGTAACACTGCGTACGAACGGGTGATTTTTTTATAGCAAGAGGTATCAATATTATGCTTATGGGAAACCTCTCCTAAATACATACATGTAAAACTGAAAAACTGTAAGTAACTCAACTGAACAATGTAGCTAGTTGTCAACCATTAAATTTGGTGATGACTTTTTGTGCATTGACAGTATATGAAGGAGGATGATATTCTTGTGGCAAACCTGAACACATGAATTGTTATCAACAAACAATGCATAGCCATCTATAAAGCCACTGAGTCCATAGTTTCTTGTTGTTTTTAATACCCTCATTTTCTAATCCAATGGCTTCAATCTTGGGTGATTCCTTCATCTCGTTCGTTTTCTCTGTCTTTAGTTCTTTTAAATTCACTTCCTTGGCATGAGCAAATTTTCTTGAATTTACAGTTTCTGTTGATTTTTTTTAACTTTAGATGTTTTCATTGCTTTTATTCTTTGTATTAATGTTCGTGTCAATTCAGTTTTCTTCTCATCTTTTGACATCTTTTCCTTCCTTGTTTGTGTCATGTTACTTCACTTTTAACCTTCATAGACCTGTTGTCTTTCATTCCACTGCATATCAGCAATTCATTGTCTGCTTGCATATTCTTAGTAGCATCTCCAGTCCTTGCAGTACTGGTAACTGGCACTTTCCATGCCTTCCTCGTGGCTCCTGTTTCACTGGTTCTTGCCCATCATATGGCATCTCCTACTCTACTGCAATTCTGTTGTCAATATTTTCTCTCCTTTGTTCAATTTCCTTTGTGTTCTTTTCTTCCCTTATGTCCTCTTTTCCCTTATAATGTTGTTCTCTGTATTGAAATTCTCTTTCTTTACAGCTTTCATTTCCAGCATGTCTCTTTCTTCCCTTTCATCCTTCTCTTCCCTCTCATCATTCTCCTTCATCACATCCTTCTCTTTCCTCTCATCCTTCTCTTCCCTCTCATTTTTCTCTTCCCTCTCATCCTTCTGTTCCCTCTCATCCTTCTCTTCCCTCTCACCTTTCTCTTCCCTCTCATCCTTTTCTTCCCTTTCATCCTTTTCTTCCCTCTCATCCTTTTCTTCCCTCTCATCCTTCTCTTCCCTCTCATCCATCTCTTCCCTCTCATCTTTGTCTTCCCTTACATCCCTTGCTTCAGCCCCTCATATTTTCTGCCATTACAATGTCCATCAACTCTACTCCATCCTTCGCTTCTCTTAAGGTCTTCTCTTCACTTGTGCCTTCGATTTCCCTTGCAAGTGCGTACACAGTACAGTGATCTACATTGTCTCCAAGAGTAGCTTCACTCATATCGAGTCTGCCAGTTTTCTCTGACCTTGTGACTTTCATTTCATTCCGAATACATAGCTCCTCCTCATGCTTCATTGCATTACATTCCTGGAATGCTTCCTCGGGAAAGCTATCCTGAGGGGGCAAGAATAAATACTCCGAGGCAGAACGCACCATTGAGGGGGGACACACCTAAATTTAATACAGACATATTGAATAGTCTTTATTTGCTTGTTTTATCTCGCCATTGTATCTTCTTGAATCAGGGTTATCTTAGCTCCTCCAGGCTAGATACACAAAATACTATGTTTATAATAGTGGTTGTAAGCATAAATAATATATACCTTGACATATTCTATGTCCTCTAGTTGAAACCACCTAAAAACTGATGAGAATAAGCACAATGCACTCAATAATATGCTAAACTGAAGGATAACGTATGTATGGATACACATGCATGATAAAACAAACCTCTCCCTTGGCGAGGATGCTGAAGTTCTTTTCTCAGCAGAGAAGAAGTTGAGATCGGACAATACTTCAGCCAAAGATCTTCATCTTCACTGTCCCAGTCATCTTTGTATGCATCACGAATACTTCCATACCTGTAGATATATATACACTAGCTATATCTTTTCATCCATTAATATTAATATTAGCTGTGAATTTGACTTACCTCCTTGGTATTCCTGGATTCTTGTTAATTTCAAGAATCTTCTAGATTCCTCCCACGTATCAAGCTTGGGATAATAGGAATACTTTGGCTTTACCGCCGCCATGAAATTCTGTTTGAAGATTGCTACATAAATAATTCAATTTTTCTCTCCATTATACCATTCAACTTACTCAGATTAAGCTGTAGTTAGTTGTGTTTGTTTGTTTGTTTTTTGTTTGTTTGTTTGTTTGTTTTTAACTTCAGAATACTCACTAGCATGTATGTATGTGCTTCCCGAACAACTTTCACTCACCTTTAACCAACAAACAAGAGTTTCTCATACTGTTATACTGAATTACTCAATATAGAAGATTCAATATAGTTAGCTAATTTTTCAGTGTAAACTTTGAATGTCTCCCTAAAAAGATTCAATGAATGGAGAAGACATGCTTTGCTGCAGTTAAATAAAATTTAATTAGAAATCTTACCAGACATTTGGGGATGTGGATTAGAAAGAATGAATAATATAGCAGTGGATTTTCCTTCAGGTTTGGCAATGATTTACAATTTCTTGTCAATTTGGATGTAGTTGAGTAGCTCAAGAAGAGAAACTGTCTAGCATGATCTTCCAGATGACACGTTGACTCTGAGCCATAGCTGATAGTGCTATTTTCCCACTTTGGAGTACAAAGTATGCTGGCCAACATAAACCCAGCGCCTTAAATTAAATAATAAAGATTTACCTAATGACCACACATTTCTTAATGTTTATGTTCTTCTGTGTTGTACCAACAAAGAAAAAATAACCACTATTGATTTCTTTTATAATTATGGATTATATGGAGTGATTATTCTCATTTTCTGTTATTTTCTTTTAAAGGCTGATATTATTCTAGAATCATTCCAGTATGCAATTTCATGTCTATTGTTCCAGAAAAAATGCTAGCATAATCCAGCAGGCCCATTGATGACCATTTCTTCTTTAAAGTAATTGTTGCCATTATAAGGTTAGCTTGCCTGATTGATCAGAGATCACAGCAACACTGATTCACTGATGAGTAAATCAACACTATAGTCTAGGCTTTGTAACAATACATTCATAGTTTTTCTTAATAATTTTCATAAGTATCAGCTGCACCATGAAGGGTTGTATACATAACTGGCTAACATATAACTACTTCATTTAGCAGCTTTTGCAGCCAGAAATTCAGTGTTAAACTACACCTCAAAATATTATAATAGTCATGACCATGCATGTACATGTATGTAAAGGAATATATATATATATATATATATAATATATATAAGAATGTTTCACTGTTAGTTGAGTAATATCAAAAGTCGTTACAATAACAGATACAAGATGGCTAGTACAGAGAAAATGCATAATGCTTCTGTAAGTTAACATCTATTTACATAAAAAATGAAAGTATGTAACCATGGGTGTGGCTTTTGTCAGTTACTTGAACTTTGCCTTCTCATTGGCCAGAGCTAATTGTCTGATGCTATTGATACAGCCAGCAGCAGCTTCTTGCAGGACTTCATCTGGTGAACTCACCATAGACAGCAGGGGCTACAACGACAAAAAGATTCAAATTAACACTAAAATACTCTCACTTAAATTGGTTTCTTTCTTTTGTGCTTCTTTTTCTATGAATTCTACTCTATTATGACAAGCGAAGGGGGAGGAAGACCTTTTCAGTATTAGTGTTTTACTTGTATAGGAAAATGCCTATTGTTTGTATCTTTTTCTACTGACCTTTACCACTCCAGCCTCATGCATAGTGATACAGTTGTTGGGGTCCTTGGAAAGTTGGTAAAGGGCACACGCAGTAGATCGGTGCACATCTTTGTCTTGAGACTGCAGGTATCCCACTAGAGGGGCAACTGCTGAAGCCTCACCAAATGCCACGCGGTTGTTGCGCCACATACAGCATCTGTAAGAGAGTGAGAGACAGACAGGAATACAATATTATACTTTCTTATTTTGAATGATAATTAACTAATATCAATTGTGGTGACCAAACTTAGTTGCATGGAACATAATATTATGCAACCCATTGAAGGAGGGGAAAAAAAAAAGCCTGGATTATGAAAAATTAACCCGAATGAAATACACATAAGTCCTCACAATGAGATAAACAACTGAAGTGGTGATTTCCTTTATCAAACCACTAACACATGCCCCACATCCCCCCCCTCCCCACGTCCTTCTCCACTAACATACTGAAACATCACCCTACAACACTATATAGTAGTCTTTACAGCAGAACAACCCACACTATCTTACCTGGCTATGGCATCAGCAAGGTTCTTCCTGAGAATGTCATCATACTGTACATAAAAATAACATAGAAGAATAATATTAGAATATGAATTAAATCTAACCAGGGTTTCTTCTATGTATGCCTGTGAAACACATGTACAGGGAAACCAGAATAGACATAGTGTGTATCATTGTCAAAAAGATAAAATATGTCCTAACCAAATGTGCTTCTCTCACAAAATTTATGGCGATTGTACAATTTAAGGGAAAAAATGTTACAGTCCATTCAATCAATTAATACAAGAACAAAATAATAATAATAATACAAACAAACAAACAAACAACCAGACAAGTCAACTTTTTAAGAGTTCTTACAGTTTTGGTGAGTTTCGCCAGCAGAAGCACGACCCCATGATCAGTGATAACTCCGAGATTCTCCTCGTCCTGCGCTATTTGAGCAATGGCAGCACACACACCTGCCAGCACCTCCGCTACCTCTGACTTGAGTAGACCCACGATGAGCTCCAGGCCACCCACAAATGACCTCACTAATTCTCCAGCATCCTTGGCATTCTGGATGCATGGGCAGATGGCCCAAGCTGCACATGCCTGGACCTGCATTCACACATAGAGTTGGTAAAAAAAAATAAATAAAATAAATACGGCTTACATAAAAGGTATAACTCAAAGAAACTTTAGCAGGGCACTATTAACTTAAAACAAACATATTGAGTCGTGTATTAGATTAGACTTTATGTTGTCTGATTGATTTTTTTTTTTTAATTGGACACCACCGTGGGAATTCCTGTGACCATGAAATAATTAATTCAAAGTTACAATTCCAAAATATAACTTTGACACTGACAACTACTGGTGTGTGAAAAAATTAGTTCGAAGTTTGAGTACGGTATAGACACTGTCAATTTAACACGCAATAGGTAATGGTCACCAATCTTTTGTGCGCGTGGAAAGGAGGCGTACAGGTCATGTACTAAGACAGAAGAATTTATTATGGCCTATTTTAATGGCATGAACTAATCAAAAGGTGCAAAGTTATCAAGAAAATACAATAGTGTACATAAATCTATCAAGTTCATATGTACCTCAGGATTGGGTGACTTCAATAAAGACCAGAGTAGCCTCACTCCATCTTGTCTGTCTATAACTCTACAAGATTCAAACATTGGATTATAATGCAGGCTGAAGTCTGTGTGGGTGTATGTGAGTGTATGTGCGTGTATGTGTGTGCGTGTGTGCATGTGTGTGTATGTACGAGTGCACGCGTGACATGTGTGTGTGTGTAACTATAAAAAGAGTTAAACTTTCCATTCTCTCGGTCAATAACTACATATAATATAACAAAGATTTAGTATCATTTAAAAAAAATTTAAAAGCAATCCACAAAAGGTATGCATGCATACAGACTGAATAAATATTATCACAAAAACGTCTTTGTCACACACTGCCTCACTCACATCATACTCTCTGGTTCTAGAGCACACGCCCCCACAGCCTTGGTTGTGTTGATGAGCAGAGCCTGGTTGGTGCCTGTGAGGAGTTGCACTAGTGGAGTCACGCCCCCTGCTTTGCGGATAATCATCCTCACATCTGCATCCTTAGCTGCACACTCACCAATAGCACCCACCACATTCACCAGGACCTGTGACACACATACGTATGCACATACATACGCACACACACACATACATAAACTCAAGATTTTTTATTAGAGCTCATTAAATTGTATACACAATCATCTTGCATTAATTATTATTATTTACCACTTGCGCTATTATTGTTCTTTATATTAAATGTTACGGATAATCATAGCAAAATTGTCTCACCTCTTCAGGCATATTGGAGAGCAGTGACACCAGTTGTTCTATGGCCTTCAAGTTCTTAAATCTGAAAGATACAAAATTTGAGATTTTGATTGACATTTTTGTGTGAATTCCACAACTCAGAGTACCAACAGTGCCCACTGACTCTATTATATCCTCAGACCTACAGCTTAATCTCAGTACAGTAGGCACTTCACTATCGGTCAAATTCATAAAGTGGGTAAAGTGTAGTCAATAGTATGGGCCACAATCAATGAGACATCACTTTTCTTACCAGCCACACCCATTTACTCACTGAGTGACATTGTCTGCACTCTTGCTGCATTTCCAAACAGCTCCAGTGACGGCACACAGAAGGTCCTTCTTCTCCGTCTCCTTGAGAAGATTAGCGAGTGGCTCTAGACCGCCATGTTCTTTTACTAGAGACTGTGTCATGGATTCCTCAGCACACTGCAGCAATGCAAGAGGATAAAAACTAGTACATGTATTTGCTTTGGTCAGACACATTCCCCTCCTCCCCCTAAACAGAGCTGTTCTCTTTCCCCTCACTCCCAAGGAAACACCCCCCCCCCCCACCCACCTTTACCAACAAATAAATCTTCCAATCTACTCTACTCTACTACATATTTTATTTCATAAGGTAAAATTTGGTGTACTTGAATGCCAAAAATACTTTCTACAGTTACAATTGAATGCTCTGGTTTTGCTTTATATTATTTAAATATTCATACATACTAGTAGTAGAAACTCTAATTTTCACTGTTAAATGTTACGAATAGGACTCACATAGTTTGGTTCATCCATTTGTAAATTGCAGCATGCGTACACATCTCTAGCACTAATCCCCCCCCCCCCCTCCCCCGGCGTACCCCTGCTCATTGTGTGTGTGCTGCAGAAAACGGCATACTTTACCTTAAATATGGCAGATGCACAGTGCTGCTGTAGTTCTGCATTTTCTGTCTTGAGACCCCTTACCAGATGTTCTATCATACCCTCGGATCGAATCAACTCCTGGTAGCCTCGCTAAAGTTAACAATGACAATGACACCAGATCTCACTAAAACTGGCTGTGCTTTATTACTATCATGCACACACCATGGTCTAATGTTGGGTTTAATTGGTCGCCAGTTTTAAGCACGCTGCTACCACCAATGAAACCCCTTTACAAACAGTTAAAGAGGTATAAATGCTGTGCTAGCTAGAAGCCCGTATGTACAAGCTGAATCTTTAAAACAATAAATATATGCAAAATCACTCTGTCTTACATACTGTACATTAACATGCTTATGAATATCATTTAAACAATAAGTCACATAATAACCAAAAGGTAATTGGCATAGGGAATTACATGTCATTAGAGTCACATGCATGCATGCATGTGTTTTACATGTATACTCTGTACATGTACATTGTATGTGCATGCATGTACATGTACATGTAATCTCACCTCAGATGCACACTCCTGCAGTGTCCCCACAACTGGGATGAGGACATCCTCATTCGTGGAAGTCAGCAGCTGGCCCAGTCTGGGCACTGCACCAGTCTTCAGCAAGGCCTACAGAGAAGAAGAAGATAAGACTCACATACACCACACACAAACCAGCCAGAGTCATAAATACACACATAGCTTACAGTATTACTAAAGTAATGAGTATGTAAATGGTGTTATTCTAGTTGCTGTCGTTGGTGATCCTGGTGGGGGAAAAAAAAATCCTTAGTTTTTTTTGTCTCTTTTTTTCTTTCTATTTTCAGCTCAGGTTTGTTCTATAGACAGCTTGGTAACATTAGCTATAATTCTAATATACATTGCATGCCTTCCTATGCCACATTTACACGATACACTTCATGATACATTACAATCACATCATAAAATGTCTAAACCACATGATCCAACATCCTAGTCACATGACCCAACATCTCAATCACATGACCCAGCATCCTAGTCACATGATGAACTCACTATCTTGTTGCTCTTGCTCTTGGAGCAGCTCCACAGTCCTTGTGCTGCTGACTTGGCCACATCTAAGTCACTTCTCTCTCCACTGATAGGACTGCTGGGACGACCTGGGTTCTCCAACAGACTCACCTAAAACAACACACACAGAGAACTGGTTAAGAGTGCATGTACATATGTATATACATGCCAGTGGTGTAGGATATGTGTGTGTGTGTGTTTGTTTGTTTGTTTTGGGGGGGGGGGGCTGAACCCCACTATAATTTTTTGCCTTCAAGCTTTGTCGATACACGTCATACTAAACTGCAATACATTACTGTACGTCAAATACTCTGAATTTTTGTCATGGTTTGCTCTGCGGTATAGGTGCTGAACTACAGAATATAGTCAAGCAATGATAACTACTGAACAAGCTTCTTTACAAGATTGCTGACATGGGTACAACAGACTAAAACTGTGGGTGCGTTTCTGCGATACGCAGATTTGTGTAATTGGACTGTAATCAGTTAACAACTCTAATAAAGTAACTGGTATACCACATCAATCCTCTCTACCATGTGTGTAAGGAAACCTCACACCTCAACATCAATCCATCTGAAGGCCACACTATGGAATCCTATACACCTACAGAAGTGATACAAGTTCTCCAATGACCTTCTCTGGCTCAGTGCCCGTTGAGAAGCCTCCAAACTCACGCCCCATTCACAAACACGCTAACAAAGAGTAACGATGCTGCAAAATTGTCCACTTCAGACACAACACCCCAGACACAAATTAGATAGACGTCTAGACTTCTACCAAAATGGCTATTGAAGCTGGTAAAAATGGAGATTAAAGTGGCTTCTACTTGAAAAAAGAATTCGTGAATTGGAGTAAATGGTCCATTTATAGACAGTCACATGTACTAAGCAGCATGATGAATCCAATGTTTGATCTAGAGCACTTCATCATTGTTAATACGTGCCATGGGCAAAGAAATAACAGTTTGAAGCATACACACACACACACATGACACATGCATGTCTCCTTCATCATCCTCATACACCCTATGGCGTGCTTCTTCAGTGAGAAAAAAAAAGTGCATTTTAAATATCATCCACACCACAAGACCCTTCAATAAAACTATAATAAACAACTTCAAAATGTGATTCTACACAATGTATGGACACGCCCACAGATTGTCCATTATTCTCTTGTATGCCAGTGAAACCGGACTGGACTGGTTTGGATTAATATAGTCATGTAATTTTTCCTACTTCAGTTGCTACATGTATTTACTGGAAATCGTGTACGTGGCACGACTGTCCAACTAATACCGTAGACTCAAGTTGTTCAGTGCCCCGCTCTTTGTTAAGTGCTGTTTTGTTGTTAAGCGCCTATTTTCTTCTCAGCTTCTAACACTTTTTATTAAGCATTCCAGGCATCTCGTCTGCTGCCGATTGGCGAGTAGCCCCTGTTTTTAGGTTACCACTTGTTGTTAAGCGCCATTTCCTTACCACTTTAAGTTATAAGCGGGGGTCATCAACTCAAGTCTATGGTATTAACTTTCACTAAGGAAAAAAGATAGGAGGGAGGGAGGGAGGAGAGGGAAGAGAATTCTATTTTTAAACATGCCTGTATTTTAAATGTTTGTTCACAACAATATAGTATGAAATAAGTTACTGTGAGTAAATGCATGTAAGGGACATGTATGTAAGCTACGTACATACATACATACACAGATATATCTGGTCAAGTGTGAATTGAATGCTTACATGCATGTACAATGTACTTGTATAACACATATAAAAGCTGACATGCTCAATTAAGTCCTAAAAATTACCCTCACCATATTTATGCAGGCATATCCAATTATACATTGTATGTAAATGTGATGACATGCGTTTCACTTGTGTGAAAGTCAATATTAACATACATAGTTTATACACCACATAATATGCATATATAACCAATGATGACTGAATTACTCACAAAATACATTACATGTACATGTGAATGTATGTATATACAATGTACATAAGCACCAGTACATATTCATTCATATCTGCCATATTGCCCGATCACAAGGAAATTTCTACTCCTATGCACTCACCAGCTTCTTGATGCCTCCATTCTGTCTGACCTGTCTCCTGGCTCTCTTGAATCTGGCCACATTAGCTATAGTCTCTGCAGCCAGACACTTGAGGCAACGGTTGGGAGAGTCCAGTACGTTCACCAACATTGGGACGCCTGCAATACACACACACACACACACATACACACACACACACACACATGCACACACACACACACACACACATGCACACACACAAACACCACAAAATTTGCATACTGTATTTGTATAATATTATTCAGTGGGTTTATTAGTTTTGAATGAACTGCAAAATCTACTGCATACTTCCATTGTAAGCCCACACTCACACACGCATACACACACACAAATGCATGAACATACAAAAACATGCACGCACACGGTCAAAACACATACACCTCCATGAGCTACTAAATCCACACATATGCACACACACACACACACACACACACACATACCACCACCACCACCAAATATATTTGTAGTAAGAATTCATTCAGTTGGTAGAGATATGTAATATTCCTAAGTCTTGGACAGCATATGTACATACTGCACGTACAGTATGTGTGCTTAACACCAGCTTGTTTAAATGAGCTACACAATATGTTTGCATTTACTGTAGACTTCCATGCAAGCTAACACACACACACACACACACACACACACACACACACACACACACACACACACCACACACAAACATACCTCCGTGATCTACTAAAGCCATCCCGGACACAGTAGACTTGGATATGAGTCTGAGTATCCTGAGCGTGCCTATCTTGCACTTGATATCATCTGTCTCCAGTATGTTGATGAGCAGGTCTAGTCCTCCGGCATCTCTAATGGCCTTCTGGAGCTCATCCCTCCACAGCTCCTGGTCCAGTATGATGCACAGAGAGATGACAGTAGATGTCGGGTTACCAGCCTGCATGGCAACAAAAACACAAAACTTAACACACACAACATGTAAGTAGATGGGGACATTTTCTAAAACTTTTGATTAAACTTAGAGGGTATCAGAATACACTGACCAAATTGCTTTACTCATGTGGGAAAAAAAAATAGACCAAAGCAGGCAATCACAATAGCTAGTCTGTTGTCTGAAAAGCAGCTTTGAACATTAAAAAAAAACAAAAAAAAAACTATATAGATTGTTTCTGTGGTTAAATCGCAATAACTTATAACAACATCTACAATAAGAAGAAAAATGGTGAAGTTTTTAAAATATTATGGTTTTGTTATTTTATTGTGTCCACGGACAGGAATGAACAACTTTATGCTTTATCTAAACTTTCAACTACCTCTCCTTGGCTGAAGCCAAAGAGCTGACATCATGCTCATCACCTATGTGCCACTTACAGTATGTAACTCCACCCATTTCAAAACCACTAGCTTTATTCGATTTCACGACTATTTAAGTCATCTTCACCCTTCATCTGATGAAGCATCTATTTTAAAACCAATACCAGAAAATCATTCTGTACAATGCGAGTGTGAGTGTTCGAGTGTGTTCTAATAATTGATATTCATCAGCTCCAGTACTACTATGCCTGGATAGTATCTCATGTTATACACAGAGATGGTCCATCGACACACTGAAGAAGTTCTATCCTGTTCTGCGGCTTAAAGTTACATGACTGCCTGCTGCATATCAGATAAAAATTGGCTACTTGACACTTTAAAGCGGCTCCAGATAGAATGGACTGCACGGAGGGTCGGCATGACAACGATGCCATACTTCATTACACATGTATGTAAGGTCACTTGTTAGTGGAGGGGGATTTAAAGTTTTCATGATTTAAGTATCAACTTCGGTTTCATATAAAATCCCCGCCCTAAATCCTTCCTTACACTAAATCACAATACTTACTCTGACATGTTTGAGCAGTTTCTGCACGTGCCAGTATTCACTGGAGTGGTCACCCGTAGACTCCTAGTACACAACCAGACAACAAACAGCAATAAATAAATATATATATAAATAAATAAATAATGTTGCAATCATACATTTGTATGTAGTTTCCACTTAAAAAAAATTAAATAATTTATGAAATGAATGAATAACCGAAATATGTAAAATAAATTAATAAAATAAGAATAAATCAATACTACTTTATGTATGTATGCATTTACACATTATAAAAAAAAATCACACCCAAACTATTAAGTAAGCAATACTTGCAAAGAGTAATTTAGTACTTTGTATAGAGGGAAAGAGAAACAAAATACGTAGAAGTGATGCTCATATAGTTGTGTGGTCGGGTGACCTGTCATGTGAGTGTCACCTGACGTAGACTCACCGGTCTCCTGTCTTGGCTCTCTTCCTCCTCACTCTCTTCACTGCTACTCTCACTGTCTACTACATCCTGGTGGAATAGACCAATACTGCAACATCCATATACATAGACTCATTGTATAATGTGAATAACCATGTTTATTATGCATATTAAAAACTATGCTGTATTTTCACAAAATGTCATTTAGCTCCATCCTTGCTTGTAAAGCATTAGCAACTGTTGCACTGAACATTTTTAATAACACCACATATGCATTGCTTTCACGATTTTGATGAAAGAATACAGCAACAAAAGATCTAATGGGAATTTCCTACTTTGAAATGTAGAGTAATAGAAACCTTACAACCAGTATAAGTTTCTCACATTTTAAGAACTTCACATAAAAATACAGTGCTTCTAGCTTAAAGAGTAACTTTTTCAAAAACTATGATAATGATCAATTTTGTCCCACAAAACTATAGTTAGATTGACACTTTCTCACCTAAAGGGGTCTGGAAAAATGCAAAGGAAAAAATGTGAAAAAATCAAAGTTCCTCAGACACTGCAAACCAGATTTCTCCCATAGATTCTAATACATTATCGCCAATTTATTTTGCCGTCATTATTTTCTTCCGTGTCGTCACCGGATCGTCATTCAATCCTCACCCTCGTTGAATTCGTCATTATGATGCGGGCCAAACGGTACTTTCCCTATTAATTTTTGCCCGCGTGTAGGTACTTCCCCTTATTAGACAACTGCTGTGTGCTTAATTAAGGCTTTGTTCAACTGTGATAACTACACACCCAACGCAAACAAGGAGAGTTAAAAAAACTGGTAGATATTGCTAACACTATTAATGGTAAAAGTGTTTTCCGGCAAAGATAATGTAGCAGGCCCTGCTGACCCTCTCCTCGTGCTACATTCAAATATAATACTAGAGTTCTGGTGAGCACTGGAATTAAGTTACATTTCATAGTCATAAAACTTTGTCAGATTGCTGGTCACAAAAACACACATACTGTTATGGACATTACACTGTTGAAACCAACAGTCACTATACCGAGCATGCGCACCTGTAATTCTATATAGAGTTCCCATAGTCATACCATTCAAGTATCAATTACATTCATATCTCTTACTTCTATACATGCAAAAATGAATAACATTCTGCATTCCTTATATGCCCACACGCTATCAGTGACCCCACCTGTCTAACATTCCAGTACTCAAAACAATCAACAGTAAGAGTCAGGAAAATCGATTCAGACAGTTTCTCACTTGAGATCAAATCAGTCACTATTATTTAGTTGTATCAGTGGATGATGGCATGACAAAGGTAAGAAATTTTTTCCATATTATGTTAAAAGTTAGCCGTGCCCATACCAGATCTGGACTACTGAATTTTCAGAAGTATGGCGGAATTACCTTTGAATGGCTGCACATAATAGACTTTGAGAAAAAAAAACTGCTTGTAATACTAGATGGCTAATGTTCTTTACGTTAAGCACTGTGATTTACAGGAATGTCAGAAAAGCATCGATAAAATTCAAGTTGGTGGCAAATCCAATTGGTCCTTTTGCTAAATATCTCACTTTAGATGATACCGGAAAACTGCAAAAAGATAAACATCACTTCTTTTTTATTCTGGCCACAGTTTTAGCCAAACCAGAATGGGTAGTCTGTTTCTAGTGAACAAAAAATCTTGCAAATGTTTTTACCATTTTAAAAACTGCAACCTGTGTGAGTTCAGTCAACATGTTAATCCTGCACTTTCGTCCAACACAGTCATCCATCCAACTTTAAACAACCGTTTACTGAAGTTCACTTAAACTCTGAATATTCTAGAGGCTGCCAAGCTTTACAGATATACCTTGCACTCCTAGCAGGACACCTAGTGTATGCCTGATCATTGATACTAGAAAAGAGGGGAGAAGCCAACACCAGTAATACCAATAGCTTCAACTGCAGAAAGCCAAGGGTAGATACAAAATGAAATGATTGTGAGGAGAAGCTTTGATCCGTTACCAATGATTCCAGAATCCTGGTGAAAAAGAGTGAATTTCAAACTCTTGCTATTTCTCTAGCTAAACAATCATTAACTGAATTACTACTTTCAGATGATTATATTTAAAACTGAAGACCTTCAGGCTTACTTTATAAAATATTGCTGACTAATCATATTTACGGTGTCGCGTGCACGTCCAATCCATAAGTAGGGACAGCCCCAGAAAGAATACGTAGGGGTATCCTTTATTTGGATAGAAAAGTTAAAATTATTCCAGGCAGGCACAGAAAACTAAAAAAATGGCTACAAGACATTATGTTATCCTACTGCTAGTGCTGTTTAGTAAGTTAAAGCAATGCTATTGGTGGCATGAGGCTAGAACAGGGTTAGCTGTTGTATATTTCTATTAGCCCAAGCTACAGAATAGCTTAAAATGATCAGGAGTGGTTGGGCCTTAGTTATAACACTGAAAATTGAAACCTTATTTATACAGAAAGAAATGTGATCAATTAATAGCCTATGTAAATTTTACTTTCATTTCTGCGTTTTGTATCATAGTAAACAACTTAGCTAATCAGACTGATGTTGCATCAAGCTGTAAGCGCAATGAACAGGACCAACAGCCAACTCTGAATGACAAAAAGGAACAAGAATGTCCTATCAGCTATCCAAGTAAGCCATAGCTCTACTAGTCACTGGTTGCTCTCAGATTTAAAATTATATAATGTAAAAATATACTTCAAAGGTAGCTAGTAGAAGAATTATAAATTACATACCCACACACATACCGCTTAGTGTATCAACATAATATATTGATTTAACAAGCATTATTGCTAATTTGAATCACAGCAAGTGATATTATTTCCTCTGGAAATCAGCCTGAGCTTCACATGCCACAAAACGGCTACAAGTATGAAGAAACCAACGAAACACCGAATCAGAATAAAGAGAAGGAAATAAGTTACTCCAATCGTAACTCTTGGAATATCATCCACTCCAATCGTAACTCTTGGAATATCATCCACCGAGCATTCATGTTCTGCCTTCTGTTCTTGTTTCTGTCCTTCAAATTCGCTTCTGCAATATGCCAGCTGCTGTGGTGAGTTACTCAATTCAAACCTATGTGTCAAGTAACTAGGATTTTCTACTATTAAAAAAAAAAAGCTTTATTAAATGTGTACGTGCCCAAGTGATCAGAGTAGCAAGGTTGTAGGCCTTGCGATCGAACCCGGGGCTTGGTAAATGTAATGAGAGTAGCTAGATAGCCAACAACTAAAACTTTGACACTTTCTCTTTTATCAGAAAATGAATAACTGAGCCAAAACTTAGGAGTGTGAGATTATATAGAGAGAAAACACAGCATAGGGGAGTAAATCACAACAACAGTCAATGAAAGGAGGAAGAGAGGTCTCAATTGATGCACATTAAACAAAACAAACAAACAAGAGGGTAAGGGAGAGAAGTGGTAAGTGCTGTTACTGTAGGCATGACCACAAGTGTTAATTAGATTCCTGTGAAGGCTGTCTAGAAGCCTGAACAAAATGTACAGTCCATACATGTAATATGTGTACAAATATTGACCACATTTTTTTTATTCTGACTAAATCACTGAACCTTTCATAGGTGTAGTACTAGCTGAAGGTGTCGGCTTATGTATTTCTGTGATATGTCATGTCTCAATCAATAGCATGGGTAATATGCCTACGTAATAGTGGGGGGTATAATTACTAATCCCCTCACTATTATGTATACATGTATACCTAGCTCATTTAAATTATTAGAGTTACATTAACTTAAAACTTGACACTTAGGCTGCATCAAAGGTTTATTTCTTTGTGTTGTATGTATAATGCAGGCACTATGGTACTACTGTAAGCACTTCTTCATCATGTGTACGTATGTACATTATATAACAGTTATCACTCATACGTACATATAGCACACACTTTATCACATGTACATATGTACGATATTTCTAACTCAGACAATAGAATTATATATCATCACTTTCATTTTAGCTCGTTCATATTCTACTGAAAGCTGCCACAACAAAATTGTTGATTTAAGTTTGACTTGATGATGGGGGGGCAAGGCTCAGTATTACAGTATGTATGTGGGCCACAGTTTATGTTAGATGAGAGCTGAATTGAAGCAGAGTATTGAATATGAACTACCTGTACATGATATTGTTATAAAGGAAGAAGGTAACAGATGAGTGAGGTACATATGTAGTTACATAATAGCTTAGTGACCAAATTATATTGTTTTGTTGTTGTTTTTTAAGCCATCCAGCATTAAGTTTAAAAAAAAAAAAAACCTAGGTGCATGACATTTGAGCCAGTAATTTCTCATTTGCTGGTCACTCAGTCAGAACAGTACGAAACACAATGGTAATAAATACATTCTAGAAAACTCCCATTTTATGACCGTCTTATGGGAACCAAATCCGAAACTTTTAAACCATTAGATTGGCCAATAGTATAAGGACTAGCCTACAGATTAGAATTCCTTACCGTAACACAGCCGTCAAGTGCTAGTGCCTTATATATCACTGTTGCGTTCCGTACTATTTTGACTAAACTACCAGCACCATTAATTAAAATGTTTAAAATAAAGCTCATGCTTTTCTGTTGATTCACTACTATTTTCTGTCTAGAAACACTTCCATAGCTTTATCAACAAGTAGCCTGGTATTACTGTTTAAACACTACGGGGAGTGTGAAAAACAACTAGTAAAAAAATCTGACTTGCTTCGATTAAGCTGGCTAAGTGAAGTTCTGACAGGCACACTGCTCTAACCAGGTCTGCACTTCGTAGGGCTTCTACTAGCTACAGACCTCTCACAGTAAAAAATCGAAGCCTGTGATGGCCACAACATTTAGAAAACATCAGCAGCGTATGAAGGCCCTACCATCAATCCTTGACAAACCACTTAGAACTTGACAGCTTTAACTTTTTTGTTTTCATAAAGCGTAATCTTGGGATCCCATGAACAAAAAAATCAGAACGTTTTATTGGATTAACAAGTTTTTATATTTCTTAGAAGTGAGACATGTGGTACACAGGAAAATTAAAACGGTAAAGTGGTTGTACATAACAGAAATTATTCAAAAATGTTTGTGGCTCACACCATCAACTAAGGGAAAGGACTAGACTTGTGTAGGAATGTATGAACTCACGGAGATTTCCTGGACTTGGTAGATCCAGACTTCTTCCTGGAGCTAGCCGATATATTGGCAGTCGTCACAGATTTGGCAAAAGTGCTGTGAAATACAACAGAAGTAGATCAATACAGGCAGGGCAGTTGAGACTGTCCTGCTATTCTCTGACAACACTCCAAGTCTTACACTATCATTACTGCCACTAAATGCTTAGTTCTCTCTGGCCTTGTCTTTCTCTCAGGATTTTAAAACCAAGTGTAAAATTTTACTAAATACAAAGTGTTACTTTCTTGGCAATTGATTTACAGTTTTCTCTATAACAACACCTCCATAACAATACACTGACAGATCTTGTAACTTGCTTTAGAGGACCCTTGGTATCACTGATATGATTTTGTTTTTAAATATATTTCCTTAGCTTATTCCCCTGTGCTTTGCACACACACACACACACACACACACACACACACACACACACACATGCAAATTCTCTTGCTGCCGCTAAGCGGTCACACACACCTAACTGTGCACTAAGCAGGCACTGTGAGTCGTGCAAGCAAAGCTCCTGGAGCCGGGCTAGGAACTCGCAGGAGAACAGGCCTTTCCTCATAGCAGGTGGTGTGGGCACCCAAAGTCCCACCTGGACCATTGCTGTTGCATGAGAAAAGGCCTTACACACACGCACATGTACAAACACACACGCACGTACACACACACACACACTTGCACACACACACACATGCACACACACACACACACACACACACGCACGTACACACACACACACACACACATACCTGCCAGATTTCCTGCTCCCATGGGATATTTTCCGGTCTCGAGACTGAGGTGGTACAGACCCCCCACTGCTGGGGCCCGTGTTTCTGAACGGAGAGGATCGCTGCACAGTTCGGTCCATCTTGTTTCCTAAAGTGGAACTCTCTCTAGCTGTCACGTGCTTCTTCACAGTCTTCACAGACCTGCGAAATGAAGGATACATGCACACACATACATACATACATGCAGTACAATTAACATTAATGCTAAATTAACCATCACACCAAATTATCTTCAAGTAAAAGAATTCACACCCATTTAAACATTCAGTTTGTGAGCTCTACAAAAATGATTAATGTATATATGTATGTATAGAGAGCACATGAGAACATATCACTACAACAACATTGTACACATGTTGTCAACAGTAATACTGTACATGTATATATATGTACATCCAGCAAAAAAAAAATCCTCACACCTTGAAATTATAATTATATCATGAAAAGTTATACAAAACCATGCACAGTTAAAAAGATGCAACTAACTCTGTAACAAATACTCAGCTGTAATATGTTCTACTTACTTTTCCCTGAGTGAGCTCTCCTGGGCATGCTCACCACCTGTAGTTTCAGAGAGATCATCGCGAACGGCAAAACTCACATCAAGAGCATCGAAAAACTTTTCAGAAGTTCCAGATTTTCCCATAGCTACATTGGTCTCCTCCACCTTGTACAAGAACTCCTGAGAAAAGGATCGTGGAGAGAGGGGGGGGGGGGGGGGGGGGGGTTTCATACAGCTTGAAATATGATTTATTCAAAATTAACCATTAAAAGAAAAAGCAGGAATACCACTACCACCAATGATTTTTAATGCAATAAATTAACAGCTTTATAGGAGACTAAGGCAATTTTCATAATGCAGACAATTGGAAACCTAATAGTTTAACCAAAATTTGCCACTTTGGTGGTAAGTTTGAGTAAATCTGAACACTTCTAATGTACAAGTCATACTCCCTGTACGTACCTTGTTGCTAATGCAAGCTTCAAAGTCCTTGCTCATCTTCTTGATGATGTTCACCAATGTGGTGGAGTTGTCGGCCATCTTGCTGCTGTCTTTGTCTCCATCCACGTCACCACTCGCTGTCAAACCCTGCATGTGTGTGCGCGTGTGTGTGTGCATGTGTGTGTGCGTGCACATGTGCAGTATTGATACTCAATATGATTGAAATCATGAATAAAACTATGCACCGATAAAATCATTTTAACGGCCGACACTACTGCGATCAAAGTGGGTGTGTCCTTGCTGAAAATTTGCCAGTATTGCAAAGAGCAGACAATAAGTAATTGACATAAAAAGTCTTACGATAATCATTAGGTAATTATCTAATCTTCATAGAAAAAGAAACAGTGGCCAGTGTTAATTGCTTAAGCATAACCCAGCCCACTACTTCATACTTAGCCGTAAGTGGATTTAATGACAACTTGTACAAACCGATTCTGTAAAAGTGATTAGACTCTGACCTTGTTGACATAGTAACCCTCAGTGCTGGCAGTAACACAGAATGGCTCCTCAACGTGACACTCCACTAGTATGTAGCAGATCTCTCCTCTCACTTGTCGCCATGGCGGCGCTCGGCAACCATTGGAAAACACAAGATCTGCAAACATGAAGATGGACAAACAAGCTAAATACAATCAATTCATAAATTCCATATGCTCACATACCCACGTACATCTTATACATACATATGGATAGGACAGTCATTATTAGGATATATTTAAAGATCCTCCAAGTAAATCAATTTCTCCACTACTCATAATAAACCTCTACAGTACAAGCCTTGCCATCAGCCAATCATTCAAATGAAAAGCCAATGAATACAAAACTTAGGATTTACGAAACATAAGATTATATTATATTACATATATTTGATAAATTATTACAAAATATTACTACAGGCAACATGTCTACGTCAACTAACTGTGCAGCCCACAAAAAAATAAAAAAATAAAGCCCCTTATATATATTGTATTATATTAACTTCTATTTTCACTATCACTCTATATGGCAGTACCTAAATGGGAATATAACGTCCACTACCACCTCAGTTTCCAACGCCACATGGCGCCGTGGTTCGCTTGACAATTACGATTATTCACTAGAATGGCGACACAGTTGTTGTTGTTTTTAATACAGTTTCTCTGACATGAAGTAGTACTTCATAAAAAAAAAAAGGCGTAAGCACCAAATATTTTCCTAAAATTTTTTTCAAACAGCAGTCTGGAGCTATTGCAGGCATTTTCTAAATAGTTCAGTTTGCTTCGGAATTGTTTGTATTGGTATAAATCTTTACTGGAAAAAAGTTTTTAAAAATATGTGTCCATTCTTTACCGAATTGGTGGTCAGTCACCTGCCAGTAAAAGGGTTGAAGAACACACGATTTTGCCTCAGAACACTTAAAACATAAGCCCCCTTAGTAAACTTAAGGATTGGACGTGGTAAACCAATCCTGAGTTACAGTGTGAAGCAAGGGAACCCTTTACCTCATTACAGATAGTACTTTTTGATATTGCAAATTTAATTCACTCCTATCTATCCCACCTATAGATACATGTCTGTCCCACTGTCTTTCCCATCCCAGACACACATGTATGTATAGGTGGAATAGATGGACATCCCATGGAATCCCAAGGTCCCGGGGACGATGGGATGGGTCGGACAATTTCTGGCATTTCCAGACATTTATGGAGTGAATTTACATTCCCTATTACACTTATATAAAACTTACTTAGCAAGTCCTTTGAAGCTTGTGTATAGATTACGCCTTGATACAAAACCTTTTACCTGCATACACACATGAAAATGGTTACTAAATTAATATTAACCATTATCATTGTCCAATAAAAATGAAAGGTTATGTAAACTATCGGAACAGAAACACTTTGACATCAAATTTCGGTCCAATTCTTAAGTACCTGATCAAATTCAAATTGGAAGATCATGTCAGATAAAATTTTGGCACTAGCTATTGTGGTATGTACTTTCATAAGTACATGTCAGGCCAAAATTATAAATGTCCTTTCAAATTCATGGTGAAAGGGTATAACATCAGATAGACTCTGGTCCGTTATTTACAGCATTAAAGGAACCCCTAGATTATGCATGTAAAGCGAGGACATCAATGGCATTAGGACATCAATGGCATTAGGACATCAATGGCATTAGGACATCAATGGCATTACGATATCAATGGCATTAGGATAATAGGTAAAGGGTTCATTCTAGAAAATGATTAGCAGTATACTCGAGCCTCTCCGTGTTCTGAGTAATGGATACCATCAACCAGACACAAGCTTGTGTGATTTGTGGTAAGGGGACATCAATATAGTGAGTCTATTAAAATGACTTTTAGTTTGTTGACCCCCCTCGGTTCCAGACTGACATGCACAAGTTACACATGACTTTAACCCTTTGCGTACGACCGTCACGCATTCGTGACCGCCGTAACTTAACGCGCGCGTACGATGGTCACGAATCTGTGACATACCGGGTGCGTCAAGAGAATACGGCTGTCACGAATTCGTGACAAGCTCTTTTTTGCTCTGTTATTACAGTTACAGAGCGCGTAGCGCGCTAAAACTTTCAGTAGCTTACATAGTATACATTTTGCAATCTCTATTCTACAAAATAAGTCTTATAAAATAAGTATAACTTATATCAAGTGCACCAACTAAATAAAAAAAAAATTTTTCCTACACTTTGTGTCTAGCTATTTTCAAATAGAACATCTACTAAGAAGTAAAGGCCTAAAGTAGCTAGAAATAAGCAAACTAAAACTAGAACTTACACTTGGGTGTGATTTCTCCTTTCATAAATATAAGCTAAAAAAATAGCTAACAAACTATGGCCTCCTCGATAATTCCAACAAAGTTTGTATTCAAAACAACTCTATAAACTATAAACTAACGAATTACCATAGCTACAACGCTAGAGGCCGATTATTTGAGGCCTAACACAAACGAAACACTCGCCCGTTTTCTTTTTCCACGTGTCGAACTCCACTGGTAAAACGTCGTCGTCTCGGGCAACTAATTGGTTTTACGGCGTGCGCGTATTTAATTACATAATTGCTCGCCCGCGTTCGTCCGCAAAGGGTTAAAAAGGTTCATGATAATAAAATAACAGTTAAAATAGTACTACAGACTCAGTGGATTAGTAAACTTAAAGCACTCAAAACTCTCTCTCTTAAAGTAAACACCAATAAGTTCAGCAAGAAAATAACTCAGAATCTCATCTCTGCCAACCCATTTCATTAACCCTTTACCAAACCAACATGAAATCCATTACACACCCTTTACCCTAAGCACAATAAACCTTTTACCGTTTCCATGGTAGGCCCCCAAAAAGCCAATTAAAGTTGCTTATATCCTATATCAAATTTTATAGGACTCATTATTATTCCTGTTGTAAGTATGAAACCCCTTACCTAATCTTCATCACAAATAAGAATTTTCAATACTTCACTTCTTTAACATCACCCTACATACAAATTGTTATACATATGCTTAACCCTCTACTAAAAGAGGTATTTCTAGCTCAGCACAACAGGTGGAGAAATATTCTTCTAACGGAAACAATACTAAATAATACTATTTTATTCAGTACAATAAAATTATTGGGGAGAAAGAGGGAGGGGCTAAAAAATAAGGGATGCCACATCACTTCTTGCAGGGAAATACCAATTTCAGCAAAGTCACATTACCTCCACTGCTCATATAAATACCCTACAAATTTTAAAACACACAACAACTCCCAATGGTATACCAATATTTCTTAATCAATATTATTTCATTAGAGAAAAAAGTACTGAATAACCTCACAACTGCAAATCAAAAAAGAATAACTTGCAAATCGTTTACAGTTACTGGTCAAAATTGCTGCTACTTACAACTGCTTCATAGAATATAGAATTTTACAATTCCAAATTGAGTTAGTCTAATATCGAGACCATTCACCTTTTTTTGTGAGACCGGCACAGTGCTGCAAATGATATTATTTTAGTTTCTAATTTGTGCTATGTAGTGCAGATTGCTTGGAACTCTGATACTGTGTTAGTTCACCTAGTCTGGCGTTGCCGACACTTTACCTACTTTTAATATGGTGCGGGGGGAGGAGGAAAGGGTCTGGGGACTCTAGTACCAAACCAGTTTGAAATAATTTTTTGCGCATGCGCTAATTAAGCCCAACTGTGGACACTCTGGTAGTCTTGCGGTCTATTATTCAAGAAGGTCCCTAACGCTTGCAACATGTACTTGATATCAGAAGGCGCTTGTATCGCATGGTAAGAATTTACCCTTGTACACAGGGTCTAGTTGAATTAACCTAGTCTCTATGAAACAAAAAAAAAAGATACACTGTTTATCAATGAATCTGTCAAGGGACCCGTTCTGGGGGTGAGTTCAGTTTGGCATACAGCAAAATACTAACACATACATATAATGTATAGCCAATTGGATTATCAGGGTCTGTGGACAACTTCATACGTACTAGCTCTAGAAATGGCTAGACCCCAAACCTTTAGCAATTGACTTTCACTACCGTTGTACAGCTTCAGTTTACTTTTATCAAACTATCTGGCTGGTAAGTTATGGTGAAATCTCTTCAACCGTTATTGAGACGAAGTATACAACCACTGTGGTGAATGTTTTAAATTGGTGGTTAGCACCAGAATCTGATCATTGGTACTTGAGTCCCCAGACCCTTTCCTCCACCCAGGCGGCACAATATTTAAAAAGGTAAGGGTCGGCAACACCAGACTATAGTTCACCTTGGGTCTCAAAAAGTTAGGTAAAGGGTCTATAAATAACTCCTACACAATGGGTTTCATAATATCAACATTAAAATTCTTGTCTGCTATATCAATTAAACACAGCTGCTAGCTGCTGGCAGAAATACTGTATTTCTTATACCTAGCCCTACCCCCACCCCTTCCCTATAAATTAATATTTATGCCGTCCAATGCCTGCCACTAGTTTAGCTACACCTATAAAACAATGACTTCTCCTTTCCCCACCTCACTTACTTGCAGCATTTCGTGGTAACGGTACCAATTGGCACATTTTGAATGAATAGACCCTTTTTTAGATCAAATGAACCGCCAAATTCCTTACGTACACAGTATAGTATTAGCAAGTGCGCTTTCTCACGTGATAACGTCAGAAACCCTTTACCCTATTAAGAGATATGTAATTTAATCTACCCTTTACCGATTTTATGAAGATCAGTCTTGAAAATGTAGACTCAAATAAACTTGTGGGGATAGACCTCGGGATAGACGAATGTGTGAATCACTTTTTTGCCTACTGTTGTATTCATACAAACATTATTGTAAGTTATAACCCTAATAAGCTAGCGCCCGCGGGCGGGGTTCATTATCCATTATTCCAATTTTGGAACAGACACTATGAATCTGCCATGGTAGGAGAGTTTTCTTGGAGGATTTGCAGTACACTGCAGGGTTTCATCCAGAAATGTTTTGTCTTGGGGGGGTCGAAATTAAAGTGGAGTAAGTAATAATTTTAAGTACTGGTAATACTTTTTGCTATCCAAATCATAGCGACAGTAGAAATCAGAATCGTTTTCAAAATAGGCTTCAATTTTCTTCACTATCAAAACTAATGGCTATAGCTATAGAAGGGCCAGCACTTGACCAAGGTAATTTTGATGCTGTGCTGTAAACAGTTTAATTCTGAGTAGGTAAAATAAGTGGGGGGGGGGATATCCCCCCCCTCCCCTGGATGAAACCCTGCACTGTGTGTGGTTCAGCACATTCATGTCGCTCCCTCCAAACAAGTGCTACAAGCTAGCAAAAAAAGAGCTAGCAAAGTGCTAAAAACTAGCAAGAGGCAGCAAAACCACGCCCATGCCATTTTGGATTAGGTTATGTCGCATAAATAATGGCAATAATCACATTTTTCATGTGGTGACTTTCATACGAGTATGGTGTGTCGTTAAAAGGAGCACAGTCAGTAACTGTAAGGCCAGTGCATGTTTCAGATCAGGGTTTCCCCCTATATTTAGACCAGAAAGATTAACACTGGCGTAATTAAATGAAATATAATTTTACCTTTGTAACAACCACACTTGGGGGGTTGGTTATGGTAACATGATTATTATGATTACAGTATGATTGTGAAACGTTGATTATGATTATATATAATTATGATTATTTGTCAGAAAAATAGGGATTGTTACAACAAAAAAAAAGTTTTTTCAAACAGTTCGTTTGATAGACGTCATCTTTCTGGTCTAAATATTTCCCAGTGTAGATACTGGAGAATGGAGGTAGTTGCAGGCTACGTACATTAGTGGCCTTAGTTCAGCTGCTATAACTCTGTTTTTTCTAATTACAGCTAACACTTGCTGTGTTTTACTTTACTGCTAATATTACCAGTAATGGTTCTATGGGTTTGATTACGATGATTACACCCACAATTTGCCACATGATTTTGATTATGATTACGATTATGCAATAACTTATCGATTACGATTGTAATCATAATCAACCTCAACTCTGAAACAACCATAAATTACAAATGTTATTCACCAATAGTTCTCTCCCAGGCAATGGATATATTTCTCTGCTGTTCTTATTGTTTTGTTATAGTGCTATGAGTTAATATATTATATATTAATGCAGCGTGGCACTTCTAGAGTGGTAATAGCTTCATTGCAGAGGCCAATGCCAATGATGAAGTAGATGGTGCTGATTCACAGTTGAAAAGGAGGAATGACTGCTGAAGACAGTGAACTAATTCTTCCAAGGTACTACTGCTGGGCTATAACTAGAGTACAATAATTTATTACCATTAGCTAGTTTAATATAATCATTCGGTAACTGCAGAATATCACAAATTGTTTGGACCATATATTAGCACGAGTGCCAGTATGATTATAAAATACGCAATAGAAAAGTGTGGGCTTATGCGCTGTGTTTTTTGGTTATAACCAGAAACGAGTGAGTTACCTGACAGGCTTTTCTATTCCGTATCTATCTTGTACCACGTGCGTTGTCCTTAGAAACAATGGTTTTGCCCCGCAGTTCAAAAAGTGTGTTATGCTGCTACTTAACCAACACTTTTTGACCATTACAAGTGACGTGACATGTGAGTGCTAATGTGCCAAACAACACGTGATATTCTATGGTGTCCAATATTAAACTTTTTGTTGTGTGCCTTACGGAGATGCAATAACTGTAAAAAATTTGCTCAAGGGGGTGCATTAACCCACCACAAACTTGATCCCTGTGTACTGCGGAATATTACCACATGTTTTACCATTTCAAGAATTCAAACAGTTCCTATTGAACTACACGTATTTGTATTATTTAAAAAGGGATTCATACAGGATTCGTTCAAAAAGATTTTTAGGGAGGGGAAATCTTGTGCTTTGGAGGAGGACACTTTTACTAATTCTATTAGAGAGCACTTCAGTTTGGGAGGGGGGGGTAACGTTGGCTTGGTTGGGATCCCCCCCCTCATAGTACATGAAATTGTTGAACCATGGCAACCTCCGGGTGTATTGTCTGATGACTGCCCCGTATTCCTCAAGTTTCGGTCCTCAACAATAATTATTTTATGTCATGGTTTGACTAATTCACCTCATATTGATTGTCCGTATCTACCTGAAAATATCGGCTACCAGTATATCGGCTAAATTGCCTAACATGACTACACTATCCCTCTGTATGAATACCTTGGTTGTAAAGCATTAAAGATGCATTCTCCCTCAGTCTAATTTTTTCCATGAGGCCTAATATGCAGTATACACTATACATACATATGTAGTATAGATTTTTTTTTTAATGTAAATTTTGTCCATTCTTGAATTTTGTACATAAATTATTCAGGTAATGCCATGATCACTAACTTTTTTCATTGGTACTTTAATTTATTTGTGTACTAGGATTGCTGTGGTCCATCTGGCAGATGAGCAAGAACAGCACATTGAAGTAAGTTTATGGGCAACCATGTTGGTCTCCTCATGTTGATCTTGCTCATTTATAGATTGGCATGAGGTGTACATCAAGAACCAGTAGTTGCACTATATAGTTGCTGTCTATCCAGCAGTATTGCCAATAGTACATACATATGTTTAGTTGTGTCAGGATATATTGCTAAATACCTTGCAACTCTTTCGTTCCGAACTTAATTTTTACCGTGAGGTCGTTGATTTCAGGTAACTCGAAAAGCACTTTAAAAATTTTTTTTTGGTGAAAACTATTTTCGAAGCTTCTGTAATGCGTTGGGCACCTATAATCTGAATTTTGAGGTTCTAGCTCACTGTAACAATTTTTTTTTTTTAATTGTCAATGCTACTCCCGGAATGAAAGGGTTAAATAGTTTTGATCATGTCTTGCTATGTATGTTCTCCACATTTGTCACGAAAAATCCTCACTACATGTGTACATTCTTGAAGTTTATCTTGATTGAGCTCTACTTGCTACTTGCTAACATACTGCCACACATTTGCACGTAGTGTGTAGGTGTGGTTCAGTGGTGTGCTTCATTTTGAGTGTGTAGATATTTGTTTTCGAAAGTGTGATTATTGTTTGTTTGTTTAAGCCAGAAATAACACATAGAGATAAGATGGTACTTTTACGTGTTATTAAATTAATAGGAGTGTAAAAGAATGAGCTGACAATGTGGACTTTTCATCGCTCTTTTGATTCTATGCACTCTGGGGCACTGGGACGGAGTTCCCTCCCCCCAATATAAGTTCAGCCCCTTATAATCAGAATACCCCCAATATTAGCCCTCTTTTGTAAAGTGTATGGTCCATAATCACATTTAATTCCATCTATTCAACTGTCAGACATGTATATGTATCAAATATTTTTAGGAAATTCTGTGTGTGAGCAACCAAGTGATTTGTTGGCCAGACCTAATTGTTTTTCTCTCTTCACATCAAGTAAATGTCTTATTGGAATCCAATGCATTGCATAATATACAAATGCTAGTATAAATTTGTTTACGTCAAGTTATGCTGACAATAAAATGTATTACTTACTTGGTTCTTTCTCCCCCCCCCCCCATAGTTTTCCTTTTACAAAGCACAAGCAGTTGTATATTGTGGTGGTATGCGAAGTTCACCGTATTTAACCCTGCCCTTTGGCATTTTCCTCCCTCCTAGCCAAAATGTATGCATCAATCCCTGAGGGTTTATTTTATAACGGGGGGTGTCAAGGGGGATTTGACATATCCAGTATTTGGTATTTGGTTGTATAAAACTCTATTTTTGTGGCAGCTTTACACTATTGATGGATAAATATCAAGCAGCTGAGAACTAGATATTGTAAGCTTTTAAAGTAGGAAACCAGATGATGATAATACTGTATATACGCTGAACTCCATATTTCCCGTGACTGTCTGTGTTTGAGCCTGCATTATCTAAATATATATTCAGGGATTCATACAGGATTCGTCAAAAGAATAAATTGGGGAGGGGAAATCTTGGGCTTTGGAAGCTATGCTCTGCTATACTAGATTATGCAGTTTCATATTGGTTATTTGTAATCAGGAATCAAAATATCAGGGTTTCATACAGAGGGGCGGAAGAGAGGAAATCCCCCCCCCAAGCAGACATTTCCTCCCCCAAACAGAAATGCTCTCTAATAGAAAAATAAAGAGCACCCCCCCCCCCCCCCCCCCCCCCCATGATACATAGACAATTTGTCTTGCACACATTTGCCCGTAGCTCTACCCTGTAGCGAATGTTATTGAGCAGTTCTTTTGAATAGCACATTATGCTTGAGCAAGGCAACTCAGGTCCACATATGTGACCGTCTACAGGAAAACAGGGCACAACGCGCGTGCGTAAATATTGAGAAAAGATCGATCGATTTCTTTAAAATGTATTGTTTCAAGCCGACGGAAGGGAACGGTTAGGTCTATTATAGTGGGAACGACTTAAGCTACGACGATAAAACTTGGAGAGCTCAATATCTGGACGCCGACAACTCTGTAAGTGCAACAACAAAAATTTCGAAGGGTGCCGCGTTGTGCCTGGTTTTCCTGTAGACGGTCACATATGTACATATTTAGTTAATATTCAGCTATGCCTCCTAGCGTGTTTTTTTGTTGTTGTTGTTGTAGTTGTTTAGTGTTATTTTTTGTGTTGTTTTTTTTTTAGAGTTCTTGTACTCAACGACAAAGTGTATATTATTATCCAAATTAGCTTTGCACATAATATGGTATTCATATGGTATTCTAGTTCTAATTGGACCGTCAGTTGCACATGCTTTACATATCCACGTGCACATTGGGGGCATTATTTAGAATTGGCTGGCACATCGTTACAAATATTTTTGCTAGTTTTTTGTTGGTATGTTTGTTGTTGGTTTCCTTTCTTTCTTTTTCCATGATACATTCCTCAATCACATCATCCACCACTCTTGAGCATAGATCTCTCTGTCTTTAGTGATAGATGACAGAGCCCAGATAGGATTACTTTGATGCTGTGGCATACGTGCTGCTTATGGGTGCTGTCTGGAACAGTCTTAATTAGCTGTGTCAAGTTCTGTTCTATCAATCAACTTCCGCGTACAATGCAGCTGATTATCAAGTTGGAGCTTATTTTTCTGTGTTACATGAGTGTTGTCCAGTAATGTCGTCAATTGTCCCATGGCACCATGGTGGGACCATAGAAGGGTTCAATTGGATGTTCATGGCGAGCTTCAATTAGAAACTTACAGCTGGGAAACCCTATCTTGTGTTTGAATAGCTATGCTAGCCACCCTCGATATGCCCCCCTTTCCCGAACACCAAAATTATTCTATTACTAATTTATGCATCTCGCTTGTACAAGTCGAATAGACATAATGGAGTTTGAAACAAACACCATGAAAAAGTTTGTGCCTCCTTACATGCCCGTGGACATTTTTACAGCTTAGACATTTTGTACTGGATGGGAGAAGTTGTGTAGGTAGGAGAAATTTTTACTGTCGCTTTACTTAATTCTGCTGGTAAAAAAGAAATTCTGCTAGTAAGTGTATGTTATGTGTGATTTCGTTTCATACATGGGGGAGAGGGAGGTCCCCCCCCCCCCCACACACACACAAAAACACATACACAAACACACACACAAACACGCACCAAATGATAAAAAAAAACTTGTATGAAATCCTGCTAAGTGACCGCAGCAGCTGAATGCGTGACAACTCATTAAATGTGACCGTCTACAGGAAAATTGGGCACAACGCGGGCCCTATCAAAACAAATTGTGTGCACTTACACATTCGTCCTCATCAGTACAATGAGCTCTCTGAATTTTAAAGCCGTTGCTTCAGCCGTTGTCGATATATGCACCCTAATCATTACCTTCCATAGGCTTATTTAATACATTTTTAAGAATTAAATCGATTTTTCCTGACGTTTATGCGTGCCGCGCTGTGCCCACTTTTCCTATAGACGGTCAAAAATAATTATCCAAAACAGTATGTGGCTGTTGTCATGAAATATTCATTCCAAAAATTAAAATTATATTTCCTCTGTTGGAAATACCTTCCTTGTGATTGAATTGAATAGTCAGTAGTTATTAGCTGCCCCCCCCCCCCTTCCCTCCCTCCCTCCTCCAGCCACAAACAGCATTGGACATGATTTACGGTGAAACATCACATTACAGAATTGGGGTATCCTGTACGATTGGCAATGAAATCCAGTGACGATGCCCATGAAGTTGAAGAAATGAGAAATTGAGTAGTAATGAGTAATTAAATATCAGGTGGTGTTGAATGTAAAATCGGGTATATGTTGTATGTGGCATACGACACGTATCTCTTTTTCTTTTTTTCGCCCGCCCCGCAAATTACGTAAGTTAGGGTTAGGTAAAGCGTCCACAACTCCAGTATTTTTTAACGAGGGCGGAGAATCCTGCTGCCGCAAGGATTTCTGTCCTATTTTTTTGTAAAGAGTCTGCTCACTCGCCATTTGTGCTATTTGAGCACACCACTAGTATACTCATGTTGTGAAAACAACATGTTGTGAAAACAACATCCAGTGAATGGATTGATATGTATATGAAAATGATAGTGGTACGTATATACCTCCTTAGGTAGTTTTTAACAACTTTAAATATATATATATTGCAGCCTTATTTTTTTCTTAAATATTTCCACATCACGCGAGTGTTCTGTATTCTCCCATATTGTACGCTTGTTATTGAACTCTCGAAGTAGCACGCGCGTAGCGAGTAAATTCAAAGGAAATTGTATTGTAACCAGTTGAGAAAAAATATCAAAGCAGCAATTAATCACTTATCACACTCTCAGACTCGTGCTATAAGTGTTATATATAATGTGTGTGTGTATGTATGTTAAATGCTTGATACGGATCATGATATTCTCCCATAGCTATGGTGTGTAGCTTTTCTGATATTTCAATACTGGATATGTTTTATAAACTTGTCCGTAGGCTATTGCAATGTTTCAAGTGGGAAGCGTGCTTGGAAAAGAAAGGCAGTATACTCTTGTTGTTACGTTCTTCAAACATTCTAATAAACTACTTATTTCACTCCTTGGTCATGAAATACTGCCTGACATTTCACTCGCTAGCTGTATTGCACTCACCATTGGCTCGTTAAAATATAGCATACCAGTAAATATTCCATTCATGCAACTAATAGTAATGTGTTTATTTATAACTGGTTATATTTAATATTCATTGACTTCACACACTATGTACATATGTAATGTAGTAAAGCATTTAATGGCAATTGTTTAATATTGGGGTATTGCAGAAATATTCAAGTAAAAATGTTCTGGGTGCAATAAATATTATACATCTAACTGTTATGTATTAAATTTTACCGACGTTTTATGTTTTATGTTATGTAGTGCAGTCCACTCTGAAGTTGTCTTGCCTGAAGTCATCAGTGATTACAGAAATTCACAGATTCCACTACGTACTGTTCCATTCACTTCTGAACTGTCTATGCCGAGCTTTTTTAAGTTTTTATGTAAAAAAATGTTATTATTTTCAAACGTGGTTTCCACGCTTTAATTAGTGATAGGAAAGTGTTTAAAGAGTCAGGATTCATCGTTGCAAGTTGGGGTTCATGGTTTCCACGCTTTAATTAGTGATAGGAGTCAGGATTTATCGTTGCAAGTGGGGTTCATGGTTGCCAAGCTTTAATTAGTGATCGGAATGTGTTTAAAGAGTCAGGATTCATCGTTGCAAGTTGGGGTTCATGGTTGCCAAGCTTTAATTAGTGATAGGAGTCAGGATTTATCGTTGCAAGTGGGGTTCATGGTTTCCACGCTTTAATTAGTGATAGGAGTCAGGATTTATCGTTGCAAGTGGGGTTCATGGTTGCCAAGCTTTAATTAGTGATAGGAACGTGTTTAACGAGTCAGGATTCATCGTTGCAAGTTGGGTTCATGGTTGCCAAGCTTTAATTAGTGATAGGAATGTGTTTAAAGAGTCAGGATTCATCGTTGCAAGTTGGGTTCATGGTTGCCAAGCTTTAATTAGTGATAGGAACGTGTTTAAAGAGTCAGGATTCATCGTTGCAAGTTGGGTTCATGGTTGCCAAGCTTTAATTAGTGATAGGAACGTGTTTAAAGAGTCAGGATTCATCGTTGCAAGTTGGGTTCATGGTTGCCAAGCTTTAATTAGTGATAGGAATGTGTTTAAAGAGTCAGGATTCATCGTTGCAAGTTGGGTTCATGGTTGCCAAGCTTTAATTAGTGATAGGAATGTGTTTAAAGAGTCAGGATTCATCTTTGCAAGTTGGGGGACATGGTTGCCAAGCTTTAATTAGTGATAGAATGTGTTTAAAGAGTCAGGATTCATCGTTGCAAGTTGGGGGACATGGTTGCCAAGCTTTAATTAGTGATAGGAATGTGTTTAAAGAGTCAGGATTCATCGTTGCAAGTTGGGGTTCATGGTTGCCACGATTAATTAGTGATAGGAATGTGTTTAAAGAGTCAGGATTCATCGTTGCAAGTTGGGGGACATGGTTGCCAAGCTTTAATTAGTGATCGGAATGTGTTTAAAGAGTCAGGATTCATCGTTGCAAGTTGGGGGACATGGTTGCTACGCTTTAATTAGTGATAGGAATGTGTTTAAAGAGTCAGGATTCATCGATGCAAGTTGGGGTTCATGGTTGCTACGCTTTAATTAGTGATAGGAATGTGTTTAAAGAGTCAGGATTCATCTTTGCAAGTTGGGTCATGGTTGGTGGGGGGAACATGGTTACCGCATTTCATACATCAAGTCCAGCTTGAAGTGGAGGATCATGGTTACTTTCTCACTCTTCTGCATTCATGTTATCTTTGTGTTTTAAAAAACATAGCTTCAACATCAACTGATGAAGAACTTGCGAGTCCAAAAACTTTTGGAACATATAGTCCTCATTTTTTATACTACAATAAGTTATTGAAATTGTGAGAATATTTTGATCGCTCCTATTCACTACTGTATTGTTATACAGCCCTTCTATCCATTAGGAACTTAAAACACATGAGTATCAACCAGTAGGCATGTTTTAAAATAAAAACAAACAGAAAAAAATCAGAACTTATGTAGTGGTATCCAGAATAATAAAATCTTGTTAAATGTCTGTTAGTAGTCATTGTGATTTACAAATTGATGTAGTATATGAATTGGGTAATTAAAATTGTTTTTTTTTTTTTAATTTTCCTCTTCCACATGTAATGTTACATTAGCTTAGTCTAGATGCTATGTTTATGATTACATGAGAATCTTTTGATTTTGTTATACTCAACATAATTATCATTATTCTAACTTTGCCTAGCAACTAACATATTTAAGATTGTGTCAAAGAGTGTACGTGTATACTTATGCCATGTTGTATCACCCAATATCTGATTGGAAGCATACCACATACAAATGTAAAAATCATCAAACTTCAAGAATATAATTTTAAAAAATTACCAGCCACTAAGACCAATGTATATGATCAGAAACAGTCAATATCGTAAAACAACGACAATCATAAAATAAAATGTTAGTTTATATTTCCCTTATAAGATTCGTCTTCACTGATGTTTACGCTCTCATAAAACTTGCAAACTTGTATCAACAAATCCTGCAAGTACAAAGTAAAGAGAGAAAGAGAGGGAGAATACACAAATATTAAATATCACAATTTCTTCCAATTTAAGGTGAAGCTTTCATTCCCAATTTGTTTGTAAATACCCTTTGCACATTTAAGAACAGTTTACAGTCTTGAAGGCAAGATCTTTCAACAATAGTTTTTGAGTGAGTGAGTGAGTGTGAGTGAGTGAGTGAGTGTGTGTGTGTGTGTGTGTGTGTGTGTGTGTGTGTGTGTGTGTGGTGTGGCTGTGTGGTGTAGTGGTTGTGTCCTGGGCTCAGGGCCCATGGTCCTGAGTTCAAGCCCAACTCAGGCATTTTTTTCATCTGATTTCCATCTGCCTCCCACCAGCACCAGTCCACCCAGCTGTGATTGGGTACCTGGCATTTGCTGGGGTGCAAATTCAAGGCCTTCTCTCATGAAACAGCAATGGTCCAGGTGGGACTTCCGGTACCCACACCACTTGCTGTGAGGAAAGGTCTGTTTTCCTGCGAGTTCCTAGCCAGGCTCCAGGAGCTTTGCTTGCACGGCTAACAGTGCCTGCTTAGTGCACAGGCACCCTGGCTCTGCCAGGTGCACGTGACCGCCTAGCGGCAGCAAGAGAATTTGCATTTGCATTTGCATTTTTTTTTGTGTGTGTGTGTGTGTGTGGAAGGATAATTCATCTGTCTGTAGGGAAATTTCGGGGACTTCATCTAGGAAAAATGAAGGGAAAGGAGAAACTTCAGCTGGGAGGGGATACTTCAGCTGGTGGAGGGGGTGAAATTCTGCTCAGACAAATACTTTATGCAAAAGGAAAATGAGGGGGAAAACTTTTGCTAGACCTCCTCCCTATATAAAATATTGACAATCCTAAAAGTTAATTAATTAAATATCAATGCATGTCATGAGATTGAAAGGGGGGTGGGTCACTTGGGAACCCTACTCAAGTATTCCTTGCCTACGTGACTATACATGTAACTGCCATACGTATATGACAATGGGGTTCTACCACCTAAAAATCATAGGTATTTAAAAAATCAGGACTAAACGTTGGAAAAATGTCTAGTGAAAAATGAGCATTATTGATGAGCTGATAAATGCATGGGCAAAGGTTGTTGTTGTTGTTTTGCTTACTTGTTCATGAGCAAGGAACCTATTCCTCAATCTTCCCAATAGCTTCATGGCAGGCTGGAACTATTCACTTCTATCCCTCGCTTCTGCTGGACGTCTGACCAATATATACTTCACCACAGCACATTACCTTCCTATTATATAAAACAGTAACACGTGATGCTATCAAGATCTTTGTTTAGTAAAAGGTACATAGCTTTCAAATGCATCACCCATTTCCCTCCCCATTCCCTACTTAATAACTTAAACACGGTGTCAAAACATGATATGTGACCGTCTACAGGAAAATTGGGCACAACGCAGCCCCCGCAAAAAAAATTTTTTTTTTTAACTTACAAGCTGCTGGTACCCAGATATTGAGCTCTCCAAGTTTTATCGCCACAGCTTTAGCTGATCCCTATATAATAGACCTAACCGTTCCCTTCCGTAGGCTAATTTAATACATGTTTAAGAATTCAAATGACTTTTCCTGACGTTTATGCGCACTGCGTTGTGCCCGATTCGCATTGTGCCCGATTTTCCCGTAGACGGTTACATATAATCTTTTTTTTTTGTCAAATCTATAAAATTGGTTTGAAGGTAAAGTATTTTCCTAAACCCCACTTTAATGTACACTTCCTTATTTGATGAATTAATTGGACGAAATAGGCAATGTCACATGCAGACACCGTGTGTGCGTGCGCGCACACGTACACACACAACCCACAGGCACACTCACTGGGACACTAGCTATCTCTCTCATCAATAAAAATGCTAGGCTGAAATCTATCAGCACTAAAAATTTTAAGTACTTAACTTTCCTGAATCTTAGTATCTGCTTAGAATGTTCCTCCTAGCCGTCGAAGTCCAGAAAAAGCTGAATAAAGTTGAAAGTAACTTTTCGAAAAATGGTATCGATTGTCATTGACTCCGCCCAATTAATGTACATCCCGCCCACTTACTCTGTAGTAGCGACGTACCACAGGCCACTACCACTATTGTATAGCAATACAACCCACACACTTTACTTCACACCTGATAAAACTAGAAATAACAAGAACTCATTAACCCAAAAGAAGGCATAGATATATACGTAGGTATAAATTATTTGAAAAAAGTAGCAAAAACAAATGAAAAACAACATAACAAACACACACACAAACAACTCTATCACTCCCCCCCCCATCAACTAAAAAGCCAAAGCAAGCCTACATGGGTGGTGGAGACCATATGACCACTGCCTACGTGGCTGGTGTGGACCACATGACCACTACTTGGTGGGAACAACATCCTAAAGAAAGAGTAGCCAACTGTCTAGCTATTCTAAAGGAAATTTCCAACTTGTTACACACTAGTACACTCCAATATTACCTTCATGGTAAAAAATAAAATAAATAATAAAATAAAAAGAATATAAAAAAGAATAATTATAGGGTAGATTTTGCCATAGCCAAATTGTTCAAATACCTTCCATCACATAGTAACATATTACCTGACTAGCAGCTACTACAAGAAAGTTGAGCTGTTTATATTATATGGAAGCTGAAAGTATGATTTTTGAAACTTCAGAGTATCTTTCAGCTTTTCACCCAATTGGTGGCTAAATTAGACAATATAATTTTCTCTGGTATGGGGCAAATACCTCCAAGTGCCAGATCTAAATTGTCCTCTATCAACTTATTGGCAATCACCAAAGAAAAACATCTAAAGAAGTATGGAATGGACACTATTTTAAAACCGATAGTGAATGACTTGAAAAGACTGGTAAGTATTTGTTGGTCAGACACCTCAACAAAAATAAACACAACTAATTATCATATGTTAGGAACTGGGGCTTACATTTAACATAAAGGGGGAAATGAAGAAGTACCATGGCACACTATGTGCTGTGTCAGCAGACAACTTGGCAAGTCTCACCATGAGCTGCACAGATGTGGCTAATGGCAAGAATTCTCCCTATTGTGATCGGTGATCTTGTCCCAGAGAGAGATCCTTACTGGGAGAACTACTTGATCATGATGAGAATTGCAGACCTCTTGTTCACCAACAAACTAATGAAGATGGTGTTGGCTACATGGCTCACTTGATCCAAGTACACCATACCAATTTCAAGCACTTGTATCCTGGAGCGTCAATAATACCAAAAATGCACTTCATGCTCCCAAGTAAGGGTTTAAACATTTCTCCTTTTTTAAATTTAATTTATTCAATTGTACTAGCTGGCATCTATACAGTAGAACCTCAGAGTTAAGAACTTCAGAATTACGGAAGACTCAGTAACTAAACACCTTAGTGTGCCTTTTATTAGTAGTAAATTATCACATTACTAATGACTACTTAGTAGTCTCATACATAGATAGAAAATTCTGAGTTACAGAATGCCTGGTTTCTCAAGGTGCTTGTAACTCTGACGTCTTATTGTAATTATTTCTGCATTTGCAATATGACACAATATTGAACAAAACTATGGAAGATATTTATTAACCCTCAGCGTATGTACATGTACACGAGGTCTATGTAACGCACTTTGTCATTCATTTGTCTGTTCTCTGTATCTCCAGGGACGGATCTCAAATAATGACATTACAACCTAGACAAATAAATATGAACTTTAAATAAAGAATGATTTCAAACTATGCCCACAAAGGCCTTTGGTATCAAAGGAAATAGAAGATTTTGAGCTTTGTGAGTAGTCACAATGTGCTAGTGAGATTCTTCTAAGTTAACTATCACAACCATTTAGCTACATACGCGTGTACATTCAGCAAATTTGCAACAACCTGTATCACTTTGTAACTACAGAATTTGAACAAGTGGGAGTAGCAAGCCAGTTATGATGTATACAGTGCTTCCTCGATAATCCGTACTTTAATTATCCGAACCTGCTGCATAGCACTGGCTCTAGATGTGTAAGCGCTGAGAGGTTTACCTTAATTATACGTGAAAAAATAAATTAGTCAAATACCAATTAAATTGACTCATGTGACATTACAGGTACGGTCCGTTAGTGAGGCATTGGACAATGCGGTATGAGGCCAAACATGCTTACTTCAAAAGTCTAGCCCACACCTTGGGAAACTTCACCAATATTCCACTTTCATTGGCAACCAGGCACCAGCAGCATCAGTGCTACCTGCAAAATAAAGCAAACAGAGCAGGAGTTGAAACTGGACCAGGTATATAATGTAATCATCAATAAGAAATGAAATTGAGACAAATAGTTTGGATTACTAGAGTAATGAAATAAAAAAGGAAGGAACCCTTTGTGTTAGGCATATAGCTTCCTTCTCCTTTGGAACTTTAAATTAATTTATTTCTTTATAGTTTTAGGCATTTTTTAAAGCCTCTATTAGCCAATACTCTTGGCACAAATGACAAGCACAATTTTTAATCTAGTTATGTTTCTGTTAACATTACCCCTTGAATAGCTTTATCTTCTGTCTTAGCCAACAAATCCTGGAAACAGGGAAAACTAAAGCCATTGTGCACAGTCCCCATGCAAGCATATTTGAGAACAAGTCACTGCATAGTTGGTTTTTTAAATTATGATAATGTATGTATTCATGCAGTAACCTCTGTATCAACAGTGGAAGTGAGCGACATGGCCCCAACAATAACAGCAGAATATGAGTAAGTATAAATTTGCATACCTTAACTGAATCATTTTTATTGTAGTTTAAAATTCCAGGACCAAATGGGTAAAGGTGGAAGGGCAAATTTACAAGCCTAACGCCGCGGTCTTGTGTGGCACTGATGAGGATGCTTTTGAGGTACTTGAAATATCTGCCATCTATATCAACAAAGAAGAGGTTATCTTCAAAGGAATCATACACAAACTCACTACATACAATAGACACTACCATGCCCACATTCTTTCTACAACTAATCAAGTCAAGTATATTTCTTACAATGCATTACTTCACTACATTCCTCTACATCCTCGAATCACAAGAGTTTTACCAGAATTCTAAGTTGTAATTTTACCGTTTTATATACCTCATTGACTTTATTTTTTTTACTATGTGTTAGTTTTAAGAAGTTGTGTTTGTTCCTTCATTTCAACCTTTCCACTTTAATGAAACATTTTTACCTTTCATAGCTTAAACTCATATAGCTGTTTTTAGTTAGGGCACTTGTTGTAAACATGGTGTGGATCGACTTGAAAGGATAGTGAGCTACGTATAATGGAGGATTCTCTTTGCGCAACTACTTTATTTTAATTTGAATAGGAGCTAGAGGTCAAAGGGCATGCAAGGGATTCTTCCTTTTATACCCGGACCTCCGAAAGGAGTTCAGAATGTAGTACACGAGGCCACAGATTTCGCGTACAGAGAATAACATTGAATTATAAAAGCGACCTCTACGTTTAACAGGTCACTTGAATCCATAATAATAAAAATGACAATCACCAGGACTATGATATGACAATTAGCAGGTGAATGACATTGCCAGTAAGATTAAGTTAAATCTTGCAGCTTAAACTAAACTGGTCATTAGATAAAATACTCTATAGAATTTGATAAATATACTGATGACTCATGTAGAGATCTGGCCAACAAATACACATCCATAAAGCCAGTAAGTAGCTTCTTACCCAGTAGGAGGAGGACAACAGAATGAGACGTGAAATTCGTTGCTTATTATCCATACTGAATTAGACTCCTACATCACAAATAGTAAATATTCAATAACTATTGGTAAGCTTAGCAAAAAAGTCAAGTATCAATACTGCTCCAGCAATGAAACTGGTAGATGTAAATGTTATCTTCATAAGGAGTAGCTAAATATGCAGGAACACAAAGCCAACCAGAACCTCAGGTACGCCTAATGGTTATCATCACATATGCTTGAGGCTTGTGAGCAGACAAGAAATTAGTAAATCAACACTGGTGGACATTACAGATGAATGGAAGTGATAAAAGCATAAACCACTGCCTCAAATCTCTCTGCAAAAGGCTTAGGTAGTCCAACACAAGATTTTCAATAGAACACTCACAACACCACTGAACTGATTCATGTGCCTTTACCATGTGACAACAGTCAATCCTGAACAGTCTAATACCATGCAACTGATACACATGATGCCATATGTAATAACCAAGTCAAGCCTTCACCTGTACCATATCTATAATGACTTAGCTATAATAAAACCAACAACCTATTTCATTTTAAGGCCATATAAACACAATGAGTCTCCTGTTATTCCTCTCACCCTACATAATAGCAACTCAAAGGTCACACAGATGTCACGTAATCAGTTATGCACTGTACTGGGTCATGATCATAAAATCTTCAAACATAACTACACGAAACTAAAACAAAGGGACCACATACCTTCCCAATTGAGGCTTACGTCTTACTTACTTATAGGGCTCACAAGTAGTCTCTAGCATGAATGTGTGCACACACATACCCTATGCTACCTCCTCAGAAAATAATGATAAACTCTATTTCCCAAAATCTGGTCCATCTACCCATTAGCACATGGCAGTACAGCTGGGAGATATACCGATATTACCATTGCACTTTGACAAAAGCCCTATATCGTAGAGACAATAATTCAATTGTAGTCACACAGTATTACCAGTTTCTCACCAAACGTTAACTTCCCCTATAAAGTAAACTACATCAATGTCTGCAAGAAATTATTTGCTCACATGATTACGATGTAACGCTAGGGGGCGTTGCCACAAAAGCTGGTACCTACGCAGAGCTGAAGCTTCGCATTTTCTCAAGAATCAGCCCGAAATAAAATAAAAAAAGCATAATAAAAGGTCTTAAATTTAAATCGTCATTGTGAGTAAGTTCATACCTAAATCAACAGTTAATTGCCAGTAATCTCCAAAATCAGAGCGTGACAGACCGACCGACAGACAGACCGACAGACAGGATGACTACTATATTCCTCTCATGCATGAGCGCTGAGGGTTAATCACCATCATTTGCAGACCAACACAACCCACATACCCTATTATATACATTACACACACAGCTCAATGTCCTTAGACCACAATTCATTGTAATTCAATGCATTATATAGCAGACTGAAATTTAAACCTTTGTGGGTCATGATCATTGATCATACTTGTGTGTAAAAAATAGCCTCAAATAAATCACATACATACCTAGGTACACCTCCTGACACATCTCACTTCAATGAATTGAATTGTGTAGAGTGGAGAAAATGTAGTTACAGTATCAACTTCACAAAAAAAATTACAGCTGCTCACGGTTTCCAAGCCACCACATCTAACCACATACACCATATACAGCTCAGACTGAACTCTGTAACACACAATGCATGCACACACTGCATGCAACTATTGAAGGTGTAAAAACATTAGTGTACCAAACAAATAATAATAAAACAACTTGACAACAGACCTCCTCCTCATTTATGGAATGAAGTCTTAGTTTATTTTTAGGCCAAACAAACTAAATACCTTGTTTCTCATCTGCACCTTCCTGGGTGATACAGCCACTTCAAAATGTATTATGCAGGTCACGCCCACTGCTTTAACTATACAGTGCTTCCAGCTTAAAGAGTGGATTTTTTAGCTTTTTGGTTAAGGTTGCTAATTCTGCTATAATTTCTCAAGTATGTGTAATAGAAAGCTAAAAATTTGTATTATTATACATTAATGTCATATTAACATACAGACAAAACAATTTTGTGGGTTTGTGGTTATTTTTGTGGTTATAGGTGATGGAACTGGGAGCTTCAAGACAGTGAATTTGGAAGTGTTTAAGCTGAAAAAAGAGAAATTATTTGTCCTTATCTCTATAACTTGGTATACTGATACTTTAATACCTGAAGTTTCATATGAGCCTAATTTTGTGGGCACACGAAATTTGAATCTCGAAATATTTAAAATTTTAAGAAAAAAAGTGTTTAAGCCAGGATTTTTGAATTTATTGAGTTATATCTCTAAAATTTTGACACATGATGTAAAATTGCCTTAAAATTATTATGTATAACTTTGGTAGCTATACCTTGAAAATTAAGTGAGTTGTGGCTGTTTTTCACCAAAAAAAAATTATGCACGGTAAGGGTCATCAAATGATGACGTTTACAGCGGATTGTGGGCCTATAGTACACGTAAACGCGACGTCACAAAACAGCGCATGCGTATTTGTGCAAGGGCGCCAGTTTACCGCTAATTGTTGCACGGGTATGGCTGATTTAGCTACGGTTGTATCTCAGGCCCTAGCAGGTATCAAGTTTTACGGCGTTACTGCCTATCGCGGCCAGCGTTTTAGCTTCCGTCTGGAGCTGCACAACCCGTAGGACTCCAACTGCATCGCCCTGATGTTGTCAGAATACCGAATGCTGGGAGCCTTGGGAGTATTAAACTCCTTCAGCTTTTCTTCAGCTCTTGAAAAAGATGACCTCTTGAATAGGCTTGGCTCCAAGTTAGTAATATACCAGCCAACAATTCTGTGACTGATTTCGACTTCGTTTACTGCTGCTAGTAGAACGCTGAGAATCCATACAGCCGATTGCAGTTAGGGAAAGTCCCGTCTTACCGCTCAGGGAAATATCCGTTCGACCTTAGCTCGTTAACTAGTTACGTTTAATGACGAACTACCGCAAAATCTTGACGTCAAAAAAAATGGCGTAAAATGTATTAGAGTGAATGAGAAAAGTTCTGTTCTCCGTTTTCCATTCTCTAAACAGGCAGTTTTACTATTGTAAACATTATTGGGATGATGAAGAAAAGGTATGTGTATGTTAAATGACTGTAGTGAGGGTCTATACAGTAGTTTAAAAAAATCCACTCTTTAAGTTGGAAGCACTGTACTTGTTATATACCATTTCAATATTTTTCTAGGTCAACTACATATCCCAATTTCCAATATAGTTGATGAGAAACAAGAAATGTGGTTTCAATTCACACTATAATTTATACACCACTAGGTCAGCTATACATTGCACAAATGATGAAGACATGCTGTGTTCACCCACTCATTTGTGACAGCAGCAAAGCTGTGGGTTTTTTTCCAATAGCAAGTGATTTGTGGTTACCACTAATGTCAGCCCAGTGGTATGTGGTTACCACAAGTCAGCCACAGCTAGCTGGTGAGGAAGGTAAGAAAAAATCATACTGTAACTAGGTTTCTATCAAGTGCTTGTGTTCCAGAATTTGTAATGATAATTTTGCAGTTGCAATGACAACATGAAAGTAAATAGATAATTCATAAGCTTGGCTCCCTGATTCCACCCTTTCTGTGACGAGGGCATGCCAGTTCCGGCAAAAGTGAATCAATCACAAAATAATAAAAAAATCGGAAGTCTACACTCAATACAGGCTTCCATACTTACAGCAGCTTGCAAGTGGTTTTTTCCTTCATTTTTCTTCTTTTCTTAATACTTATAGCAGATACACAGTAGAATAAGACCATCTTGGTATTTGGCAAAACTAATAATAACAAATAAAAATAGTTTTTCTTATTACTAATGTTTAACTGGCTTATTACAGTTAGCTAATTTCTATCTGATCATTTAAACCTGGCTCTGTTAGCAATAATGCAACACACACTATTAAAGTTTACTTTAGCATCCTTAAGCTCTACTACACTTCAATATCTCTTGAGTGGGATAGACTAGATAGGTTTCGCTTAGTGCCAATCTAAATTACTATTTTATGAAACCTTTCATGTTGTGTGTGGTCCTATAAAATGAGACCATACACACGATACACATTAAAATATTAAACGTAAGTGCAACTAGAAAACTAAACACTACTAATCTTAGCTATATCACCTATCCAAATAATAAAGAAAGCTCAGGGTACCAAATTTTACTATTACATGTACTAGTGGTGCGCTCGAATAGCGCAAATGCATGGCGAGCGAGTAAAGGTAAAGATGATTTCCTTCGGAAATCGCTAAATAATAGCAATGATTAGGCATGAAGAGTTAACAATAACAGAATTACCTGAATAAACTTCGAAAGCAGTGGCAAAGAAGCGCAGCTTGACAAAGACTTCACAATTGTTTCAAGAAGAGAGTAGCTATAAACTTTTTGGTTGAAACAAAGTTGTAAGGCAGTGCAGCAGGATTCTCCGTACTCGTTAATTGAAAAATACTGGAACTGTGAACGCTTTACCTAACTTACGTACTTAGAAGCGCGGGCGAATATTTTTGACGTACGCATACATACCTACCTACTAGTCTCGCAAGCCAGACCCTTTACCAGACGCTACGCGGGGGAGAAGGGTCTGGTACATTGCGCACATCAATCTCGTATCATTCCCCCAGAATCTGGGGGAAATACTTTGCCTGTACTTCTTATGGAGCGGCTGTGGTTAAATTGTTGGCTGTAAACTTTACGCGTTCATTTTTGCAACTCGGATAGAAATGGAAAGATGCTTGGGTTGTGGAGGAGATGTTTCCACTGCCAGTGAGAGAAAGCGGCGGCGATTACTTGGTAGTTCCACTGCAGAAAAAATCAGGAACACTTTAATTTCATTCTTCTGTCAATGTCATAACTTGCAATTAGATTCTGAGTCTATTAGAAGAGGGTATATTTGCAGGAATTGTGTCAGGTTGATAGAAAAATATAATCTATTGCATGAAGAGGTTGCAACCAATACAAGAAAGGCACTTCCACATTTGCCTGTGACTGCTGGAGGGACAGGTCAAGTCTTGAGCATTGCAAGCATTATCCCCTCCACTTCTAGCCGTTCAACCTCAGCGCATATGCCTCTTACTTCATCATCCATGCCAGTCACTGCTACTTATGCTACAACATCAGTTCCTCAATTCTGTGCAGCATCACCTGTTGAGCAAGTAACATTTACATCTGAGGCTCCTTCAACACCATCAAGGCATACTGTTTCTGCAACCCAGATGTCACAAACAGCATTAACTACTACTTCAGAGTCACCAGAAGTCACTGTAAGTATCTTATGATCGGTGTTGTTATAATCACATCATTAATATTAACAATTAAATTGCTACAGTTATGCTAAGAAAGATTAAAGAAATAGTCTTTTAAATTACACATGCAAGAATTTGAGTTCTTATTGTACAATGATCACATAGCATAGCATATTAGATTTTGATTCTGTCTATACTAGAATTAAGTCTTCATATATTATTTTCATTCTCCCCCCTCACCCAGGTTTTCAACAGTTTAGGCACCAATCAGTATGGGATTGGCTACATGGCCTTAAAGAAAATTTAGGAACTGCCAAATATTTACATTAAAAATAGTTATGTATAATTCCAATATTTCTGCTCTTTTTTTCTTTCATTATAATTACAATTACTTTATATATGATCTCATTACAATGACAAATTACAATTGCAAATTCAATTCTTAATTGATAAAAATTTCAAAGTGAAATTATGTCTAATATTTTTATAGGCTACTATACACTACAAGTCAAGGCCTTTGTCTTATCGTGTAACTCCTGGAAGAAGACGCATTTGCAAATCTCTAGTTCGAAGGAACTATCAGTCGTTTGCCCAAAAGTCCGTGCAAAATGTGGTGAGCAGAAAGGCATTGGTCAAGATTGTAGGGCGCACCTTGACTAAAGAAGTGGCAGCAATGTGTTCAAAGAAGTTTAATTCCATCCTGAGGGCAAAAAACCGAGACTCTATGCTTAAGTTTAAATTTAGAACAGTTCTTATCAAACTAAAGAACCAGGCACCCACTCTTCTCTCTCTCCTTCAAAGTTGCATGAAGACAAAGACTCCTCGTGTAAATTGCAACTTAATCATAGTAATGATTGCTGCTATGATTTGCAAGCATCGTGACTCCAAATGCTCACTTGTACATAGAATTTTGTCTCTAGCTATGTACGCAGGACATTCAGCCAAACAGGTATGTATTTAATATACATGGCATCGATCTATTAAGCATTATGTTTTGTTATGTTTTATAAGGTGTATCAGCGTCTACAGAAAGTAGGTATTTGTTTGTCTCATCAATCAACTGTCAACCTTGTAGAAGGCTTGGGAGATAACTTTGACAGGAAAGTGAAGGAATGGCAAAAGGTTGCAGAAAGTAAACTCGAGCCTTCACAGGTACTAATGAAATTAGGAGAGTTGAGCTAAAGGTGTTAAATATAGCAAATCCCACAGTTCACACCATGCAAAAATTTAGTTGCATTATTCATACTGGTTGATGTTTAGAGTTAAACCTATTGGCGAAAGGGAGGGGAAAAAGTGGGGGGAGGAAAGGGGGGAGGGGAAGTGGGGGGGGGGGAGGGAAGTGTTGATGTTTAGAGAAGTATTAATGTTAAACCGATTGGCGGAGGGGAGGGGGGAAGTGGGGGGAGTAGTAAGGGGGGAAGTGGGGGGGGGGGGGGGGGGAGGGGGGAAGTGGGGGGAGGAGAGGGGGAAGGGAGGGAGGGGAGGGAGAGGGGGGAGCGAGGGGAGGAAGTGAAGTGGGGGGAGGGGAGAAGTGGGGGGAGGGGAGAAGTGGGGGGAGGGGAGAAGTGGGGGGAGGGGAGGGGAGAAGTGGCGGGAGGGGAAGGGGAGGGGGGCGGGGGGGGTGGGGGACTACAAGGCAAAGACATAATGGTCTTCTGACGTGCCCAAAACTTTATCCGTTAACCACAGGTAAAATTCATTGATTAAATTAGCTAATTTGTACAAGTTATTACTATAAAATTAAGACATAATTTTTGTTTGATCTTTGAAAATGAAGCTATATCACATCAGAACTAAAAAAAAAAATAGCCAAATACAACATATGTCTGAAAGTGGAAGGGGGGGTTACAGAGGAGATGACTGAAGCCTTCTCCCAATCTCATTATTTTCCTACAGCCACATTACATACAGATGGTATAGTGGAACATGGAGAATAGGATACCTAATAAGATTGTGGGGTTTTTTTTTCATCCTTTAATTACATAGTGTCTCAAACATATGAATTTAATGAAACTAGCATCAAACAGCAACGCATTTTTCTCTGTTTCGGCACATTATTTTAATCATGTTTTGCAGATTAAAGACTCTGTGGTTGGTGGGATACCTTTTGCTAGCACTGACATTTCTCCGTCACCCAGTCCCATCATGTGTGCGACCTCTCCACTTCCATTATCCTCTACTACTTCCCCATCAGACATCTCGTTGTCTTCATCATCAACCCGTCATGAGTGTGCTACTTCTGGTCTGCCTGATCTAACATCAGAATCTTGTGATGAAAATTCTGATGATAGAAACACGACTTCTTCCAGCCAGGAAGCCAGATCAGAACCTGAAGATCTGGAGTCAGTTCAGCTAGGTGAAGGGACTTCGTCAGGAGACACTGCAGCATCTCAGTCTGTCAATGCAGGATATAAAATAGTGTTTGACAACATTGACAAAGATGTGAAGCCCAGGCATATGACGAGTGACAACCAGACACGGTCATTACACTATGTACAGTCATATGCAGTGAAAGACAGAGTCAACTACGACTGTCTCTCCGGTGAACGTCGTACAAAAGTATGCATATTTGATATTCTCCCTACAAAAGAAGACTATGACATTCTGAAGAAGAACTTTGCAGTTCTTGTATCACGTGTGATGGTGAAATTTATACCATATTTCACTTCAGACTACAAGGAGCTTCCAACCAAGCATATTCCTCATGAGCACTCCAAAGAGATGGCAACCAAGTCAGATATAGTAAGACCTATGGAACAAACAAACTGACGAGCCCTTGTCATAATATATAGCTAAAACTACCACAAAATATCACTATCATAATTCAGGCCACCCTTGCTCTTTACTTTCATTCATTAACTAATTCATCAGTAGCTATATAGCTTAGAAAAAATTGTTCAGGAAACAACTTCACCAGGGGGGAAAAATGACCTGGGTGACCCCGTGCAGCTAAAATACACTGGCCGGCTAGCCATAAAACTACTTACCCAGAAGCATAAGCCAGGGTAGGCAGCGAAAGCTTCCTTCAAGTTCACCAAGACACAGTAGCGTAGCACTATTACGAATCAGTAGACTAGCGCGCAACAATAGTTTAGACGACCACTTCCAGTAGAGAGTTTTACTAATATGGTAAAGCGTTTTTAATTTATTTAACATGGCGATACTTACCTACAGGTAATTGGAAAAGGGTTTTCCATGAGAAAATGCAGCATCTTTGCGAGGCTGCTGGGGAGGAAACAGCTTTTAACGGTCCGGCGTCTCGCGCAAAGAAGTACTTAGGGCCTGAAGGCGGTAGTTCAAGGTGCACTGAGCCGCCTATGTCTACGCAACAGTATATAGCCTAACAAATATTTAACGTAGCTACATTTTCATCAATGCCGTTGGAGGGACATTAGCTATAAACTCAAGGTGGGGTCACTATCTAATTGTGTCTTTCTCTGGAAGGACCTGAGTGATCAAGTAAAAAACTACACCAGTTATAAAACTGTGCAGTAGTATGCACACTGGATATGCTTGCGCATATGAGGGATTCTTCTTCAATTAATCATCAGCCACTTTCAAATTTTGCTTATGCAAGAAGTTAACTAGTTAAATGCATTAACTAACAACATTTGGACCCTTCAGTAAACCATGAGTAAAACAAAGGTGTAAGAAACAGACCTGTAAAACTACAGTAAAACATGGTACAATGTTTTACTTAAGGTTTCCTGTCAAGTAAAACAAATAATGTTTTACTAATGAGTAAACTATGCAGTAAATCTTTAGTGTAATGGTTTCCTCAATTTAGTAAAACAAGCACCTTCAAGCAGTGTGGAGTGTGGTGAGAGGCTATCAAATTGCAGATTTTTTTTTTTAATGACTCAGTTTATTTGTGATCAAATGAATAAAATATACTTGGCACTGTACAACAGTTAACGAGTATGAATATTTATATTCTTCATCCAAAGCTCCATGTTATACCAGCTTGCCTTTATTGCTGCAATGGAAAGTAAAGCAACAAATAAAACAAAACCAACAACAAAATAATGGGAAATTATTATAAGTCAACAGGTTCATTTATAAAATGTTGGTATGTAAAAAAAGTATTCCTGAAAGGGTGTTACCTATTATTCCTGATAAAAATACACTCTTTTTGGTATGATCATAGAGTGTTTCGCAGTGTGAGTGTAACAATACACCCCAATGCACAAAAGTGTTCCAGTACACCCCACTTAGGGTGTAACTAAACACCCCGGTTTTTACAGTGTAGTGTAATCATCATTAGCATGTACACAGTATCCATGGTAACACTGTAATGTTTAATCACTGATGAACTTTTACAAAGAAATAAGCAGACAGTTTTTCTTCACTTGATATAATTTACATATTCATTAGAAGCTCCACCTACTATTCACAGAATATGTGCCATGTCAGCAATGTTATACAGTCAAACCTCTCTTATCCGGCCTTTGAAGTTACCGACACCTCTATTACCGGGACAGCTTTGGCCGTAAGAGAATTCAATTTTAGATGGTAAGGTACGCAATTAGCGCACGCGCGCGTACCACAAGATTGCAGCTGCGTGAACGGGCGTGCATTATTTTAACCTTTCGTTGACTATGGCGTCTGTGCTGAAAAGGAAGCGTAGTGTTGTTACCTTTGAGAAAAAGCTGGAGATAATCGCACACATGAAGAAAGGCAAATCAGTGAGGGCAGTATCTGAATTGTGTAGCATTCCAAAGAGTACGATCGGGGATATTTGGAAGGACAGAGAAAAGATTGAAGCCCATGTCTCTGCAAGTGAGTGCCCTTCCTTAATGAAGAAGAGATGTATTGTGAGAGAGGCAAATTTTGAGAAGATAGATCAAGCATGCCATTTATGGTTTCTCCAGCAACGCTCAAAAGGGGCTCCAATTTCAGGACCACTACTGAGAGAAAAAGCTCTACTGTTATTTCCTCAGTTGTACCCAGAGAAAGCAGCAGATTCATTTAAGGCTAGCGGAGGCTGGTTGCAGAAATTTTGTAGTAGGCATGGAATAAGGGCAATGTTTCTTCAGGGAGAGTCTCTGTCAGCTGACACATCTTCTGTTGCTGATTTTCAGAGAGAGCTGCTGGGTAAGATGGAAGAAGAGGGTTATGCACTTAACCAGATTTTTTTAATGCAGATGAAACTGGCTTGTGGTGGAGGTTGATGCCATCTAAGTTTCTTGTCCACTTTGGTGAAAAACAGGCAAAAAATTTCAAGAAAGCAAAAGAGCGAGTAACCATTATGGGGTTTGCTAATGCGACAGGACTTTGTAAACTTCCACTAACCTTCATTCACACCAGTGCTAAACCTCGTTGCTTTAAGAAGACGGACATGAGTAAGCTTCCTGTGCACTATTTTTCTCAGAAGAAGGCTTGGATGAATTCAGAAATATTTGAAAAATGGTTTCATAATTTTTTTGTGCCACATGTAAAACAGTATTGCAATGATAATGGCATTGCATACAAAATTTTGTTACTTCTAGACAATGCCCCAGCACATCCCTCTGCAGGATCTTTGCAGTCCAGTGATGGAAAGGTGACCACAATGTTCTTACCTGCCAACACTACATCCATTTTACAACCTATGGACCAGGGAGTTCTAGAAGCATTAAAAAAACGATATAAAAAACGCCTTCTACGACATCTTACTTTTGAAAATGAATCATCATCTTTACCACTTCCTAACATTTTAAAACAATTAACTATCAAGGATGTAGTGTATTGGAGTGCACAGTCTTGGGAAGAAGCTTCTTCTTCCTCATTGGCCAGAGCTTGGAATAAATTCCTTCAGACGGCCCAGACCAGTTTACCTTTAGCATCTAGTGCTGCTGATGGTGCAGTTGCTGAAACCTCATCTGTAGAGGAGACCATCACTTCTGCTGCAGACATAGCAGGTACTGGGAGCTTGGAAGAGCATGCAACAGATATTGATCATCTTTTCCGTGACCTGGGCTACAACAAGAATGATCCAAGCTGGACAACTCCCCAGGATTGGTTGAATGAGGATGCGTCTGATCCGGGTTATCAGCTTATGAGTGACCAGGATATTATAGAAACAGTAATGATGAACCCAGAAGATTCTGATTCTGAGGATGACGACCCAAGTCCACCAACCAAGCCTGTTACTCATGCACAGGCCTGTGATGCATTTCAGTGTGCATTCGAATGGCTGGAACAACAAGGTGATACTGACCCTGCACATTTAATGCTTGTCAAGAAATGGCGGGATCGAGCTGCTCAATGTCGTAAAAAATCTAGGAAACAAACAAAACTTACATCATATTTTAAGTAAAATATAAATATTTTTTGATGTATGCATATATACTTCTTTTTCTATAATAAGTAATTATTTTATGCCTAAAACATTTAACATGTTCTAAGTTACGGACAATTCTTAGTTACGGACACCCCTTGGTCCCAAGGTGTCCGGATAAGAGAGGTTTGACTGTACTAATAATAATACAAATAATGTATGTATTATAATAATAGTAAATTTTCTCGTTCTAACAGCCAATATTGTTAATTAAAATTTAACCTGATGTTTCGACTTCTTACCGAAGTCCGCTTCAGGGGTCAACTGAGGTCGAACTCTTTCCATGGTGATATAATAACACAATGTTATCCATAGTGTACAGTATACCCTGCATCTGTGGTAAAATATGCATAGGTGAAACAACTAGAAGGCTTGAGCAGAGGGTGAAAGAACATTAAGATGCTTGTATGATGAGAAGGTTTCAGCCATTGCTGAACATGCCTCCAGAAATCTTGCTGTTTTCATTGTGTTATTATATCACCATGGAAAGTTTGACCTCAGTAGACCCCTGAAAAGGACTTCGGCAAGAAGTTGAAACATCGGGTTAAGTTTTAAATACAATAGTGGCTGTTAGAACAAGAAAATTTGCTATTATTTAATTATTTCAGCCAAGAATGACTAAATCAATGTATGTATTTTATATTTAGACATTCCCACTAGAACTAGAATGGAGGAGTGGTCCTGACATGCCAGTGGCTATGAATGGATGCATCCAATCAGTACAGATAAATAATACAGTGTATGTTGGAGGAGGATGGACTTACAGAGATGAGGATGCCTACATTGTAATGGCCTATAACACACTGTCCTGCCAGTGGCACACTCTACCTCCATACAGTACCAAGGGGTTTGCTGTGACTACTGTCAACAGCAAACCAGTTATTGTAGGAGGAAGAAATAGAGATGACTCTTATAGCAGTGAGCTAGTAGAGTGGCAGTCTGACAACAACCAGTGGACACACCCTTTCCCTCCTATGTCTACACCTTGCACTTATCCATCAGCTACTTCATATAAACATTGGCTGGTGGTGGCCGGTGGTAGTTGCCGTGGATATGATTTACAAACTGTTGAGATACTTGATGTATCCAACATGCAGTGGTTCACTGGACCATCTACACCAACACCATGGACTGAGATGAAGTCTACTACAATAGGAGATACCTGGTACCTCATGGGGGGATGGTGTAAGAATGTATTGTATGGACCTGATGTCTATAGTGCATCTCTGGAGGCTCTTGTTTCACACTCCTCATCAGACAGTTCCAACATATGGAACAAACTACCTTCACTCAATTGCAGACAATCATGTCCACTCAACAATGGAGGATCTCTACTGGCAGTCGGTGGTGAGGACATGAAGAGTGAGAAGCTAGTGTCTACCATCCAGCGCTACGTCCCTGAGACTAATACCTGGGTCCAAGCTAGACAACTACCACATGCAGTATATAACTGTACCTGTATCATGACATCAGACAAGGTCCATGTTATGGGAGGACATGATGGGAATAGCAGACTTAAAATATTATGTACTTCTATTGTGCATTAATCAATGGTTGTTTTTATTGATATATTTTCAAATTATTATTATTATCCACGTTTATTTTTATATCTCACAATAGTAAACAGTAAATAAATGAATTACATAATTATTACAATTTTTTTAATGAGGACATGCATGTGCATAATTGAGTAGCTAAAGACATTACTCACTTCATGTTTTTTTAAATAATTGTTGTGGTTCCAAAACTAACTTATTAATTGCTATTATTTCACCTTTAATTTATTACCTGCTGCATTTCAGGGGCTTTGTAGCAACTTCGAATAAAGTGCATACTTGCTTCTCTAAGGTCTTGGTAATTTTGTGGGGTAGTAGACTATCATAAAACGTTATCACTGAAGACACGTTCCCTACTTTATTGGTCACAGTTACTCAATGACTAATTAAGATTTGAACAACAGGTGAGGTTGTCTTTACTGGTTCAAATTTAAACCAAGAAGTGGATTTTGGAATCCATCCATGCCGGATTATTTGTGGAGAAGATCATGAGCTGCTTGGATGATTTTGTCATTCAACGACCCTGTACTTTCCAAAAGAGCACTGTCCTTATTCAGTAAGTTAGACTCTCTCACCACCAAAGACTCACTAAAAATGTATAAAGCATTAATCACAACACATGTACATTCTAAACACAAGCACATGCACCGGCACATAGAAAACACTAACCACTCAAATAAGGTCATTCCATCAACTGCAGTCAAGTCTATATACAGCTACCAATGAATTTTCTTCAGCTGAAGTCAACACACAAGCACACACACACACATAATGTAATACATAATAAATATTAAACTTGTAGTTTAAAAAAGTACAGATAGCTGAAGTTTCATACATTACCAACAATTATTATACATCACCTGCAATGCCCACTGTTTCCCTAGGACCAGCCTTGCTACCACTGGGTGCCACTGAGACTCTACTGACTGAAATAATATTAAGTATACTAACATACATTATAACACACATACATATAACCAACATCATATGTACATGATCTAAACTACCTGCTGTGCTCGCCGTTGCTATAGAGACTGGTTTCGTTGCCCAAGAAACACCCTTGCCTCTACTGTATGTGAAACTCCTTTGTCTATAGCAAATAATGAACATACACACAAACTCACACATACACAATGAACTTAGTGCATATATCTATATCTGTTGTGCCTGCTGTAGCCATGGAAACACTACATAAAGCTCAATTTCTATTCTAGGAAATAAATTAAAAAACACCAGCAGTTACAGTTGTCATGGGTAAATATAATGGTAATAATGGCATAAATGGCAAGTATATAACTTGTGATTCATTCAAATAATATTAATAAAAAAATTCATATTTAAATTGTCTGTGACCCTGTTTATTTTGAACACACACATTACAAAATGGATTTTGGTGTTTATTGAATACATTTCAAAGTCAAAATCCAGTACAAAACAATAATACTATCACATAAACAATCTCTAAATCTTAATAATGAAATGTCATATCATATTGTACTACAAGTGAATCTACCTTAAAAATTAATTTCTTACCTTAACTCGCACTAAATGTCTTAAAATACTCATTCCACGATGTACTCCTCATTGGTTTAAAATATCGAGTTTCATCTACAGGTTTTAGGTTCCTCTGGTGGTAATTTTTTTTTATCCATCCCTGCAAAAGCGTAATATAGCTCAATGGTTATGAATAACTTTAGCTATATACAACTATAAAAACGAGTTAACAAGTTAGTATTTTGAAATACTCCTTATAAAGTTTTATTACTACAACTATACCCATCAATCAATGCTTTAAGTCGTTCTTATGAGTGTTCCAGTTTATAATTTAGCCACGCCTACTGGAGGGAAGTTTTCCGGTGTAAAGTAAATTCTTAATATGGGTGTCCCAGGTACCTATATTTACGACAAAATGGGTGCCCCCATACCCCCGTACCTATATTTAAGGGAAATATGGGTATCCTGTGGAAATATGGGTATCCCCTTTTATTGAACTGGTTACTGAGGAGTGGAGCGAGCGTGTTGAAGTGGCAGAGCAGAGGAGGAATGAGCAAATCTTAAACCAGTGAGTTAGAAAATGAGGGCAATTATCTTTAATTTTATACTAAATGTCGGGCAGGACATTAGCAACAAACAAGGGAATCCATTAGAAGACTGACAGAAACACTAAATAACATTCCATGTCCATTTTTGCATATCAACAAGAACACAAAACATATGTTCCACATAATTGTAAAGGTGCCTGGAGCGCCTGCTGACCTTTCACTCATATATATATGCTTAGTTATTGCACAGTTGTTCAGTTGTACCAACCCAGTGTTTCGTGTGCTTCTCCCCTGTACTCTGTTGTTTCCTGAATTAAAGTTCTTTAACCGACTTATTTGGGAAAGGCTATCCTGGGCACTAGCTGCGTACACTTTAAGGGCCACAACTCTGGTGGCAGCAACTGAAACATCCATCAGTGGAGGAGTAGCTACTGTATCCTGCTTACTCCCTTTCCAACTCCAACACAAACCCCCACAAGTGGTAGGCAGCGGTGATCAATTTGGAAAAGACCAGCTCGCCATTGGAAGAAGCCGAGAAGGAAAGCCAAGTTACCAAGCAGTGAAGCTCAAGTCTACGTGTGGTTAAACTGAGTAACTTTTCCATCATAAGTTAAACTCTTTTTTTTTTTTTCTTATTTCATTTTGTGCTTATTTGTGATCACTTTGTTTCTTTTTGTTCAGGTAGCATCTTTGTCTGTGGCTTATGTCGGGGCGTCGAGGAGGAATTAAGCAGAAGGTGAACAGTGAGAATTTGTACCACCCATCAAAGAAGCCTAAGTCAACACGACAGGAACCACACCATCTGCGGTCAAAATCGAACCAAGCAAATCAGTCGAGTTCAAAGCTTGAAAGTGACATAGAATTGTCAGATATGAGTCTAGAGCAACAACAGCAACCTCAACCAGCTCAGGATGAAATACAACAACAACAACCTCAGCTAGTCCAGCCAGATTTTACTGCTTTACTTACAATGATGGTGCAGTCACAGGAGGTGGACAGGCAAATGCGTAGAGCAGAATTGACATTGGAGAAAGAAAAGCTAGCTCTAGTCCAGGAGCAATTAAAAGATAAACAAGCAAAAGAGGAAACAGAGAGGAAAGTAAAAGAAGTAGAACAAGAGAAGTTGGATGCACAGAGAATGGAAGAAAGGAACCAGCTCATGAGTATTGCCGCTAAAGATTTGGAAAACAGAGAACAGGCAAAAAGAGACAGCTTTATTGAAAGAATCCCTTACATGAAAGAAGGACAGGATGTGGAGCTCCGGCAATCTGTTGAAGTGGAGCTTAACCAGCATGCCATTCCATTGGCAATGTGGAAGAAGGCAGTCACTAGCAAGTTAACCCCAAAAATCAAGAACTGTGTGCTGGATACACTCATGTCACCCACAGCAACTTATGAAGACCTGAAGGCCAGGATATTTAAACGAGCTGGGAAGTCAATTAACGAAATAGGTTCCAAGTTATTTGATACCCTTGTCAAGGACTCCCAAGGAAGAAAGCATAGGGAGACAATCCAGCAGATTACTCAGCTTTTAAAAAGATTTTTCTTTGAAGACTCCAACAAGACAGAAATACTTACTCGTTTGGCAGCAGCACTGTTGAGGACAACCCTCAGTGTTAGACAGCAAGATCTCTTGGACACTAAAACACCAAACTCGTTTGATGCCTTAGCAGACTTTTGTGACCGGATTGATTCGATGGAAGCCACCAGGCGACTTGACAGAGGCAATGAAGGACATGGGCCAAGACAGCAGCAGAGATATCAACAGCACCAAAGGAAGTGGTGTTCTCAGTGCCGCCGCAACAATCACAATACAGCTGAGTGCAGATTTCTGAACAGCATTTCACCAGCTAAACCCAGTGGAAGCAAAGTGATATGTTACAACTGCCAAGAACCAGGACACACTCGTCCTGACTGTCCTAAGCGTAACCAGCCAAAGAAGGACCTTGGTGAACGGAAGGAGTCATACAACCTCAAATTGCCCAAAAGTGATAAAGTAGAGAGGAAAGTCAACTTCACTACAAGCCAGGATAAGCCAAAGTTTGTGAGTGGTATGGTAAATGGTGAGGTTTGTAATGTTCTCTTGGACAGTGGGGCAGATATTGCAGTTATCCCAGACTACCTTGTTGAACCAAACCAGCTATTGCAGGAGTTCTACCTGGTACGAGGCATTCATGGTCATCTCATCTACAGGCAGAAGAGGCTGAGGAACCAGTGACCAGGGTGGCAGCAGTTGCCCGCAGAAAGACTCATGGGGAACATACTGTGCTAGATGTAAATCTTGCCAATTCAGTAGATAGGTCAATTGTAGATGCTTGCTTTCCTTCCCCTTCTATGCAGGTGAATGCAGTGGAGACCAGAGCCCAGGCACGACAAAGAGAAATGGAAGAACAGCAGTTAGCTAAAGAAACATCGGCACTCCGTATCCCCTCATAAAACGGCGAAGTTTTGAAATTAAGTCTGGAAAAGGGTCTTCAAAGCCATAGTAACCGGTCGAATCAACTTTTTGTTTCTTGAAAAGCAAGCGTCTTCGCAGGAATTTTCTCACACTTCTGTGCTTAAAGGCTTGCTTAATGCTGTAGTTTCAGAATAAACTGGGTCAAGCCTAAAAAGCCGTGTTTTATGGAGAAAAAAGTTCCCCGCGTGCGCGTTTAAAGGGCATACGTACCATCCATACATACATTCATACATATATATATATACTAGTGGTGTGCTTGAGCACAAATGGCGAGCGAGCCTAAAGACTATACTATTTTTATATGAATGATTTTGACTTCTAACACTGAAGCTACTGAAAATAAGGAAATAGCGCAAATGCATGGCGAGCGAGCAGACTCTTTTTACAGAAAAATAGGACAGAAATTACATCTAACTGTAGTGCACAGTGTAACCCTTTCCATTCTCAGTTAGCATCAGAGAATCTAAAGTCTCTGATCCCAGACTAAACTAACAGAATTACCTGAATAAAAACTTCGAAAGCAGTGGCAAAGAAGCGCAGCTTGACAAAGACTTCACAATTGTTTCAAGAAGAGAGTAGCTGTATACTTTTTGGTTGAAACAAAGTTGCATAAGGCAGTGCAGTATGATTCTCCGCGCTTGTTAATTGAAAAATACTGGAACTGTGAACGCTTTACCTAACTTACGTAATTAGAAGCGCGCGCATTTAAAGAGCATACGTACCATCCATACATACATACATATATACTAGTGGTGTGCTTGAGCACAAATGGCGAGCGAGCCTAAAGACTATACAATTTTTATTGACTCCTAACACTGAAGCTACTGAAAATAAATGTCCAGTTTTTATTTGAGCATACAGGGTAAAAGGGGATTTCAGTGCATAGAAACAAACTCTCTGCCAAACTTGCTTGAATTGAAGGAAAAACAACAAAAACAAAAAACAATACACGTTATTAAAGTTTTCTTTGTGATATTTCTTTAGCTAAGTAGTGGTTGTTAAACAACACAATGCTTATGACACAGCTGGACATGCACACTACACAGACTTACCTTCGCAGTAGTACTAAGGGGAATGTATTTTCAGGTAAATTTTAATGTGCGCACGGCTTTATAACCATGACAAAGAGCGCATTGACGTACCCACCGCCACTAACTCGAATAGAAATGGAAGTTCCCTTAAGTGTCAAGTTTAAACTTGTTACGGCCCAAAGAATTCAAAACGGTAACAATTAAATTTTTTTTTCTATGGTTGATACGGGTTTACTGTCGATAAACCCAGAGATTCTGTTAGTGCAATTGGGGGACGGGGTCGACAACCGAACAACACAAAAACTCGAGGGGTCAAAGTACAAACATGCTTAACGGTCCATTACATATATACAATAAATAAACTAGGGGTGTGGCTTTGGCACAAATGGCGAGCGAGCCATGATAGTAGGTAAAACATAAAATGTTTACTATGTTTAGCTTAATTCATGCCAAAAACCCACTATTATTAGCAGTTATTGACATTTGATCAGCAAACAAAATACAAAATCACTCTCTTACCTTTTTAATGGAAACTTTTTAGTATTCAAACATTTCAACCATTATGATAATCTCAATCCCAGTAACTCTTGAAACCCAAGCTCTCAGCTCGATAAAAATAAACAGTGTTATTATTGTAATTTGAGCCCAACAAATAGGATTTACTACTTACATCATTCTTGAGTATTGATAACTTCTGTAGTATCAAATTGAAGTTACTTTGACCATCTAAATTACCTTGAATTCTTGACAACAAGCTCTCACCTACAAAAACAAAAGACAATCAATTTTAGCACACAAATACAAACTTACTTTCTTACCTCATTTTCTTGAGCAGTGGTAACTTTTGTAGTACCAAATTTGAGCCAATCTGACTATTTGAATTTACCAGTACTGTTGACTAGCTCTTAGCTACAATAAAGAAAGGCCAGAGTTAATTTTGCATATTTAGCTAACAAATATGGAATTGCGTACTTATCTCAGCTTCCCTCGAGAAATAGTAGCTTCCATAGCATTAATACTAAGGCATTCTGACTACCAACGGCTCTTGACAACCAACCGGCACTCCGTATCCCCCCATAAAACGGCGAAGTTTTGAAATTAAGTCTGGAAAAGGGTCTTCAATGCCATAGTAACCTGTCGAATCAACTTTTTGTGTCTTGAAAACAAGCGTTTTAGCAGGAATTTTCTCATACTTTGGAGCTTAAGTATAAAGTAAGGAGTTTCAGAATAAACTGGAGTCAAGCCTAAATGCCGTGTTTTTAGGAGAAAAAAGTTCCCCGCGCGCGCGTTTAAAGAGCATACGTACCATCCATACATACATACATACATACATAAATTGTATATAATATATAACATATACCCGATTTTGCATTATCCACCCCTAATACTGTCTCGCTCGCTTCGCTCGCTCGCCAATAAACAAACATCCCCGATTTTTTCATTTTTACCCCTGTAAGTGTCTCGCTCGCTACGTTCGCTCGCCAATAACAAATAGCTCTATTTAAAGCTCTCTCCGGTCGTTTTCCGGTTACTTTTTAGTAGTTGCTACGAATTATATCAACTTATTTTCGTACGGAAATACCAGGTGTAGGAGCGATATGGGGACCCCCGCGATATAGGAACCCCCCGCCCCTAAATCACTAGCGATTAGGGGACGGGAGTTCGCAATTAACTAGTGAAATAGGGACCCCAGTACACCCCAAATCACTAGAGATATGGGGGGCCCCTAGCGGTTTGGGGACCCCTTATAATGTTGTAATTGATAATTGTAATTAATTACAGATTCAAAGTTGTAAAGGTAGACAGATTCAAGTAATTGTAGAGTTATAAAGGTAGCTAATTGGTGGTTGAGGAGGCAATGTATAAATCAGTATTGCAATTTTATTGATTGTAATTGAATAGCAACTACAAAATATATATATAATATAGAAAGTGATAAAAATAAAAAATAAAATACTTGAAGTTAAGATGATGACAAGCAAGAGGTTAAGTGCAAATGTTGCACCTCTAGTCAATCCTCCAACTTTGTTACTCACTGGTTAGTATGATTTACAGTGTTACTCACTAGTAAGTTGTACATCAGCTTAGTACAACAACTCATTCAGTTCTGAAGACTGAATTATTTTTCTCCTTTAATAGTGTATTAATAGCGTATATATAAGTAATTGAAAGTAATTGAGTAATTGTAATGATTACAGTGACTTTCAATTAGTAATTATAATAGTAATCAATTACGAGTGATCGAAATGTAAATTGTTATAATTGTAATGGTTACATTCAGTAATTGCAATATTACTGATAGCTAACTATAATCTATGGGGCTGATTTATTGTAAAATTCTATCTATATCTCTTTAGTTTAGCTATCTAAAAATAGCATAAAAATAGTAGTAAATTGAATTCATTTTAATGACAAATAGTGATGATTGTTGCAGCAATTAGTTCTATTACACAAAATTAATCATTATCATGCTAAAAAAGTGAACTATACAGTTAAACTATTTGCTGTGTACATTTTGAACAAGTAAATTTTTCTTTCTTATCTTTAAAAATTTTGTCAGGAATTTGTTCACAAGTCTTATGGAACCATTGATGGCAACTTGGACAGTAAGCCATGTTTTCTTGACTCCCTACTTCTGGCATTTTGCATGTACAAAAAAGCTTTATCTTAAACTTTTCACTAATGGTAGGGCTTTTGTTACTTTGGAAGGAAATTGTTCCATTCTTTCATTATTCAAACAAGAGGTAAAATGCTTCCTCATGCTGCCTTGATCGTATCTGCAAAGAACATTTTTATTAAAAATACAAATCATAAACACATTTGTTAGTAATTGGCTAGCTCTGATAACTGGCTGGATTGTTTCCATAACACACTTCAGCGGCAAAATGCAATAGCGTACAAACCACAGTCAGAATATCCAGTCTGGAACTGGGTAGTTTCCAAATCAACATTTATAAAATTATGGCTTGGCTGTGTGATGAGAGCAATCTGTTCAATAGCATCTTCTGAAAGGCTCCGATACTTACTGTCGTAAAATTTTACCAGAGAACCATGAATCCCAGCAATCGTAACCCAGTGATTGCCATTGATGTGAATAATTTGGACATATGGGCCATTAATACGCTTAAAAGATTTATTTTGCCATTTGATTGGATCCTGAAACCCTGCTACATCAGGGAATTGCAATTGTAAAATTTTACATGCAGCTGATATATGAATATCTGAAAGCCATCCTCCATCTTCTATAGTAACAATATCCATTGTTTTCCTTTTCTTTGAAGCTGGTTCTAAATGGAATAAAAGATGTGGGTTTCTACAGCAAATTTTAAATCGAGCTAGCAATAATTACCTGTACTAAAAACTTTTACTCCTTCTTGCTCATAGGATTTTCTAAGATTAAACAGCCAATCACAAAGTTTATCAATATCACTACCACTCAATTTGAGATAGGCTTTGTTATATAAGGTTTTAACATTACCGCTCAGGTGGTCATTTTGAAGGAGATAAAATTCAATGAGTTCATTTACTTTAAGATATCTATACCCTCTTCCAATTGTATTCTTCTTGTATTCATCAAATTCTTCATGTACTTCTGAATTCACAATAACAAACTCATCTACCTCTATGAGTGCTGCTTGATTATAATAAGCTCTGCAATCTTGCCACAAGACAACATCCACATCTTTGCTTAGAGGATATTCATTGTATTCACAGAGATGAGACAACTACATAATAAAAATTCAGTTTACTTTATAAGCCTATTATTATCAACCTGTTTCAATGAACAATTTAAACCATATGAAGTAGTTCTGACAAAAAAATTATTTGAACATAAGTAGTTATTAAAGCGTCCTATAAAAATTTAAAATTCCCAATTAAAGATTTTGAAATTTAATTATTAATAAATTGAATTATTAAACTTTTATAGAATAATTTGAAGTTCAATGAACTACATTAATACCTATTAAAACAGAGAAATGTTATGAGATTGTTATAATAAACATTTATATTTCTTAGTAGGCGTATTTAACACTTTATGTCAAACTAAAGAATTGATGATAGACCATTTATTTGTCTTGCTATATTACGTACATCAACTTCAAGATCTTCATGAGGTTCCAACTGTTTTGCTTTGCTTAAATTAAAGGCACCTCAGAGCTCTACACCAAGTCAACCAGCACAAAATTCACTGAATAATTGAGCTACTATTAATTACATAGCAGGTTCATACTGAGTAGTGTGAAAGTGAGCCAGGAATTATGAATTGGTTCAGAACAAACTGGGTTCCCTTGCTCTAAAAAAAAAAGGTTCTTTTTTCACAAATAACGTTGTAAGAAAGTACAAATGTTTCCTGTATACTAGCAATTAATTGGGTAGCATTGGACTTTTATAATTTACTACACAAATCTAACCTGAGGGTGATAAGCTGTAGTGATACGATGACTAGTGTGGGTCTTCTTAAACAATTCTTCTGTGGTTTTGTTAACAAATTCTCTCCCTTGATCACTAATGATAGTAGAGGGACACCCAAATCGGCAGAAAAGCTATGAATAATATAATATATCTCACTGTAATCTAAATGAAGTTATAAATAAAGTGCCACAAATCATCAGTTATTCCACTCTAACCGTGTAAAGAAAATCAGCGACAGAAGCTGCAGATTTATCATGAAGGGGGTGTGCCTCAGCCCATTTCGAATAATAATCAATGACATGATATATTTATTTCCTCTTGGAGTTGGATGAAGTGGGCCAATTAAATCCATACCATGTTGCTTCCAAACTTCACTTTTTACAGGAATTGGATGCAAACTAGATGTTGTCTTCTTCAATTTGTGATTATGTCGTTGGCATGATATATCACAGGTCTTGATCTGAAGTACACTCACAATATAATTTAGTAAAATATCCATTCTTTATTCATTATTCCTCACACTTTCAGACATTAATCAAACTTAAAAAAATCTTCACTTAGCTATTTTCCAAAAGAAATTCATATCTATAACTCACACTAAATAATTAACTGGCAGAGTGTAAGCCATATGTATAGTTGGTCCTATGCAAGTATAAAATAAGCAGTCATGCAACTTCAATTGCTTGCCATTATTTTATGCTGCTAATTCATGATTATGAATGTTGATATTGATTCCAATATAATAGGGAACTAAATAAAAACTTAAATATACTTACATATTCACACACTTGGCTATACATAGCTGGCCAGTAGTATTTTTCATTTAGTTGTGATAATACTTTGTCCCTCCCTAGGTGAGCGGCATCATGAGTGACCTTGACCATTCTATGCTGCTCTTGCTCACTTTGTACAACCAGCCTTGGTGTTCTTTTGTCCTTCCCTCCTACATAATGCAAATGACCACCTCAAAACAAAAAAATTAGATCTTTTTCGTAATCCTGACTTGTAAACTTTGTCTACACCATCAGGATATACATCCAGATTTTAAGTAATTTGTAATTGCAGAATCTGAGTATTTGCTATTAGCAGGTTTAGAGAAAGCTTTAGCAGAAGGTGGATCCAGGGAAGCCTTAGCAAGATCAGGTGAAGCCATGTAAGAAACAATTTACCAGGCCACCACATCCACGAGACATTAGCGGGGGAACCCCAAATCGCTGAGGGTGTGCTCTAAATCGCTAGCGAATCGGGGGCTCCCGGAGCTTTAGAGCACACCCTCAGCGATTGTTGCATGTAGAGCTATGGTGAATGACAGATTATTTGCAATGACAAAAAAACAGAGTTTTCTTTAAGCACCTCTCCCCTCCCCCTCTTGTAAAGCATGTAACTGTCTGAACTAATCATTTCTGCTGCCAATTCATTGCTGAAAGTGTGGGTTATCGAATACCATTTTATATTACTAGTGTGAGTACAATAGCATGGGTAACCATGCTATTAGGGATCAATAACACTCGTAAAGCAATTGAAATTGTACTCGGAGAGTGCTATTTTGAATGCTTTATGAGTGCTATTGATCCCTAATAGCACAGGTTACACGTGCTATCACTCGCTAATAGTAGGCCAGCTTTTTTTTTTATCATTTGCACTTGTAGCTACACTGTATCAGTCACTCACTATCTTCGTATTTCTCTGGAATTTCGTGTTTAGCCTACAACTCATCCTAAAATGTTGAAAAAATTCCATCTAATATGGGTAGAGCTTCTGTGGTACACAATGACATTGTCTCCAACTAGAATCTCTCGAACTGTACGTTTTCAAGGTTAATGCTGCACGCATGCACACTTATCCGTACTATTTCACTTAGCAGCTGTGGTATTTCACTTAGTTTCCGTGCTATTTCACTTAGTTACGCACTATTTCATTTCCCCCATGCGATTTCAATTGAACAGCTATTTTCCCCATACATTTTAATGGGCAATTTCGCACCGTACTATTAAATTTAGAAATTGTTAATTTGTTACCTACTGAAAACATTACGAAAGGTAATAATGGAGCACATTCAATAACTTAACATGAACAAAGTCAAAACATGTTCCTTTTTGGTTTTCTTATCTATATATACATCTTCCATGTCATCGGCAGGTAAGATTTTTTGTGATTACAAGCATGACAGTAAACACTCAGCCACTGTACCTAATAAAAATTCCTCCCCCCCCAACCTCCATAGTACTTAGTGAGATTGTGTTGTTGTTATTAACAGTGGTACACATGATGAAAGTGGCTAAGGTATAAGGCTTAGTAGGAAAAATAAATAATACACAAAAAAAAAAGAGAGAATGGGGTAATATTTTATTCTAAGTCTTGGTACAGAATTACATTTTATAAAGTATATTGCACGATTAATTTAAAATATCGATTGCTGTCTAACTTAGATCCCCCCTGGGTGAAAAGCCGGAAGAGCCCTAATGATAGTAGGGATAATAGGGTGTATTGAACATGTCTACAATCAGTATCAATCACGAGATCCTCAGAAATGTATCTGAGAGTTGGCTAGAGATAAATTTATCGTAGTGACAGTGGTTAGTGTGCAGTAGTTCAATATGATGGGATTTCCTGGATAATATTGAATTATTCAGATGTTCAATTTCTTATATGATATTTTCAATGAATGCAATTTTTTTCCTTTATGCTGGTCCACCAAACTGAGGCCCATGTGAAATATGCACTGTCCACACATCGGGAATTTGCAACTGGTGCATTTTCTATATCTTCCGCTAAGTTTATCTAATTTAGGATAATGCATTTTTATTTATTATAAGGTCTATCATTTAGATAGAGCTGAGATTTCTTCCCTGTGGCTCTATACCTCTCGAACTGTTTCTAACAATTTCTTGGGGGGATTAGCTTGCAGAATATGAGTTGAAATTTCATGATTGCATTTATTCACTTCAGTGTGTTTTCTTTTTCTATTGCTTTTCTTTGTAGTGGGATGGAGTGGGTGGAGCTGCTTTCGATGTCTCTGACTTAGACCAGCTGTGAATGATGGCTCAAGAAGTGTCAACATTATGATCATGGAGTTAATACTGCTGTAATGATGGCAAGTGAGTGTTCTCTAGAGTGTGTTTGTATTAATAAGGAAGTATTGGTTCCAATAGGTCTACATTGCTAGAATGTATCACCAACACTCACAGCAGTTAGTGGCTCTGGCTAGCTTGTTGTGGTCACCTAGGACACAAGTGTTTGTGTGACAATAAATATACATGTAATGTGTATGTCAAGTTATGTAATCAGTATATGAGACCAGTACTATCGCAAGATGTTGACAATCTCAGTGAGTAGTCAGTCATTCTCGGCTGAAGTAATTATTGGCTGTTAGAACGAGAAAAATTTGCTATTACAGACAGTATATCTCCAGCCCCTTACTATTAAAAACAAACAAACTACCACTGATGAGCAGTCATCCTTGAGAGCTAGTAGTGTGGGTGAATCAGCCATTTTGGCAAGGCAGTAACAGGTAGCGGCTAGGCTTAGGCTACAAGCACTGAGAACAGTGGCTATCAGGACTAATGTAATTGTGCCCGGGTGCCATTGCTCCACATGTGACACACCACATGTGACCACTTAGCCGCATGGTCGCAGTATTTGCAGGTCCTCTGCTGACCTTTACCTGGGTTCGGGTGATGTGATGGTGGGCTACATCTCCGTTAACTAACTCTCATCACGTAGTTAATTGTGGCTTAATTAGTGTGGGTAAAACCCCTAAGATACTCTAAATAATTAGCTTTCTTAGCTAGGTTGGATATATAGGATCTACATCATCAAGCCACCACCTCATTGTGAAATCATCAGTACCCGGCTTATGGCCTTTCATACACAATAGATACTTACAGATGTAATCGGCCAAAAACAGGAGTTCTAAGGCTCGATAATACATGGGCATGCTGCCGGTCCATTTGCCTTGCTTAACTAGTGCAGTTAGGTTAAGAGTTGGACTCTAGTTCTGATGCTGTTGCTCTACCCACAGTCGCTATCTTTAAATCACGAGAGCATGCTGCCAACCCTCATTATGGTCAGGCATAGGCTTCGTTACAGGTGTGGGGTGCATAGCCGGCTCCCACTCTTCTTATTCTAACCTTCATGCAACAATTTATGATCATCATTGTCCATTGCATATTAGTAACTATCTGCAGTATTTAGTAATGGATCTGCAGTATTTAGTAATGGCCCGACCCTCTCACGGTATTGCCAAGATTGGCTCTGTCAAAGTGATCAGTTTTCTCGAAAGCATAGAAACTCCTGAATCAGTCAGGTACATGCTGTAATTGAGATTTATATGCTGATGTGAGTGTTACATGAGAAGGGAGGTGGAGAAAATAGGGGTTACATGATGAGAGAGGAGATTAGAGAATGAACTAGTGCTGGATGTGTGTTAGGACTCATAAGCCACACTACACTATGGCCAGTGTGGCATTATATAGAGCATAGGTAGGAGGTTCTAGTGCATATTGTAGTTAGATTTTTACTAGAGGTGTGACGGTCCACCAGGGGCCCTTTAATAGTGTCTATGCAGGGCACGCTGCCCTTCACGCTATTGATACTGGACTTATTCTCACACTATCATATTCGCTGCCTGTCTCTATTTTCTTACTCTCAGGCTCACTGCCTGTGTATTCTTGCACTATCAGGCTCACGGCCATCATTCTCAGGCTCGCTGCCTGTCTAGTCTTACGCTATCAGGCTCATATTCTCTCACTATCAGGCTTACTGCATGTCTACTCTCACTCGCAGGCTTGCTGTCATCTATTCTCTCACTCTCACTCAGGCTCGCTGCCTGTCTATTCTCTCACTATCAACTGCTTATCTATTCTCTTGCGCTCACTCAGGCTTGCTGCCTATCTATTCTCACTCCATCAGGCTCGCTGCCTATCTATTCTCACTCTCACTCAGGCTCGCTGCCTATCTATTCTCACTCTCACTCAGGCTCGCTGCCTGTCTATTCTCACTCTCACTCAGGCTCGCTGCCTGTCTATTCTCACTCTCACTCAGGCTCGCTGCCTGTCTATTCTCACTCTCACTCAGGCTCGCTGCCTGTCTATTCTCACTCTCACTCAGGCTCGCTGCCTGTCTATTCTAACTCTCACTCAGGCTCGCTGCCTATCTATTCTCACTCTCACTCAGGCTCGCTGCCTGTCTATTCTCACTCTCACTCAGGCTCGCTGCCTGTCTATTCTCACTCTCACTCAGGCTCGCTGCCTGTCTATTCTCACTCTCACTCAGGCTCGCTGCCTGTCTATTCTCACTCTCGCTCAGGCTCGCTGCCTATCTATTCTCACTCTCACTCAGGCTCGCTGCCTATCTATTCTCACTCTCACTCAGGCTCGCTGCCTATCTATTCTCACTCTCACTCAGGCTCGCTGCCTATCTATTCTCACTCTCACTCAGGCTCGCTGCCTATCTATTCTCACTCTCACTCAGGCTCGCTGCCTATCTATTCTCACTCTCACTCAGGCTCGCTGCCTGTCTATTCTCACTCTCACTCAGGCTCGCTGCCTGTCTATTCTCACTCTCACTCAGGCTCGCTGCCTATCTATTCTCACTCTCACTCAGGCTCGCTGCCTATCTATTCTCACTCTCACTCAGGCTCACTGCCTGTCTATTCTCACTCTCACTCAGGCTCACTGCCTATCTATTCTCACTCTCACTCAGGCTCGCTGCCTCTCTATTCTCACTCTCACTCAGGCTCGCTGCCTGTCTATTCTCACTCTCAGGCTCACTTTCTATCTATTCTCACACTCGTGTTACTGTCTATCTGTTTTCACACCCAATGCTGTTAAAGCATTCTTGCTCTTTAGCTCACCAATGTATTCGTGCGCACTCTCGGGCTCACTGCCTATCAATTCTCATTCTAGCCACCTATCTAGTCCCACATCCAGATATCTAGTTTCAACTATCAGGTTCGCCACCTATCTCGCACTCAGTATGTGCTGCCTTGCCACAGCCAGACTCACCACCAATGTATTGTCATGCTTGAGTAGTATTTGTTCTTATTCTTACCCATCCTCACACTCAGACTTGCTGCCAACTAGTTGCACATCGTCATACTCTATCTGTGCACTCTCTCACTCCCATCCGATGTTGCACTATCAGACTTACCTACTTAATCTTGCACTGAGCCCCAGGGCCTATCTATTTTTGCATGCACTATCAGGCTTGCTGCCTATGTTTTCTCAAACTTGCTGCCTAGGTATTCTCAGACTCACTTTCTATGTATTCTCAGGTTCGCTGCCTATGTATCTATTCATAGGCTTACTGCCTATCTTGTCTCAGGCTCACTACCTATGTATTCTCAGGCTTGCTGTGTATCTAGTCTCAGGCTCACTGCCTATGTATTCTCGGGCTCACTGCCTAGGTATTCTCAGGCTTGCTGCCTATGTATTCTCGGGCTCACTGCCAATCTAGTCACAGGCTCACTGCCAATGTATTCTCGGGCTCACTGCCTATGTATTCTCAGGCTCACTGCCTATGTATTCTCAGGCTCACTGCCTATGTATTCTCCGGCTCACTGCCTATGTATTCTCAGGCTCACTGCCTATGTATTCTCAGGCTCACTGCCTATGTATTCTCAGGCTCACTGCCTGTCTCAACAAGCTTCTCTGGGAACCAGAAAGTCCTTGAAAGTAAGCTTGAATGTCAAAAATAGTCGGATGTCTTCGGATGGCTCCCTCCTCTTGCATAGCAGCACTCTGAAAATCAATTCCAAATGTACGCAGCTGAACATGTAGCAGATCAGATACAAGATCATCCTTGTAGAAGTCACATACTGTCTTGAATGGTTCAGAGAAGTCTTCTTGCTGACTTGCTTTAATCAACAGCAGCTCCAAATTACTATATAGTTGATAACCAGGTTGGTTAAACCTATCACTCAAGCAACTAATAGTATTATCAATCGCTTCATAATATACTTGTCGATAATATGCTTTAGGCGACTCATGATGAAAATGACTACTGCTGTTCCCATCATCTAAGCATCTTGGGACCCTGCGTCTACGGGGAAGTTGAGGCTCTTCAATATCAACTGATTGTGCTTTCTTCAGTAATTTCTCCCAGAACAGATCAAATTCAGTGCGTACCTTGGCAATTGTTTCAATAACCATCTTAGCAATTACTTGACCTTCAGCTGCTGAAGTGGCTTTGTGTTGTAGGGTCTTGCTGAGATTGTCTGAGTGCCTGAGGATCATCACTCCAAGAAAAGCCCCAAACATGAAATCAAATGTTTTCATTTGACTGCACACTCCATTTATTCTGGCTTTGGATTCTGTATCTCTCACCAATTGTAAACACTCTTCCCATGTACTCAATAATGTTTCATAGTTGTCTAAGATGCTTGCAAGGGCGTCAGCTCGTACAGTCCAGCGGGTAGGGCATAGTAGACGAATACCTGGTGATCTGCTACCTACATTAAGGTCATGAGAAGATTTCAGTTCACGAAATACTCCCTCACGTTTGGGCGAGTATTTGATCAGTTTAGTCACCTCATATGTCACTTCAAGTGCTTTTCTGATTGGTAATGATAACTTAATAGCATCGTTGACAGCCAAATTTATGGAGTGACCATAACAGTGAATGTAAACTGCCCTGGGCTCATCCTCCATTATTCGCTTGGCAACTCCAGATCGAGCTCCACGCATGCTACTTGCTCCGTCATAAAACTGTCCACGAAGTTTAGATAGTGGTACGTTCAGCCTGCACAGAGCATCTTTTGCAACACTAGTAAGTGTAGCAGCATCTATTGATGGTACTTTATAAAGTCCAACAAATTCTTCGTGAACATCAAAAGAATCAGTAACTCTTCGGAGTACTATGGTAGTTTGTTCATCATTACCAATGTCAGTTGTCTCATCCAGCATTAGTGCGATAAATGGTGATTCTTGTAAGCATTTTGAAACTGTACGCAAGATATTAGTAGCCATTACTTTTAAGACTTCATTTTGTATGTCGTGAGATGTATATCGATTAACTTTCCGCTTCATCCATTCAAGTAACCCAGCATCATCTTCTCCTTTCAACTGCAATAATTGCAAGAAGTATCCATCCTCCTCACTGCCATCACCACGAAGAGGCAGTCCTTGCCTGGCCAAATATCTGATACTGGATACTATTTTTAATAGCATGCCTCGATTATTCTCTTTTTCTTTAACCTGATTGTGTTGCATCAACTCCATTACATTTGTAGTTGTGGCTGGAATAGTAATAGTCAATTCAACAGCCTCTCGATGGCAATTACTGAGCTCATGTCTTTTTAGCACTGTAGTGGCATCTTTCCAATTAGAAAAACCAGTTGAAATCTATAACAAAAAATTACCAATACTTCAGTAACTTAGCTAAACAAATGGTGTTGATAGCAACTTGTAAATATATAGTTGTACTTAAAAAGTGACATGACATTCCAACATCAAATTAGGGGCCTACATTCACCTACCTTACGGTAACTTTTATTTTTTTTTAGCTAGTTCAAAGTTCAACTTGATTTTGCTCTTGATCAGAATAAAATCGTAACTTAGGAATACCTTGATTATAACAGTCATGGACCCAGTATAGCATGGTATTGGACTTAAACTGATAGCATATTCCTTTGGCACAAAACTAGCACCCTAAAATCTCAAAAATGCCAAAATCGCTAAAATAAAAATCTGTCAATATTAGCTACCTTAAGGTATTATTTTACTTACCAAAGAAGGCTCTGCAAAGGATGCAAGCATCTTGTGTTTTTTAGCCTTCAACACAAGTGTAGCAGAACAGGCAGTCTCTGGCAGCATCATAATGCAAATATGGCCACCGCTTAAACCAAGGAGCCTGACATGAACGCCACACTATCTGCTTCTTGCCGAATGACTTCTTGGGGAAAACAAAATTATCTGCTGGGTGGTTAGGGGCTGGTGGAAGATCCGGAAGAGTAAAACGAGAACTGGTAGTAGTATCAGTACTACCTGTAGAAGTATAACTAGAAGAAGCCATATTGCAAGCTCAGTGGATAAAAACAGCTGCAAGATTTCTGAGCATGCGCGTAGCTAATTCATTTAATTTTTTTTTTTAATGTCTCGGGAGTGCTACGCCAAAACCGTAGCAACCGTAGCGGTTGCGCCGGCCTTGCACAACTGACATACCTACGCAAGACTTAACCTTCGTGGTTAGAGTCTAGTGGAGCAATGAATTTTCAAGTAAATACTGTTGCATACGGCTTATAACTGACAAATAGCGTATTAACTTACCACCGCCACTAACTCAAATAGAAATGGAGCTCCCACAAGTTTTTGAGTTTTAACTGCATTCGCAAAATAATTCAAATTGGTAAATAATTCGCTTTCTAGGGTGATACTGGTAATGATCGCTAAACCGGAGGATTCCTTTTAGTGAAGTTTGGGATGGGGTCGAACACGGAGCGAACACAAAAATATGCGAGGGTCAAAGTACAAATGACATACGTACGTTCACACATAATTACAAACAAACATCCCCAATTTTCAATTGTGTTACCCCTGAGAGTGTCTCACTCGCATTTATAGGAGTAAATCTTGGAGTCACAAGCCACTTGACTATGGCAAGAGTGGTGTAGAGAGGAGTTATGGTACTGTTAGCATGTGAGGTTAGATTCTCCACCCGGTGGTGGTGTGACAGTCAGACAGACCACCTTAACGTAGCTGTCCAGGGCAGGCTGCCCTTCATTCAACATCTAATACTACTGCGTACTGCCCCTCACAGCTATTAGGCCAAGCAGCCCTTCAGCTAATCACTAAGTGTGATACGTACACTCTGCCCTTGCTCAGGTCTTCTTACCTGGGCATGTGGTCCCTCACTTATTAACGACTGCTGGGGGCACTCTCCTTACTCGACAACCACTACCCAGGTTGTGTTCCTGGGGTCTACTTAGACTCCAGTGTGCAGTGAAAGCAGGTGAGGTGGGAGTATACAGGACTCACCAGTCCTGGTTTACTGAAGCTGTGCCCACTCGGGTTACCCGAGATAGACATGGTGGCTGGAGTCATCCAGGTACCAGGCGCTGATCACAGCTCCAAGGTCAGTGGCACCACTCCCTTCTCCGAGGAACCAATACGTAGTCATTGGATGGCCACACCATCCCAAAGCCAGTGAGAGGGAGAAGTTGGGGGTCAAGGGTCGTTCAGCAGTACTCTTGTCATAATGCTCAGTTCTCACTGTGTATGCTTGTCTGTACTTACTGTCGCAGGTATACAGCCTACTACCATTGGTAAGAGAGCTGCCAACCCTCTCCTAACCTATCACTTATAGCCTTGGGGGTATAGGCCGCCTCCTGCAGCCCTTTAGGGGGGACTCGGCAATGCAGGGCAATTAACGCTAATTGCCACTGACCTGCCGAGTCTCTCACCCCCAAGGCCACACAGGGGGGGTGGGTCCAGGGTCATACCACTGCCTCATGCACAAGGAACATGCACAGACATGACCACGGGCTCACATCAGCACAGACTGCCAATGTGTTGTTTAGGAGGATGACACCAGGCAACCATACCAATAAGGCGAATCAGTTCTTTTGTTAGTTAGTGGGAGAATGTGTGCATCAAAATATGAAAGAGACCATCAACTATTTTGTTAACTTTGCCATTCATGAATCTTGAGCTGATGGAAGCAAATTAATTTAATATTAGAATTCCACCATGTGTTAAAAATGTTACTGCAAACATGTCTTTCAATATGCATGCTTGTATCTACATCAGCAAGGCCAATCTTTCTAGCACATTTCCCATTTTGTGAAATAACATGTAATGTACGTGTATTACATTGTTGAGCAACAAAGTTACGTATTACAAGTGCAACATATGTAGTATTCTTCTAAATATTTATGTAAAGATGGTTCTGATGTTTCGTACTGCTTAGAAAAGTTTAGTAGAATCTTTTGCAATCTATCTTTATTTTGCTCTCTGTTAAATTCTCAGGATTAAGCAAAACTATCTCAAATTGCAAGAAATTATTTGCTCACATAATTACGACGTGACGATAGGGGGGATTTTTCCACAACAGTTAGTACCCTATGTGAAGCCAACAGCTTTATGTTTTCTCATACTTTCATGTTTTCTCTGACTGCCAGAACATTACACTTTATTTCATCATTAGTATTCACGCATGCTCATTTGTTCTTATTTTCGTGTACCGTCGTGCATCGTCGATGATTTGTTTTTTGTTTATATTTATCACCTCAACACTGTCATTGACTGTTCTTAACTGGAACTCTGACGTTACCATACCCACTAGTGGGTCTTCACTGCACTATAGTTACTCTGTTTCTGCTTAGTGTAGTGCGTGTATGCCAGGATCAATGTGATTTCTCGCATGAACACCTGCAAACAAAAAACAAAAACTTGCCCTTCGAGCCTACCCATACCGAATCATCTTCCTACACCACTGTTTGCATTTGCTCTTAAATTTACTACTTTTACATTTTTGTAACAAAAGGACTCCATCTGAATGCTTTCTGACTGGCAAGCAACACCCCTTTTTTGTAATTAGAGCAAAGTTTAGTGAAGCCATCCAACATTTTGATGCCATTTGTACAGGATTCCCCTGATAGATGCGAGCACAATGTTGCAATCATAAGTACTCTCTGTATCACATGCACATACATGAACAACTGTGGCATGTAAAATAATTGAGAAATGATAGTTTCAATTATTACAAATTGTGTATCAGCCATGAGTAAATTGTAGAGCTTTTGCTGCTATGTCTGTACAAATTAAAGTTTTTGTTGTGGGGCTCATCACACCTGGCTTCCTCGTGTACAAACTCATATATTGTATACACTTACATATACATATGTGTACAGTATATAAAGTGCCATTGTGGTCTCTTTCACTCATCTTAGTAAGAGGTACTTTTCTTGTTGTTGTTGGGTTTTTTTACGTTCTTACATTCATAATGTATATTTTAGTTTTCTAATTAAGCATTCCTATAAAGGTTATTATTGAGACCTTTATCGAGTAGAGATAAGCAGTGTAACATCAACTGCTGTACTGTACTGTAGTGAAAACAGCATTGTGTTCCTGAAAGGAACACCAAAAATTGGTAACATGTGATTACTTTCCCTTCTTTGTTACAGGTTGGAGATGAAAGAGTGTCCAAGGAATTGCTGTGGACGTTTCCAGTGACAATTCAATCCTTGTTTGAAAGAAAATCTACTGGAGTATTGAGGACAATTAAACCTATCACTGACACTGTCATAATTCAACCTTTAAAAATTTACAGTATTTTATTTTTATGGAATAGTTCATTAGTATTTTGTCAATGGCATTGGGAATGGTATACTAGATTACGAGCAGTCTGCATTAATTTCAGAATAAAGTTGACTAACTAACATACTCAAGGTTCCTTCAGTTAGTGACCTCGTAGTGCTGCCTTGAGTCGTCACGTTGATCGTACTGAAGTTGTATTTAATCTATGAACAAAGGGTGGGGAAGGGAGGGGAGGGGGAGAGGAGATGCGGAGGAGGCGAGTGAGATGCATGGACCCAGGAAAAGTTGTATGCTGCTCTCATTGTCGCTACTAGATACTCTAGATACATACACATGTAGATTGCTCCATGAACTTTATGGAGTTGTGGTCTGTCGACTTAAGAATATGTGTCACACAGTATAACATTAGCTTCAACTTTTAGAATAAGCAGTCACGTCCAAAATTGAAGCCACACCCTTTGATTGTTGTGTGAACAAGTAGCTATTATTATTAAAAAAACTACAGTTGCAAAATATTGATGTGTACCCACAGCTATTTTTCCAAGTGATCATGTACTTAGGCATGATTGAGGTGGGTCTGTTGGCTCAGAAATGGTCAGCCCCGCAGCAATGGTCAGCCACGCAGAAATGGTCAGCAGGTCAGCCCCGAAGTGGTCAGTCCCGCAGCAATGGTCAATGGTCGTCCAGTTGCGCATGCGCGAGTGCTTAAGGTTCAAAGTTTGTTTGATTGGCCGCGCTCTATAGGTCAAAGGTGAGGGTCAGCCGTTTTCTCTGCACATAACGTCGTCCCTTTCTTTTAGGCGGGACTTGGGGGGGAACGTCCCGTGCGGGTAAAGGGTGGTAAAGAGTCTGGCTAGGGACTACACGCCCTATAGAGAGTATGGAAAATGGGATCATTCATGAAAAACCTTCAATTTCTGATAGTTTTCATCACCGTAGGAGTAAGAGGTAAGCAAGTATTTGTAGGAGATGTGTTCGCTTTCGACGTAGCTATAACTAGTTAACATGTAATGTTTCTAGGAACATTTCTTGGGCGAATCGGGATTCTAAAGGGGGTGGGGGGGGGGGTGCTTTTTTCTTTTCTACCTTTAGGAAAGTGTTCTGTTTTTGATTCCTTCATTGTAATAAAACTGTCAAAAATGAATATCTGAAATGCTAAAGTCAGTAAGGAAAATTTTTTATAGTAACTAAAAACAAATTATTATTACAAATGTACTATTAGTCCAGAATAAATAAAATAAATGTAGAATATTGTAAGTAGTTATAGTAATCAATTTTAATTGCAACCATAAAGATTTATTACTTATATTAATTACAACAAAAGAAAAGAAATTAAATTAATGGCTAAAGACAAAGAGGCCTGAATTGTATAATTCCGGAGTCTGTACATTTATAATAATTGATGTTGTGTGTTTATTAGAAGAAATGCAATAAAAATGATGATGTTACTCTGCAAAAGAGATTGAAAATAATAAAAGATACAACTATACAATAGTATGACAGACGTTAGTGACATACACAGCATCCCTAAGTCTAATATAAGGAATATCTGGAAGGCTAGAGAAAACTATGTACAATCTAGTGACCACCCAAATTTTGCCAAGAGTAAGTTATCACGAGAACGGCCCATTATGACAAGCTTATCTCTAGTTTTTATCACAGTCCAAAGGTGCTCCTATCCCCTAAATTATATAATGTACCTTGGCAATAAACTTTTCTTGTGATTCGATACAACATAGGTATGATGATGTGTTTTTTTAATTTCTAAGTTGCATGCACGCCCTGAAACCAAGTGTATCAGATAAGAGTGATTCGTCAGTACTGAGTTTTATTTAGTGCTACAGATGGGGAAATATTTTACTCTATAAACATTCCGTATTAGTTACTTGTCAGCTCTGACACTATTACAGAGAAAAAGTCTCATTTCTGGATAATAGCTATCCAGTTTTAGAGATTTGCCAAATATACAATATTTAGCAGTGAGTCTTTGCTTATGGGATACCCTCTACTAGATGAATAGTCACAGAACACAGTCAGATGTCATAGGTATGTGTGGGCTTCCAATAGATGATCACTTCCTTTGTCAGATGATTACGATAACTGTAACTGTCACTCTCATACAGCTTTACTAGTTCTTTGTTCTAGTAGTTAGTAAGAAGCTAATAAAGTTCTGATCATTGTGTTAGACCATTAGTAAGCTTGTCATGAATCTGTGAGTACCGTCTGCTAAGGTTTATCAAATAGCTGTAATGTGAAAATTGAAGCAGTCAACAACTACTAAAGAAGCTAAAAGCAAATGACAGTATCTTGAAGTGTGCTAGCTTTTTTTTTTTTTTTTTTTTTTTTCCGGTTTGTATTAAAAATAGACTCAAGTATGTGCAGAATTTGTATCAGACTATTTGGAAATTTCACAACCATTCCGCCAAATCAATAAAGTGATGTTAAGATGTTTCAGAATGGTGTTCCATAACAAATACATCAAGTATGCATTTTGTGCATGATTTAAATGTTGTCTTGGATCTTTAGATATCTACACCTTTGTTATAATAACTAGGTGGATGAATAAGGGGTGGCTAACCACTATTTAGAAGCTGGCTTCAGTTCTGCGTTGATAAATACAATGGAGTTGAGGAGAGGAATTACTACAGTTATACTAGTGGTGTGCTTGAGCACAAATGGCGAGCGAGCCTTAAACTACACTATTGTTAAATGATTGATTTTAACAACTAACACTCAAGCTACTAAAATAAAGTTGAGTTTTTAAATTAAGTTAATGCGGTAATGGGGTTTCAATGCCATAGTAATAGCTCCCCGCAACTGTTTGAATTGAAAAAGAAGCAACAAAATCAAGTCACGTTATTTAAAATTTTCTTTGTGATATTCTTAATAGTAGTTGTAACGCACAATACTTTCACACAACTGAACATACCTACGCAAGACTTACCTTCGTAGTTCGTCTAGTGGACAATGAATTTTCAAGTAAATGCTGTTGAGTAGGGCTTATATAACTGTGACAAATAGCGTATTAACTCACCACCGCCACTAACTCGAATAGAAATGGAGCTCCCATAAGTTTTTGCGTTTTAACTGCACCCGCAAAACAATTCAAAGCGGTAAACAATTCAATTTCTAAGGTGATACGGGTAATGGTCGCTAAACCAGAGGATTCTGTTTAGTGAAGTTTGGGACACAAACATCCCCGATTTTCGATTGTGTTACCCCTGTAAGTGTCTCGCTCGCTACGCTCGCTCGCCAACAATAGTATGGTAATGTAGCTGATCTTGTAACTTACTTCCCGATAATTAGTTGATATTGATAGAATTATCATGGAGGGTTGTGTATGAGTGAATATCGTGTGTTTGGTGTGTTGTGTGAGTGTTGTGAATGCATGGTTTGGTATACTGTCATAACTTAGTGGCTCATACATAGCTAAGCTAATCTCTTAAACCATTCGCTTAAAAAAGGTAGTTTAATGCGTGCATTTACTATAAAGTTATTTTTTTTGTTTTGTTTCTTTCATAGGGGTAGTAGAAGTCACTTCATCCATTGGAATTAGCAGAGGAAATTGTGTTCAATTGTTCACATGTACAACAGGTCCTATTCAAGGAAACTTATTTTGGTATGCTCAGTTTGTTAATGGATCAGAAATAAGATTTGCGAGAAATGATGGAGGAAATGCGGAATCTGAGCCCCCGTACAACGAAATTACATTAGATGGTGTCTCTGATTATAACACAAAAGTAACTCGAGGGATAATGAATGGAGACTTATTCACTAATTTTAGCAGTACTTTAGCATTTGATGTAATTCATTTGATACAATTGAAGATTACGAATGTAATATGTGGATCAGTTATTTTTAATAGTAGCAGAATTAATTCTGAAATGCCTCAATTTAACAGTAAGTCTGTAGTGAGATTACTAACCCTCATAGTTGTCCCATTTGTTTGTCAGTCATGCTCAGATTGTGAAGATTACTGAGAATTAACTATTGATTTAGGTATATGGACTTACTTAGAATGTCGATTAAATACCCTTTTATTGTACTACTATTTTTTATTTCAATAAGACCCTTTTATTTACTACTATTTTTATTTTTCGATTTAGACCCTTTTATTGTAGCTTCTACTTTTTTTGATTTCAATTTAAGACCCTTTTATTGTACTACTATTTTTGATTTCAATTTAAGACCCTTCTATTATGGTACTATTTTTTTTAAATTGTGAAGCTATTAGTTCAGCTTGAGTTAGTGTGGGCAAAGCCTCCTTTTTTCAAGTTGTATTCACGTGAGTATAAAGCTGCGTTCTGTCTTTGAAGTTACACGAGTGCCTAGAATTGTTGTTTTGTGTTTACTTGATGAGTGTCCCTTGCATGAGTGTTTCTATTATGAAGACAGCATTTATGTAAATCTACAATTTTTATTGCAAAGCTTATTATAAAAAATGGCTGAAATTAAGCTGTATTAAGAACACAGATTCTCGTGTGGCTTAACTTGCAACTCCAAAGTGAGTACTGACAACTGAACAAACAATCCATAGCAATTTTTTAAGTTGCCAGTGTTTACTTTGTCATTGGCAGGCCACTTTCATTACTCTCCCCTCTTCTCTTCTCTCCCCTCTCCTCTCCATTCCCCAGTCCTCTCCTCTCCCCTCCCCTCCTCTCCCCTCTCCCTTCTCCTCTCACTCTCCCTTCGCCTCTCCTCACCCATGCTAAACAGCATGGATGAAAGCCATATTGGTTCTTTCAGATTTTTGTTTTTATATTATGTGTTTTGTTCTTCTAGGATAGAAAATAATTCTAGTATTGAAGACTTGGTTCAGGTCAAAAGTAGTTGTATAATATTCTCACAAAGAATATACTATAATATGTAGCTTGCTGAGATGATTTTAGAATTACAGTTGTATAGCCATGATGAACTGCTGGCTTCTTATAATTACAGTTATATGATGAACAGCTGGCTTTTTATATATTACAGTTGTATAATCATGATAAACAGCTTGCCAGGCTAAGCAATCTAGTGCAACTTGGTTTTATGGTTTGTTTGTGGCCCCTAAAAGAACTCTGTGGCCACTAAAACAACTCTGGTATGTGGCTTAGCCACAAGTTGGACCTCAAATGTGATTGGTCCAGCAGATGTTTACCAATACATATACTTGTATGGTTGCTGGTTACTTTCCTTATCTCATAGTAGTATAACAACATAGTGAATCACTGAAACCTATCATTGGTTCAAGGCCAGGTTAAAAATACCAATGATTGTTATTATTTTTAATGGAAGGGACTTTAAGAAATACAGTGAATATGTAGCTGTAATAACTTAGAGTGATGTATGACCTGAGTTATAATAAAACAAATGTGTGATTTGTTGGGCTATCTCACTGGAATGCTGTGTGCACAAGGCTTAATTGCAGTTTGATTCATTTGAAATTGCCAGGTGGTTGTGTGGTAATACAACCATAAAATTTTTTTTTTCATAACTAGCTACTTTAAAGACTGCACAAAGGCAAATATTTTTATAGGAAGTAAAGTAGTTAAAAGTTATTTTTTGAGGCAATAAAATTTGTGCATTATAATGTCATACATATGTTCCATACAAATGCATGACCACGATGTGGTGGACGACTATGGTCGCAGCCACCAGAATTCTACCAATGACAGTTAGCGAGGTTTAATCCACTTTCTAATATTCTGACCACGTGTAGAACTGACCAAAGCTGTGTATGTTGAACAATATAACGTGAGGTTTGAGCTTGCATAGTTCGATAAGGATTAAAGGTGTGGGTGATAATGTGGATTCAACGTTTAATTCTAAATAATGCACGAAAGGTGTATGCGGAAGTTGCTAGGAATAGAAATAATATGACATAATATGCGAGTATAATAATATTATTAAATAGTTATTCCTCAGAATGTGGTGTCATTTCACCACACGCAAGATGGATACGTAACTGTTTATCCAGTAATATAACAGAATACCCTGTTATATAACCAGATTACCAGTTACGTAAGTGTTTGTACTAGTTATAACATCTTCAATATTAGTTTGGCGAGCTAAGCGAGACCCTTACTACTACCGAGTCTCAATTGAGATTTTGGTATATATTATATATATATGTCAAAGTTCAAAGAGGTCAATGCGTGTCCATCCCCTGAGGCTACTAAAAAATGTAAACAGTACAGTGGGCACAAGAAATTTAGAAGAAACAATTTTGAAATATAGTGGAGTTCATTTTCTAATCTAATAGTGGAGGTAGTAAGTTACCTAGGGTAATGCGCTGTTTGTCGTAGCTATATGCTTCTGTAACAGATTTGTTCTTACTTGAAAATTCATTTTCTAATAGTCAAGTCACTAAGGGAATACAATACAATGCTTTGTCTATTATTATAACTCTGGTACAATAGAGCATTTTCAATGGAGCGTACTTTGGTTTAACAATCTGTTAACTGTCTCAGAAATTTGTTTGCTTACCCCTAGAAAATCACTAGACGTGGCAAAGAGAATACGATGTAATTCTTGTGCTGGTAATCCAGTGATCAAGGGTACATATGTGTGTACAAGTGTTGTGTGTTGCTAAAGAATAGCAAAATAAATTAAACAAAAACAAAGAAGTATTATAACCACTAGCATTCAAATTTGAATTTCAGTCAAACCAGCTTGCTGGCCATTTGTACTGTATAGTTTTAGGTTTTAAAAAATGAAAAAAAATTAAGTGACTACATGATACAATACAATTTGTTGCAAATGATTTTTTGGCTAATATTACTGTACATACTTAAAAAAAATTTAGCATGTTTTTTGAACTTATTTATATCATGGGTATTTTAGTTTACTCATATATTCTACCTAGTAATCTCTGAAGAAATAAGATTAAAATAACAATTGCAGTTAACTAGCAATTTCTTGATTCAGTGGTTTCAGTTGTATATGTTTAGTAGCTATCTAGAATTAGTTAACTAAAATAATTGTACTAGAAATCAATAATCTCTTAAATGTTATCTATTGGAGTGTCAGGGGTGTTGGAACGTGTGCGGCTGTGTAGCCATGATCACACCAATATTTACAAAAAGTCTATTATTTTTTCTACTCTTACCTGATATATCGTGTCGGTGTAGAAGTTGAGCAGTGGAAATAGAGTGGTTAAAATGACTTGTGTTGAGATTAATAATAGCTAATTGAGCCTTTTGGAAGATTTTTAGGAAACTCCAGACTGGCTCGGTACTCCGTTTACTATTCAAAAGTGATATTTTGGAAAAACCAACATAGTTCAACGGTCTTTCCAGCTTGCATAATGGCCATTTTGCACTACTAGGAGTCTCCCCATTTAGTTATTGGCCTTGCATACTTGAAACATTTGAAGATAATAAAGCTATGACTACCCAGACTGCAGGCATTTTGTAAGTTCCAATTATGGTGGATTCAGCTTTTTTGTTTGTGATTGTGTTATTAGCTTTATAATGTCCAAGTAGCTATGTAATAGTTAGAGCATACGCGCTGAGGTACTGGTGGATTTAGTGCACTGAAGCCCAAGGGCCGTAGGCCCGAGGGCTTTGTGCACTAAATCCACCAGTACCTGAGCGCATGCTCTAACTATTTTAGAACCCGTTTACCCAAAGCCGGCCCAGTTTCCACTAGCAACTTGCATTTTCGCACAAATATGGCGGTGTCAAGCGAATTTCCAGCCCAAAATTAAAATTCAATTAAAATTCAATTGAAGCACACCTGGCAGGTTTACTTTAGCATTGTAGCTGCCAGCTGTTATCTCCAGATCTAACTCTACCCTAGGCTGCTCTGCTGGGTGGTAAACAGTTAAGCAGCTAGCTATGGTAAATTCCTAGGGCTGGTGTCAGCAGGAGAGTTATCGAACTAGGGCTGGTCCAGTATAGGTAGGATATGAGAGGGTAGTAGACCCTCACATATCATATCCAGGCCTCACACAGCTTTATCCATCCGGCCTATTCTATTAAACTAAAACTCAAAAATAGCAATACCCCAAGGGTGGTTAGTATGCACAGTTTATATACCTAAAGGCAAAAAATAGTGCACACTTACCAAGTTAGTACACCTAGTAACAATATAGCAACGGGTTCTAAATTAACTATAATATCTATACACTCTACATAGTAGCTACAACATAATTTAACATTATTTACTTGACATTAACGTATTGATTGTTATAAAAGTCATTTGCTATGTAATATTATAATAAAATATGGCTTTTATGGAATTGCTTGGTGTGATTACAGTGGTATTTGAATTTATTAAACTCATTGGTTCATTTGATAGAGAAACCACTGTATTGTATCATTACTTGAATAAATAAGTGAGTGTGGTCAGGTGGGTGTAGTTATAATGGCTGTACCAATACGATCTGGCTTCTTACTCCCCTGAGTATGGGAACCTCCCATCACATAACTGGATGGACCAGATATATAACTGGATGGAATAATTGTCCACTTACGTAACATGATTGACCGTGGACAGAATACAGTCCAGTTACATATCTGGTCAGCTTCCAATACATAACTGGATGGCTAGAATACAGTCCAGTTGCATATCTGGTCAGCTTCCAATACGTAACTGGATGGCTAGAATACTGTCCAGTTACATATCTGGTCAGCTTCCAATACATAACTGGATGGCTAGAATACTGTCCAGTTACATATCTGGTCAGCTTCCAATACATAACTGGATGGCTAGAATACTGTCCAGTTACATATCTGGTCAGCTTCCAATACATAACTGGATGGCTAGAATACTGTCCAGGGACATATCTGGTCAGCTTCCAATACATAACTGGATGGCTAGAATACAGTCCAGTTACATATCTGGTCAGCTTCCAATACATAACTGGATGGCTAGAATACTGTCCAGTTACATATCTGGTCAGCTTCCAATACATAACTGGATGGCTAGAATACTGTCCAGTTACATATCTGGTCAGCTTCCAATACATAACTGGATGAATAGAATACTGTCCAGTTACATATCTGGTCAGCTTCCAATACATAACTGGATGGCTACAATACAGTCCAGTTACATATCTGGTCAGCTTCCAATGCATAACTGGATGGCTAGAATACTGTCCAGTTGCATATCTGGAGGTAAAAAGTATCCAGTTACTCAACGGGTGCCTGGTTACATAACTCGACAAGTTGAGCATCTGTACGGAACACATACATTTTTGTAATACATGTACACACATTGTATGTACGTAGATACCATTGGCTCAAAAACATTATACCTGGAAAGCAGTGAACATATTAAAGATAAATATATAGCTCTAATTTATATCAGGCATACTTTTTGCTTTAATTTGGTATATATTTTATAATAAATATTTTAGTAAATAAGTAATAGTAGTCAATATTGTTGAATGTTAACTACAACTATACTATCATTTTTTATTTTCGTTTTATTCCTAGAGCAAGGTAATTATCAAGTATTTGAAAGTGAAGACTTGACATTTGTATGCCAGGCTTCAGATGTTCCACTTAAGTTAGTTGTTGGAAATTGTTCAACAAATGTTACTGATAACATACTACAATGGAATATTAATGGTACTAAAATAGTTCACTATGACTATGTCTTCGGTGATCTCAGAGAATTTAAACAAAACTCTACTCTTTATAAAACAATTGACACGACGGAAATACGAAATGGTGATAAATTGAATATATCATCCTTTTTGCAAATGACACCCAGTTTATCCTCAGGAACATCCATAATGTGTGGATCAGATTTTGTTTCCAGCAATGAATTGATTTATACAAACGGTTAGAACTGTGTATTATGTATGATTCCCAGTTAAGTCAATGAAACAAACTAATGGTCTAGGTAGAAGTAAATTTATAGCTAGAGAATTTTATAAATTGGCTAATAATGTAATTTTAATACAAATATCTTTAATACATATTATACTGTCTTTGCAGTAGTAGCTACAGTATTATAGCTCCTTTGTGAGCCTGGTATTTTCATCTATTACCCGTGATATAATAAAAACTGCCCGAGGTATGTTGGTGGATTTCTGCTAAAACTGAAAGCATCTATTAATTCCATTAAAAGTTGTTTCTAAACGGGAGGAATGCCAACTTGTGGTGTTTGAATGTGAATACTAAATTCGTATAATTATCAATCAGACAAACAAAAAATTTACGCCTCCAATCGTTCTATGATTTAAACTTTAATATGACAAACCAATCAGGCATGTCTTCATCATGTTATATCTGTGAGTACTTTCATATTATAGCGGCTATTAAAGCTGTTTTTTAAACAGTTGATTTAGTATCCTTAACTCCGCATTTCCTCTTTTTTTCCGCATCCATCTCATCAACTACTGTAATCCCCTTCATTTTTGTTCATGTTGATCAACAAATCCCTCAAGTAATCCTCTGAATCTTTTTCTAGCATTAGTATACATCTGTGATAGTACAGGTACCCAAATACGTACCTCTAACAGGGTTTGCTGTTTACCCAAATACATTGTGTATTGAGTAAATGACCCTGTTCTTTATTTTTTTACTTTTTTGGTGTTTTTTTTTAACTGTTAAAAAACTCAGTAACAATTGTATCTTCATTTTTTATACCACATACAGATGAGCAGTGATATGCCACATTTTTGTATATATTTTTTCTTTGTAATACTATATAAAACAACTTGCACAAAGGGATTTAATTTACTTAGTCAGTATTTAGAAATCTTGGTAATGCAGGTGATTACATTATGAAGCTAATCATATGTACAAGTATAGCAAACAATATCTATATAATAATATGCTTGTGTGTCAGTAAAGACGATGACATACAACTTATGGTGTGTATATTCATGAATAATTCATGAGCTTGAACAGTTGGTAAGACATTGTCATTACTTGAATGGGTAATGTGTCATCACATTCAGTAGAACGTGATTAATTGTAACTAAAAAGAGGGTGGACTTGGCAAGGGAAGGTGGAGTAGTAAAACAAAGGAGAAAGTACGAAACCAAAAGTAATTTCTAGGTGATTATTTGGTAGTTTGTCTTTGGTTTAGGTGCATTGAATGGTGTGGAAATTCAGTAAATTATTGTAGTGTGCAACGTGTGATAGCTCAAATTGGAAAACTGTGCTAGAAACCTGCATTTTAGGCCTTCATATACAAGTTACTTACTTGTTGCAGCATTACAATGTGCTTTAATATAGATATTGACTGATACTGTTTGTTTACTAATGTCATACTAAACTGCATACTTGTAGTTTAGTGTAGTGACACACCACAAATCATACTACAAAAATCAATAATAATGATATTATATACAATAATTTAACATAGCTATAGATGTTCTCACATTATTGTGATTGATTCTCCCCTATCCTCCCCCCCCCCCCCCCTCCCATTTTCAGTGCAGTTAAACCTTTCCTCTCTGTAAAATGTAAATATCAAAATCTACGATAGACATACTTATTATCTGAGGGGTATAATTAACAGAAGTTTTTACTGTATAGTCATCCACTGGTGCCAACAATGTATTAATTATCATTAATACTTCCTAATTGTCCAATCACTTATAGATATGAATGTTGAAGACAAGAAGCCAACTACATTAGAAGTCGTAGCATCTAGTTGTCTGGAGACAATCGAATGTATTTCTGATATTAGTGGAGATTGTGAAGTGCATATTGGAAGAAATATATCTGAGGCAATGTCAAAAAAGTCAATTGTCGGAGCCATTAATGAATCCATTAGTACAAAAAGCTTAACTTTAAATGCCAGTGGTGATATATTTTATGTGGCAAGATTAAACATGTCTCAGATTGAAGGAAACTTTTCTCTAATAGAGAGTAAGTTTAATTACTATAGTATTATCAATAAAATTGATGTAAATTAATAAACAATGTGATAGTTATGTATTTATTTAGGAGACAGATTATAATTATAATAATTACCATTTTACCTAATATTATGGTGATAAATTTGAAGAATTTTATTCAGATTACTTAGACAACCAATCCAGCAGTCTTCACAGAATGAAACGAAGAATAATAATGATGATAATAATAATAATAATAATAATAATAATAGTGGTAATAATATTTTTTTATAATAATACTCATGTGTGGCATGTGCATTAATAATATATGAGCTGATTAGAGTTGGTAAAGTGTCGATCTTACTTGAATGGTAAAAGCATTACGTTTTTTACCCGCTCTATAGTTGAAAGTAAAAGACAAGCATGAAAGCACAAGGGTTAAGAAAAGTTGAATGCAGGTGAGAAAAGGCTAACTGACTTCAATGAAAAAGTGAAAGAAAGTACTCATAATAAAAAAAATACTTAGTGCTATAACAAATGAAGAGCAGGAGATGGAAACCATGGATAAAAATAATATTTTGTGTCACTGGATTCCTGCTTTGCTAAAGTTAGTATATCAAGTACCACAGTGTGATGGTATAATTGCTAGTACTATATTAATTAACCCTCAGCGCGCATGTGCGAGAGGGTTATAGTAGTTACTTTGTCTGTATGTCTGTCTGTCTGTCTGTCACACTCTGATTTTGGAGATTACTGACAATTAACAGTTGATTTATGTATGAACTTTCTCCGAATATAAATTAAGGACCATTCATTGTGCTTTTTATTTTATTTTGGACTAATTGTTGAGAAAATGCAAAGCTTTCAACTTTGCGTAGGTACCAGTTTTTGTGGGTAACACCCCCTAGCGTGATGTCATAACCACATTAGCAAATAATTTCTTGCTGCCCTCAATGTAGTTTGATTTATGCTCAGGGGAGTTAACGGAGTTGAAAGAAGTGAAGTTTCGCAATGAAGATGTATACCGGTGAGTGTTTCTGGCCTGCTTAGCTTCTTCTCTTACCATTTGGATTGCTCGAGCTATGTTGATGCCTGATTAAAATAACTAAAGATTGCTTGTTCTTTTGGTCTGAGATTATATTGTAATAGCTCGGTAGTGTTTAGTAGTGCTGAAGTTTCGCATCTTTGGTGCTTCATGATAATGTTGATCTTAATAACAATGGTGATTATTGTGACAATAACAATAATTACAGTAAAATCAAAGCAAGTATGGATAAGAAGGCGCCTTAAAATGTACTTGATTCCATACCATAATTCAAGAAAGGAAGGGAGCGGTTAGGTCTATTATAGTGGGAACGACTTAAGCTACGACAATAAAACAATAAAACAAAAAAAATTTTTTCGAAGGGTGCCGCGTTGTGCCTGGTTTTCCTATAGACGGTCACATATATAATTATATAATATAATGTGACCGTCTACAGGAAATCCGGACATAACGCGGCACCCTTCGAAATTTTTTTTTGCACTTACAGAGTTGTCAGCGTCCAGATATTGAGCTCTCCAAGTTTTATCGTCGTAGCTTAAGTCGTTCCCGCTATAATAGACCTAACCGTTCCCTTCAGTCGGCTTGAAACAATACATATTTAAGAAATCGATCGATCTTTTCTCGATATTACGCACGCCGCGTTGTGCCCGGTTTTCCCGTAGACGGTCACATATATATATTATTTGGCAAAGTTCAAAGAGGTTACTTTAATACTTTAACATTAGCGTGGACACAAGAACTTTAGAAGAAAAGACTACTGTAAATCTCTCTAAACTTTTATAATGTGATGATAAAAGGTTAACAGAAGCATTGCTATTGCATTCTGACTTGCATCAAGTTAGTATACCACGCGCCACTATGTATGGTAGGGCACTTACTATTTGTGACCGCCTACAGGAAAACCGGGCACAACGCGGCACCCTTCGAAAAAATTTTTTTTGCACTTACAGAGTTGTCAGCGTCCAGATATTGAGCTCTCCAAGTTTTATCGTCGTAGCTTAAGTCGTTCCCACTATAATAGACCTAACCGTTCCCTTTCGTCGGCTTGAAACAATACATTTTTAAGAAATCGATCGATCTTTTCTCGATATTTACGCACGCCGCGTTGTGCCCGGTTTTCCTGTAGACGGTCACATTTATATTAGTTCTTAGAATAATTTAATATAAAACTACACTATGTATCTATGTATTTTTGTACTAGTACAAACCACTAGATGATACGACTTCTAGATAAATTTATGATAAAGAAGGAATTTTTTAACAAGGAAGCTCATGATTAAAATACACAAAGTTAATGGGAAAAATAATAGCTTGTTTGCTTGCTCGGTGTGAACTAAATTATATACTATTAGTATTAGGTTACCATTGAGTTTAGATATTACAATTTTTTGAAATAATATAATATTTTAATTATTATTTTCAGCCTATGCTCGCATATTTATCTTTTTTGCTAGATGCTGATAAACTCACTAGAAAGAATGTTGTTGCTATGGTCATCGGACTTGTGCTATGGACTGTTGGTCTACTAATCATTGCAGCTGCTGTTGCCTTTGCTGTCAGAAATGGTGAACTGTATGAGAAGATAAGTAAGTGTTATGTGATAGGGAGTAAATATACAGGAATTGTTAGTTTTGTTGTTTTTTTGTATTGAGTTTCATCATTGTACTCATTGATGCTTTATATTTATACAGGAATCATCAGTATTGTATTTTGGATATTGAGTATCATCATTGTACTCATTGATGCTGTATTGTGGATTGCTACAGCTGCAGTAGTGGCTCCTCAGGAAGGTATTATATTAACTTCTTAGGGCAGTGTAAGAAAAATAGCAGAACATATACTTTTAAATACAGCTTGAACCTGAACAATGTATGACAACATTTGAGGTATTCTCAAGATATGTGCAAAGACATAGCTACATGAACAGCTTAAACTTTGTCAGATTCTGTGGTTCTCTCGACATTTATTTCGTATGAAAATTGAAAGTGTGGCTAACGGACCCATTTTATACAAGTAAAACATACAAAGTTTATTAGTAGATTGAACATTTATAAGGGGTCTAAAGAAAAGCAAAGGCAAATGTGAAAAAAATCTCAGTTGTTGCCGTAGAATTGAACCCAGGACCCTTGACTCTAACCACCATTGCTCTGGCCACTGAGCTACGACAACACATGACTTCCAAGACCTTCATATTTTACCTTTATCCTGTTGAGTAGTAACACTTGCTGCAGTCTCATACTCAACAACCACTTTTTATATGCATTCAGAACACCTTATTGGCGTCGACTGGAAACACCTCCCCTTCTTTGATCAACCTACTGTTTTTGCTTATTCACCAGCCTAGTCTATTTTATTTTCAATATATTTATATTTTCCATCTAAATCTGCTATCTGAAAGCGATTGAAAATACAAGCATGAGAGTGGAATGCTATCCCCATAATGTCTGACAATGTAATAAATATTGTTCATTGCACATTGGATATTTTCCAAAACAGTAAAACAGTTGTGCTTCAATACCTCAATTCAAAGGTAACACAGCCGTACATATAAAAAAAACTGTGTGTGTTGGACCATTCAATGCAATGGAGAATATTCAACACTAGTGTGATGGGGAAGTATTCAAGGAAAGTATAAAGAACACTATATTTATTACAGCTAGAACGTATACATCCTGCTGTCCTGGCAGATTATCCGGTCATTTTTTTAACAATATGCTAACAGCTGCAGAGTTTGCATAAAACTTTCCCTTACAACTAGCATCATTTCTGAGTTCTCATGTTTTTTTTACAGCAATCTTTTTTTGAAAAGCTACCAGACTACTAACACCAAAGAGTTTTTCTACCTATTTTCAGGGTAGATAAGCCAAGAATACCTGATTATATATCAGATAACTACATATTCTTTTCATCTCATATATATATATATATGTTACAGTACTTGAGAAAAGGGACCAATTACGTAAAATAAAATAATGTACAGTACAGCCTGAACACCAACAAAATTTTTTTTTTTTTTGCCCACTGGAAACCATGGTATAATTCAATTTGTTGCATAGCAAAAAAATTACCTTGGACATTGGAAAATTGCAAGTAAGTTCTTATAATAATAGAAAATGTTCTCATTTTAACAGCCAATAATTGTGACAGGATCTGAGAAAACAGCCCACTTGGAGCACTCCATCAAAATTTTATTTTTGTATTTGCTATGTACTCCTTAAAATTAGCTTCAAAATGAGCCATAAATAATTAGCAGGCTATCAGTAGTTTTCGAGTTATGAGCCGTTAAAGTTTCGCCTATTCTACCACGCTATTTCGGAAAAATTGAGAAAAACGCGTTTGAAAGACCGCAAGAGAAAGGAGTGCGGCATTTCTAACGACACGCTCGCCATGAAATACTTGTCGGTGACACTTCAAATTCTGTCAGAAGGTAGGCAAAGGGTTTTAGATTGGTATGAACAAATAAAAAAAAATTCCAATTACTATGCCCAACTCGATGTTTTTGCCTGTATCTCAATTTCATGTTTTGCGCGAAGTGGGCTGTTTTCTCAGATCCTGTCACAATTGTTAATTAAAACTTAACCTGACGTTTCGACTTCTTGCTGAAGTCCTATACAGGGGTCAACTGAAGTCGAATTCTCCATGGTGATATAGTAACCCAACGTAAACATCAAGTTTCTGGAGGGTATGCCTACTGTTTATTATATCCTGAAGGGTGATTTGCACGCAGCATAGACAGCCAGCATCCTGGAAGCTCTAAACCTATGTCTCTGTTAAACTTGTTGTCAGGTCTCGTCTTCCTTGATTCAACTCACAATTCTTACTGGCTCTGTTTATAACTCTTACCTCTTCCCATTTAATTGGGTGATGTTGCTGCCAAGCATGTTCAGCAATGTTGAAAACTTCTCATCACCTCTCTTACAAGCATCCTAATATAAGTTTTTATAAGTTGTGTTAGAGAGCTGGGCAGCAATAGAGTAGAAATAAGAGACATGAATGATCCAACCAAATGAGTTGATGTGGCTATTTATGAGTGTCTTGAGGTAAGAGTCTGCAGACCAGGAGGCTCTCTTTTGACTGTATTGAAGACTCTGGGAAGAATCAGCAAATCTCTGACTGGACACAGATATCAATGATGATGAAGACTTGTGTCACACTGCAACAAGAAAAGGCAACATATTAAAGACAATGTAAATAGTTTTTCCCCACCAAACCCCCACTCTGTCTTCATCACTCTCAGATCTATTTTGTATATAAAACAATGAAGTAATCTGGCTTCATGCAAAAAAAATTGATGTTCAAAGTAAAATCTGGTCTGTTTAGCAGAGAAGTATGATATTCTGCCTGTGATACTTTTCATACAAGTTCCATTGAGACATGTCAACAGTTTGTTTGTTTATTTTTAAGAGTAATATGTAAATATTTACACATTACTACATATGTGACCCGCTCCGTGAAAATCGACCATTTGCAATAAATTATGGAAACGCGTAAAGCCGAAAAAAGCCGAAAATTTTTTTTTTTCTGGATTTAAAAAATTTTTAACAGGGGTAAGTACAAGGGTTTTTTGACTTCTGTGCAAAATTTCAGCGTTAGTAGATAGCGTTTTCATACACTAAACTTACTTTGTCTTTTGAAGCGGTCCGTGAACGAACTTATAAAAAAACGTCATCACAGAGTCAACTCCCGCGAAATAGCTCCAGCCTAATAGTGTCGACCAATATGGCAGAGAGAATAGCTAACGCTACAAACCTTCTGGGTGCTGAAAGCTTGCGCTACAACATATCCAGTTAGTGAACAAGAAGGCCAAAAGGCTAGAAATCTATAGAGAACGTGGTTTGAGTAAACAAACGGCCATTTTTTCCCCGGCAAATGTGGGCGTAACCGTGACACGGAGAAATTTACGGACTTTAGGCGTCTTGCTGTAAAGTGATTTTTCTCTTAAAAACGAACGGTTAATTGGTGAAAACGCGTGTAGTGTTTTTGTTTGTATCTTTGCGGAGAAGCGTCGGAGAAAAACGCTTAAGGGCTCATCGTACTTCCTGATAAATTTTGGGCTTACTGAAGCTAAAAAATGAATTTTCATTTTTTTTTTTGCAAATGGTCGATTTTCTGGGAGCCGGTCACATATGTTTATATTTACAGAGTAGAGTGGATTAAGCATAATAAGGTCATGAGGTCTTTTAACCAGGAGTTTAACTGAAAGCTACCATTTGGTATGGATTGGTATTGTATAGATCAGAAAAATAATCTTCTTTACAGATACATGTGACATGATGTGGCAAGGACACAGAGATAGTCTCATCATTGCAGCATTGGCATTTGGTGTCATTAGTTTCATTGTAACCTTGTTATGGTGGATATTGTTTTGTGTTTTTAAAAGTAAGTTATTGAATCAGATCAACTTTGAAAATTGTTTTGTTTACTAACTTATTTAGCAGGACACTATTTAGGTGCATGCTTAACAAATTTAATTAGTAATCTGAGTGTGTATTTGTTGGTGAGCGAGCAGTGTGAAGTAAGAGAGAGAATACATCTAATGAGTAAAAGAAGGCTGAAAAAACAATTATGAAGTGATAAATAATTAGTGGAGAAAAAATTCAGCAGATAAAGGAATCTTTGAAAAAAGACAATTTACGTTGGTCTGTTGAGAGTGAGCATAGCAGAACTCCTTAAAAGTATAAATACAGAATTGTCATAGGTCAGTGGTAGAGCGCTTGTGCATTAACCAAGCTGTCCTATGTTTGATTGCTGGTGGTGGCCTAATTTTTTTTTCTGTGTTGTAAAAAAGCCTGTGAAAGAGAGAGAATGCATCTAATAACTAAAAGAAGTCTGAGAGAGAAATTGTTAGTATAATATTTGTTTAGGTGATATTTTTGTCTATAATATATAGTTTTACAAACGTTCAAGAAGATTGAATCAATACAATTAAATCAAGATAAACAGAATACTGAACTGCATGTTGTGGTAAGTATAAAATTATTGTCACGTATTGCTTCTCATGCAGTAGATACTTGTAATATACTCTATTAATAAAGGGCCTTTATGTCTGAAAATATGCTTATAGGGTTGTAAAAATATGTGTAAATGGCAGGGGATTGGGTGTATTTCAAGTGTAAAAAAAAGTTTAAACTGCATGCTGCGGTTTGAAGCTGGGTATTGCTCAACTTGTGTAGTGTATAGCATTTCCACGCATACAGTCTAATGATGTCCCTTGTTCCCTGTCATACAATGTACATATCTACAAGTTTCAGACACTATTCTGTGATTTCTATAAGTGATGGTACATGGTCACCAGGACAAAAACAATCTGAAAATGCAGCCACCAGGTTCACTACAGTTGTGTTGCATATACCAGCTGGTGGCAAGACATCATAACATCGACACAAAGTTTATTATAATGGCTACTTGCATTCTTGATTCAGTGGCATATGAAGGCTCTATCCATCCCCTTCCCCCACCCAATTGAGACAAATTATATCGATTAGTTTTTACAATTTTTAATTATTCTACAATGTATGGGTAATTATTACACCAAAATACAAAAACATTTTCAATGTAAGTACTGACAGGAGTACTGACAAAGTAAGACATCATTCAATTACAATCTATACATTAATACGCTTGTGTGTCAGTAATGCCGATGACCAATGGTGTGTGTATTCATGAATAAAACATCATCTTTACTTGTATAAGTGTGGTCACACTCATAGTTCTTCATAAATGGAACATTCAAACACTACTTGCTCTAATAGGCTGTTTAGAGTAGCTTCATCGCTATCCTGGCCATCCCTTGACAGTTTCGGAAAAGAGCAGAGAAGTTTGTTTTTGTTTTTTGTTGATGCACTTAGAATAGGTGGGCATGGCATTTTGAAACGCATCAGGTGGTCAACGTTTTCAGTCGTAAGGTAAAAGAAATCATGCATAGGATTTCATAGAGGGAGGGGGGGGGGGGGGGAACCTGGAATTTCCCAGTGCAAGCAAATGTTTCTCTCTCTAAAAATGCCCCAATTTGATTGATCAATTCTAATAATAATAAATATATTATAATATTATAAAGAATGATTCAGTGATTATTCAATATTTCAGTAAAATTATTTCTTTTCTTTTTTTTAAACTTTCAATGGCAATTATTTAGGTCAATTTCTGTTTAATTGGCTGATTTCGTGATCTGAAGACTGCAGAACTTTTCAGTTCTATTAGAACCTCTTGGACCCCTTTTACTTTCTCCAATAACTTCGACTCCAAAACATTTTTCCACTTCTTTTAAGGAATCCCTTTTGAAAAACATCCCACTTTGGCAATAGGTCTATTTTTATGTTTATTTTTTATTACTTATTTTGCAAACAAGGAAAAAGTACCTCAGTTTTTGTAATCGAAATTTCCTCCCACTCCAAAAAATTCTTTAAGAACCCTGAGCATAATACATTTATTACAAAAAGAACTATGGCTGAAGCTCTCATTAAATGCAAGTACTTCTATAATATTCAAATGTTATGTACATGTATTACTTTTTTTAATTTTAAGAAGCAAAGTGAAACTGTACTAATATTGAGAATTTGTGTATGCTAAACTAATCTCTAACTTAAAGTCACTGTATATAATCAAGTTGCTATGTCTCTGCTACTTTTTAGGTTTAAAAACATTTTCCTTTAAGTTCATAAAATGATCAAGCAATTCTCATGTTAAAGTAGTGCACAGTTGCTCTGAAAATACACTGCCTGGTGTTTCGTTTATTAAGTGCAAGTGATTGTATATATTATCAGTCATATGTTATGTGCATTTACATACAATGCTACATTATTTTATTCTAGAATGGACTGCGAAACATGACTAATGCTGAGTTTAATAAAGTAGAAGAAAACATTGTAGCGACTGGACATAAAAGAATCGGAGAAAGGGTTCAAGACGGTGTGAATAGAGTAAAAGAAGAAATACACCAAGCTGCAACCCACATATCAACTGGCCAGGTAAACACATAATATTATGGTATGTGGCAACTTTATTGATTGATTGTTGTTGTTGTTTTTATCATGAGAACGTGAAGCATGTATTCAATGCAGTAAGAAAACCCAATATTAAATTGGGTGTATGTTTCTGTTCACCTGTCGGTCTCTTAGTACTTTTTATATCTTATTTGATACCTGGGATTATGTAATATAGTGTCAATCCCAAAGCTGAATAAAAAATGGATAATATTATTTTAACTGTTTTTTCCCCCGTATATCCTATTAAGCATACAGTTAAAGAAGTGGTAATAAATTATGTTTGAAGCATGTCTGAATGCAGGTCAGGATATCAATGACATGAAATAGTGTAGTATAATATGATGTGTAAGTGTTATCTTCTATTATTTATTTTTTCAGAAATATTGACAAGGCAAACCAACATTAATTTTATATTCATATATTTCCTGATCTGCTATATTAACTCTCTCGCCGCGGAAGCAAATTTTAATATCCGGGTGCGCACGCCGCGGGCGCTGTTTTTGTGTAACACGGGTAACACCCAAAGCCGCGTGGCAAAGAAATAGCAAGTGGAATCTAGACCAAACTAAGGCGCAAGGCTTAGGAAAACTGCCGAATAAAAGAAATACAGTAACTAGTAGCTCTATATATCTCGGAGAAACCCAACACTAACAAACTATACGTGAATTGTTAGAAATACAGGTGAGTCTATAATAGTTTTTAGTTAGTTATTGTTTCAAAATAGTAACCATTATTTGTTTAGTTTCTAGCGGCTAGTTTTTGTTCATATTTTAGTATTGGTGCTGTAAAACATTTAGTGCAGTATGAAATAGTATGTTGTGGAGACATAAAGAATAAAGAATAAGAATAAAAACTTTGTTGACAATAAAATGAGGACTATATATGTGACAGTGTCTAGGAAAAGGGACCTTTTACGTAAAATCAAAAATGTACAGTAGAGCCCAAACACCGACAAAAAAAATTTTTTTTTTGGTTTCCTTTTTATTGGCCTACAGGTATCTCCTACCCTTTAGCTACACTGACACCAAATTTGAGTGGCTGAAACCGTTGTTAAAGGTCCGAGCGCCCTGTTTAAACACAGTCACCTTTTACTCTCTATTTTGACCTTCTGTGTGTGCACGGAAATCCAACCGGCGAGTAATTGAAAATCGTGAGCGAATTCAATTTGTTGCCTAGCAACAAATTACCCCTACCTCGGATAATCCCGGGTAAATATTCTTATAAGTTTTTGTTAGCATTGCAGCAACAGAATAGAAATAGTAAATGTGAATAATCAAGCTATATAGGTTGATGTTGCTATTAATGGAGTCTTGTAGTTGGAGCCTGCAGACCTGGAGACTCCTGGGACTACTTTTGTGAAGACAATAGAAGAATCAGCAAGTCTCTGACTGGACAAAGGTTTCAGTGATAATGAGGACTTCTGTCACACTACAACAAGAGAAGGCAACACATTTTGAAAGTCCATCATTTTTGTTCATTGATTTAAAGAGATTCCTATTGTTCATTTGTTACAAAACAGGAAACAAGCTGGCTGCAAGACAAATATAATCCTAAACTTAGCTAGCCAGTGAACTAACAAACCAAGCTAGTTGATCATTTCTAAAAGAATGACTGTATCAATGACTTACTGTAACTATCAAACTGTTGGAAACAGAAAAAAAAAAAAAAAAAAGAAGCACAAAACGGCCTGCAAAATTATGTCTATACGCATCCAGTGCTATTTAAAGACATACCTGTCTAGTACTCTTACACAATGTAGGGACTAAACTGAGTAAGGCCTCCCCCATCAATGAAGTAAGAGGCCCCAACTATAACTTACTGCCGTTCAGCTGATCGCCACCATTTTCCAAGCATAAGTAACAGTCTTACGTAACCCGTAACGCGAACTTCCGGTTAGATTACGGAATTCAACGTTAACTCCGCGAGAAATTGAATAAGAAGTTTTAATTGCAGTTTTCTCGAAATAACTGTACTCAAAATGGTCAGATTGCCGCTCGTATATTTAGTGAACCAAGGAGCGCCTGCCTATAAACTTGATATTAAAATACTCCATAAGAAGTGCTCTACACAGTGGTATGAATAACTCATTTTTCATTTTTTTACGGAAAAGGTCCCTTTTCCTAGGCACTGTCACATATATCGAGTTTGTTTTAGTATGATTAAGTTCAAAACATGGAACTACACAAAGACTTACTCCACATGATTTGCAATAGTATGTACTTGTTTTTCTAGGTCTGCCAGCTTTGGAGCTGCATACAACACAGTTTCGTTGTCAAGGCTTCCCATTTTGCCTAGATGGAACTTTATCAGGAAAATGTCTCTCAACTAGACGTGCAGAAGGTGAAGTGACAACAACTGGCCCAGATTGTGTGCTGAAAGATTGAGGAATACTCTACACTCACTTGAAGAATCCATGACCAATTCCCTTGCGAGTTGTGTCCTGAACTGGAGGAAGGACAGCTTGCGATGACCTTGTTTCGACTTAGAATACAAAACAAAGGAATTATAATATGGCGATATCAAGCAAACAAAAGAAAGCTTTTCGCCACTACTTGTTTGTCCTATGATTGAAATTGTAGTATGACAAAAACTGATCAAGCCTATCGACTCCGGACATGTACTTGTTGTATTCCTCGATGGCAGTTGGTTTCACAGATTCTTCATAACCTCCAACTCCAGATTTGCTCCTTCTCTTCTTCACAATGGTGGAAGCGTCATGAATAGAGCTTGAACAACTATCTTCACTGTCTTCACTATCGTCTAAAGTTTCGTTTTCTATTTCCATCTCATCATCACTAGCCGCACCACAAATATCCTCTTCCATTTCACATTCATTTTCACTATTACTATTGTTTTCTATATCAGAATATTCATACCTTTCAGCATACTCCTCTTCATCAAAATACCCCTCAAAATCAGTAGCAAGCGTTGGTAATTTACCGCTGAATACATTCCGGTGGCGGTTACCGCGTAATTGACTCTATGTCGTTAGGGATTTGCCTCTTCGGTAAGGGCGTCCTTGAGCATAAATATATGCGCTACGCGGTCTACCCGTAGTTCAATTTCGGCATATATATATGCTCGCCGCGGTGAGACAGTTAACCGATTACACGCGAATAAAAATTTTAATTGCGCCTTACGTAATGCGGTCACGGGCACACGCGAGACACAGAGGATTGATTACCTGGTAGGAGGGTGACACTAAACGAGAGAAAGAAGACGAACGTTTGAAGATTGCCTCGGGGACAGTATTATCGAACGATAGAGTACGCTCTAGGCTATTGGGAAAGCATAAATTTGACGCTAAGGAGCTGTTCCCCACTTAAAAATAACAAAGTACTCGCACCATTTGGCAAAAACTTTTATGGCATCACACTGTGGCTCTTAGTAAGCACTCTGGTAAGGTTGGAAGTATGGTTTCATTGCTGAAGCAGCTTCCTTGTTTTCTTCACATTTTATACACATATCTATAAATTTAAGTTTTTCAGTGTATAAAATATGCGTGAGCACTAATGATGAGCTAGTTGTTGTGCACAAGTAATTCAAATAACAAGGCAAAACAAAAATTAAAACATTTTCTCTGTTCCCTATACTATTAACTATAATTCATAAGCAATAAATAGAATGGTCATATAGAATGTACACAAAACAAGCTTCAAAATGACATATAGGAAGTGGAATTTGACTGATGAAGAATGGACAAAAATAAACTATGTATTTTCAAAAGCCGGCCTCAAAAGTTGTTACAGGTGACCACGGAGCAAATAGCATGGCTTGCTTTCTTGTTTAGTTTTTATCCAGGTAACTCCTACACTGCAAGAATTATAGCAGTACACTAACTACACAATCAAGTTAACAAAAAAAATTACCTTAAATTTTCTGTATTAGGAAGATGGCACTTAATGATCTCCTAACTCAGTAGAGGACCCAGATATAATGAATATCTCTCCTATATTGATAGTTATGACTATAGTTGTCTCTGGGGTGGTATGCACCTTTATAGGATCTTCAGTCATACCTTCACACTTCAGTGAGGACAAGTTCTGCCTAAATGAGGCTTCTTAAGGCTGGCTTCAGTTTGCGATGTGTAGCACTTGCTCTAGAAATGTTTCTAAACATTTTAGATTATAGCATACTCTATTCGACTTCTTTTTGAAACTTATAGTAGTTTTAACTGGCTTGCAGTGCTCTAATTTCTATTTTCAGGAATATTGACAAGGCAAATCAACATTACTATTACTTTAAATTCATAATCACATCTGTGTATTTAGAGAGAGCTATGGACATATTACGTATGATTATTGTTTTGGTTCCATAGCAAGTGACATGGATATTCATTTATTTGAATTATATTCTAATTTTCTGTTTTATACATAACTATTCTTCCTTTTCCTCATTATTAATTTACAAATCTACGAATAAATGTATTTAAAAAATTGTATTTTAAAATAAATTAAGCTTGAACACTAATGGTGAAGGAACCATTGTGCACAGTAATTCAAAGAACACTTCAAAACAATTAACTTTTCTCTTACAAGATCTGCATGCTGAAATATTTGTTCAGAACATCACCAAATGGCTGTGTCTAATTAATTTTGTCTACAGGAATATACCCATTGACCATTACTTTAGCTAGCAACACAGAACTACTTTCTGACCTACAATATTTCCAAGTACTTCTGTTATATCTATTTATCAAGAACGAATAATTTAGATAAACTAAATTACAATTAACTAAAGAGGTACAAACAGATGGCCAAGTTGTATTCATTTGGTAAAGGTATTTAAAACCATGCTCAATCGCCGCTGCTTTTTGGAATTTGAAATAAAAAAATAACAAACATTTCCAAGGAATTATCTCACAGTTTGCAGCTTAACTTTCATGATTTGTGTGCATTGATGTTTATGTACACTATTTATAGCCAGTTCAAGTTGAACTGAATAGAAATTGTGAAAGTGAAGAACATATCGTTCAAATGATATTTACCACCTGTATCTAGTCAAATATGTTGTAAACATGTTTCAGCATGCCTAATCAGAAGTCAGAGTATTCATTACTCAAATTTGCGATACATTTAAAGTGGAAATTTTAACTGGATAGCCTTAATGATAATGTTTAGATCATTAAGCATAATGAAGTTTGGTGTAGACTAACATATGTTATAATTGAAGATTCTTTTTGGAGAAATCTGAATTACTAAGTGGTGAGGTATTTTCTTATACCCCAATCAAGACTTGACAATCTCAACTACAAGCATTGTTACTCGTGGACCTTATTTTATATTGTTTAAAAAAATTTGTTGTGAATCTATTAATATTATTATTATGGTAATATTCACCAATGAAATTGGAATCAATGACTGTTTTCTCTTATCTTTTACATATAACCCTTCAGCTTTCAGTGTAGTAGTTTACTTGCTGCTTGATGCTGAAGCTTTCTATGGAACAGCTGGCAGAAATAATAAATAAATAAATCAGCTGAATTAATTAATTAAATAATACAACTAAAATAATAGCGAGAAAAATGGACCCTCACAATTGAGTGTCAATTGAGTTTTGGCATTACAAAATGTATATACAATTATATTATATATATATAATTATACATAAAATTGTATATGACCACAATTCAGAGAGGTCAATGCATGTTGTTGTTTTTTTGCATAAGTGCAAAAAGTAAGAAAAGAGTATTAAGATCCTTCATTTGCCTACCTACAAAGGAGCAGGGCTTATCTCAAGTTTGTTTTGGTACTAAAGCTTTGCACAGGTGTACATAGAGCCATGGTACTATACAACATTTAAACAGAGCTTATTTTGGGAACATGTTGCAATTAATTTAGAAACGTACCATATTTTCATTTTCTATTCAAATTAGTGGCAGTGGTAAGTTGTCTAGGTTAACACACTGTTACTATTTAATAAGTACCAAGAAACTAGTGGTATTGTATACAAATATTAACTTGGACTATATACTTTGTTCTTAGGATAACAATTGCACCAACGTCATTGGAGGTAAATCTAATGTTGCTAGTCAACCAACTGTGCCACCTTCTCATGACTCCAACACATACTCATCTCTCGGAGCTAAGAACAATGCTATGGCTCCTCAAGATGATAAGCACTATTCACCATTACTACATAAGACTAGGACAGAGCAACTTCAATCTGTGCCACCTAACAATGGACAGGATATAGGAGGTCAGTATGGAAAATCTGTGTATCTATTCCATTTGCACTCTTGTCGCTACTTTTACATGGTTTGTGGTTGTTGATGCATTTGATTACTATGGAATGATATGAATTACTTAACTGTACGCTTACTGATAAACGGTAGACGAGCACTTGGCAGGAAAAGTGGTTCAATCAAATCCCTATAATTATATAGCAGTGGCTAGCCAAATTTTTTACATGCACTAGAATATTGATACAGTGCCTGAACTCTATAAATATTGTAAACTAAGTACCCCGCCACTAAAAACTCCGTAATAAAACATAAACATAACTTATTGATATGAAATTTTTATATTTTCTGAAGAAAGTGGAGTGGCACTTGATGTATTGCAAAGTAAGAATGCAGTAGCACAAGTTATCTTGCTCAGTTATTATTCTCTACCATTGGTTAAGTTACATAAGTTTCCCTCTCCTACTCTCTTTTTTTCCGAACCATCTGAGATTTTCTTCTATCCCACCTCTCCTATCTTCAGCTCTTCTTCTTGAGTCATGAACCCCCTTTTACTTTGTATATCTCTCCTGCTTCTGAATTTTAGTCCTACTTTGAGAAACTGGCCTTCTATTTCTACTTTAGCCTTTCTTTTGGAAACTAACCCCCGCTTTTTAGTTATAATTAATCGCTCGCCTTTTCTCTTCCCTTCCATTTTAAACCTATACCACCCTACCTCGCCGTTTCCATCAGTTACGATTAATCATTTTTACCACTATCGCCTTCTTTTATGAAGCCTAAGTCGCCTTCCATCGTCTATTGCACCCGCTTTTTAGAGGTAACCAGCACATTTTACTGACTGTGGCACACTTTACTTAACATAACGTGACCACGCTTTACCGAATCGCACAAAGCTCATGAATTATTCATGAATGCACACACCGTTGTCGGTCGTCGTTGCTGACACACAAGCGTATTATTATATGTGACCGGATTTGGGAAAATCCGCCTAAACGTGGCAAACTATTTTTTTCAGTATCACCGGGTAAAGCCTTATGGGTCGATTCTTTTCGAAAAAATTTTTATGGCAGAAATGGATAGACACCATTTAGCTCTAGCTTATGACGCAGTTGTAAGATCTGGCGTGCTCTAGAACTCACACTAGGAGGCTAGAAACACTAGCCGGTTGGACTCGTGTACGGAGAGTTGCTAAGAAATTATTGGCGGGCTTTTCACTAACAGCCGGGAAAAAACTGTTGAAGTTATTATTTAACACTCCAACACCATCCCCTTCAGCTAATCAATTATCGCCTTTCGCACCATCCGTAGCTAGTACCTCCACAGGTGAATGCAGTACTAAAAGACCACCACTTACACCAAGTCAAGAAGAGGTCAGTGTATTTTTTGCATACTTAGCATCAACTTCAAAACATCCAGCAATTTTATCTTTGATAGAACCCTATAGTAATAAATACGTGCCTTCATCACTCCATGAAGCTTTGCCAATGTGCTTGTCAGAATTGAAGAAACCGGACTATTTAGAATACAGCTATTCTCAGCTACTGAAGGTTGCAAGAGAGACGCCGATTTGTTTAACAATGGATCAAGTACAAGCTGTGGAATCTAAAACCAAGCTGCAAGCAAAGACACCGCTATGGTTTCGAATGCGTACTGGCAGAGTGACAGCATCACTATTTAAAAGAGTTTCATGTACAGATCCAGCTTCTCCTTCCATTAGTCTACTCATGCAAATTTGCCATCCTGAATTAAACCGCTTTAAGACTGCCGCAACTAGTTGGGGATGCGAGCACGAGAAAGTAGCTCTTTCTGAATACTTTGAAGCACATTCTTCGAAGTGTAAACATGGAAAAGTTGAGGTAATTTATACATAATATAAAGTATCTAGCTTAGTAATTGTGTCACTGTGTTGCATCATAGGTTGATCGGTGCGGTTTATTCCTGGATTTAGACAATCCATACATTGGTGCTTCTCCTGATGGAGTGGTGACATGTACATGTTGTGGTGATGGTATTTGTGAGATAAAGGTAAATTTACAATTGTAATAAATATTGTTATTGTTTCTTGTTATGTTTGATTTATTTTTCTCAAAGTTATGCCAAATTTTGTTATTTTCTTCAGTGTCCTCATTGCCATAAAGATGAAAGCATTGTTGAAGCCACTTCTGGAGATAAATCTTTCTGTTTGGGTCCCAATAGTGAAGGAAATATTGAAATCAAGCATGACCACACTTATTACTACCAGGTAAAAACTTACTTTTGTAGATTATTCATTATTATTTATTATTACGGTTATTAATAATAGGTTCAGTGCCAGCTGTTTTGCACAAAGAGAAGCTATTGTGACTTTGTTGTATGGACCAACAGGGACATTCACATCGAGCGAATTTATCCAGACGATGATTTTTGGCATGAAAATTTAAAACGTGCCAAGCAATTTTTTTTGACTGCCATTATGCCAGAACTGCTTGGAAAGTTCTATTCACGTCCCACCTTGTCTGCATTTGAAGACAACCCTTGCAACACACCAGAAAAGTTGGCTACCAACGATTCAAGTGAAATCGAATTGAAAATTTCAAATGATATTTTTTGCTACTGTCGTGGTCCTGAGGAAGGTGAAATGGTTGGCTGTGATAATCCCAAGTGTTTGTATCAGTGGTTTCATTTAGAATGCATTGGATTGAAATCATTGCCACAATCCAAGTATTGGTATTGCCCTGACTGTCGAAAAATTGATGAATTCAAGTGTAAAAAACTGAAGAAAAAGTAACTAATAAGTAACTATATAATTATTCATGTTTGAATATTGTATTTGTTAATACCAAGATGTATCTTATTGAATAATCAACAATAAATTATTTATTCAAAGGGAACAACAGAGTCACATATATTAATGAGAGCACATGAAACATAAACTATTTTGTCCAGTGTAGTATAGCTGCTTGCATCACTCATTACAAAGTCAATTGGTTGGGTGGCATTCAATATTGAGTACTTCTTCCTCACATTCCCAATAACCCTTTCTACATGAATTCTAACATTAGCAATATTTCTGGTCTGCTCGACTGTAATAGAATCCAATTGTTTTTTGTTCTTTGTAAACGCAGGAATCGCTAATCGTGCCATGCACATTCCAACAGAATCTCCTATATCAAACCCACGATCAGCTAGCACCGTATCACCTGGAAGAAGTTTATTGAGCAATGATGTATGCTCAGTAATATATTTATCACTGGTTCGGCCTCCCCAACCTTCTGAGATGAAACTGACAGTTCCTTGTGGCGTGATACCAATCAAGTACTTGACAGTGTTGTGGTGCTTATATGATGAGAAAGTTTGAGCACGGGCAAGGAGATTGGTGGGGCGATCCAAAAAAATCTCGAAGCAATCAATTATTACTACGCATGATGGATAATACTTCCGAAATACCATAGGCATTGTCTTTCTCAATGATTCCCTATCTGGCCATTAGATTAAGGGCTTTAGTCGTACAAACAAGACATTCAAAGCATGTAAAAATATACGGCTAACTGTAGACTTGCTGATTTGAAACCTGTATGCAAGATCTTGGCCTTGTAGATTAAGGCGTAGTCGCATTAGGGTCATGAGTAGTTGTTGAAAAGGAGAGAGAGCTGACTGTGTCTTTAAGTGTGATTCAGTATAAGCATATAATGCTTTTAGTAGTTCCCATGTTGTTAATCCTGTATAGTAAAGTACTTTTACATTATTTCCTTCAAAATCTTTTTCCGTAATTCCTAAATCCATAACTTTTGATTTGAGTTCTGTTTTCAGAGATTCATTATCTGCTTTCACTCTATCTAATTCTGAGCGAAGTTCCTGAACCTCACTGTGTAGTGGCAAATCAAACATGGTGCTGAAAGTTAGATCAGTTTGTACATCTACTTCATTGTACCCGCTAGGATGACTTGATAGCTCAGTAATAGTATCAGCAGTTGGATTAACTGTGTCTGTGTCATTACAAGAATTCTCCACAGAAGTTGCACTGGCGGCGGTCACTCTTTTTCTTTTAATTGCTCTCTCATATCTTTCACTTTTTGCCTTCATGGTGCTCACACTAGTTTCTTCAAACACCAAGTTTAAGCTAGGAGCCCAATTAGGATTGTTAATATCATACAACTTACAAGGAGCTCCATTCAAGAAATGGTCTGAACACACACGTGTATTACCAAACTGCTCTTGTCTTAAGTCCTCTCTCTTGATTTTGGCGAGCCAAGCTTGTTGCCTCTGCTTGCTCAGTTCTTTAGTTCGAGCTCCTTGGTTTTCAATGACGCAAGGTAGACGGAAGAAAGATTTTTTGTCACGACCACTCCGATTTCCACAGCCCACTACCGCACATATAACCATGCTGGACGACGAGAGTGCGAAAGTGTACACCAAAATGGCCGACAGGAAATACGTGACGTCATAGCCACGACCACTGAAACGGGTCTATACCCTGGGGGCTGCAGCAAGAATGAAAAAAGAGTTCTTCGGCGCAAAGCTAAAGATAATTATAAAGCTGAAAAAGAATCTTTATTTTACCGGCCTCGAGGAGGCCTGGACTGGAAGAAAGTTCCACGTTTTGCTAAAGACAGAACCAGAATTCTTGAAATTTGTCATTCCCTACCAGAAGGTAATTAATAGTCTTTAAAGCTTATGCTGAATGCTATATACATGAATTTGTCATTAGAGATTAGCTAAAACTCCTTTCTAAATATTTGTAGGGTGTCTCAACTTGGCAATTGTTGTGCATTGTCATTGGTTCTAGTTGGGTAAACTTTGGATTTAATTGCCTCAGGTTACAACTGATTAATGTAATAATATTGGAATAAAATTACATAGCAGCTTAGTTTTCATTTTTATCCACTAGTATTTCTCCCTATTCAGCTAATGACTTCTATAATGGTTATGCTTAGTAAAAAAAAATTATTGGCCTTATTTTCAGGTTGGAATAGTAATATGGCAACTGCGTACAAGGCTAGGCTGACTAGAAACAAAGTTCTGATTTGGGGCTGATCCAGGGGGCTGGAAAGATATGCCAATTGTCTGAAAACACATGTATCATTAATTATTTTATAATATTTCATAACCAATATTAATTTTTCAGCTATGTAAAATTTTGCATGATGCAATAATGCTCACTCACAATTGTGAAAAACAAAACAAAAAGCATCGGACCTACTATAACTTTCGGTTGTTACCAATAGAATTATTTCCTATAAACACAACGCTACTATAACTTTCGGTTGTTACCAATAGAATTATTTCCTATAAACACAACGCTCCAAATGAGTGCAAAGTTAGGGCCACTCCTCTTATACTTATCTTAATGTAATTCTCTAGTTTTGAAACTTATTCAGTGGCTGAATAAGGAAGACAGAAGTTTTGCAAATTCCCCTGTGTTGTAGATAATTCGAAAAGTGGGGACTCGAACGACACTCATCGGCACCCCCCCCCCCTCTCCTCCTGTTGATTATTTAATACAATTGTATATGAGTGAATTTTTCTCCTATGTTCAGGTGGCCATTTTGGCAGAGATCGAACACAGCAGAAGGTAGCCGAGAGTTTTTATTGGAAGTCAATGTGGAATGATGTGAAGGAATATGTAAGGACCTGCCCTGTTTGTCAGACCACAAATGAAGCGAAGTTTGTTAAGGAATCTGCACCACTTCATCCAATTCCAATTAAACCTGAAGTATGGAGACAGGTATGATATGTTTCTTACAGGTATGATATGTTTCTTACCAAGGTATACAAAATTAGACTTTATTCGTGCTTAATAAAGATTAATATGAAAACACTTATTGTTTCATTTTACTTCTACATCAAGACTTTTTTTTTGCAATTTTTACTGTAAATATAGTTATCAATATTTTTGCTTGACTTAGTAAAGGTAGCTTTGATTATATGTGTAGGTGGGTATAGACCTTATTGGACCACTTCCTAAGACCAAACATGGAAATCGTTACATTGTTACCCTAATAGACTACTTTTCTAAGTGGCCTGAAGCAGCAGCTCTTCCCAATAAGGAAGCTGAAGGAGTAGCAATTTTCATATATCGTATGATTTGCAGGTATAGCTATAGCATTCAAGTAAATTGGCTTACAATTTCATTAAATTTAACTATTTGTGATAGGTATGGATGTACTAAAATAATAATATCTGATCAGGGTAGAGAATTCGTCAATAAACTTAATCAATTTCTCTTCGAAAAATTGGGTACAGACCAAAGAATATCTTCTGCATATCATCCCCAAACAAATGGTTTGGTAGAACGCTACAACCAAACTCTGCAACGTTCATTGGTGAAGTTGGTCAATCAAGAGCAAGATGACTGGGATGATTTTTTGGATGGTCTGCTATTTGCATATAGAACTTCCGTGCAAAAATCAACAAAAGTAACTCCCTTTGAATTAATGTATGGCAGGTAAAAGTAAATATATATTTTTCTCATTGACTATATTATTCATGCATAATTGCACAATGCAGGAAAGCTGTCCTTCCCATAGAAAAGGAACATTTCTCAATTGATTCATTGAATGATGGCAAAGATTTAGAAGTACATGATGTTGAACCATACTGTGAACAGATGTATACACTCCAAAAAGAACTTTTTTCTAAGGTGGATAAAAATATCAAGAAAGCACAAGACCAATACAAAAAGAATTATGACAAAAAAATTAATCAGAAAAAGGTAAAGTAGCAGTGTTTATAAGATGCTGGGGATAATCTTTGTTTATACCTTGTTGTTGTTTTTTCCAAACAGTATGTATATTGATGTAATTCATATGAATTTATGGGTAAATTTTCTTCAAATAGTGTTTTATTTAAAAATTAAAGTTAGATTTTATTAATAAAGTTTGATCACCCATGTAGGCTTCAACTCAATCTAATACAATAGCCATGCATGAGTTCAAACATTTAGACCTTTGCAAAGTGTTTGCCTTATTCTGAGAGTTTTTTTTGTGTGTGTGTGTGTGTGTGTGGGTGGTGGACGGGAGGGAGGCTTATACATTAGCTACTCTCATGGTGTATAGCAGTCTAAACAACAATGTTTCACTGTTATTGCTGTTCATTTTATGTCTCTTGAGTCATTTGATCAAGATGTAATGAAGAATGTTGATAGTTGCTGGTAGGGCTGTGCCCCAATGCTCATTGCTGGCTACACCACTGCTATTATGGCATTTATGCAGGTTTCTTAATTTCTCAAATGAACAGTTAAGAATATGTTGTGGTATAGTAATATCCTTCTGTTGCTATTATTACACAGGAACTTCGTCCAGGTACATTAGTGCTGCTCAGAAATAGTGCCAAATATGGAAGAAAAGGAGATAAGCTTGTAAGACGTTGGCTAGGTCCCTACAAAATTGCTAAATACCTGAACAAAGGTGTGTATGTCCTGGAAAATTCATCTACTGGTCGAATCCTCAAGAAAGCTGTCAATTCATGCAGGTATAGCATAAAATAACAAGGGCTTAGGGAAAAGTCTAGTAAGTATCATAGCAGTTGTTGTTATTTTTGTTTCATTTAGACTGAAAGTATATCATGAACGATATTTTCCAAAACCAATAAAGTCTAAGGTTTGTAAGCTGAAATCATCATCCATAACCATTGGTAACGCAACTGAGCAGAATATCACATTCAGTGTCTCATCTGATTCTACCAATTCCATCATTTTGAGTAAAGAGTCTTCAGCTATATTTGGTAACCAATCGAAGCAAGACATGGTGCTTTCTCAATCAGTCTCTTTTTCTGAAAGCTCTTCCACTTTGACTAAGGATAATCAACAAGAAAACATGGCTGCAAGTAGTTTCATTGAGTATTCAGGGAATTTTCCAGACTTCTTACCTGATGGTGCTTCAGATATATCCTCCATAAATATTGATGTTGAATCTACTATATCCTCTCCCACTCTTCAAAATCAGAAACAAAAAGATGCAAGCATTACTATTGTCTGAGAATAAAGACAGTGAAGGTAAACTGTAGTAAGACAATTTACTGAACACGTAATAAGCAAGAAGTAAAATATCTAATAGTAATAAGGAAAAATTTCCTATTTGATAGTACCATGACTACAGGTACAAAATTCACTTAGTTAAATAGACTTATAGTTGTAACTTTGAGAGCAATATAATTAAGTAGCTTTGCTTTTGTTATTGTAGTTTGCTTTCCATACCAATGTTAAAAAAAAAGATGATGTTCATAACGAGTTTTAATTCGACCATAATCTCCTTTAACATGATTAATAAATATTGAAATTGAGAAGATCAAGCATGTGGGCAAATTATTTCAAAAGCATTCTGTGTGTTAGCAACGATATACTTGATAATTCATACATTATTTTATAGTTGTTTTTGTATTAGTTATAGATCTCACAAATGAAAAGGCAACATCATACAAACCTATTGAATACTGGCTCAAAGACTTGCAGGTTTACATAGAGGAAAAGAAAGTACTCGTAGAAGGAGGATGGTTATCTGATAATCTCATAACAGCTGTGCAGAGATTACTGAAGGATAGTAATCCCCATATTGGAGGTTTGCAATCACCAATTTTGGGTGAAACTTTAACTTTTGAAGTGCAAAAAGGCAAATTTGTACAAGTGCTTAATGTTTATGGCTCACATTGGATAACTATTTCAAATATTCTGTGCTCATCGGGTGTTGTAGCTATTTATGACAGTAAACCAGACTGTACACTCAGCAATCAAACAAAAAGACAAATAGCCAGTATTTTAATGACAGATGAGGAGGTTATTTACATACAGATTGTCCAAGTTCAAGCTCAGATTGGTATCAGTGATTGTGGACTGTTTTCCTTAGCTTTTGCCACCTCACTTTGTGCAGGCATTAATCCTGCAGAAGAATGCTATATTCAAAGTGACTTCCGTGTTCATTTATTTAAGTGTCTTGAAAACAGGAAAATCACTCGATTTCCAGCAAAAAAATAAATAAATAAAGCTGTTATTCGTCATTACATTACAGTGGAAGTGCACTGTGTGTGCCGGCAGCCAGAATACGGCGCAATGATATCATGTGATTCTTGTACAAAATGGTTCCACAAAAATTGTGTTAAAGCTCTAAAAGCTGCCTGGAATAAAAGGGGCTGTACTTGGTACTGTGTGTCATGTTCACCTCAACTGTAACTTAAACAGCTAGCTAGTAGCACATTACAATTTTATGCATCATTATTATTATATTATGTGTAATTTTTCAAAACTTTCGATATTGTTGGATATCCTAGATAATTGTAAAACTCACACGAGAACAAATTGTAAAGCACTCTACTTGATATTTATAGTCAGAATTATATTTACCATTGTTTGCTTAATTCCAATGCTGCTTATGAGATGAAACATTGCTGAAATGTTCCAGTTAAGCACTTAGTTTGCATTTAAGCATTGCATTTCATGTAACAAGTGCATTAATGGCAAAAGAAGATGTAAAGAACTGTAATAAAAAAAAACTATTAAATGTGACCTGCCAGGGAAAAGGAGGTTGATGGATTTTTTTTCAACAAAATCAAAGCACTATAGTAAAAATACTGTGACAAAAAAAAAATCATAATGGTAGTGCGTATAGTTTATGAGAAAACTCCATATTTAGCAACCATAAAAATGTGTGGGCAGAATTAAATACTATTTTGCAGGCCCATTCAAAACAAAATCATCAAATTTTGCAGTAGCAGTTTTAGACCATCCAAATTCACTTGCACTCCCTGCACCCCCCCTGTGTAAGGTGCCTGATTTACTAGTGAGTAGGGAGCGATTAAGCCTATGGGTGTATTTCTGACTTCTCCAAAGCAGTGCTTTCTTGTCTGGCAGTGGTTAGTTGATTACAATTTGGTTCTGCTTCATCTTAGAGAGGGGACATTTGGACCTGATGGGGGACATTACACACTAGGGTACAGTGTCTGGGGGGACACCACACCCTAGAGTGAAATGTCTGGGGGACAGTCTACCCTAGGTTACAGTGTCCGGGGGGACATTTCGCGAAGGGGACAACACGCCCTTTGACACCGGTGAGCTATTGGGAGAAGCTAAATTGACATAATTACGGAGCTGTACAAATAGATCAAAGCATGGAAGCAGATATGAAGAATCAGAAGGAGTTGAATGCATCCTCATCAGCTGGAAAAGAATGCAGTTCTTCATTGAATGGAGCTGCTGGTGTACATCAAGTGGTTTCCAAGAAGTCCTCCAGAAGTTTTGATGGCAAACGAATGCAATCATGTTACAGATGTGGCAAGACTGGACACCATGCTGGAGTATGCAAGCATAAAGATGATATCTGCAATTTTTGTGGGAAGAAAGGACACCTGCAGATTGTGTGCTTATCAAGGAAGAAAGAGGAAAAATCCTGAAAACGCTTTAGCAGGCACCATAGTGTATCTTTCCAAGAAAAAGTGCATCAGGCAAAAGAGGAGCAACCATTGGATGAGGGTGAATCTGATTCTACAGACAGTTCTCTATAATTGTCTCATCGGTGTACAAACGTGAAGCCATTTCAAGTCACAGTGATAGTACAGTATACCACTGCAAATGGAAATAGACAGTGGAGCTACTTCATCCCTCATTGCAGAGAGCACATTCAAGGAGTTATGACCAGCCAGGAAGTTGGATAATTCAAAGGTTTGACTTTCCTCTTACACTGGAGAACAGATTCCTGTGCTAGGAAGTACAAGAATTAAAGTGGAATATAAGGAAATGTTACAAACCCTAAACTCTGATTATTTTTGCAGGATCAGGTCCAAGCCTACTTGGTTGAGACTGGTACGGGCTATCAAGCTGGATTGGCAGGAATTAAATTTTGTATGTAATAGTCCATTGGAATATTTATTGTTCAAGTATGAAGATGTATTTCAGCCTGGTTTAGGAACTCTGCAAGGGTTTAAGGCTAAAATAATTATTGAGGAAAATGCTACTCCAAAATTTTGTAAGCCAGATCCTTACCTTATGCTTATATGTGACCGTCTATAGGAAAACCAGGCACAACGCGGCACCCTTCGAAATTTTTTTTTTGCACTTACCGAGTTGTCGGCGTCCAGATATTGAGCTCTCCAAGTTTTATCGTCGTAGCTTGAGTCGTTCCCGCTATAATAGACCTAACCGTTCCCTTCCGTCGGCTTGAAACAATACATTTTTAAGAAATCGATCGATCTTTTCTCGATATTACGCACGCCGCGTTGTGCCTGGTTTTCCCGTAGACGGTCACATATAGACATGGTGGAAGTGGAACTAGACAGATTAGTATCTGAGGGTACACTGCAACCTATCTAATTTTCTGACTGGGCAGCTCCCATAGTACCTGTTTTGAAGAAGGACAAGACAAGTATTTGCATTTGTGGAGATTTTTTGCAGAACAGTGAATCCTGTGTCAAAACTAGACAGATATCCTATACCAAAGATAGAAGACTTGTTTGCAAAGCTGATTGGTAGTCGTACTTTTACGAAAATAGATTTAAGCCAAGCGTACCAGCATATTACTCTGTATGAAGAATCGCAAAAGTATGTAATGATCAACACCCACAAGAGATTGCTTAAGTACACTTACCATTTGGAATTTATTCATCACCTGGTATCTTTCAGCGAGTCATGGAAAGTGTGTTACAGGGAATTCCTAGGGTAGTGGTTGTGGGCTTGGTTGGGCGCTCGGAAGACGCTTGGGCTCACAGGTGGGCTGGTATCAGGATGAGGTTGCTGCCACCAGAGTCAAACAGTGAGTGTGGCTTGGCTGTCCTAACTCCTCAAGCTACGTATAACCAAAGGTAAGTTGGATTAAGCTTTAATGCAGGGCGTACCCTGACACACAATGAAGACCACAAGCACAGGATAGAATGTTGACTGACTTTGACATATGACAATTACAACTTAAATACAGAACACAAACCACTCCTACACATGGTGCATAGTTCCTGCTTTGCAGCTGGACATTCACAGCTATAGCACTCACAAGCTAGCACGAAACTCGATACCATGAGAAACTACAACCTGCACAGGGTTACATGATACACAAATAACAAAGACTAATTATGCTAATAGTACAAGTTATATGAATGACAGAGAGTTTATGTGGGCTGGCCCACATCTCCCCCTCCTTCTTTTAGCCACTGCTTTCCATCTTCTTTTCTTTTGACTCTTTCTTGCTCTTCTTTGTCTTTACTCTGGTCTCTCTTTCATCTGTTCCATCTTCTTCTTTGTTCCAGCATCGGCTAAGGCAGTCTGCCACGACGTTTTCCTTTCCAGGACGATATTCGATTGTGAAGTCAAAGTCTGAGAGCTTCAGAGACCAGTTCAGAATTCTCTTATTGTTCTGAGGATTTCTCATCATTTGGGTAAGGCTTTTGTGGTCTGTTCTGACGAGGAAGTGATGGCCAATGAGGTAGAACTCAAAGTACTTTATGGTGCTGTACAGGGCTAAACCCTCTAATTCCTGGGCGGAATATCTCTGCTCCGCATTTTTGGTCTTTCTGGAGAAAAAGGCAACCGGTAAGATCTCATCCAATCTGATCACAGAGAGCACTCCACCAATTCCCATGGCCGAGGCGTCAGAATCCACTATATAAAGATCATCTCTATGGGGAAAAACTAAGGATAAAGAAACTGAAAATGACATGCACAACTTACTGAAAACATTTACCAACTCTTGAGTCCAAGACACCTTGTCTGGGGCAACTTTGGATGTGTAAGGAACCAGCGGTGCCGAGAGAGAGGCGAAGTCTTTCACAAAACGTCTGTAATAGGACAGGAGACCAAGGAAGCTCCTGAGCTGCTTTTTGGTACGTGGTCTGGGATGATTTTTGATAGCCTCTACTCTAGCTTCTGGTATGGACATCGAACCTCTACCAATGACATGTCCAAGATACACAAGACTACTCTTTCCAAACTCACATTTGGAATTTTTGCATTTAAGGCCTGCTCGGCTAAGACTACTAAGTACCATTTTGATATGTGACAAGTGTTCTTTCCAGTTTTGGGAGTGAATCAGTATATCATCGATATAAACAGTAACATGGTCTTCCTGGCCAGCCAGCACTCCTTCCACCAACCTCTGGAAGAGAGCTGGGGCGTTCCTTAAACCAAAGGGCATTTTCAGGAAGTGGTATTTCCCAAATGGAGAAAAGAAAGCTGTTTTCTCTCTGTCCTGTTCAGCTAGCCTCACCTGGTAGAATCCCCTGGTGAGGTCTAACTTACTAAGGCAATGGCTGTCTGTCAACATAACTGTCATCTCGTCCAGGACAGGCATATAGAAAGGGTCCGGAAGAGTAACTGCATTAAGCTTTCTAAAATCGATACAGAGTCTGAGGGAATTATCTGATTTTCTGATAGGAACAATGGGGCTAGCCCATGGACTGTTAGATCTGACAATTATGTTTTCTTTTTCTAACTTCAACAATTCCTGTCTCATTGCATCTCTGATACACAGGGGCACGGAGTATGGAGCCTGAGCTATTGGGGGTGAAGTTCCGGTTTCTATGGCCATCTCAACATTGAGGGCTTCTCCTGGAATGTCAGAAAACACATGGGGAAACATTGAAAGCATACTATCAAGTTCCTGTTGATTGAATCCGGGACAAGTACCATTCAACTGCAATTTGGGGTTTTCATCTTTGTTATCATCAAGCACAACATCAACTCTGCACACCGTATTTGTAAAATATTTTTTCAATGTATTGATATGTACCATCTTGCCAGACTTTTTATGGGGTCCTTTATTTATTCTATAATTTACATCACCAAACTTTTCCACAATGTCATAGGGTCCCTCCCAAGAATCTGAGAGGGTTTCTACAATTGCAAAGTATAGGGCATCAAGAGGCGTTCTTACCCTGAACCCAAAGACTAAATCAAAGGGACTTAGACCACTGTCACTGTTTGGCATCTGCCTTAAGGTAAATAGACAGAAAGGGATTTGCTGAACCCAGTCTAGATTGTTGGCTATTGATTTGGTCAAGATTGATTTAAGGGTTCTATGAAATCTTTCAATAGCCCCATTTGTTTGAGGGTGGTAGGGACTTGTTTTCAAATGACTGATACCCATCATAGTGCACAATTCTTTTACAGTGCGGGACAGAAACTGTGAGCCTCTGTCACTCAGGATGACTTCAGGGATTGAGGTTCTACTAAATACATGGACTAAACCTTCAGCAACACTTCTTGCTGTTATAGATCTCAAAGGGATGGCTTCTGGCCAACAGGAGGCCATGCAGACACAGGTAAGTAGAAATTGGCAACCACCCTTCCCTTTAGGGAGAGGTCCAACTAAGTCCACAGCAAGGACTTCAAAGGGTTCTGTTAATATGGGCCTCTGGACAAGAGGTGCTTTTGGGGGTGTGTATTGAGAGAATCTCTGGCATTTGTCACATTGCCTACAATGATCAATGACGTCTGTGCTCATATTAGGCCATGTATAGTATTTGGCTAGCATCTTATGGACTTTATCTGGGCTCAAGTGACCATTGTTGTCATGAGCAGTGACAAGGATACCATTGACTCTGGGTCTGGGAACAACTAAGACTTCCCTGTTAAGATCCCAGTCTACCACTTTTCTTTGCACCAACACACCATTCACCATTCTATATCCCCTCTCTTCTCTCTCTGCTAACTTTCTGATATTGTCAAGGGATTTATCTGCTTTTAACTGATCTATGTATTGCACTTTATCATTTCCTATTCCCACAGGTAACAGGTTCTCAGTAAATTCTACTAATTCCTTACACTCATCCGTTCCCTTACCAGGTACTAGGTCCTCATTGATGGAAGCAGATGGATTCGTCCCAGCCTCCCTACCAGGCACTCCTCCATCCACCTCCAAGTTCTCCTCATCTACCGAAGACTCCAAACATGTCTCCTCTTCTCTGACTCCTCCACCAACTACATAAGGCGACGTTTCATCAACACCCTGCAAGACAGACTCCTCATCCATTTCTACAGAAGACTCTTTCTCACTTTCCTCATCATGACTCCTCTTCTTGGAACTACAAACATTGACATCATCAATAATGGGAATACAATCTACATCTGAATCATTAATGCACTTGTCATCAGCCAACTTTTGCGCTCTTGTCACTACACTTATGTTTCTGGACATTATCGTATTGAGCAAAAATGAAATATCATCATTATCAGTTAGGGTGACAGGCAGTATGCACCAAGGTAATTGCTTTTGGGTGTCGTTAACAGCACATATTTTCTTTGTGAGTTTACCGTCAATCTCAAAGGGACATAAAGCGAGTTGATATGGCTTTTTATCAATGCCTGCACAGTCAATTGTACAGGTTCTGCCTAAGTATTGGTTTTTGTGAACAAAGTTAACAGGTACAATGCCACAATCTGCTCCTGAATCTATGAGTATATCAGATACATTCATGTTAACCTTTCCAGACACGACATTTACTTTCTTGACACTACTGATATCAAATACAACTGCCAAGGCCGCTTCAGTCTTTTGTTAGGACATTTGGTACTAATATTGCCTTCCTGAAAACAGGTGAAGCACTTTATAGTTCTTCTGGGGTTGTACACTGGGGGTGAAACCTCTATGTTATTGGAAGAAACAAGTGTACTGCCGGCTGGAGCATTTCTAGGTACGGAGTTGTTAATGCTGGGGGCAAAGGTTTTGGTTTCAATGCCTTGAGGTTGCAAGTATGTAATAGGTCTTGTCCTACACTCAAAGAACCTATGTACAGGCTTGTTGCATTTGGAGCACACTGCATATCTATCAGATTTAACAACAGGCCTGGGGCTGGACACAATGTGAAAGAAGTTACCCTGCTGTCTGGTATTTAACCAACCAGAATATGCATTGATGAAAGAAGGCAAGTCTTTGGGGTCCCTAGATTCTAGGAATTCCTTCCCAGAATGAGGTATTTTGTTTTCTATTGCTACCCTAGCCAAGGTGAATACACAATCATCAACATTTTGGCATTTCTGAAACATTCCCTTGATTGTTCTGCTGACATATTCAATGCACTCATCAGCAGACATGGACTTTATTGTTTCACTACTAAGAGATAAGAATTTTGCACCAAATTTGCCTACAGTTTCTCCTACAGACTGCAAGAGTACAATTTTGACTTGGTCATAGTTTTTTTGCTCATCAGGCAAGTTATCAATCCTTGCACACAGGACCTCAGGTAGTTTCGGGTAAAGATCAGTAAGCCAATTATTTTTTGGTTCCTTGCAATCAGCCATGACCTTTTCAAATTTGGCTAAGAACAGTGAAAGGTCTCTACCAGATTTATAAGTTCCTACGGTGAGTAACTTATCTTTTCTATTGTCCTGAAGCTTTCTATATTCTCTGTCCTCTTTTCTCCTAAGCTCCTCTAGTTCTGCTCTTCTCTTGGCTTTGTCTTCCTGGATCTCCTCTTTCCTTTTCTCCTCCTCCATCCGTCTTTCGTGTTCCATTGTTTTCATGGTTTCTAGCTGCTCCATCTTTTCTTTGTGTCTCCTTTCCTTGTCTATTCTCGTCAGCTCGAATTTTCGTGGAGTGTTTCTTCTTGTTGGGCCATTCTCTCCTGTCGAGCTACATACCAATCAAGGTCTGACTGACGTTGTCGAGAACCGGATGGTGGAAGGGTGATGAAGGTCTGACTGACGTTGTCGAGAACCGGATGGTGGAAGGGTGATGGTGCTTTCTGATCCCTCATTGAGCTGGTCAAAGCCGCGATTGAGCTCCTCATTTGAAGCGGGTCCGGGAGAGCTAGAAGCTGCCAACTGTCTTTGCTGCCTGTCGATAAGTCTCCTGGTTCTGTCAGATATTATTGCTTCCGAGTCCACCTCTACCTCGGACAACCGGCTCCCTGTATCCTCTTCCATTGCTCCTTTCTGTGTCCTGAACAACAAGAGCTGGCCAAAGAAAAGAAAGGTACAATAATAAAATGATTACAAAAATGAGAAATATGACACTATTAACACCAATCAGCCGTTCCGGATGCGACGGATAATTTTCAATTCGGACAATGTTTGTTAGGAATGAATTCTCGTTCGTCGATCGTCTGCTTCTTTTGGTAGGCCACAAATCCACCTCCGGGGATGCCGACACTGCGAGCTTTGATGCGGGGGTTGCTCTCACTCGACCTTGGACGGTACCCAACCGTGGGCACATAGACGGGACGCAAATTCGGTAGGTAACTGAGTTCTAGCAGGAGAAACTGGTAACTCCTGTTGGGTTCTACTCCTTTGGCGACTGAAGGTAAGGATCACGGCTCTCCTGGTCGACTTTTTCCTTCTCCAAATCGTTAAGGACCACCGCTGGACACCAGATGTGGGCTTGGTTGGGCGATCCGAAGACGCTTGGGCTCACAGGTGGGCTGGTATCAGGATGAGGTTGCTGCCACCAGAGTCAAACAGTGAGTGTGGCTTGGCTGTCCTAACTCCTCAAGCTTCGTATAACCAAAGGTAAGTTGGATTAAGCTTTAATGCAGGGCGTACCCTGACACACAATGAAGACCACAAGCACAGGATAGAATGTTGACTGACTTTGACATATGACAATTACAACTTAAATACAGAACACAAACCACTCCTACACATGGTGCATAGTTCCTGCTTTGCAGCTGGACATTCACAGCTATAGCACTCACAAGCTAGCACGAAACTCAATACCATGAGAAACTACAACCTGCACAAGGTTACATGATACACAAATAACAAAGATTAATTATGCTAATAGTACAAGTTATAATGACAGAGAGTTTATGTGGGCTGGCCCACAGTGGTATATATAGATGACATTCTAATCACTGGAACCACTGACAAGGAGCATCTACAAGCACTGAATGAAGTACTAACTCGTCTCAAGAAAATCACTTGTTCTGAATGTGTCATATAATTAAATTACTTGTTCTGAATGTGGGTTTGGATCCCACACTTTGGATGTGAGTAAGAAAAAGAATTCATGGCCAAATCAATCACTCATTTGGGACACAGAATTGATACAGAAGGACTACATCCTCTAGAAGAGAAGGTATCAGCAATTAGAGAAGATGAAGCATTTCAGAAGTCCAAAGTGTGGGATCCAAACCCACATTCAGAACAAGTAATTTAATTATTATGACACATTCAGAACAAGTGATTTAATCGTTATCAATAACATGTTATTATTATTGTTTTTAATGTCACACAGTTGACAAGTCATCCATGACACACAATTAACACATCATTCATGACCACACATCTGTTCTAGGAACTATGTATATTTAGGACATGCTATTTTTGTATCACCCACTGGGCATGTGCAAGAATTTAAAATATATGGCTGGAGCACATGTCCAGATTTCAGTTGATGTACCTTCCTTCATTTCAATGATCAAGTGCAGGTTAATTTTTACTTTGTAAAACTCAACTTTGCCACTGTGAAGGGAATTGTTGGGCTTAGTATATTGTGGTAGTTACTCAAATCTTGCATCAACCGTGGTGGCAGCAATCTACTTTTGCTGTCATCACTGTGCACATTGAGTGGGAAAGACAGAAACCCTGCCAAACCCGCCCTGATCGTGACACAAAGACTTGCTTACGTCAACATCACAGCTGGTCACTTTGACCCAACTTTGCCTCTCATTCTGGCATGTGATGCTTCTTCATATGGAGTAGGAGCAGTTCTGGTACACAGGATGCCAGATGGACAGGAGCGACCCATTGGGTTTGCTTCTTGAACTTTATCTCGTGCTGAACAGAACTATGTCCAATTGGAACGAGAAGGTTTAGCATGTGTATTTGGAGTAAAGAAGTTTCATGCATATTTATGTGGACATTCATTTGGGCTTATCACAGATCATCAACCATTGCTGACATTGCTGAGTGAACATAAGCCAACATCAACGCAATCTTCTGCTAGAATTAAAAGATGGTCACTGTTATTTTCTAGTTATGAGTACAAGATTACTTTTAGAAGAACTCAAGCACATGGAAATGCGGATACACTTAGCAGGCTGCCAATTTCTACCCATGATAATGAGTCTTCCACACCTCCTAAAATGGTATTGCTTTTAGAACACAATATGGAAGATTCACCAGTTACTCAACACCACATTCACAAGTGGACATTCAGAGATGCTCAATTATCCAAAGTACTTCGATATGTTCAGTCAGGTTGGCCTAATCACTATAATCCTGAGCTCAAGTCATACTTTTCCAAACGTCCAGAATTGTCAGTGCACAAAAATTGTATTTTGTGGAGATCTTGAGTGGTAGTACCACCCAAGTGTCGTAAACCAGTATTGACAGAATTACATATTGAACACCCTGGAGTTACCCGGATGAAGTCATTGGCTCGCATGTTTGTTTGGTGGCCTGGTATAGACGCAGAAATCAAACAACTGGTAGCTGCTTGCATCCAGTGTCAGCAACAACAATCAATGCCTCCTGGTGCACCACTCCAAACTTGGAGCTTGCCTACTAAGCCATGGACACGACTTTACCTTGATTTTGTAGGTCCATTTCAAGGCACAATGTTGTTGATTCTCATTGATTCCCATTCAAAATGGATTGAAGCTAGCCTAGTGTGTAAGCTATATTGTTATATAACTGTACGTAGATTCCCATGTTTATCTCCTGCCAGATCACCTGCAATGATGGCAGTGTATCCGTCTCGCTTGTCCGAGGTTGAAACTAGTCTAGCTTTAGGGAGTTTTGCACGACTTGCAGTATAAGTGGTGAGCTGAGATTCCTGGTCCTTTGGTCCTTTTACAAACCGAACTCGTGAATTTATACTCACATTTAATTGCCCGAATTAGCTAGTGACATCCTTGACTTACATTAATGAAAATCCATATACTTTTATCTAAATGCTTCCTGTTAATGTTATTTCCTTATTAACAACATTTATTACCTTTCATGCCACTTTCACACAACACAAGCAAGCCTGGTCTTGCTATATTTACCTCCATCTCTCTCAAGTATTCACATATTTTTCTTTATTATTGCTAACATGATTATTGGAGATGAATTGGTTATTCCTCAATTTCTTAAAAGTACTTTTGAATTTCATAAATCTGAACATTAGTGTTTGCTATTTTGAGGTTGGGTTAGTTAAATGGTAATTCAGCGAGCGAAGCGAGCGAAGCTGACTATCAGTCGTGTTCAATTGAGATTTCAGATATTATTATTATATGTATGTATACGTACTTCAAAAAAATTCGCCCGCGCTTCTAATTACGTAAGAAAGGTAAAGCGTTCACAGTTCCAGTATTTTTCAATTAACTAGCGCTTATGCAACTTTGTTTCAACCAAAAAGTTTATAGCTACTCTCTTCTTGAAACAATTGTGAAGTCTTTGTCAAGCTGCGCTTCTTTGCCACTACTTTCGAAGTTTATTCAGGTAATTCTGTTAGTTTAGTCTGGGATCAGAGACTTTAGATTCTCTGATGCTAACTTAGAATGGAAAGGGTTACACTGTGCACTACAGTTAGATGTAATTTCTGTCCTATTTTTCAGTAAAAAGAGTCTGCTCGCTCGCCATGCATTTGCGCTATTCGAGCGCACCACTAGTAGTCACTATTGATTTCTACTCTAGAAAACGTTTATTATAACTGCGTCCTATTAATCCTAACGCAGTAGAGCTATGAGTGCGCACGTACACAACGTACCAACAATATTTAATGATATTCATGGCATGTCTATATAAAGTGAAGTTTGTCTAAACCACTTTGGTAATGAATATTGGCCAACATTACTATTTTGTATTAGCTACTGCTGCATGAGGATGAAGTACATGGGCAATACCCTTGTTTGCTATTCTGACTCAGCATTTATTGCTGGGTATGTTTTTTTTTAACCGCCTCTGCTCGCTAAGTTACTCGAAGTCGGCATGATCCTGCTATTACCTTCGGTATACTGTACATTAGTGTTTGCTTTTACAGTTGACGGTAAGTTCTAATTGAGAGTGAGTGGTTTTATGGGACTAGCTAGCTGTTAACTAGCACATTTTTATGCTGAACTTGGGTAATCCATAGAATCTAGGCAGATGCTAGATAGCTTTGACAACAACATGGCTGGTAAGTACGTCAGCTTGTACTTTAATGTTAGAAAGCTTATAAATATATTTCAACTAATATTGTAAAGTTATATATTGTGTTCAACCTGCACTATTCATTTCGATTATATATTGTTACTATTGTGTTCAACCTGCACTATTCATTTCGATTATATATTGTTACTCTGTAGCTTCAATTGACATCATATCAAGATCTACCCAAGATGGTGGCCAGGGAAAATGTGTGAAACTGATTTCATGTATCGCAGGTCCTATACAGGGAAACTTGTTTTGGTTTGCTGAGTTTCCTAATGGATCAGAAACGAGATTTGCAAGAAATGATGGAGGAAATGCTGAACTTAATCCGCCATACAATGAAATTACATTAGATGGTGTCACAGACTACTATACTGAAGTAACTCGTGAAATTATGAATGGAGATTTGTTCACTAATTTTAATACAACATTGGCTTTTGACATACTGAAAACTACTGAATTAAACATAACTAAAATCTGGTGTGGATTGCCAAATACTATTAGCCAAAAAATAGTTCCATTCAAACTGCGAGTTGAAAGTAAGTGGTGAATGATTGTCCAGCAAAACTTTAAAAAAACTAACACGCAAGAGACAAATGTTGTTACATTTTCTGGAAGTTTTTTTGGCATATATTTACTGTAATAATTATTATATGTTAAATTAGTTGTCATTATAGGGATATTTGCTTTAGTCATATAACTGCAGCTTGTCTAACTCACTAGCCTAGCTATGTTAAGAAATGTATAGTCACACTTTCATTGTGGCTATCAAACTTGGCTTACAATAGTCATCAGAGTTGTGGACACTGGGCATACTTTTGGAACATGGGAAAGAGATTGTAAAATTATTGTACTAGTTTTTGACATAAGCACGCTCAGCATAAAGCTTGAATGCTATGGTTGCTAGTTGTGAGATAGAATGCATAATATATATTTTTTTAATGGGAATATTTTAATGTGAATATTTCTATCAAGTATTAAAGTAAGTTTTCAATTTTGCAAAATTTATAGCTGGTAGTGTATGGAAATAACTGTGAATGAAATGAAATATCTATTTGAAAATACCTGTTAGTTCACACTGCCCAAATAAATAATACTTGACTATATTTTTTGTTCTACTCTGTTCAATATTATGTCTCTTAATTTACTTAGCACACATTGTTTGTATGGAAATTAAGTGGATAATTCCTATGTAAACTCTTTGACGGTCGGAACTGAGATTTCTCGAAATTAAACCACTCTCAATTCTTCTTTTTTTAAAAACAATAGATTATATTTTGTTGTTGTTGTTTACAATTTTTAAACCATTACCTTTGAGTGTATATCTGCCTTTTTTATAATAGAGGCTTCAGAAGCTCATAATTCAACAACTAGAACTGAATAAGCCATGTGCTCTGTCTGAGCCTTGAATCATCTCTGACATTGGGCTTCAGCTAGTACCATACTGATAAGTCTGAATTGTTAACTTGCCTCTTGGCTGACGAGTATACCTGATAGTAAATAGTTTAGTTTAACATGTTTTAAAATTCATTATTTTGGAAAATTTTTGAAAAAAGTAATAAAAATAAAATATTCTAACATTTTTCAGTATTCTAATAGGTCATCAAAAAAGGACAGTCGAAGGAGTAAGCAAGCACTCCAGTTGGCACTTTATCGTTTAATGATAATTTTATGGTTTACGAAAACAAAGGTTAACCCTTTTGATGCTGACTTTCTTTAGCACTTCAGGCGTCTGTTACAATTTGAATTAGATTTTTAAATATCTACTGCTAAGCAACCGCATAAAAAAAACATGAACAATCAGCCAGACATCTAAATGAGGTAGTTATAGCCTGATAACAAGCAAATAAGCTTCTAAAAGCCTGAAAATGAACCAAAATCAGTTAATCTAACAGCAGGTTTCCAGAGGACTCCAAGGAAATAGACCTATTGATTGCTCTCGATGTCTGATAGGAAAAAAATTATATCCATATTCTTCCAAAATGCTGTGGGACTCTCTATAGGCTACACACTTTCTATTCTGAATGTTTGAAGGCCATAGGTAACCAAAAATTTGGGCTATCGGTGCCCTGGAAATTTGTGGTCAAAAATATTTCTCAATCTCCGTTCTCTGACAATTAAAAAAAAATTGTAACCTGCATGTAACTGGTTCAATATTTTTTAAAAGGAAGTATAATGCTTACTTTATGTATAAAAAAGAACTAACGTAATCATCTAAAATAGATTTTTTTTTAATTCAGAGAACACGGATCTGTATTCGCCCGCATATATGAGGTTACGATGTCAAAAGGTATAAACTATTACACTTGGTACATTGTCTAGCAAGCACTACAATGCAAGATAGTATCGGAAGTGTCTAAAGTTAGACTAAATACTGATAGAAATATAATATACTTATGTATGTATATTATGTAGCATGTTATTGGTTCATCTAACAGAGTAATGAATTGACGACCGTTCAGTAATTATTTGGTATTATATCAACTAAGTTCTTAAAAATATCCTAATAACTAACACTAATCATCTGTGATGAGTTTTTTTTTCAATTCTGTTGTGAAATAATAATGAGTTGTGCTTACATTTTATCTACCAAATTATCAATTGAATTAATCAATTTTTAATTGTCAATTCTAAAATAATTTTTGGCAGTTATTGATAGTTATCATATCTGATTTTGTATTATATAGATGAAACCTACTACAAGATAATGCAAAGTACCAATATGGCAGATAATATTTTTGTATGCAGAGGGACAAATATTCCTTTACGTATACAAGTTAACAGCTGCTTTGTAAATACGACTAATAATGTATTGGAATGGAGATTCAATGGAAGTACAGAGACTCAGTATGCATATAACATGGGTAGACTGGAAGCTGTGTTTGGAGATTCTAATAGATTCAACATTAGCAGTATGTCTAGTACAAATAATAATTTAAATTTTACTTCAGTGGTGAGATTTACTTCAGATATAGAATGCACATCACTACAATGTGGATCCAGTTTGGTTAACAGTGATGTGATATATTTTGGTAAGGAGTTTTTAGTTATCTAACTGAGCTAGTAACAATATTTACACTTGATGAACTTATGTAATATGTACCAAACTCTCAATTGAGACTCATCAGTGAGAGTCTCGCTTCGCTTGCCTAATTATTCAGTGATTAAATGCAGTGAGCAAATGAAGCTTACATTCAGATGTGTTTAATTGAGTCTGAGATGCAAAAGTAGGATGTATTTTAATGCCTGCTTGGTGGAATTACAGATTAGTTTGTGATCAAGTATTTCTGCTGGATACTGTGCTGGTATATTACTAGCGAACTTCTAAAAACCTCATGCATTGCTTGTCTATTACACACATGTAGTAGAGTATATCATGCTTACTCTACCAAGTTAATGAAATATATATGATACACTTCTTCAAGTTTAGCTACATCCTTAAACATTATTACATATATGTTTTGATTGAAGTGCTGGTTTCAATGAATTCTTCACATTACTTGACCATGATAGCTCACATGCCATACTGCACTTTTAGAGAACTATAATTAAATTTTAACTTTGCAATAAATGATCTTGAAAATTATTTTTTACCATCTCTCTTTTTAGCTCCGGAAACACCTATGGTTTCAGTGACTCCCCTCATTGGAGATTCAGTTGTTGAAGTACAAGTTGAGTGGCCGAGACGTGTAAGTTGTATTTGTTCATTTAACTTTCATCAGTCACCAACAGCTTTGGTAAGCAAGTAAAAACAAAATACTGTTACTGCACAGAGAGAGCCAGTTTTATTGTTATAGGAACACCAAAAATTTAATACTAGCACATACAAATATTATAACTGTATTGTCACACCCTTGGTTATTTTTCTACAAGACAATTGCTAGGTGTTCAGTTTCTAAACATTTTAGTCATCTAATACCAATGGGACCCAACATGCAGATAGTTCAACTTGAACAATACAGTTGCACCATACATAGATTATAAAAATAGATTGTTTTATTGTTGGAGTCCAAAGTAAATTAAATTCAACTTGTTATAGAGCAGATGTTGAAGTATATTATTAAACCCTCAGCGTGCATGCACGAGAGGGTTATAGTAGTCGTCCTGTCTGTTTGTCTGTCTGTCACGCTCTCATTTTGGAGAATACTGACAATTAACAGTTGTCAGGACGAAGATTTAAGACCTTTTATTGTGCTACTTTTTTTAATTTCAGGCTAATCGTCGAGAAAACGCGAAGTTTTCAGCTCTGCAATAGGAACTAGTTTTAATGGGCAATGCCCCTAGTCATCATGTCATAATCACGTGAGCAAATAATTTCTTGCAGTCAGCAGTGTAGTTTGTTTAATGCTCAGGGAAGTTAATGGAGTTGAAAGAAGTTAAGTTTCGCGTTGAAAATGTATATCAGTGAGTGTTTCTGGCGAGTTTAGCTTCTTCTCTTATGACGACAGAGTTTCCATGTACTATTTTTATTGGTCGAGCTATATTGATGCCTTATAAAATAGCTAACAGATTGGTTTTTCTTTTGGAAGGAGATTATATTGTAATAGCTAGGTAGTGCTTAAGCGCTTAGGGTTCGCACCTTTGGTACTTTATTTTTTGTTGTAATGGTATTATTAATAATAATAATAATAATAATATAAATTAATTCGATTCATCTCACCTTATCCTCAACAATTCCACTATTCAAAAGCATGTTTTGCTCTCTTTTCATGTTCCATACCAGAATTTACATCTCTATTTTATTTAACAAACAGGTATACCCATGTACAGGAATAACTTTTGTATATGAAGTTATATTAACAAATACCACTGGATCAATTATTAATAAAATTATGATGGAAGATTGTTCCGGAAGGAAATGTCATGTGACATTAGAAGTATCTAGAACAGAATATGGTATGTACTTTGTAGAAGTCACAGCGATCATCAATGGACAACAAAATGTCAGAGGTGTACCATACATGTCAGATGCTATAAGTAAGTGGCATATTAATTCAGTATTAAAATAGTATGTTGGGAAATGACGTTCCAATGAGTGCACTCATTTTAAATAAAATATGACTAACATAATATTTGACTGAACAAAAGATTATAATGTATAATATTTGGTAGATTATTGTTTATTATCCAAGATAATATAAAACATGTTACATACATGAAATGTGCATGTAATGCAATTATATAGATCTATATGCATACAGATGTACATATATAACAGCCTAAACATCTCCCCAGTTGTTTCTAAGTAGCAACCTAGAAACTACCATTAACTCAATGAAGGTAGCCAGAAGTTCTGTTTATCAATATGCAGTTATGCATTATGAAAGTTTTGAACAATGGCTGGTACATTGAATCAAGTGCATTATTACAATTTCTCCTGCTAAGTAAATTTTCGTCCTTGACACCTAACACGCCCAACAATAATGTCACCAAAGTTCAAGAGTTACATGCATTTTAACTGTTTGTAGTTCTTGATCAAATTAAAGGTCCTTAATAGCTTCTAGAACTGATCCGTGTAGAGACTTGTATTTTTTTATGTCCTGAGAAAGAAGAAGACACTCCTGAAAAACAAGGTCGAATATGGATCACCACCATTCTGTGGAATTGTTGTCCTACAGGGACAGGAGATAAAAGAGGATTTACTGTTCATCCAAGATTGTTCGGACGATGACTTTAGTATAATCTGACAAAATACCTTTCATTACATTGCCCAATATAGGTTAAAGATTTTTGTCTTGTGCTGGTATTGAATTATGTTATCTCGATCATAACATCAGTCGCCATCACAAGCTTCACTGATACAGACTGGATTCATAGATAAAGTTTAGATTGGCATTATAGTTACCACTACAATGCTTGATGGTAAGATCATTCATTGGATGATTCACTAATACCAAGACTCTGATAATTATTTACTGACTTTGTTTTAGCAGACAATAATTCAATTTTCTTTCCCAACGTTGCTGCTCCTTTGCGTTCCTATATCTTGATCCGCACAATCAGTCCCCTACTTATCCTTATGTACCTCACAATCATTTCTATATCCATTGTATGATATAAATGGCTCCAGAAATCTTGTTTTAGTGTTTAAAATAAGCTGTCATATTCTTAAAGGTTTTTTTTTCTGAGGATGCTGTATGTTAGCAATGTTTAGGGCCATTGCAGCATAGATATTGTAAGTTGAAATCTTCCATAGCCAGCAGAAGACCTACTTGTCTGTTTTAAAGTTAATTGGTGAGTGAGTGAAGCAAGTGGGACACTATATACTAGGGTAATATTGAGAATCAAGGGATATTTGTTTGTATATAAATTATGTGATATTTTATACCTTGACACCCACGTATTTGTGTTAGCTCGGCGGTTGACCCCATCCCAGAATCCTCTTGTTTAACGATCATTACCTGTATCATCCAATGAAATTGAATTGCTTACCACTTTGAATTCTCTTTTACGGGTGCAGTTAAAACTTATAATGGTACCAGAAAGTTTATTTTCTATTTGAATGGGTGTTGGTGGTAAGTTAATGTGCTGTTTCTCATGGGTGGGTGGTCCCACAATTATTATTATTATTATTATTACTAGTGGTGCGCTCGAAAAGCGCAAATGCATGGCGAGCGAGCAGACTCTTTTTACAGGAAAATAGGACAGAAATTACATCTAACTGTAGTGCACAGTGTAACCCTTTCCATTCTCAGTTAGCATCAGAGAATCTAAAGTCTCTGATCCCAGACTAAGGAAGTGGGACCCATGTGTAGTAACAATAATAGAATTACCTGAATAAACATCGAAAGCAGTGGCAAAGAAGCGCAGCTTGACAAAAACTTCACAATTGTTTCAAGAAGAGAGTAGCTATAAACTTTTTGGTTGAAACGTTGCGTAAGGCAGTGCAGCAGGATTCTCCGCGCTAGTTAATTGAAAAATACTGGAACTGTGAACGCTTTACCTAACTTACGTAATTAGAAGCGCGGGCGAAATATTTTGACGTACGTATACATACTTATATATTTCTGACTCTCATTGAACACACTGATATGTCAGCTTCGCTCGCTTCGCTCGCCTCGCTGATTATTACTAGTGGTGCGCTCGATAGCGCAATGCATGGCGAGCGAGTAATATAGGAGTATAGGTCAATGAATAGATTTTGTGAAGAACGCTTAATAATAGGCAATGATTAGGCATACGGTTAACAATAACAGAATTACCTATAAACTCGACGCAGTTCAAAGAAGCGCAGCTTGACAATTTGCCATTCAGTCGTTTCGCCAAGAAGAGAGTAGCTATAACTTTTTGGTTGAAACGTAGTTGTTATGTTCTCGCGGGTGGCGTCGCGGGCGAAGTTTTTTGACGTACTCATACATACCCTACATAATATAATATATATATCTAATCTCATTGAACACGACTGGATAGTCCCATGCTTCGCTCGCTCGCTCGCTCGGCTGATTATTTTGATTTTCTTTCTTATTATTATTATTATTATATTATTAGTATTCATTATTATATTATTATTATTATTATTATATTATTATTATTGTTATTACTGTTATTATTATTATTACTATTATTATTATTATTATTATTTTATAATAATTATTATTATTTCACTTATAGGTATAACAGATACATTGTCAGGTCAACAGTTGAAGGTTACATTTTCTCCTTGTTATTCTTCCGTCACATGTGAAGCTGAATCGTTTGGAACATGTAATGTAACTTTCAGAAATAATTTCAATAACACTACTCAAGTTAGTGGTCAAGTTAATAATACAATTTCTCTCTCAAACTTACAAGTCAATTTAGAATATGATTACAGTGCAGTTTATAATTCTACGTTTATCAGTCGAGGATTTATCACTGTTAGATGTGAGTATAATCACAGATTTTGGTAGTGGAATAGTGTAGCAATACATTATTATGTACTTTATTGGTGTACTCTTATATGAAGGATTGCAATATATTATTTTACTGGATTCAAAACATAACATTTATTTTGAAATGACTTCCATTACAGGGCTCAGATTAAATTGGAGACTGCATGTTGGTGCATTATTTTTATTGTTGAAGAGTCTATGATAATGAAGCTAGTATTGTACAACTAGTCATGAATTTATACAAAATTATCATTATGTATCTCATTCCTCAGCTCTTGATTATTTTTATATTTTCTTCCAAATATTACTACACTCTATGATCTCATATTGAAATAATGTATAAAATAAAAAATCATTAGTTTCTAGAATGTAGATTGCCCTCACAATCTTAAAAATAATGGGCATTATGTCAACAATTTGTATTGTGCAAAAGCCTGGAAAGCTTAAAGTATGAAATGTTGGAGTTGAAGTATTGTTTCTCTTTGATTTCTTGATTTGCCGACAGTTTCTTTTTTGTCTATTTTGGGCAAGAACAAGTGAATTATAAACTATTAGTATTTTGTTACCATTTTGTGTATAGATATTACAATTTTTTGATATAATATTTCTTAAGTATTATGTATTAGTTATTTAGCCTATGGTAATATTATCATTATGTACTTGACTAGATGCTGCTAAATTCACTAGAGGGAATGTTGCTGCTATGGTCATTGGACTTGTGCTATGGGCAGTGTCTTTTAGTCTACTAATCATTGGAGCTGTTGCCTTTGCTGTCAGATATAATAAACTGTTGGAGAATATAAGTAAGTATAATGTGATGGTGAGTGTACATGCAAATTTTTTAATTCATTTTATGCAGGAATTGTCAGTATTGTATTTTGGATATTGAGTTTCATCATTGTACTCGTTGCTGCTGCATTGTGGATTGCTACAGTTGCAGTAGTGGTTCCTCAGGAAGGTATATATTAATTTAATTCTCCTTAAAGCAGTGTAAAAATGATAGCAGTACATACACATTTAAATTCATCCTGAACCTGAATATTATTATAAGTTCACAAGATATGTGCATATACACAGCTACATAAACAGCTTAGATTTTATCAGATTGCATAGTTCTCTTGAAATTTAGTTAGTATAAAAATTAATACATCTAATGAGTAAAAGAAGGCTGATAAAGAAATTATGAAGTGGTAAATTAGTGGAGTAAAAAATTCAACAAATAAAAAGAATATTTGAAAAAAGATAACTTTCGTTGGTCAGTACCCCCTTAACAGTATAAATACAGAATTGATGTGTTTGTTCGCTGGCTGGTTGTCGTAGCTCAGTGGCAGATTGCTTGTGCATTAAGCAAGCGGTCCTGGATTTGATTCCTGGTCGCAACCAAATATTATTAATTCTGTATTGTTTAAAAAACCCTGTGAAAGAATGAGAATGCATCTAATGAGTAAAAGAAGGCTGCAAAAGAAATTACAGTTATTTGTATAAATTTTGCTAACGAATATGGAATTACTTAACTCAGCTTCCCCCAAGTAGTGCTAGCTTTTTAGCAATAAGGCATTCTGACTACCAGTGGCTCTTTGTAGGTACGCAGTCATTAGAGGGCTTTAAAGTCTCCCCAACTGGCAACCTGGAAGTACGCCACCATCAGAATCTGTCCCCACCGTTCACCGAAGGTTGTTTGAGCTCACCAGCGCGTTTAGGCAGAAATCACTGGGCTCGTACAGACACGCAGGCAAGAGACACCTAAGTTAGGTTTTATCCAAACTAGATTATCAGAACAGAGTGACTGACGCATGCGCGGCCAAGAGTTCTATAGGCCAGCACACACACACACACGGACAAATTACACAAACATAACGCAATAAATAATGACCACGCCCACTATGAGATACATGACACAAAAAGAGAGACAACAAATATGTACAAATTGAATAAATGAAATAGATTGCTGGCTATCTATTCAGTCCAGTCTAACTCTTCTTCCCTCTCACTTCTTTCTCTGTCTTGTTCTCTTCCTGTCAGAGGCCAGACCCACACTCTTGACACCAATAAGTGGCACTTATAGCACCCCCCAAAAAATGATGAAGTTGTGAAATTATGTCTGGTAAAACGTTTTCAATGCCATAGTAACTGGTTGCAGTAATGTTTTGTGACTTTAAAAAAGTGTTTTGCATGAATTTTCTCGTATTTTGGAGCCTAAGTATAAAGTAAGACTTGCTGAATGCTGTATTGTCAGAAGAAACTTGGGTCAAGCCTAAAACACTGTCATTTAGGTTAAAAAAAAGGGAACCTGCGCTCATCTTTGGGAATACGTACAATACGTACATACATATAACATATACATGATTTTGCATTATCCACCAGTAATAGTATCTCGCTCAATTCACTTGCTCAATAATACACTGATAATTATACTTGCACTAATGACAATTGAGCTATTGTTTACAAATAATTTAAACATTTAATTTCAATTCTTAAGTTGGACAAAAGTTGATTATTTCTATTACCTGATCTGTATGCAAAAATAACCCCCCAAAAATATATATTTATTTTTCATTTGATTTCCTATTCACCTAGTTAGGGAAGTCATCATTCTGTACAATTATTCTTAATAATAAATTGACCATTAATTGTACCTAATAAAAATGGAATTACCTTTCTATATCCTCTATTTGTGAATATTCAGTTTGATAAGTTGTAAGAAGTCACAAAGAATGACTGACATGCCACAAGCGTAGCAGTAGGTGATGCAGTAGCAATGCTATATTAAAGTTTTTTTATGTTTTTTTTTTGTTGTTGTTGTTCCCTTTTTTTTTTAGCAGCTACGTAGCTATTCAATTGTTGTTGTGGTTTTTGGAATTACTGCAGGATGAAAAAAATACATAGTGATCAAGACCATACTACATAACATGATATTAGAATATATACTCTTTATGTTGCCTGTAGCTTAGTACTCAAAAGTTATAAGCCGGCGTCAATAAATTATTCTAACATTTTTTTAGCATTTTCAGAACACTGAAGCATTATGAGCATTTTAGGTGTGCTGAAGCATTTCTCTAACATTTTAAGTGAACATTATAAAAAATAACACATAAAAGATAGATAAATTTTTGGCATATTAATATTGTGCACCCGGCAGAGAAGTATGAAGATCAACATAATCATGACACAGACTTGTAGATGCTTTATCAGAGCTGTTGATATAAATAATGCAAGTTTGTGCGTCCGTGTAGATGTAAATGTATGGGCCAGTGATGTGAGGTTCATGAAGCAGCTTGATAAAACAACTCACAATCACTACTCTGTGTCAGCAATTTAGTGAAAAAAATGACTGAATTGTTTCTGCTAAAATTATTGTACTCCAACATCAACCAAACATATCAATGTTAATAAGTTAGTAGCTATAGCCTTTCTATGCAGGTGCAGTGCAAATTTTTCATTGCTAAATAACTTTTTTCAGACCAGCAAGACTCTGAAATGTAAGATTGTATTAAAACGTCATCAATATTATGCTCCAATACAAATATAGACACCAGGTGATAAAATTGTTTGATTTGCGTACTTTCATTTAAAAAGTTGATAATTTTTATGTTGAATTTCAAGCATTATAGGCAGATATCAAAGCATTGTGGGTAGAATTTATGAGTATTAGGAAATAGCAATATGGAACATTTAAAAAGTAGTTTGTTGAGCCCTAGTTATAACTAAGACCTATCAAAGTTGAAAGAAGTGAAGTTTCGCGTTGAAAATGTATACCGGTGAATGTTTCTGGCTAGTTTAGTGTTTCCATGTACCATTTTCATTGCTCAAGCTATATTGATGCCTGATTAAAATAGCTAACAGATTGCTTGTGCTTTTAGAAGGAGATTATATTGCAATAGCTAGGTAGTGGTTAATTGCACTGTGGGTTCACACCCCTTTTGTTCTTCATTCAATGAAGTAAACAATTAAGAATTCTTCTGTGATATAAGTAGTGATTACTAAACAAATGGATTCTGTTTAGTGAAGAATAGCACAGGATGATCCATCACATGAACACCAAGTTGTGGGGATCAAAGTATATACTAAACGATGTACTACTGTCCACATGTGTACATAAACAAACATATATCCATGATTTTCGATTTTGTTACCACTGATAGTGTCTCACTTGCTTCGCTCACACGCCAATATGTATGTTTATAAAAAGAATATATCTTCTTGAGTTATTTATAAATGGAGACACATTGTCTTCAGTAATTTTAACATGTGCGTTCTCACAATAATTCTCTCTGCTTTTAGTAACCAATTATCAGTTTTGTAAGGATAGGGTTGTTATGAATAAGCTAAGTCTAATGATGATTAGTTCATACATTTTACTGGATATATTGTTCTTCCCCACCTAACCCCCACTCTCTCTCCATCACTCTCAAATCTAACTTGTACGTAAAACAATGAAGTAATTTGGCTCCTTGCCAACAAATGTGATTTTTGAAATAAGATCTGGTTTGTTTAGCAGTGAAGTTGATATTCTGTGCAATACATTTAATAAAAATTCCATTGATATAATATGTCAACAGTTTGCTCGTTTGGTGTTTCTTTTTAACTGCGTATAACTACAGAGTAAAGTGAATTTAGCATTATGAAGTTATAAGATCTTTTAGCTATGTTTTTGTTTTTTAACTGAAATATCTATTTTGTGTGGATTAAAATTACATAGATCTGAGAAACATAATATTTTCATGGTAGATACATGTGACAGGATGTGGCAGGGACACAGAGATGGTGTCATTAGTGCAGCATTGGCATTTGGTGTCATTGGTCTCATTCTGATCCTGTTATGGTGGCTATTGTATGGTGTATTCAAAAGTAAGTCAGTCATTTAATTTGTTAGACTTTGAAAATTGTTTAGCTTGTTAACTCATGTAGCAGTACACTATTTAGGTATTATACTGATGAAGTATGATTAATAATGATTGTGGTTTAGTAGCTGGCGAGTGAGTAGAGTGAAGTTGGGAACAATTAAGGTGGTCTAATTATTCTAGTATTATGCTTAATTATATATACGTACGGGTTAAATTATGGGTATGAGTAATATGCTGATAACTGTCCCGATTTCGAGGGAGAGGGACGCTATCTGAGTCGTGGTTAAACTATTCTATACCATAGGTATCATTGCAAACAGCGTAAATGACCAAATTTGGAAGGATAATTTTTGGTTGGTGAGGGAAATTTTCCAACATTCAGTTATTGCAATTGGGTTACTCAAAAATACCGACCACATGATTGGGATGATCATCTCTCCCAAGTTATTGTTTGCTTACAAGTCTGTAATTTAGGAAAGTATGAAAGAATCTCTGTTTTTCTTGTTGTACGATAGAGATCCATGTATCCTTCTCATCTACTGTACTATCCCTAACAAGAAGTATGTGCAGTATATAGACTCTGATGTCTATCGTGCACAGTTAGTGGTTAGTTTAGCTTAGGTATAGTAACAAGCTAAAGGCAATATTGAACGTGCACAATGGAAGTAGAAGAGGTCATATGATAAAGATGGACAGGAGGCAGACATAAAGCCTGGAGAGCAGGTAATGGTATAAGTCCAGTTCACAAGTTAGCTTGACCCTCATGGTTTTTATCAAATACTAAGTATCACCCCTACCAGTGCTGGGGTTGTTCTGGTGGATAGGCTGGACTTAGATATTATGCTGAGCAGGGTAGAATGGTTTGGGCTGGTAAGTGGTAGTCAGGCGACAAAAGAAACTACTGGTTGGCTCAGAACAAGAGGAGCAGCTGACTTGAGTGGTTACACTATAAGGGAAGCTGTGTGGTGTCCACTAAGGTTAAATTTGTCAAGATAACTTACTACCGCTGCTAATTTGAATAGAAAATGAACTCCTAAATCTATAAGACATAACTGCGCCCTCAAAACATCAGGTTTGTCAGATACTACCTAATTCAAGAATTGTCAACATTATTCTATTCATTAATCTTTTAAGTTCCAATTGGTGTGGAACAGATCCTGTGCTGTAATAATCAGTAGAGTGTTGAGGTATTGGGGACACAAAAAATGACTGGTTTTGTGTGTATCACTTGATAATTTTACTAGCCTTTACCTGAAGTATGGACTTGGTAGTGAAATTTAACGACTAGTGTAAAATTGTTTATGTGATATCTGTTTGATAATGTATAGTTAATAAGAAGTTCAAGAAGACTGAACCTCCATGTTTAGATAGAGATCAACAGATTATGGAACTGCATGGTGTGGTAAGTATTATATTGTCACATGTTGCTTCTTGTGTAGGAGATACTTGTAAAATCCCCCCTGCTTACAGGGTTGTATAAATGTTTAATGGCAGGGGATTGGGTATATTTAGTATTATAATGTTAAACTGCTTGGTGCGGTATAGAGTTGAGTATTGCTCAACTGGTATAGTGTATAGCATTTCCACATAATATACAGTCTAATGATGTCCCTTGTTTCCTGCTATGCAATGTATTTGTTTCAGACATGATTCTGTGATTTCTATAAGTCACCAGAACAAAAGTAATCTGAAAATGCAGCGACCAGGTTCACTACAGCTACATTGCCTATACTGGCTTTTGGCGAGACATCATAACAATGACACAAAGTTTAAAGTGGCTGCTTGCATTTTTGATTTAGTGGCATAGCCACAGTGGAGCTACCGAGGCTCTATCCTACCACCCTGCTCCTACCCAAATTTTAGACAATAATGTATCGATATTTTGGTATTTTATTACACCAAAATGGTGCAAAAATATATTCAATATAAGAAAATGAAGCAGTGATAAGAGTATGTACTGACAAAGCAAGACATCATTCACTTACAATCTACGTATATTATAATAATACGCTTGTGTGTCAGTAATGCTGATGACTAATAATTTATGAGTTTTATCAATTTGGCATCATCTTTACCTGAAAAGTTGTATCACATTCAATAGAAAGTTATTATTGTAACGAAAAAGTGGGTGGAATAAATGAGGGAAGTCAGAATAATAAATAGAAGGCGAAAGTATGAAACAGAAAGGAACTATTAGTTGTAGCTAAACAGTGGGTGGAATAATATCATCAAGGTAAAAGTGGCGTTAAGTTTCTAAAAGGAAGATGAAAGTATGAAAAAGAAGGTGATAAGAAAACCTGTGATAATTCAGGTACAAATAAAGCACGAGAGGGAAACTGAAGTAACCTTAACCAATGACAGAGTGATAATCATGAATAAAATAACTTATACTACTGCATTCTTACTTTGCAATACATAATAGTGTACGAATATGTTATTGTTGTTGTTTTTTACATAGGTGGGCTCCAAGGGCATGTATTTTGTGGTTTGCAGGTATTCATACAAGAAGTCACTTATTTAAGTTATGCCCCACTTTTTAACTTATAACTTAATACTCCATTGATACGCCTAGCGCCGCTAGTGATAATAATATTATGAATATGGTGGAATGAGGACAACTTTTCCTGGCATGCGGTAATAAACATAGAAATAGGCTTCCTACTTCCCTGATAGTGCCGTCACCAGAGCTCTGAACCTCCACTGCCTGAACTACCCCAAGCCACCAACCAGAGTTTCAAACACAGAAACAGGAAGGTTCAAATTAAATTACCACGTGGCAAGATGACTATATATAATCCAGGGAAATAGGAAGCCAGATTGTATTGGTGCGGCCATTATAACCACACCCACCTAACCACACCCACTCATTACACTACAGTGTTTTTAAATTAAATAAACCAAAGAGTTTAATTCTATGTTCTGCGTATCTAATAAATTCAGTGCCACTGTAATCACACTAAAAAAGTTAGTACACGCTATTATTTTATATTACAAAGCAAAGATTAATGTTAACTTGAAGTTATGGCTATTATGTAGGGTGTATATTATATTGTATAGCTAATATAGCTACTTGGATATATAAAGCAAACAACACAAAAAAAATTTAAAAACTGAATTCACCTTTTGTGACCTAGCTTTGTTTTATTCAAACATTTTCAAGTATGTGTGGCAAATAACTAACTGGGAAGACTCCTACACTGTAAAAATGAAAGTGTGCATAGCACACTAAAAACTCAGCACACCTTAGGTGTGCATAACATAAAGTGTGTCTAGCACACTTTTTTATGATACTGAGTGTGTAGCACTCCTTTGTTTTGGTGTGTTAAATACCAAGTGTGTTTTGCACACCTCAACTGACTTTGATTTTTAACTCAGTAAGCATGTTAGGATTCACTATTATATAGTTGGCTCATTAGCAGAAAGCTCAACTTCACTTGAACAGATCCTATCAGTGACTGCAAGGTTAGAAATATATTTGGCTTCTTCGTATCCTCAAAATTCTATTAATCATTTATAGAACAAGTGTCAAGGTCATACAATCTAATCAGTGTTATAAGAACATTTGGAATATATTTATATATTATTATATGCATATATATACATATATATATAATATATTATAACTGCACATACTAAGGTCTTTCCATTAGCTTCTGCACATTTTAATTATATTCATAGTTTACCCACATGAAATCTAGCAAAGTCATTGCTACATAAGAAGATGCTATTTTCCTTCCAAGTATCACTGGTAACTGGTCAGATAAATAAAGAATGAAACCAGAAATCAGATAAGTAAAGAATAAAAGCCAGAAGGTCAATCAAGATCTTCAGAACATTCTTCTGGATTTTGGGTCATATCGTATCAGTCGTTACGCCACCCACCAGAAAACGCCGGTTTTTATTGCACCGCGTACTAGGATTACGTCATCTGGTAAGCTGACCCGGGAATAAAGAGAATTGTAAGCCGATTTTCAAGGCTAATATTTTGTGAAAATATTCCTAGTAAGCCCTCAACTAAGCATTATTTTAAAGAATAACTCTTACATATTAATATCCACCTTTTGCTACTTAAGTATCCATTATCTACTGCTATTTAGATGGCTCTTTCTGAACCTCGTTTCGATCAGTAAATGTGAATAGCCTCAACTAGTCACTATTAAACAGCGTTCCTGACCTCTCTTTTGCTCTCATAATTTAAGTGCTTGTCTATTTAAGGTAGAACTATCATATCTGAGAATTTAAAGCATGTTCTTAGAATGTAAGGTTATTTTGTAGAGGTGTAAATATAGACTATAATGAGACAGCTTCATAAAGATATTAAATGAACACATGTCTAATATAAAGAAGTTATGGTCATACTAAAAATGTTATAAGGTTATCATAACATGACTATATTAAATAACAGTTCTTTGACATTAAATAAAAATGTAACTGAAGGATTAATTCTGTTGAGTAAGTGATGTGACCGTGAAATAATAACTAAAAAAAAAAGACAAAAACAAATAACATCACAAAAGTAAGAAAGAAAAATGGGAGAAAATTATGGTGTTTAGTCATCATCACTACTGGTTTCATCTTCACCATCGGTGATGCTATCGAAAAAATTGACACTTGCCACATCTTCAACACTGTCACAGTCGCTTTCACCTTCACTGCTGTCATCATCTGCTTGATCCTCAATTTGATCAACTCCAAATATGTCTTCCATCAGAAGGTCAATTTCTTCATCTAAGGTAGTGTAACTACACAATAAATAGATTTTATATGTGTGTTCCACTGATTTATTTGTTCACCATTGAAACTTAATTTTATTTTAATATAGATTAGTTTTAATATGATTGTATAAAATTATTTTATAGTAAAATAATTATATTGTATACACACATCAAAAAATTACCTTTCAATTCTGACCAGTTCATCTTCTTCTTGGTGTACAATATCTTGTGTGTTTTGGCAATTGGTACAGCGACATCCAGCACCACAAAGTCTGGAACTTTTTTTACAGCCACATCTTCCAGTTCTACATCCTGACTTGCAACCACATCCATTCATGAGTAGTTTCACATTTTGCCTCACTGATTGGATGTTTTCCGCTGTATCCCAAAGTATTTCAATGCTCTGATGTCCTACAATCCAACCATTGCCATTCAGGGAAGCAAGCATCATTTCGTTGCATTCTGCCTGCTGCCACATATGAAGTACCCAACAACTCCTTAGCCAGTGGTAATGAAGAGCATCAAAAGATGGTATACTCTCATTTTCTGTGGATATTCTATCCCAAATGGTCTGGCGTATCAAATCAAGCCACTTCTTGTGTCTCTCTTCTATAGCAGTTGAAGGTTCAATTGAATTCATGAGAGAAGATGGAGTTTCCCCCAAGAAAGCATTTGCATGCTTTTTGAAGTAAGCACAACCAACTAGTCTAATGAACGGAAATTGGCTTGCTTTGGCTTGTTCTAACAAGTTTGTATGTGAAATGACTTCCACAAATGGTCCAGAAAGATCAGCTGCAATGAATTTTGCATATTGAAAGAATACTTTGTAGAAAAACGCCTTGCCTATCCCAGAAAAAAAGGATATATAATCGCAACCAGTGCAAACAAACAGTGTCTGAAGAACTCTTGGAATGTGGGAATCATGAATGTGAACTAAATCTGGATCTCGTTTCAGCAGGTCAATCAGGATATTTAGATTAATTAACTTTAGATCCTTATCACTGGGTTTACTGAGTTGAATGATAACAGAATCCCCTGCTGAAACCAAAGGAAGACCGATATGATAAACATCAGTATCTGGAGACAAAATAAACTTTCTTCTACCTGCCGAATGTTTCATAAGCTGAAGTGGAGCATCTTCATTCTTGATCTTTCCATTTTAATGGATGAGTATATTTTATTGATGTTTCCTTACACAAAATGCAGGCTGTACAGGGACGTCCTTTGTGAGCATCAGAGAAGACTGACTGTGACTGACTGTCCTTTCGCTGTGCCTGCTCAGGTAAATCTGTTGTATTTATTAAAATATTGTGAAATTAAATACTATTTTTTATTACAGCTACTGGACAAACCTGTAGAAGAACTGGTACTTTCAGGAGGAAAGAGATTTCTTCTAGGGTTGGATTCACTAGAACTCATTCTTCTCACTGACATATACTTATCTCAGACCCATGTTTTCATAAGACACTTGTTAGAAACCATGCAATCACCCACATGGACCAACATGTGGCTTTTGACTGACCATTTACCAACTTGCTACCATTTACCCACTTGATAATCCTTACCGTTTCTAATGAATATTCAATGAAGAAATTATGCCATGAAATTAGATGCAACAAGAATGAAAGTCAGTATTCAACAATTTTAATCCTTGATTTCAATAATGCATATATTTTTAACGAGATTTATTGGTCAGGAACGCTAGTTAATAGCAAAGTGTGGGATGACTCTCTGGAAGCCATTTCGAAATGCTCATAAAGAAGCCAGCACAAAGGGCGTCTAGGGACTCCTTGGGTATTCTATGAACAGGCAAGCACTAGTTTAATCTTTATTCTTCAATTGTACGTCTTTTGGACGGCAAAAGCCAGGTAGTTTCAACATTTTGAGGCTCAATAAGTAGCCATTATTTATTCCAATTTAGCGCCTTTTGCGCGGGCTCTCGGTAGACTACTTCCGGTTTGCAAATAAATTTGTACGGGTGGCGTAACGACTGGTATCATTGTGTTAATAAGAATGTTGTTGAAAATATTTTTTTTAAATATCGTAATGGTGTGCTCAAATCAGAATAGTGCACAACACACCTAAAACAGTGTGCTATCCACACATATTTTAGTGTATTGAGCACACCAGATTTGGTGTGCTGTGCACTCCAAAAATGGTGTGCGTATTGAGACTTCATCAGCACACCTTATTTGGTGTGCTATGCACACTTCCTTTTTTACAGTGTAGTAGTGCATAAATAGCCATATTGCAGACCAACAATGCTGGACAGACCTCCAAACTACATTTTTATTTTCAAAAGATAGCTTGGAATAGTAAAGGAAGGACTAAGCTGGTCTGAAGCTCCCTACAAATCTTCTAGAAGGACCAGGCAGGTCTGATCTTTTAAGTCAGACTTTTAAGTCTCTCTCCTGACTCTCCTGCCCCAACTTCTTCAAAATTTACCAGTTTTCTTGGGGCCAAATAACTACAATGGTCTTTACTGTCACTGGTGTGTAGGAATGAGTGACTCTATGCTATTGATTATTGCTCTAAAGCTCTCAACACAGCATCACGCAAACCACACCCCATTTAGGAAATAAAAGTTTTCTGGAAGCATGAAGCTAATAAATAGGGCAAACCTGAGTCCAGCTACCCCTCCTTCAGTTAGTAAGCCTAAACTTAGCAGTGATTTATTGGGATTTATTTTAGGGCTTTTCTATCACTGTATCAAGTCTTAGAAATAGCATCCTTTTCCTAAACTTTTACAGAGTAGTTTTTTAAAAATGGAACATCCAAATTTTATTTGCTCTAATGGGCAGTTTAGACTATAGCTTCGTCACTGCCCTGGGTATCCCTTCACAGTATCAGAGAAGAGCAGTGTTAGATGTAAGTTTTTTTGACATTGACGCAGTTGGATTTGGTGGGCATGGCATTTTGAAGGGCATCAGGTGGGCAACATTTTCAGCTGCAAGGTGAAAAAAATGCATGCATAGGGTTTCATAGAGGAGGAGGGGGGGAACCTGGAATGTCCCAGTGCTAACGAAAGTTTCTCACTCAAAAAATTGCCAATATAATTGATCAATTCGAATAACAACCAAAAAGTAACCATTGCAATAATTATGACTAAAGATACAATAATTGTTCAATATTTCAGTAAAATTATTTCTTGAATTTTTTTGAACTTTCATGACAATTCTTTAGTCAGGTCAATTTTTGTTTTATTAGCTGATTTCATAAACTGAAGAGAGCAGAATTTTTCTGTTTTTCTAGGACCGCTTGGAGCCCTGGTACTTTCTCCAATGACTTCGACCCCATAACGTTTTTCCATTTGAAGGAATTCCTTGAAAACAGCCCACTTTGGTAATTGCTCTGTTTTTATGTTTAATTTCTTTGCAAACAAGGATAAAAGTACCTCAGTTTTTGAAGACGAAATGTGAACACCCTCCAAAAAATTCTGTATGAAAACCTGAGCATAATACAGTTATGACAAAAAGAACTAAAAACCACAACTATATGGCTGAAGCTCCCGTTAAATGCAAGTACTTCTATAATATTCAATGTTATGTACATACGTATTACTTTATTTAATTCTAGGAAGAAAAGTGAAACTGTACTGATACTGAGATTAAATGTAAGCTAAACAAACAACATAAAGTCACAGTAAAACGTTGCTATGTCTCGCCACTTTGAAGGTTTTAAAACATTTTCACTTTTTCACTTAAGGTCATAAAATGATACGGTAAACTCTCATGTTAAAGTAGTGCACAGTTGCTCTGAAAGTTTCACTGCCTGGTGTTTCATTTATTAAGTACGAGTACTTCTATATTATTCAAAATGTTATGTACATGTACATACAATGCTGCATTATTTTATTGTAGCAAGGAAAGCCAAAAAATATTAAAACGGTAATACCGGTTGAACTGAACAGCCGTTGTTGTTTTTTACCAGATGGCGTACCATTTCCCCCCCGTTTTTTATAACTTTGCGATGTCCATTCTACGGAACAGAATTCGGAACTTTACTTTGTCTCCTACTATAGCACAGCCAGTGCTGTTGCTCACCGACTATATATTATATATAAATTATGAGTAGTGCATAGTTGCATTGAAAGTTTCACTGCCTTGTGTTTCATTTATTAAGTGCAAGTGCTTGTATATTATTCATATGTTATGTACATGTACATACAATGCTACATTACTATATTCTAGGAAGGAAAGCGAAACATGACTGAAACTGAGTTAAAAGAAGTAGAAGTAAACATTTCACCGGCTGGACATAAAAGAATTGGAGAAAGCACTGGACAGGGTATGACTAGAACAAAAGAAACAATACACAAGGCTGCAACCAACATATCAACTGGCCAGGTAAATTCATATATGACATGTGGTATTATTATTGATTATTTGTTGTTTTTTGACCATAAGAAAAGGAAGCATGTATTTAGTGCAGTAAGAAAATCCAACATTAAAATTTGTGAATGTTTTCATTCTTCTGTCAATTTCTTAGCACTTGTTATATCTTAGCAAAATTGTGTCTAGCCCAAAGCTGAATAGAAAAATGAACAAAACTTTACTCTTATTAGTATACCCTACAAATTATACAGTTAAATAGGTGATATATACGTATGAAGCATGCCTGAATGAAAGTCATGGTATTTATGATTAATGACATCAAATAGTGTAATATGTTATGTGGACATATTATGGTAAGGGGTTTAATGTCACAGAAACCACTCTTCGCAATATTTTACTTGAAAAAAATAACAAAAAAAACATGCATTTCTAAGGAATTACCGCACCATTTATAGTCTTACCCTATATGGTGACTTGTGTACTATAACAGTAGCCAAAGAAGCTGTGTAAAGGCAGCTAATATGTTTATTTGGTAGTTGTTTACGTAGTGCTATTGTTTAATAGCTAAGTAGTAGCTGTAACACTCTTACATGCAATTATTCACTGGATATTTCAACACAAGACTTACTTTTGTGACTTGACTATAGGACAATGAATTTGCAAGTAAGAACAATACTGTTGTGTCAGGCTCTAACTGTGACAGACAGCACATTAGCCAAGATAACTTACTACCGCTACTAATTTGAATAGAAAATGAACTCCTAAATCTATAAGACATAACTGCGCCCTCAAAACATCAGGTTTGTCAGATACTACTTAATTCAAAGGGGTAAACATTTTGATGATGTGAGTAAAGGTTGCTAAACTAAAGGTTTCCGTTTAGTGGTATATGGGGACGGGGTTGACAACCAAGAAAGCAAAAAAATGTGGGGGTCAAAGTACAAATATATATAACTATGTCTACACATATAAATATCCTGATTCTCATTTGACACCACTGTATAGTGTCTTGCTCGCCACTTATGCATTTTTGTTTCCATGGTTACTAAAGTATTAATATTTCAAGCATGAATATTTGTTTGTTCTTTGAATTAAAGACTATTTCTTATTTAATGCTATTCTTCCTTGTTTTTCCTCACATTTTATACACAAATCTGTGAATAAATGCATCTCAATGTATAAAATATTCTTGAGCACTAATCATGAGTGAGCCATGTGAACAAGTATTTCAAAGAGAAAAGGCAAAACCTTTAACTTTTCTATTACTAGATTTGTATTCTAAAACATTTGTTCAGAGCATTACCAAATGTTATGCTCTGAATGCAAAAAATTACTAGGTCTCAGCTACTTTTAGGTTTAAAATATTTTAACTTAAAGTCATAAAGTATAATCCAATGAACTCTAAATGATTAATAAAATATAATAACAATCCAAAACAGTTATTTTTCTCTTGACAGTGATTAAATTTACAATATGATACACACAAAAGTTATAAGTAGTACACAATTGCGCTTAAATCTTCACTGCCCGGTATTTCGTTTATTAAGTGCAAGTACATGTATATCATTCAAATGTTATATACATGTATTTATATATTCTACATATTTTATTCCATACTGTTGTTAAGCCAAACATGACTGGAGGGCTAAATCACCAGGCAACCTCGCACTCTCAGGAATGTTTCGCTGCCACCAGAGAACGTGTGGCTGAACGCAGCTTGCGCCTAAGTAAGATGCACATTTATAATACAAATTACAAGGAACGCAGACAGAAATCAAGTGGTTACCTGACTACACACGAACTGAGACACAAGGTCCCATGACTCCGTTCTTATATGCACGCACAAATGATCATACCTGGAAACGTTCACTGACCACACCCAAAAACTCAAATAAATGCACAACATTGAATGAAATACTAAATAACGCACATCACATAAAAGATGAAATACATAAAGTTCTTCTTCTTTTACTTTACTTCTCTTCCTTCTTTTCATCTTCTCTCTTCTTCTTTGTCTCGCTCCCCACATCATCCCCTCCAGAGATCTGTCCTTTAGGGGCGACCTCGACTACAAGGGGAGGCGCATGTTCTTGCATCTCCCAAGTCCTCCTGGACATGCCATCAGCATTATTATTCTCCACACCAGGACGGTAGACTATCCCAACATCCCTGTCTTGCCAGTTGAGGCAAAGCGCCTCAAACGTTTGTTTAAGTGTGAACTAGATAATAAGGTTTATGGTCAGTTACCACCGTAAAAGTCTGACTGTATAGATATCTATCATAATGGTTGATTGCAGAGACGATGGCTAAACTCTCCAACTTGGTGACTGAGTAGTTCTTCTTGGCACCGCGAAGCTGTCTCGAGTAAAATGAGACTTCTCCATCCTCACGATCCGCACGCAAACACGCTCCAACACCAACACTGGATGTGTCTGTGTACAAGATGAACCTGTCACTGGGAGTAGGGACAAACAACACAACATTACAAGACAGTGACTCACACAAAATTACAAAGGCCTCTGACATATCCTCCCTTCAATCCACCAGCTTAGGAGCACTGAGGGCTGTTGACGAGGTCAGAATTGCTGCAGACCTCGGACCCGGAATGAACCATCTATAGTAACCCAGAGCGCCAAGGAAAGTCCTCAGCTGCCTCTTGGTTCTTGGGCTTCCCATACTCCTTACAAGCTAACACACGATTTTCAGGCTCTGTCACTGTACCCTCTCCCACCATGTAACCAAGGTATTTCAACCTATTTCTTCCAAAAACACTTTTCTTCCTCTTAACTGTCATCCCAGCACTACTAATACATCTAACACACACTTCAGGTCTCTCACATGATTACTCCACCCATCACTGTATACAATTATATAGTCTACGTAGACACTACAGAACTTCTTAACGGGCTCTAAAACCTCCTCCATTACTCTCACTGGAAAACAGCAGGAGCATTTTTCAGTCCGAAGGGCATCCTCTTGTAACGGAATTTGCCCAACGGACAGACAAACGTTGTCAGCTCGCTGCTGCTCTCGTTCATAAGGATCTGGTGGAACCCACTAGACAAGTCAAGAGTGGAACACTTGAATTACCCACCCTTTCCACTAGCTCTTCCAGCATAGGCAGATAGTATCTGTTAATTGGGTTTTTTTCATTTAATTTCCTAAAGTCCACACAAACTCTAACGCTCCCATCTGGTTTCCTTACGGGAGCGATAGGTGAGCACCACTTTGAATTGCTCGGCACTATAACCCCATTGTCCACCAACTTTTGGACTTCCTCACTCACTCAGTTTCTGGGGTATTTGATAAGGTGGTAAGCTGACCACCTCTGCTCCAGCCTCTAACTCAATACTACACACCCCAACCCGACACAACCCTGGCATATTGCTAGAATAATCTGCTAACAACTTATCAACATCAGCCTGTACATACCCATTACATTTCTCCTCTCCAAATACACTCGACTTTGACAAAACTTCCTCCATATCACTCGTCTCCTAGGCTACAATGCAGACCAAGGAAACGGATGCGGGCCTAGCTCTATAACACTTCAGGTTATTGATGTGGACTAACTTATCTGAACCACCACCAACCTTCCTCACAAAATATGTGACCCTGGAAACTACTTTTACTACTTGGTAAGGGCCCATCCAACTTGACTCTAATGCCCCATGTAAACCAGTAACACGCATGAGCACTTGCTCACCAACACACAAACTTCTGTCTGACTTCCCTTTGACATATTTCAGTTTCCTATCACTACTGGCTATAACATTACGGGCTACAGCCATCTCACTGAGCACCTTCAGCCTTTCAACCAATGACTCTACCCATGTACACATCTGTGGAAGCGTACCTCTCCTCCACCCAGCCAGCGTACAGCACAACTCATACGGGGACTGTCCCGTGTCACGGTTTGGAACCACTCTGATTGCACTTGAAGCCATAGGTAAGTATTGGACCCAATCGATCCCGCTATCAACAGCCTTTTCCAGCATGGGCTTGAGTGTCCCATGGAGGCACTCGACAACACCATTAGACTGAGGTCTGTATGGTGACGTCGAGATGCTGTCTATTCCACACTGCTCATAGCTAAAGCTGTTTGATAACTTTGGACAGAAACACCTTGCCCCTATCCGACAGCACTTTCATGGGGAAGCCAACCTCAAAAAGATGTTCATCATTGCCTCGGCCACTTCACTCGCTGATCCCGACCTTTAAGGGACAGCCTCAGGCCACTTGGTGGCCAAACACACATACGTAAGTATAAACCTACAGCCGTGCTTGCCCTTTGACAAGGGGCCAAGTTAATCTACTGCGACACTCTGAAAATGTTCAGAGATCACAGGCCTCTCACACATCTTAGCTTTGGAGTTTCCCGACTTATTTAGTCTTAAGCACGGATCACAAGATTGAGTGAATGTGAGAACGTCTTTGCCCAGCCCTGGCCAGGTAAATCGGCTGTTTAGTAATTCCCTAGTTTTGGCGAGACCCAACATGTCCCGACTTATCGTGGGCAATCTCAATTAACTTCTTCCTTTTACACTGGGGAACTACCAACTTCTTCCTAGGACTATCATCATCATCTAAACAGGAATAACTCTTCTTGTTGTTATCAGCCAAAGTTCTCACACTACTCAAAGATTTATCACTCTTAACCTCTTCCACTAATCCCAACCTCTTATTTCCATCTACCGCAACCGGCAATCCGAGGTCAACACACTCTTCCTCATTCAATTGCGAAGGACTACTTCCGCACTCCTCTTCCACTTGCAGATTCCTCTTCCCACCTCTACAGCTGCCGAATCTTCCGTCTTTCCTACCTTCTCACCAACTTCATATGCTGCCGTACTCGCTACGCTCTCGGGACTGACGTTCACCTCTACAGGTTCTACTACTACTGAACCACTACCATTCACAGCCCTACTACACACTTCGGGTCTTATGCTACTACTAACTGAACTACTAACTGAGACAGACTCAGCTACTCCCACTACCCTACTACACACTTCAGGACTTACGCTCACACCAACTGAACTACCAACTGAGACAGACTCAGCTGCTTCCGCTGTCCTACTACACACTTTGGGACTTACGCTCACACTACTCGGACTCACTTCCGTAAACACTGGTACCTCTTGACTAATTTGGCCATCTACTGGAGGTGTTAACTCATTTTCATAGGGTGCTACAACAACAACAGCTTTACTTTTTTCCCTTGGGATTGCCTTACTTGCCTCACACTTGGCATGTCTCTCCTGCTCACGGGAACTCTTAAAAAGAATTTCAGGCAGTTTTCCACCTAGGGGAATTGAGTACATGACTCTACATGATTTATCCATGCTGTAAGACACAGCAACTTGCTTACTGTACAATTTACCCAACACCTCTAAGTTCACTGTGGCTAAAGGGGTCCTCTCTGGAGTTCCTGTGCCTCCTTCTATCGTCACAAACTGATCACTTAACTGTGCCTCACATACAAATCTACGGGGCACTACCGTCACCTTGGCACCCGTGTCTGGGTGGAATTTTACGTCCAACCCATTCAACTTCCCTTTTATAGTTACAATATCACCTCTCGTGGACACAATGTTTGTCCTAAGTGGTTTCTCACTTTTCTTCCCACCCCCTCCTGGCTTATGGGGTTTCTCATTATTGGCCTTCTCGGGACAATCCGTTGCCAGATGCCCCGGCTGATTGCATGTGCATAACATAGTACTTTATGACTAGACTGGTTTTCCACTTTAACTCGACACTCAAAACTTCGATGACCCATTAATCCACATTTAAAACACTTATATTGACTACTGTACAACTTGTTATACTGTTTATAAGACTTACTACCACTATACCCACTGCTACTACTATGACACTCAGTCATTGGGCTACTCAAAGGTTTATCACCAGAGGACTTCAAAATAGATGCAACTTCAGACAAGTCAGTGAATGGCTTGACATTTTTTCCAACTATGAATGTTACTGCCGACATACTCAGGTTGACCTTATACAAGGCTTTCATTATTCTGAGTGACAATTCTTCCACTGACTTAGCACCTAAGTAAAATGATCTACGAGACATTTTAACTTCTCGAGACAGGTCACCATATCCCAGGTGTTGGATATCTCTTTCCATTCCACAAACATCTGGGACTCTACTGTCTTAATATCCATCCAAACCTCATCCAATAACTTCGTTTTCACATCAAGATAGGTGCATGCTGCTTCACATGATATTTGGGACACTGTTTTCCTAGCCTTGGGCGGCAATTTAGACAACAATACATTGAGCCAGTCATTCCTACATACATTAAGTCTCATCAGATCGGCTTCTAAAGCCTTGAGGTACGTACAGATTTATGTCCGTACTGTAGGGAAGAATCTTCTCCACCAAACGAGCTCTGTCAGCTTTCACCACTCCATGCCAGTTACTAGAGCTAGACACACCACTATCCTCTTCCATTGAGGACACCCTGGCATAGCGCCACAATGTCTCATCATAGATGTGAACGCTAGCATAAAGAAGTCTCATCCGCACTACCACTACTAGTACCTCCCATCCCAGTGGTCAACACACTCTCTGAGGCTTTTCTACTAACCAGCCTCAGCCTAGTGGGCTCATCCACTCCACCCTCAGCTCCCGCTGAATACATACTAGGCTCATCCTACTCACAATGGTTGTGTTAGAACAGCTATCAAACCCAGCTACACTAGAACTGCTACTACCAGAACAGCTAGTACCACTACACATACTTTCCGTGCTAATTTGCCAACTACTAGATCAACTACTGTTACGACTCTTAACCGACCCACTACTAACAGACAAACACTCAGCTTGAGGACTCTCCTTGGGCTCAGGCTCTATGTCAGATTAAAACTCCTTCCTGAATGTTACGTCATACTCCTTCGCCTTCCAATACTTTGACTTGGTTTTTACCTTTCTGATCCTGTCTTCTCCCACTGACCTCCAATCACTGATAGACCAGACGACGAGATCTTAGTGACCTACAAACAATGAATATGAATACCAAGGAGGGTTACACGGAAAGAAAGAAAAAAATTACAAAAATCACCACACTGGTAAGGTTACAAGGTAAGATATATAACACAGGTAAGTTCACAAAGGACACAACACAACACAACAAGTGTTCTACTCCCAGTTGGTTGTACACAAGGTAACGTCTTTCGATCGGCTGATGAGTCCAGACTACGGCATAAGACTTGTTACTATCCTTCCGTTGTCCTGCTCTGTTGACTTCAGTTGCTAAGCTGAAGAAGGGAACTCCGCTGTCTCCAGGTATGAGGATCTGGGCGAGAACGGCCACCACTGCCAACAGTATGTGGGGGTCTGGAGGGCTTAATCACCAGCCAACCTCATACCCTCAGGAACGTTTTGCTGCCACCAGAGAACGTGTGGCTGAGCGCAGCTTGCGCCTAAGTAAGATGCATGTTTATAATACAAATTACAAGTAACGCAGACAGAAATCAAGTGGTTAAACGAGACCTGACTAAACACGAACTGAGACATGAGGTCTCATTACACCGTTCTAATATGCACGCACAAATGACCATACATGGAAACGTTCAGTGACCACACCCAAAAACTTAAACATACGCACAACATTGAATGATATACTAAATAACGCACATCACATAAACAATGAAATATGTATAAGTTTCTTATTCTTTGCCTTTACTTCTCTTCCTTCTTTTCATCTTCTCTCTTCTTCCTTGTCTCGCTCCTCACAACGGCTAACACAAACATCAGCTAGCTGACTGTCTACTAGTTAAAGAATTTTTTAATGATTGGTAACTCTGTGTGTATGGTAATGATACAGTAATGAGCACAACAAAGTGAAAACAATCTATAATTTTCATACCTATCTATTTAGTGTTATACTCAAGTTTAAGTTTAGTTTCTTTATGTGGCATTACTTGTGCTTGTTTCAGCTATTCCAGCTCACTCACCATTTGTGCTGTCATATAAAATTCTGTCCCCCTCCCCCCAAAAGTTGTCCAGCCGGAATGTATGTACCTACACCGACGGTTCAACTGACCACACATGTACAGGCACTAACAGTCCTAGTTGGACAGCCTGTGTATGCACAGATAGTCAGAACTGAACTTACAACCTCAACAGCACTCCACAGGAGCCATTAAACTATGTATTGAAGTCATTTAAGTCATTAACCTTTTCATTCAAACAAGAAACATGCTTTCACACAGATCATATCACATTAGTAGCTGGAACTATATTTAGAATCATTCACACTTAGCTAAAGACTATTTTTAGAACATGAGCAGCATGAGTTTAAGCAAAGCTGTTCATGGTTCCACTCATTCTGTGTATGTCTATGATGTCCTTGTGTATTGTCTTGTTACTGTACATGTTTCTTAAACCTACCTCCTGCTAATTCAACTTGTGGGTAGCTACAGTTTGACAATTCAGTATCACTTGCCACAGAAGTCTGGTGGCAGCAATTACTAAACTGCTGCACCAATGAGAGTTACAGAAGCTTGCCAACCCCAGACAAGAATACTGCAAATTCCCACAGTCCATCTTCATCACAGGTGGTTCTTCCTGCTTTCACTGCACTGAAGTTAACGGTGATAATGGAAGGATTGTTTGAGAGCTAATAGTTAATGTCAGCATTCAACAAGCTCATGTATTTGTGAAGTAGCTAGCTAGCTAGCTATGCTCTTAGATGTTATCTTGGTCTGAAAAAAGTTTTATGATGTTGATATTGTTCAAGTACTAACCTTCTTCCACAACGAGTATGAAATTGAAATTGTGCACAATTGCCTCAGGTCATACCATCACAGAGATTGTCAATGTCATTGTTTTGACCCAGTATATAGTTTAATGCATTATAAATTTTTTCTTTAGTTACTGTTTTGTTATTACTTTTGTGTAACTGTCTCTGTTCTGATCTATCTCTCTATATAATCATCTACTATTCTATCTATAAAATAAAAGCTTGTTGAACTTGAGGTTCGGATACAAGTGCTCTTCTTGACAGATAGTCCTGAACAGCTATTGTTACTAATATGCCACTATAGTTACTCCTTATTACCCATAATAGTATGTTAAAAATAATAAAGTTCAAATATTAAATATATATTATACTGTGGGCATATACTCTGAGATGGAATGCCATTATCTTCAAGTGCACATTCCTTCTATCATGTCAATATTCACCTGTATTTACATAATAGCTATAAAAGTAGTTATAAAGAGTCACAGAATTAAGTTTCCTGATGCTATAGAAATATTGCGCATAATTATTCTTTGAATGATGCAAAGACATATAGCTGAAACAACAGCTATCAGGCCCTCCTTCCACACAAAGCTGACTGGCTTTTCTTCTGATCCATTTCTCATTATTAGTAGTGACTATTTAGAAGGTCCCCAGGTTGTGACAGGTTATCTCAATAGTCAAAAGTTCTAAGTCTGATTCTTCATCCACCTCATCTGCACTAAATTAACGACGTGGGGGGACTGCCAGTGACAGGAGTGGATAATAATATGATGGCAACGTTTGGTCTGCCCGGACCAGATTTTACGGGGATCAAATTTTTCGTGACAAAAAAAAATAGTACTAACATTTCCCTGGTTTGTGTTTATAGGAGAAAGGGAGAGAAAAGTAGCATATGCATTAGCTGCATAGCTTGCGGTCATGCCAATTCAACTTGTACAGGCTATAGGCTTTCATATTCTATATGTGTTGCTAATGTTAAATATTAACTCATGCTATATTTTGTTCTATATAGGATATATATAATCACACCAATGTCATAGGCAGTAAAGCTAATGTTACTAGTCAACCGACTATGCCACCTCCTCATGACTCCAGCACATACTCATCTCTGGACAGACTCAAGGACAATGCTGTGGCTCCTCAAGATGATAAGTACTAACATCCTCCGAACAAAATAAGAAAAAAAAAAAGCAAGCTGGAGTCATATTTGAGGTTTAAATGAATTGAATTTCCAATTTCTATGTTCATTTTTTAAAAATGCAGGACATTTCTTACATACACTATCCAAATCTACAACAAATTAACAAAACTGTAGGACAATTTCCTTCTTAGTTCCCAGGATATACAAATTCCACTGTCAAAATGCAGGAAAGATTCTTCATATAATATTTACAATATGCAAGAATGAGAGTATTACAAGCAAAATGTAGGAAGGATCGCTCATAGAGTATTTTCAATATAAAAATAAGTGCATCAAAATGTAAGATATTTCTCACATTGATACTCCTAATATGAAAGTGATAGCAGCCATGTCTTGAAAAATACTTACCATAATTTTCATCAAGTAAAAAGGGTTCTGCAATTAATGCAGACCATTTACCTCAATAAGATACCAAACTTAATGATAAAGTGAAAGAAATTATGATGAAGACAAAATACATAAAGGAGAGTATTAAAATGTAGGAGTATTTCTGTCTACTATTTGTTTGAAAGAACCCACACATAATGGTTACCATAAAACTTTTCATTTTGGTTGTAGGAAGTTTTCCAGCACCATGAAAGTTTGACGAAATATATCCCTTTAGCATAAAATTTCCTCTACATATTTTTCTAGAAAGATATGTGCACTTGGTGCGCCAGAAAATTTCCCGCATTTTTTTTGCAGGAAATTTTCCTGCACTTATTATGCCAGAAAATTTCCCGCATTTTTTTTTGCAGGAAATTTTCCTGCACTTATTATGCCAGAAAATTTCCCGCATTTTTTTTGCAGGAAATTTTCCTGCACTTATTATGCCAGAAAATTTCCCGCATTTTTTTTGCAGGAAATTTTCCTGCACTTATTATGCCAGAAAATTTCCCCGCATTTTTTTTGCAGGAAATCTTCCTGCACTTTTGCCAGAAAATTTCTTGCTTAGGTCTGCTAGAAAATTTTAGTCTGGTGTAAAATTGGTTGCATAATTATCTCGTATCATTTGCCAAAAAATATTTGCTGCATTTAAGTAGTGGATCATAGCTAAATTGAATGATTACATTGAGACAAAATAAAAGTACAGTACATAATGAGTTTGCATACTGTCAGATGTCACCTTTTAATTGTTTTTGTTTTTTTTGTCGTAGAGACATTTTGATACTTTTGCTTCTGGTTTTTATGACTTTCAACCCATCTGTATGCTTAACCTGTTTTTCAGCACCATCTTTAGGTACACTGTTTAGCGTAGCTAGTTTTTCAGCTTCACTCAATTGTTCCAGCAGCTCTTCGGTATTAATGGAATGATCAGCAACTGAGTTCACAATTTCAGAAGGGACCACTTGCACAGGATTTGTTAATTCTTGTCTGGAACTATCAAGATTATTGTCCGATACTTCTTTCTCTGAAATTCCATTATCTAACCAGTCATCTAATTGAGCTATTATCAACTTAGCCTTTTCGTCCGAAGCATGAATAGAGCAGCACACAATTCCTTCATCAATACAGATCTGAATCAGCATTATAAATAGCTAATGAACATACCTCTTTAATTTTGATACAACTTACCAGATGAGCTATAAGTATCAAAAACATAGTCAGGACGTGAATGTGTTACAAGATACTTGATCCAGCCAGTGCAAGTCATACTAGAGATGACAGTATCTTCTAGGTCAGGTTGGCATACCATTGAATTGACTCCAGGGCCTGCAACATTCAGAAGGATATGGCCACTAGGAATAGATCCAGGTCCAAGCCATGCTAACACAATAGGTTCAGATATGCCAATAGAAATATTATCTGTCAATCAATGCATACAGTAATAACTATGACAAGAATTACTGAAATGCAAATAAACTTACTCTCACACCTCATATTCGAGGTTACCATGAAGATGGAACTCGAAGTGGCATTACAGGCCAATAATAGGTTTTTTATTTTTTCGGCTGCAGTACAATTATTTATGTTGTATATGGTTACAACACAGTTATGTAGATGTGACATAACAACACTTGTAATAATATCTTCTATGTCCTGGTAGCAGATCTACATATTTACATAATAGAAAAGTGCATTACATTGTAACGCATAATCTTGGCTTGCAAAATCAATGTATGAGGGATTACTGGTGAACCGGTATTGGTACACAATATAGGTTGATTTCATGAAAGAGTTATACTACCTGAGCTAAGTCCTTTATATTGTGATTATTATCACAGTTATTATCTGATACCGGACTTACCTCTTTCACATTAAGCATAAAAAAACTACATCTTTGATAATCGACCATTCCAAGATGGTTATTGTCTGCAACCAACACAGAAACCATAGATTTTCTCATGACAGGAATAATAAAAGGACTACTTTTTGTGGAAGAAGCTACCATAGCACTTTTAGCCCGCTGGCAGTGAGCCTATATAAATATGTATGCACAATGACCACAAATATGAACAGAAGGTCTACTCAACAACATATTATAATTATGGCACTGACCAGAAATGCTCTGGGTAGAGGCTTCCCTTTCTGTATATTAAATTTTACAATAACATCTTCCTTGGTAAAGTCAGGCAATTTCCTCTCAGCAATATCCCATTCCTTTATGTCAACTTCCTGTAAAAATGCTGATTTGGCTATTGAGAGTGTTTTAAGTTGATCAATCTTCCCATTAGCTTCATTAAAAGTAATTGAACCACTTAACAATTCATTAAGAAGTTGTTCTTTGTCAGCACACTATATAATTAAAATATGATTGTACCAAAATCTATTTTAACAGCCAACAGCTAAATTACCCCTAAGCCCTGGAAGTACTTGAAGTGAGACAGCTTAATAGAATACTTTCCTTGGAGGGCTTTTTGAAGGGTTCCTCCAATCGTCTTTCTTTTTGGCCTTTTAACTTTCCCAACTCATATCTCCTGAAAACATCCTGCATTTTATGATAGACTGCAGTAGGCTGTAGTGCCATCTGTATGGCCTGTTCTATAAGTGCTTGACTCTATTAAATGCAGCATAAAATTAAACATAGATAGAAAGAAAAAAAATGACCTTACAATTTGGGAAGTTGTCAATAAAGCCAAACATTCTTGCTTAAATGCAATATATTTTTTTGAGTTATATCTCTCCCTGGGTAAGTCAGTTTTACCGTCATCTGTCACTCCATTCATAGCAAAATGCACGAAATATAACTTTCGACAACATGCCGCCAGTTCTGCAAATCCAGTGGAACGTTGAATACTGTTAAATTCGTTGTGCTGCTTTGCCAACATCATGGCTGCCGTCCTTGGAATGTCATTTCCATAATATATTGCACATTTTCTATTGGCTATGTTGCGCGTTCCCATAGTATTAATATTTCTTATGGCATGCCAACGCTGTACTCCTCCAATTACCTATTATGTTTATAATGTATATGTACCATTAATAGCTTACTGAACGACTTTACCTCATAAGTATAATTATGTCGATTTACAGCCTTGAACTCATTGACACTGCATGATGCAATCACAGGTAGGGGATCAGTCAGGTCTTCATGATCAGTCTCCTCTTCTTTTAACATGTTCACTAAATATTGTACAAACCATTCCTTTACCTCCCTGACTTGGTAGTAATCAGAAGGCTCCTTCAGCAAATCAAAAGATTGTACACACCTGCGATAAACAACAATCTGGCTACGTGGTATTTCAGGGTAATAATAACGTCATGTAATTAGACATAAATGCTATGTTGTCATGACAACTACTTTACACAAAATGTTAAATGTTATTCAATAGTTCATAATATTATCCCACAATCTCCGATAACAAACACACCATAACTATAAACTGAAATAAGATCAATCTCTGAAGAAACTTTCTCCCAGAGAATGTAGTTGTGTAGGTAGGGTGGGGATTCAGGTGGGTTCTGTGAACCACCTTTTCAAAGCTAATGATATTCACGAGTTTCAATATGTAGAAATTGAAGCCAGTCACATATTCTAAATAAGTTCAAGGGCATAATTAATTATATCCATGAGTGTTAGTCACATTTAATTTAATAATTTAACTGTCAGTACAGGTCAAAGGTCACAATCTTAAGCTACAAAAAAGTGGTTCATTAGTTGCCTCCTTTTTCCCTTCATTTTATTAACTTCCATCCATAGTTCAAGGGACCTCAGTATTTGGTAGCTGATACAATAGCTTAGATTGTACACAATATTCAATTGGGGCAGTAGTGCTTCATAAAGATTGACAAATTGTTATAGCTACATATCATCTCAGCTTGAGAAAATACACCAATTAAAAAGGTTACGGCTCACTGTAGAGATATATTATTATACTGATGGAAATATCATTTCAACATTTCATCACAGAGTGCATTAGCAACACATGCAACACTTTTTAATTGTAAAGCCTAATGACTGCTAGTTAATTAATTACTGTGGCTAACATTCCATACCCAGCCAACCAGCTGTTCTAGCTTGCCCTCTATTTACTCATTCAATTCCGAGCTGACTTCACTCTTTTGCTGAGACAACCCATACTCTCTCTATAAGCACACATTTGTAATTTAAGTTATTGTTGTCAGCCTGTGGTAAGAGGTTGAGACATTAGTTGTATGTCATGTATTTAATTTTTTTTCACTTGACTACTACTTACTACTTTTGCCTTCATTATCAAGTTTGGCTTAAAGCTTTTCAATTGATTGAGTAATATAAAACTCTGTAGTCCTGGCAAATCTTGGAAAAAGAATATGATATTGTTTTAATGAGTGCATCACAGTCCAACCAGCTGCCTGGCACACATGAACTTTGTGGCTATTGTGGTTTGTGAATTGGGTAAGCTTGAATACAACTTGTGGCTTGATAGCAAACCCTGGTAAAATGTTGTTGTTGTTTTTCTCTTCCTTTTCTCCATTAGGCTTCTCTGACTGGTAGCTTAGGCCTGGCACCAATCAGCAAAGACTTCTGATTTCATCAATAATAATTATGTTTAGTTGTGATGCAGGACAATATAGGAAACATCGCAGAGAAATAGTTGCATAAGTACCCAGTGACTAGCTCAAACCCATGAAACCTCAATTATCCAGCATTGCATGTGGTGTCAATAGTAATTAAGGTAACCCACAATGTGTAGTATCAGCAGCTTTTTTAAATTGGTACCAAAGAGTCAAAAGAATCTTCCTTATGCTTAGTATCACAGTATAAGACACCAACTGTCTATAAATTACTCCTCCCACTACACTGATTATTTCCTTTTTTCACAAATCTCCTCCAGCATGATCAAATTTCAGTCGGCTCAACATGTACATAGTGTGGTATATATGTGTGTGTATGTGTATAAGAATGGATGTAACATGTGTGCATGCATGTATATGTCAGTCTCCCAGAAGCCAGCCCATGTATCTAGAGGATATCCAGCCCAGCAAAAAGGCAAGCAGTAGAAGTTTGCTATGAGCACCAAAATAATAATTAAGTCCTAATTAATAAATGTGGTTTACTTGCATGGGGACACTACTTTAGCACAAATACACACCATGTAACTATTCATTGTACACTATCCCAAGCACATGCAACCCAAACAAACATACATACACAATAGACCCACAATGGCTATAAAAAAAGTTAGTATGATTAGGTTGTGAGCATAAAGCTTATATCAATTATAATGGTAAGATCAAAAAGAAAGCTTCCATCATTGATTAAGTTTCCTTGACTTAGCGCTCAATTCAAGTCAGGTGTTTCTCGGATCAAACAGCAATTGAATGTTGGCAAATTTTCTGTCAATGCATGGTACGGTCAAGATCCAAGATATCAAAATAGAAAAAAATTATTTCCCAATTGCTTTGCATATGCATTCCCATTCTACTAAAAATACACTTAATATGCACATATTCCCTACTATCCTGACAACAATCTAAATAGCTATGATACCACCAAAATGAAGCATTAAAAAAAAAAAGAACACATGATATCTCACCTATTTGATAATCTGGAATTTTTTCTTCTAGATCACGTTTGTGCTCTTTATACCCTTTCTTGGTCATCTTAGCATTAGGTGGATCAATAGCTTCAGCAGTACTTCTGCATCTCTTCCTTCCTTGTGAAGTGGCTGGATCGTTAGACAAAATTGATGTGTCTCCATCTGTGGCTTCATTGATGAAACTGACAATACCATTGGTCTTTGAAGATAGACTGGCACAAAAGGTCTTCACATCAGAAAGATAACGAGCCATTTCCGCACAGAAAGCATTAGCATCCTTTGTAAAGTTGGCAAGTCGGCAATTAAAACTATATTTATTGCTCCCATCATTGTCATGACCTTTAAACTGAGGAAACAAATTATCAAACAAAATGTTGATGGTAGCTTGCTAAAAACACACAGACATTATGCTAGCTAGCGAGTTTATTCTTTGTCGCACCACAAAAACTCCAAATTATGGAAGCCTAACTAATCAATGTAGGCAGCTAAAATGGTAGTAGTATAGCAATGACTGTTAAAATACTCACGTTTATGACATCTGCACTCCTAACAGATGCATGTAGAACAGGTCCACTGGAAACACCATTGGTTAACTTCATTCGACTTCCTTTTTTCCAAAGAAAAACTTGCTTGTCTTGTGTGAAGAAAGTCAAATGCCAAGGTTTTGAAGAAACATTTACACATTCTAAGCTGCAATGTTCACTGCCTGAAGTTGAAGCCATTTTACTGAACACTGAATTCTATTGGCTACAGGCTATAAAAAAAACCACATGGTGTTAATTACTTCCTGAGCTTCTAGCAAGCTCATTGGACAATGGGCAAATTCAAATTCTTGAATGGAGTTCAAGATGGAAGTTGATGGATGCTTATCGTTTAGTTCTGATTGCAGCAATGGTTCTTCAGTAAGTGGCCTGGAGATGCTTCCCTTATTGACTAACCCCACAAGGAACAGAACAAGAGGTAATGTTTTAGCTGTATTGGTTCAGATAGCTATTGAATATTTGTATCAGACAGAGTAAGTTAGAACCTGTCTTCACAGTGTGTAGCTAAAGGGTTTTACAATAATTTCAGGCATTTTAAGAAGTAAGACAATCTTACAGTAACACAATATTAAGCTTTCACTATTATAGGTGTTTACATAGGACCAATTATCTCACTGTACATGAAACTGCCACAAATATTATTGTATGTTAAACTTTGTACCACATGCACAGCAACATTAATTCATGACATGAATGTCATTAAACCGGTATGAGCCCTCATAACCCACCTCCCTACATCCCTGGACTAGCTTGCTCCCCATTTGTGCTATATATTATAATTACTTATACAATGAAATCGACTGTTGCAGGTCAACCAGAGTTTTCAACTGCCAGTCTAATGTCTCAGTATTGTTATCAATGTAAGCAAGTTACTTGTTTCAAATTGCTATCACAAAGTACAATAGAGCGCATACGATTAACAGTTTATTCGTTATCGGAGACTGAGCAGACTCAGCTTGTTTTGAATTATATGCAAGAGCATAGCCAAGATGAAGGTATTGTTTATTCAGTAGGTGGTCACCAGGTGTGTGAGACGTGCTTCAGGAAGGTATATGGATTCCGATACAATAGATTTGCAGCAATAAAAGCCAAATTTCATAATGGCATATTAGTAGCTGAGCATGGTAGGACAGGAAGATGTGAGATTACCGACTCCAGCATTCGAGTTATTAGTTGGCTCCGTACATTTAGTGAAAAAGTTGGGACCGAATGCCTACTTCATCAGCTATTCATTTGCCTTCTTGTCTCACTAAAGCCGATGTTTATACTTTAGCTAAAGACGACTTATCACAAGGAGACATGGAATGCTGCAGTATATCTACATTTTATGACATTTGGAGCAAACATTTCCGCCATGTCAAGATTCCTAAGGTAATTTGTATTTTTTTTTAATAAATGGCATTGATGGAATTTACCTTCTTGCATGGCAGGAGAACCGTTTTTCAAAATGTAATGTATGCACTGCAATCAAAGAAGGTCGAGAAAGAACACTTAATAAAGAAATTAGAAAATGGCTCACAGAAATTTTAGAACAACACATTCAGCTTGAAAAGTATGGCTACTATATTTTGGCACAAACACAAAATTAAACATCATATATTTTATTCTTAGGAGTGAAAGAGAGAAGTATGCTAAACACAGACAAAAGGGAGAGAAAAAGCCAAGGCAATACTTAAGCATTATAATACATGGAATGGATCAGTCTAAAACAAACATACCCCACATTGTCAACAACCCCAAAGTGATGGCTGGTGCTTACAGGCTGGAAACACATATCACTGGAGTTAAAGTTCATGGCCGATTCACTATGATGTTCATAGACAGTGGACAATTTAACCATGACACCAATCTGACTGGAAGTTTTATTACGAGTATTTTATCATTTGAAGGTAAGAATTCTATCAATATATGATGTAAAGTGATTCATAGTGATGTAAAAATATAAGCTGCAGGATGGATTACCAGAAGTGCTGTATATTCAGATGGATAATACTTGTCGTGATAATAAGAACAAGTTTACACTCACATTTGCTGCTATATTGGTTGAATTGGGAGTGTTATAGATATTTATGTGTGTAGGTGAAGTTTGGATTCCTACCAGTTGGACATACTCATGAGGATATAGACCAAACATTTTCATGCATATCTCGAAAACTGAAACATCGCAATGCACTGACTATTCCAGGTGACCTAACATAGCAAAGTTATAAGCTACATGTAACTATACACTTTTCCTTGTTTTGTTTTTCCAGATCTTTGTCAAAGTATAGAAGTGTCTTTCTCACCACCTCCTACAAGTGGTGGTTTTGGATTCTGTAACTGATGTCAAGGATAGGATGTCAGATCAAACTCCTCTACTCCATGACCATCTTAAGGCACAGCAATTCAAGTTTCAACGTAATGAATCACGTTACCACGAGTACTTAAAATTTTCTAGACTTATGCATTATAATTACTTTCATTTGTACCAATACAAATTTAGACCTGTAACTGACTTTGGTGTTTTATTTAAACATTATCAATAGAAGCAAAAATACACTTGTGATTGTGCTTAAGTACCTCTCTAAATGCATGCATGTTTGCTCCATGTCTGATAAGAATGATCCTGCTTTTCACAAGTGTAGGAGATATTGGTTTATTTGCAATAATAGAAACCTTCCTGTTTTAAAACTTAGTGAAAGGATAGGCTCCTCATATGCTCAAATAGATACGTTTCAGAAATGTCCTGCATTGCAAAAGCAGATAATACTCCAGCTTTGCCATTATATAAGACAAAGGCAATATGCAGGAAACATTCCTGCAATTACAAAATGTTTCTGAATTTTCTACATGTCAGGAAATGTTCCTGCAGGCATTTACTACTTGTAAGAAATATTCCAGTATTTACTACATGTAGGAAATGCTATAGCTTTGCAAAATGCTGGACATATTCCTGCATTTCCAAAATGTAGGAAACATTTCTGCATTTTTAAAATACAGGAACAATTCAGCTTTTGACAACTGCAGAAACACATTTGAAAAATGCAGGAAATATTCCTGCATTTCCAAAATGTAGGAAACATTTCTACATTTTTAAAATGTAGGAACAATTCAGCTTTTGAAAACTGCAGAAACACATTTAAAAAATGCAGGAAATATTCCTGCATTTCCAAAATGTAGGAAACATTTCTGCATGTTTAAAATGTAGGAACAATTCAGCTTTTGACAACTGCAGAAACACATTTAAAAAATGCTGGAAATATTCCTGCATTTCCAAAATGTAGGAAACATTTCTACATTTTTTAAATGTAGGAACAGTTCTAACTTTTGAAAACTGCAGAAAGAAGACATTTGAAAAATGCTGGAAATATTCCTGCATTTCCAAAATGTAGGAAATATTTCTGCATTTTTAAAATGCAGGAACAATTCAGCTTTTGACAAACTGCAGAAACACATTTGAAAATGCAGGAAATATTCCTGCATTTCCAAAATGTAGGAAACATTTCTGCATTTTTAAAATGTAGGAACAATTCAGCTTTTGACAAACTGCAGAAACACATTTGAAAATGCAGGAAATATTGCTGCATTTCCAAAATGTAGGAAACATGTCTACATTTTTAAAATGCAGGAACAATTCTAACTTTTGAAAACTGCAGAAACACATTTGAAAAATGCAGGAAATATTCCTGCATTTCCAAAGTGTAGGAAACATGTCTACATTTTTAAAATGCAGGAACAATTCTAACTTTTGACAACTGCAGAAAGACATTTGAAAAATGCAGGAAATATTCCTGCATTTCCAAAATGTAGGAAACATTTCTGCATTTTTAAAATGTAGGAACAATTCAGCTTTTGACAAACTGCAGAAACACATTTGAAAAATGCAGGAAATATTCCTGCATTTCCAAAATGTAGGAAACATGTCTACATTTGTAAATGCAGGAACAATTCTAACTTTTGAAAACTGCAGAAACACATTTGAAAAATGCAGGAAATATTTCTGCATTTCCTAAGTGTAGGAAACATGTCTACATTTTTAAAATGCAGGAACAATTCTAACTTTTGACAACTGCAGAAACACATTTGAAAAATGCTAGAAGTATTCCTGCATTTCCAAAATGTAGGAAACATTTCTGCATTTTTAAAATGCAGGAACAATTCAGCTTTTGACAACTGCAGAAACACAATTGAAAAATGCAGGAAATATTCCTGCATTTCCAAAATGTAGGAAACATGTCTACATTTTTATAATGCAGGAACAATTCTAACTTTTGAAAACTGCAGAAACACATTTGAAAAATGCTAGAAGTATTCCTGCACACCCAAAATGTAGGAAACATGTCTGCATTTTTAAAATGCAGGAACAATTCACCTGCATTCCAAAATGTAGGAAACATGTCTACACTTTTTAAATGTAGGAACAATTCAGCTTTTGACAAACTGCAGAAACACATTTGAATATGCAGGAAATATTCCTGCATTTCCAAAATGTAGGAAACATGTCTACATTTTTAAAATGCAGGAACAATTCTAACTTTTGACAACTGCAGAAACACATTTGAATAATGCTGGAAATGTTCCTACATTTCCAAAATGTAGGAAACATGTCTACATTTTTAAAATGCAGGAACAATTCTAACTTTTGACAACTGCAGAAACACATTTGAAAAATGCAGGAAATATTCCTGCATTTCCAAAATGTAGGAAACATGTCTACATTTTTAAAATGTAGGAACAATTCTAACTTTTGAAAACTGCAGAAAGACATTTAAAAAATGTAAGAAATATTCCTGCATTTCCAAAATGTAGGAAACATTTCTACATTTTTTAAATGTAGGAACAGTTCTAACTTTTGAAAACTGCAGAAAGACATTTGAAAATGCTGGAAATATTCCTGCATTTCCAAAATGTAGGAAACATTTCTGCATTTAAAATGCAGGAACAATTCAGCTTTTGACAACTGCAGAAACACATTTGAAAAATGCAGGAAATACTCTTGCATTTCCAAAATGTAGGAAACATGTCTGTTATGTTTCTAAAATGTAGGAAAACTCTAGTTTGAAAAATTATAAAACCACTTTGAAAAAAGAATGGTGCTATTCCTATACTTGTTTAAATGTATGAAATGCTCCATATTTGAAAAATGTTAGAAACTATTTCATTTCTGTAAAATTATTTAATGTAATCATTTCGCCTTTGTTTATAAGAAATTAGCTATAAGAAATATATCTGTCCTTGTTATCAAGATTTATATTGGCACATCAAGAACAACTGTCATAAAAAATCAGGACCTGGTAAAGCAGCTGCAAGTAATTGCCACAACATCACCCTGTGGCAAACTGCCAAAAGTGGGAAAAGTTTTAGCCCTTCCTTCTCAATTGTCAATGGACTCTGAAGTCACTGTACATTGGATGGAGCAAGAAAATGCTGTACATAAGCCAAGGTGGCTTAGGTATTTTAAGTTTTCTAAGAAGAAAAATGTTGTTAGTTCAATTGTGTTAAAGGAAATTGTGTTATATGATTTTGAACTCACAAAGAATGGAGCATTAAAAAAGAAGTCTCGGGAATATTTACAAACCATTATAGTAGATTAGCTGATCATTATATTTGTATTGTTCAGGTGCTTGCTACACGATTCAGACGTTTTTATTTTGATGAACTTTCTATTATTTGATGTATTGCATAGTAAACTTCATAAATTCGCTATTTTTGCAAGCTAAACATTTTGACCTATAATATCTTGCAAATTTCCTACACTATAATTTTTGCATGCTAGCTAAACTTAAAATATTGGACTCTGAAAGTGTAGTGTTAATAAGGTTAAATTCTTCCAATTTGACATAACTGTGATGCTAAATTCCCTGCATTAGTTATCTCTTCTCACTAAAAACTTTCCTGCATTTAGCATCATTTTTTCTTTTCTTATTTACTTCGGAGGATGTTTTACAACGACCTGTTCAATTGCACTAGTAGAATAAACTATGAATACAATTATTTCAATAATTGGTTCTTATAGACACCAATTGAGACGTGAAAGGAAATTACATAAAAATCCCAGTGTTAACTTTATGAATTAAGCATATTAATTTTTACACCAAATAACTTACTGTAGCCTTCAATCATAATATTATTGCTCAATATAGAACCTCTTCCACATTGAATAGAAGCTCCTCTTAAGTAGCTGAAATTACTTGACAAAGTTGACACAATATCAATGTTTAATGTGCCATTAGCATTAAGTATAGTAATATTTACTGGATATTCCATCACATTTACAGGAAAAATGTCTGTCATGTCATATAAATATTGTGATACTAATGATTCATTGATGAACCAATTCAATGCAATACGAGCTTCTCGACCAATACAAGTGAGCTCAATGTTGCCTGGACAAAATGATCCATTAGAATTTGGTGGACTAACTTGTAATTTATAAATTGAACCTTCACTACCTGAAATACAAAACAAATAAAATGCATAGAACACTGATAAAAATATTTTTTGCATTTTTACAATTAATAACTGTAAACAAGTTAATCAGAAAATAGAAAGTTATATTAATTAAATTGAAATGAAAGTTTAAGTGTATGTAAGGTGAGGCTTAGTCCTACTAGACTCAATGTTTTATGAAATTTAGTCACACAATTTTAGATTGTACAATTGGTCTACTGTATTATTTGATTTACCACTATTATTTAATCTGTAATATTTTAGTGATGAACTATATAATAATTATGTAAAGATTAATCTTAAAAACTCATTTGTAATGTTGTTATTGTGTTTGCATTATAAAGGTTTTATGTATAAAAAAAAAATCATACATATAAATGTAATACATCAAGCTATAATCTACATTTATCTAGCTGGTGGATTCTACTTTTCATGGTCATAAATAATTAAGAATAAAATGTCAGTTATAATACCTTCAATTATCTGAACACTTCAGTTATTGGAACAACCACAATCTAATGGTGCAACATGAAGATTAAAGATTTGCTTGAGCACACCCCTGTATAATTAGTGATTTTATAATACTATTTCTATGGTGCATAGTTATATGAACATTTCTCTCTGTCCTAATGTGTTCAGATTAGTGACATTCTAATGTGGTTATTATATAATGGTTTATTCTATGTTAGATATCTTCACTGCAGTAGTTGGTATTAGGGTTAGTAATGTATACTGAGAATAATAAGGTTACTGAAACAGTATGAGAACACACGGAATATTTAAATAAATAAATAAAGAAAGAAATATATAAATATAATGAATAAACAAATAATAATAAATAAATAAATAAATAAATAAATAAACAAATAAACAAACAAATAAATAAGTAAACAAATAAATAAACAAATAAATAAACAAACAAATAAATAAACAAATAAGTAGATAAATAAATAAATAAATAAATAAATAAATAAATAAATAAATAAATATTGATCACACTCATAGCGAGTCATACATTTTACATTATACACTTGAGCAGAATATTTTTGTCCAGCACTTTGAAACAAAATAAATACACAGGAGGGAATGAGCAATATAATTCATCTCCTGAGAGAGATAACAAAATAAATACATGATGTTGGCGTTCATGTTACTGATATGTCTTAGTTGTGTGTAGAGAATATTGAGGGTAAGATTCAATCAGTTGCTGTAGTACAGGGACAGGCTTAAGGCTTTCCTGCTTTGTCGGCAGAATTTAGACCATAATATAATATGTTGTTTTAACTTTTAGTTTACCATATTGAGAAATTAGCTATAACTACAAAATATTGAACTGCTCAACTTTATTTGATTAATAATCCCAGCTATACTAGCTAGCCAGTTAAAATAAACATAGAACAACAAAAACATAAAAGTTAGTTAATGTAATAAAATTCAAAAGTTCTCACTGGTAGGATCCCTATGGTGTGACTTGTTCTCACACTTAGGCAGTAGTTTATAAGTGTGACTATAAGTTTTTCTTCACCCAAGTTAGGTATTGCTAACAAAGTAACCAATATTAAAATTAAAAATGGACATTGGTATAATTATTCTATAGCATATAATATGAGATTCTTCAACTCAGTCATACAAGACAATAGTCAACTGGAGTAAAAACAAATGCATGGAGTTATGAACTATTTCTTGAAGTGTTACCTATAGAGCTTAGCTATTGTAAAATATATATGACTACAGTATCTGCTTCAATTTTTCACATACCATAAATTAATCCTTTGTGAGATTGCAACATATTGCTTCTCTGTCCATTAATAAAACATCAAAGGTTTTTTTCTGTTCACTATTAAAGTGATGTGTATATCTTTGTTACATCATTCTTAAAATCCTTGCTCATGTTATTACTTACCCAGCACATTAATAGTTGTATATAATATAGAGTATGCCATCATAAACTGGTAGTACATCTAAAGTTTACAAATATTAATCATTATTATGCAAGCAACACTTTATTTCTTATGTTGATAAGATAATTACTTCTAAGATATATAAAAATAACAACAAACACATGTATATTAAAATTATAAACTATTTAAAATAATCAAAATCTTGAATTTCTTTGTACTAGAGTATCAATACTATATGTATGTGATGCTTGTAGTTTTATTGCTATTTTATTTGCTTTCTTTTGAAGTTCAATAATATTATATAAAATTCCTGGTTTTAATATTAAAAATATCCTAACACAACATCTTCCTGTACTTTCACTTCCTGGTTTATGCTGCCTAGCTATTTGATATCTGTTTCAGAAAAAAACTATAGTATCAACTAATTATCAGCCCAAATTTTTTCTCCAATGCCAAAAATTATACCCTATATTTCTTCCAAATTGTTTCTTATTATTTCTAAATAATAGGGAGGCGATGCCTCAGAGGGAATTACCGTTTAATAGGTACTGAAAGCCTTAAGTTGTAGTGTCCGTGAGCGCAACGAGGCTTTACTTAGGGCCTGAAGGAACCTAAAAATGGTAGTTTAGATGGCTAAGCAGCGCCTAACCAATTTAGAATGTAGCGACTGCTCTTAACAATGGGACAATAAGGCAATCAGAGGGACACTAAGTTAATGGTGTCTCTCTTTGATTGACCTAGGCAGTTTAGAGTTTCTCTGTCACAATACAAAAACTACAGCAGTTATGTTCTAATTTTTGCTGGCCCAAATTAATCTAAGATATAGTTGCAGGTATTGCAAAAAAAACAAAAGAGCTGTACAACTAAACTTTTTGCTTAACTGGTATCAACACTCACAATGAAAATAGAATCTATCTCTTAAGTAGACTTAGAATAGTCTTGAACACTAGTAAAGAGAGTGCACGTAAACTCTAGCATACCGCTAAGAATACACTTTGACTTAGCTAGCTAGTCGTGAAGAGGAGATGGACTGTAACTTCAATACCCTTGAACCTCTAAGTGTATCTAAAGGGATGCCTGAAATATCTCTATTCTTATATAACATTCTCAACATTATTAAGTAGTAGTTAGCTATGTAGATAGTAATAATAGCTTACATTGCCGACAACCATTTAGCCCAGGAGTTGGTAACGCCCTAGCAATTGACAACTGCGACACCCAGAGAGTAAGCAACTAACAAAACGGGGAGTGTTTATTGAAGGCGGAGCTTTCTAGGACCTAATGATTGTTTACGAAAAATTATGTGACATTTGTAAGCATAAATGCTGGGTAATTCACTTATGCCACTTGTCGCTTTCAAGTTCTACTAAGGTTAGTAACTATGGAGGTTAGAGGCCTTAAAACAGGTTTTCAAAATTATGAGTAACTTAGAAGTTGTTTTTACATAAATTTACAGAGTATTTAAAATTAATGATCTTCTAATTATTGTGAATAGTTTTGAACTTTATGTGTGTTAACAATCATCATAGTAACTCTTGCTTACAGTACATTCACCTGCTGAGGTCTAAATGATGATGTTAGACCCTTTGGAACAAACCTTATATCAAGTATTGTATGCAACACTCATATTGAAAGTGTATTGCTGTGCAGTGTATTGTAAAGCATAAACACGGAAGAAAACTTTAGAATGTTATGATAGCATAAACATTCTGCTTACACTTGTTTACTCAAACTAAGTGTGGCATATACTTATACGTTTGCTGGGCAAATCTTAGCTATATCTTATTTCTTAAAGCTAACTACTTTTTGAAAAAAAAATTTTGGAATGAAAACTGCCACATCATAGATGTTTAGAAAAAATGCTAAAATGTTTTTACAAAATGTTAGACAAATACATGAAATTCAGCGAGTGGATCAAATGGTTTGGACGCAAATATGTAAGTTATATTTTTTTGCAAAAGCATTACGGCAGTAGCTATATTATGAAGAACTAAATGTATTGATCCACTGTTGAGTCTTTTCTTGCCCAATGGTGCTTGTCCAGTTTGACTAGTGAGTAAAATATAGGTACTTAAGGAGCTGTAATAGCAACCTATAGCCTATACTAGCTTTATTCTAAATAATACAAATCTGATCTCGCTCGCACTGACTACAGCAGTTCGGAAGGGCAGCCCGAGTTGTAAGTTCGGGCCTAGCTGTGTAGCCAGTGAGGGGATCGAAAATGGAGGACCTTCACGTTTTACTTTAGGTCCTAGGTCCTACATTGAGCGCATCACGTCGCGTCCTCACATCACGTCGCGTCACCTTACTATTAATCGGGTTCAGCTATAAGATTGATGGCGTAAAAGTGTAATTAGTGGAATTTCAATGATATTAAGTAAGATATAAGGGTTATATAGAACAAAAATTGGTTGATTAAAGTGGGTATTGTTCCTTTACATGCTCATACATTTTTATAAAAGGATCATCATTTTTAAACTTTCTTCTCCACAAATATTCAGGTAAGTATGTGTCAAACAAGTCACCCATGAACACATTGTTGGTTCCCCTTTCTACACCTCCAAACACCCAATGGCCATCTCTGTATCTTCCTCTGTTGTATTTTCTTCGTCCAAATTTTGACTCATCAATTTCCACCACTTTTCCTACTCCTCCAATCTGCACTGGATGGTCTAAAAACCACTGTGCACATATGTCTCGATGGAAATTATACCAATCAACAATGGTCTTGGTGGAGTGCCCAGTCTGCTGTACAGCCATGATACTGAAGCTTCACAAGCCCACCAGTAAGAAACTTCCACTATCTCATTCAGCTTCAAATGGCTACCAGAAAAAAAAAACTCCCATCTCTCATGGAAATTACAGATTGGCATCCAGACTTGGGGCATCTCCAGCAATAAGACCCCTTCTTGATGACAAAGTTGCATACACTGCCACACTTATTACAGTTAGCACTATTCTTTAATGCTCCAATTCCCTTTAACCAGACAATTGTTGTCTGCTCACTGTTATAAATAAAAACTTATTGAACAACCACAACAGTAGTCAAGGTGATCAGCGCATATCGGCGCATGTTAGCACGTTCTGAGGGGCTGAGCGCGCGAGCGTCGCGATGACATCGTAAGGTGACGCGACGCGATGCGTCAATTTAGAACATAGCTACTGTAGTTTTTGTATTACGTAGCGGGGCTCTGAATCGCGTAGTTCCTCCGACGAGGGCACTATATGTAGTGCCCTGACAGAGGGCTACTATATGTAGTGCCCTGCCTCTCAGGGCATTGGAAACGGTTAGTGGTTTCTATGATAGCTACCCCAGAGAAGGAGGAGCTAGAATTTTTTGACTTTCATGTTTGGTATATTAAAATTGTGCCTGAATTAATAAATCTTGCAAGTATGTATTTATGATAGAGCAAGTGTGTGTTTAAAAATTTAGAATTATATAGTATTATACAATTGCCAAGTACAGCTAATAGCTAGCTAGATGATGCTAAGAAATATCAACTAATAGTTTATATTAAATGTGATACCTGAGCAAGAGTTAAATGTAAATGATCCTGGCAGACTTGTCTTTATGTTTCTGTGAATGTTTGTTGTTGATGCTAGGGTGGAATTATGGCTCTGCAAAGGAGAAGAACAGGGTACTAATTGTTGACTAGAAGATGTTGAAGTATCATTATTAGAGTTGCAAAGTCTAGGAATTTTGTTGTACAAAATGTCTGATAAAGCTTCTTTCTGTTGTGAAGATGTTTTTTGTAGTTCCTCACTCCTTCCAAGCTTCTGTGTCCTGTTCTCTCCATCACTAGTTGTTCATCGACTCCACTTTGATACAGCCTTGTTGCTGTAGTGGCACGTAGTGAATGATTTGTCTTAATGCCTTCAATACCAGCACTTGCACACAACCTAGCAATGGTCTTAGTTAATGTGTTGTGTCCCAGAGGCCTTGTAGTATACCAGCAATCTTGGGTTGGTTTAGTGGCAGGCTGCAAGTAAAAGGCATCCAAATCATTAGGGGAAGTAGGACACATATTGATATATTTCTTGAATAGTCGTACAAAACAGCGATCGGAATTGTCTGAGTTGGCATGATGTATTACTACTTTTGGTTTAATCTTTCTACCTTTAATCCCACCAGGTCTATTTTTAGATAAATCCTCAGTATATTTTAAATATGGCCTTTCTCCTTCCATTTCAAAAAGTTCAATTTGGCAGGGTCTCAACCGGAGCTGCCTGTGTTCTCGTCCACTTCTCAAAGCGAAATAAAGTCCATTACAAAATACCATAGTATCAAGTAGAGTATGTGGGTCCTTATCTCCTAAAAGTCCTTTCTCCCACAATATTTCTTCTTCATCAAGTGATAAGGGTTCAGCCTGGCGCTTCTTTGACCCTAAGCCTTTGGACTGTAGTCGTTTCATTTCAGCATCAAGAGATTTCTTGAAATCAGCAAAGTCATGATCGGCAAAAAAATCGATTTTTGGATGTCCATTCCAGCGAAGATGCCTCATCTGACCACAAACAATGTGGTGTAAGGTATTTGGAGGAAACTCTGCTCCATCTTTCTTGCGCACCTAATTTTAGTACAGTATAGTAAATAATTTTTTTAAATAAACTTAAATGATTACTTTTACCTCTAAAATGAATCTGGTTAGCCAATACTGAATATTCTCCCTACTCAATTACTCAATTGGTCCTATTTTGTCTCCATTCTGATTCTCCCTGTAGAAGCTCCAGGAAGTCCACAAACCACAGCAATATTTGGTGTCTTCTTTAGTTTTCTTGCATGTACCAGTTTCCCTTGCCCTGTCAACTTCCTCATCAGTTTTTATTGCAGCAAAAAGTCTTTTGTTGCTGTAGGAAAGAGGAGAGGATGCTTGAGATTGTTTCTTTGACGGCGAGAAAGATTGACCAGTGGTGGTTTGTGGTAGGTTGGAGCAGGAAGCTTGGGAATCTCGCTCTTTAGGTTCCTTAATAATAGAATTGGAGTATATTTTCTCCTCTTCAGGTACTGCGGTAGCAGCTCTGTCCATCATTTCACTGCATATTTCCCAGGCGCTACACCAAGGTTCTCCTAAACAGGTAGGATTATCACAAAATTCTGTAGCTTCTTCCATCTCCCTTGAAATATCTCTCTTTTCCTTATCAAAAAAGTTAGCATACTGGGAGTGGAAGTACGTTGGAAGCGCTTGGAAACACTGAGTGGTTGCTATGTTCTAAATTAGTTAGGCACTGCGCACCATCGGGCGCTACTGTGTTTAGGGTCCCTCAGGCCCCATTAGTAGCGCCCTCGCTACGCTCGGGACGCCACAGCCTGAGGCCTTCGGGACCCTAAACACAGTAGTGCCCTTAGTGGCAGTGTCTAACTATTATGTAGGACCTAAAGTAAAACGTGACCTGGAGGACTTTGCTGCCCTTGTCGTCTGCCTGGTACAAGGCTCGCTGTCGGGATGGCGACCTTGTGGCAGTAACTTTCGTGGACGTTGGAGTATCGAGTGGAGAACTCGGTCTTAGCTTAGGTCCGAATAATCAGATAGCTAGGGTGGGTGGGTAACTACAACTTCACTGGTTTGATAACTTCAAAACTATAGGAACTATAACTGAGAACTAAAATGAAAGAATACAATACTTACTAGTGGTGTGCTTGAGCACAAATGGCGAGCGAGCCTGATAGTTAGGTAACATAAAATGTTACTATCTTTAGCTTACTTCATGCAAACACTATAAGTTATGACATTTGATTTCAGCAAACAAATACAAAATCATACTATTTTTATATGAATGATTTAACACTGAAGCTACTGAAAATAAGGTCCAGTTTTTTAATTTCGCATTACGGTAAAGGTATTTGAGTGCCATAGTAACAACTCTCTGCAACTGCTTGAATTGAAGGAAAAACAATAACAAAACAATACACATTATTTAAAAGTTTACTTTGTGATATTCTTTAGCTAAGTAGTGGTTGTAACACGCAATGCTTTGACACAACTGGACATGCACCTACACAGACTTACCTTCCCAGTAGTCTAGTGGACAATGTATTTTCAAGTAAATACTGTTGGGCACGGCTTATAACCATGACTAAGAGTGCATTGGCTTACCACCGCCACTAACTCGAATAGAAATGGAAGTCCCTTAAGTTTTCAAGTTTTAACTGCACCCGCAAAAGAATTCAAAACGGTAAACAATTCAATTTCTAGGGTGATACGGGTACTGATTGATAAACTAGAGGATTCTGTTTAGTGCAATTTGGGACAGGGTCGACCACATAACTAACACAAAAACGCGAGGGTCAAAGTACAAAATGACATACGTACGTCCAAACATATATACAAATAAACTATGGTGTGCTTGAGCACAAATGGCGAGCGAGCCTGATAGTTAGGTAACATAAAATGTTACTATGTTTTAGCTTACTTCATGCAAACGCAATAGCAGTTATGACATTTGATTTCAGCAAACAAATACAAAATCACTCTCTTACCTTATTAATGGTAACTTTTGTAGTATCAAACATCAACCATTCTGATAATCTCAATCGCCAGTAACTCTTGAACAAGCTCTCAGCTACGATAAAAAATAAACCAGTGTTATTATTTGTAATTTTAGCCAACAAATATGGAATTACTACTTACATCATTCTTGAGTATTGATAACTTCTGTAGTATCAAATTGAAGTTTCTTTGACCATCTGAATTACCTTGAATTCTTGACTACCAACGGCTCTTGACAACCAACAACCGGCACTCCGTATCCCCCCCCATAAAACGGCGAAGTTTTCTGGAAAAGGGTCTTCAATGCCATACTAACCGGTCGAATCAACTTTTTGTTTCTTGAAAAGCAAGTATTTTCGCAGGAATTTTCTCATACTTTGGAGCTTAAGTATAACGTAAGGCTTGCTTAATGCTGTAGTTTCAGAATAAACTGGGGGTCAAGCCTAAAAAGCCGTGTTTTTAGGAGAAAAGAGTTCCCCGCGCGAGCGTTTAAAGGGCATACGTACCATCCCACATACATATATACATATAACATATACCCGATTTTGCATTATCCACCCCTAATAATTACCTTGAATTCTTGACTACCAACGGCTCTTGACAACCAACAACCGGCACTCCGTATCCCCCCCCATAAAACGGCGAAGTTTTCTGGAAAAGGGTCTTCAATGCCATAGTAACCGGTCGAATCAACTTTTTGTTTCTTGAAAAGCAACTATTTTCGCAGGAATTTTCTCATACTTTGGAGCTTAAGTATAACGTAAGGCTTGCTTAATGCTGTAGTTTCAGAATAAACTGGGGGTCAAGCCTAAAAAGCCGTGTTTTTAGGAGAAAAGAGTTCCCCGCGCGAGCGTTTAAAGGGCATACGTACCATCCCACATACATATATACATATAACATATACCCGATTTTGCATTATCCACCCCTAATACTGTCTCGCTCGCTTCGCTCGCTCGCCAACTAGTGGTGCGCTCGAATAGCGCAAATGCATGGCGAGCGAGCAGACTCTTTTTACAGAAAAATAGGGCAGAAATTACATCTAACTGTAGTGCACAGTGTAACCCTTTCCATTCTCAGTTAGCATCAGAGAATTTAAGGTTCTGGTATAGTGTTCCACCCACGCATTTCAACCCACTTGCTAGATTGTAGTTGTGGTTGCCTTACAGCACTTGTGGTTGTCACAGTGGTTGTGCTTACCACAACATGCTACCAGCAGTAAAATAATTAGCTCTTCATTGTGTATACACTTGTCAATTGCCAAAAAAACAAAACAAAAAAAAACAAAACAAAAAACTACAACACAAAATAAAAACAACAACAACATAAGGTGATTTTTGAATTTAATTAATTTGAAAAGTCTCTTATTCCTCCTCGACGAAACCTTGGAGAAGCTAACTCCGGCAATAAAGAATTGAAATAAAATTCTTTGAGCTTGAAAATGTTGGCATTCCACCATAATCTGTCCCTTTCAATTCTTTGTATGTGTAGCGCCACATCTGTTCTCAAAACAAAGTCGCACCAATTTCGATCAGTGCAATACATCTGACATTGGACTTGGTAATAAAAATCATGCCTTCTTTTCAGTGCAAACTTGTTTTCTTTGTATTCCAAACAAAAAGAAGATGTTTTCACAGCTTCTTCTAAAGACATATGGCGAATAGAGTATGGGTTCTTAATCTCAAGCAGACCATCAGGATAAGATGCATCTGGGTCATGCACCAAACCATCAGGAGAGGCAGCCAACCAAGGGGTTTCTAATGAAACAAAAAGACCACATTTCTCAACTTGCAGACTTGGGTGGCCATTCTCTCTCATGTAAGCAAGGTACTGTAGGGATGAACTCTCTTCTTTGTCCAGGCCATAGCGAGTAGCAGCATTTCCTCTGAAGTTACTATAAAGTAATGCTTCCACCTTCTTACTTCTCTTCGTTGTCTGCCTCATCTTTGAAATACTGCCAACTTTAGAAGCAGTGATGCGTTTTCGTCTTTCTATCATCCATAGCTCATTGTCTGCCTGATTTAGAGTATTTCGTTCGATGTAGTTAACTGCTTCAGAGGTAACAGCAACCTTTGTCTCATAAAACCCCTTTTTCAACTGTTCCAAATGGCCTTGTGAAATATCATCTTCTTCAGGTAGATCACCATCATCATGCCTGCTGTATGCTTTGCGAGCTGCTACTTCGTCGTCAACACTGGAATATTTACTACTTCGTCGCTTTGCCTTCACTTCATCTTTAGCCTTTCTCTTTTTATCGTATTCAACTTGCTTGGCAGACATCCTGGCATTTTCTTTGAAAACTTTGTTTGGAGAAGAACTAGTAATTTGTTTCCACATCTCTGGCCCCCACTCCTTGCCCATGTTCTGCTGCAGACCTGCCCCCATACAGCGATGCTCCCAAGAGCCACTCTGCGATCTATTAATTACTTTTCCCCCATCATACTTTGATCTAATGTGCATCCAGCACTCAGCGACATTAGTTGTGACATTTTCTATCAGCTGGCTGGCTTTGCTAACCAGTCGTGATAGTGCCGTCTGGATGTCATGCATCATCTTTGGATTGGGTTTCATGGGAGTACTTCCACCTTGCCTGGCTTCATGTTGAGTAACACTGTCATCTGCCATTGTCTCCTCCCATAACTTAACTTGAGAAAAAACCACATCTATAGAGGTATATTAAAAATAAAGAAAAAATATAATAAAAATAACTTAATAATAATAATAACTGTTATTAATATTACCATTATTATTATTACTATTATTATTATTACTATTATTATTATTATTATTACTATTATTATTATTACTATTATTATTACTATTATTATTATTACTATTATTATTACTATTATTACTATTATTATTATTACTATTATTATTATTAATATTATTATTATTATTATAAAAAATTAACAATAATAGCTAAATATATATAGACTTTATTATTTTTGTATCTACAGGAACATACCAATAAAATCATCTGTATCGTCCTCATCACACAGGTTTTCATCTTCACTACTGGATGAAGTTAAAGGAGCTGCATGCTGATCTGATGGCTGGACAGCTGAACAAAAGTCAGAGCTGCATCTGTCATGGATTCCGAAACAGTGCCAAGGGCCATTGAGAAGGTCTCGTTCCAGTAGTTTCGCTGCCTTCTTGCGGTCTGGGTTCTTACTCCTCATGCGAATGGCACATCGAGCAGCACTGACCAGTCTCTTCCTCATCTTCAGTGTGAGCCCTCCAGTACCTTTGTAAGAAGCATTCTGTTGCACAATCTTCTCCAGTGCTCCCCGGTAGCATTTACATGCATGGTTTGCACATTCCAGCTTTCTTATAGCAAACCCCCAACCTGGTACACTTTGAAGAAGAGTTGTGTGAACAGAACTATCTCCATCTCCAATGAAGCGTATGTAGCGCACTCCATGAACATGTTCAGCTTCCAAAAATCCATCTAATATTATGTCGGACTCCATTTCAGATGAGGATTTTTCCCAATTTTTGAAACATTGATGTTTCTCTTTGGGTACATTCTTGGCACAAGCTCTGCAGTACTTGTTGCGAACACCGATATACAGCAACTTTCCGGTTTCCTTACCAATGATGATGGCCACACCTGACTTGGCATTATAGGAGTGCTTATGTGAGCGCTTACTCCAGCCCCCATCAACCACTACGGTAATTGCTGGTATGCCTTCATGAAAATCTCCTCTCTCTTCAGCAAGCCTCTTCTCTTCCTTTCCAGCTTCAATCATCGACTTCAGAAGTTCATGCTTCCACTGCTCTCCAATGGCTCTCTCAACATTGATAAAGCTAGCCTTTGTCATAACAGGAATACCTATAACACCAAGAGTCTCCTTGATCCTGGAATGACCCCCGCCAGTAACCATCTCCCCCCATACAGCAGCCAGGTTACATTCCCACTGAGGATAGCCTTTAGGCCCCCTCACCTTTTGCGATGACTCTAGAATGATAGTATGATTGCAAACGGAACAGTGACCTCTCAGAATGGATGCCAGACCCTGCCTAGTCTCACCGTACAGCAATATGGAACCCTTGCAACGAGCTGCATGAGCGGTCAAATCATCAGTATATTGCTGCAACTTGTTCAAATTGATTATTCTGGAACCATTCTTCAATGTCATTTCTAGATGTTTGTGTAATGGAGGTGATTTCTTGTATTTGTAGGGTAACTTTTTCTTTCTGTATACATGTCTATGATTGTTCCTATGGTGTAATTTATTCTTGTTACTGCCCATCTGGAGGAGTAATATTTTTTCATCATAAAAAAAATACTAGCTACTGCATTCAGCTTTACCTCTCAATCTGCTCCAATACACTGAACTTGCTCCAATACACTGAACTTGCTCCACTACCGCTATTCCAGGTTATTCCAGCACATTCCAGCACTAGTATGGCTGCTCACTTACGAGCTCCTTTCCCGCCGAAATCGAGCTTATCGCGTGGGCGAAGCGCGCGTAACTCTGGCACCCAGCAATTACATTGTATTCGTGGGTTTTTTTTCAGTTAGAAATTTTGGCGTCAATTTGTTGACTCGTATCCTACCGTACCGCCTTCTCTCTCTAATTATAAGACTGTCCAGGTTAGTGTTGAGGTCCTTACAAAGAAATTTAGTACATCCGCTTACCATTTTTCTCGGCATTCTTGGACTAATGCTTGGAATTGGTGCTTTCCGCTTCTACTGAAGCTACTTAACGAATATATTCGTCGTGAACAGTGCGCCCGCGTTTAAACTCTTCGGTAGGACCTCTAGTAGGGCCTTACCTACCTGAAGAAAGCCTAACTTCTTTATTGGGTGCGCTCCATGCAACAGAAATTGACGCCGATCGTGGTACACTTACTGAAGCAAGCTACTAACTTGCAAGGGATAATAATTGGACAAACTTCATTCCCATTTCTTTTTCATTGTATAAAATTTCTTTTATATCAATATTGAGATACAAAAATGAATATAAAAAATGATACAGGACATATAAGTAACTCATGAATAATTAATGAGGTAATGTATACCAGAACCTTAAAGTCTCTGATCCCAGACTAAGGAAGTGGACCCATGCATTATAGTAGCAATAACAGAATTACCTGAATAAACTTCCAAAGCAGTGGCAAAGAAGCGCAGCTTGACAAAGACTTCACAATTGTTTCAAGAAGAGAGTAGCTGTAAACTATTTGGTTGAAACAAAGTTGCGTCTGCAGCAGGATTCTCCGCGCTCGTTAATTGAAAAATACGGGAACTGTGAACGCTTTACCTAACTTACGTAATTAGAAGCGCGGGCGAAAACAGAGGTCTCACGTACCCCATAAACAGATAAATAACTAGTGGTGCGCTCGAATAGCGCAAAATAGAGAAGCGAGCGATGCATGTTCCCTGTAATTGCAGCTATAGATACAGTTATTTATTTTGATGTTGTTAATGTTATGTCTGTCTGTTGTTTCATATAGATTCATTGGTGCTTCTATTCTATACCACTGTATGATGAAGGTTATAAAATTTAGGCTATGTATAATAAAGTATAAATGTTATACTTTTTGTGGTAAAACAAGAGTAATGAATTATTTTATTATTTATTTTATTAATGTAATTCGTAATCAGCTACATAGTATTGCTTTATATAATAAAGTTTAAATGTTATATTATTTGTGATAATATAAGAATAATGAATTATTTTACCATCAAAGTTATTGGCTGGTGTTTTAGACAGAATATACCGCTATTTAATTAAAAATGTCATACATCATCACAGTTATAGCTGATGTAAACTTTGTGGTTTAATAAAAATAAAAAATAAAAGAGTTTGTTTGGGTACTATAACATATTCAGAAAGAGAGCAGAGTATGTTAAATGGATGTAGATCTTAGACTACATAGTTTGATAATAGAGTTAGGTTAATTTTTATAGTTTTACATTAAATTTAACCTGCAAGTGGAGGAATGTTTCCAGGATGCATGTTATTTTGAGCTGAATAGAGCTTAGGGATATGTTTATCCCGGCTACATCGACAACATTCCAATGACTTAAATTTCATTTTGGTGCCTGGAAACTTCTCCATACACGTTATGCAGACTGGGATAGTAATCGATGAGATTTTAGCATGAAAATTACACATTGCTGTGTGAACTTGAGGATCATCAAATGCTGGAATAATATGGTGCAATGGAACCTGGGGATGTTGTCTTGACCTGTTCCCCCTAACTTGAGAGAATCTAGTCTCCCGTTGAAGTGGTGTTTCATCAGCCAATCTCTGCTGTTGGTTAGTTGACAACTGCTCTAACCTAGAGGAATTTTGTAATGAAGATTCATTTGCTGTTCTCAACAGTTGGCTAGTGGACAAACAGTGGAGCCTGTGATCTCTTTCACTATCACTTTCAAACAAACGTGTGACTTGCTGTTTTTGTGACATTAGTTGTAGACGTTGCTCTCTGCATAATGGTTTCCTAAACGAAAATATGTCTCGTATTAACTTATTGAAGTATATATTTTATTTTATATTTACCTCTTGCATTCGTTGCTGATAAGCTGAAAGGCATTGCGGTATCGAAATTGTTTGAGTTATATTTTCTGCAACTTTTTTGCTGCTTTGGGTGTATATGAGAATGAATGTCCTCTGATAGATGCCTTTTCCTCTTGCAGTACAAAAAGTAGTGGGGATATTAGCTTCTTGTTCAGATGGTGTGGCTGCATTTTCAGTGTCTTCAAGAGTAGTTGAGTCTACAGCTGTATAAAGTTGATTGGTACAGTAATCCTCAGGAATAGTCTAATAAATAAATTAGGAACATTTAATGGCTTTTCAAAAAGAAAGATTCTTTACTTTGCTACCTGTTTCTGTTTCGTTTTAGCTCTCCTCCTCCTTGCCCTGTCTTTTTCATTTCTTATCTCTCTCCTTACTATTTTTTCTTCTGGAGTTTCTAACGCCCTCAAAGCTCTTGACCGAGCGTTTCTAACGTTTTGTCTACTGGGCATCGCTACTTCGTACGGCGGGTAAACAAAACAAAATGTTGCTAAGAAGGTTACCCGGCCCGCGCAAGCGCGTAGGAGAAAGGGTACACACGTACGCCCACGCAAGAACAAAAACAATTTCTAGACCTAAATATATATATATATCGCGAACTCATTAGAGAGTCAGCTCCGCTCGCTTCGCTCGCTTCGCTGAACTAGTGGTGTGCTTGAGCACAAATGGCGAGCGAGCCTAAAGACTATACTATTTTTATTGACTTCTAACACTGAAGCTACTGAAAATAAGGTCAAGTTTTTAAATTTAGCATACAGGGTAAAGGGATTTCAGTGCCATAGTAACAACTCTCTGCAACTGCTTGAATTGAAGGAAAAAACAACAACAACAAAACAATACACGTTATTTAAAAGTTTTCTTTGTGATAATTTTTAGCTAAATAGTGGTTGTAACACACAATGCTTTGACACAGCTGGACATGCACCTACACAGACTTACCTTCGCAGTAGTCTAGTGGACAATGTATTTTCAGGTAAATACTGTGCGCACGGCTTATAACCATGACAAAGAGCGCATTGACTTACCACCGCCACTAACTCGAATAGAAATGGAAGTCCCTTAAGTTGTCAAGTTTTAATTGTACCGGCAAAAGAATTCAAAACGGTAAACAATTCAATTTCTAGGGTGATACGGGTACTGATCGATAAACCAGAGGATTCTGTTTAGTGCAATTTGGGACGGGGTAGACAACCGAACTAACACAAAAACGCGAGGGTCAAAGTACATAAATGCCTTACGTACGTCCATACATATATACAAATAAATAAATAAATAAACTGACATCCCCGATTTTCGATTGTGTTACCCCTGTAAGTGTCTCGCTCGCTACGCTCGCTCGCCAAATATAGCGAAATCTCGATTGAGTACCCCTGATAGTGTCTCGCTCGCTTCGCTCGCTCGCCAATAAATGTGACCGTCTATGGGAAAATCGGGCACAACGCGGCATGCGTAGACGTCGCAAAAAGATCGATTTAGTTCTTAAAATTGTATTAAATAAGCCTAACGAAGGGAACGGTTAGGTGATATATAGCGGGAATGGCTAAAGCTACGACGATAAAACTTGGAGAGCTTAATATCTGGATGCCGAGGAGTGCGTAAGTGCAAAAAAAATATTTTTTGTCGGGGCCGCGTTGTGCCCGATTTTCCTGTAGACGGTCACAAATAAACTAGTGGTGCGCTCGAATAGCGCAAATGCATGGCGAGCGAGTAAATATATGAGTATAGGTAAAGATGATTTGTGAAGGAAATCGCTAAATAATAGCAATGATTAGGCACGAAGAGTTAACAATAACAGAATTACCGGAATAAACTTCGAAAGCAGTGGCAAAGAAGCGCAGCTTGACAAAGACTTCACAATTGTTTCAAAAAGAGAGTAGCTATAAAGTTTTTGGTTGAAACAAAGTTGCGTAAGGCAGTGCAGCATCCGTGCTCGTTAATTGAAAAATACTGGAACTGTGAACACTTTACCTAACTTACGTAATTAGAAGCGCGGGCGAAATATTTTGACATACGCATACATACCTATATATATCTGAAATCTCAATTGAACACGACTGAGAGTCAGCTTCGCTCGCTTCGCTCGCTCGCTGAATAAACATCACCTATTTTCGATTGTGTTACCCCTGTAAGTGTCTCGCTCGCTACGCTCGCTCGCCAATAACGACTGTAGTCATGGGCATAAACCGCGACTGTCCGCGAGCGGTCAGCGAGGCTTTACAGAAATAAAGTGCATGCGTAGTATAGTTTCTTTGGAATGTTCGTTGAGGTTGCGTTAGGCCTGCACATCCTCCGGGGCAAGGAAGCCAGAGCCACTGGTGGCAATGCTTTGTGAGTCAGTATTGGAATCTGAATTTTTTAACAGCAGAGTTAATCTTAGTACGGCTCGTCGTAGTGTACTGTTGCCGTCAAAAACATCAACAACTCGAACTAATCCATCTGATCCAGGGTAAGTTTGTGCCACTACAGCAATAGGTATACGGCGATGACTTAGAGTCGATTCCAGAACTCCAACTATGTCTCCTACTTGGAAATTAGGTACACGTCTCTTCCATTTGCTTCTTACGTGGTGGAGTTTCAAATATTCATCCTTCCACTTTGACCAAATGCTTGCAGTGAGTCTCTTAATTAGGTTCCATCGACGTAATCCAGTAATATTACCATCAAGGTCTTGCACTGGAGTTGGGGCAGCTAGTAGTGGACGCCCAATAAGAAAATGTCCAGGAGTTAATGCTGATGAGCCATCCTCTTGGTGTGCTTCAAACTGAGCCATTGGTCTGGAATTTAGAGTAGCTTCAATGTCAGTTAGAATGGTGGCAAGGTCTTCAAAATATAAATATTAGAGTAGCTTCAATGTCAGTTAGAATGGTGGCAAGGTCTTCAAAATATAATTTTTGATCACCAATTATCCTGATAAGAATTCTTTTCATCTCTCTCACTCCAGCTTCCCATAGTGCACCTTGATGAGGAGATTGAACGGGTATGAAATGCCATTTAATATGCCTTGGTTGAGAGTATTTTTTAATCATCTGTTGGGCTTTCCTGGAAGCGACAATTGTTTGCAGTTCACGTTGTGCTCCGATAGTGGTAGTCCTCGACGATTAACAAATCTTCTGAACGCAGCTAAAAAAAGCCTCAGTCGATAAATCACAGACAAGTTCCAGGTGAATGGCCTTGGTAACGGCGCTAACAAACACTGCTACATAAGCTTTGTGGTTGGTGGGTTTTCTAGGATTACCTCTCTTTAAAATCAGCGGACCAGCATAGTCTAGTCCAACATTCCGGAATGGTGGGGCAGGGCAGACTCTGTCGGCAGGTAATTGGCCCATTTGCTGTGTACACGGAGTAGCATTCGTTCTACGGCAGGGAACACATTCGTGCACAGTCTTCCGTGCGAGTGATAGAACCTGGTGAATTGTTCAAAGCTTGTAGAACAGGAGCAACATCATTAACATGCCTAACATTATCATTGGTCTGAACTAAAGGGGGGTTGATAACAGCAGGAGGAGTTGATCGGTGCAACAAGGTATGGTGCTTTCTACCACAATGCTTGCAATTCTTGCGACTATTGCAAGAACCTACTATGTGATCACTTGAAAGGCAGTTATAGCAAAGTCTTTTCTGTCTCACTCCTTCATTCCTTTTGTCGACATTCTGACTGATCAATGTAGGATAGTGACCTTGTTGACAGTAGTTGCAGGTTGGTAACTTTGCCTCTTGGACATGTAGAACAAGTTCACGCTGTTTCTTCTCTTTGTATGGCAGCTTCGTTTTATTTTGACTCGTCGGTATGATCGAATTTGCGTCTTCCACGGGACGATCATCTCGGGTTGCGTCTTTTCGTTAAATAATGAAATCGGTGAGCTGTTCAAGAGTTGGAGGGTGGTGTGTACTGGCAATGTGGCTTTTCCATTCTTGTTTGGATAGTCCAGTCATGAGGGGAGACAATATGCCACACACACCAATTGTTCAGCAGTGAAGCCTTTAGTGACCAGCAAATACAAATCTGTAACATTTTTTGTTCTTCAAAAATGATCTGTTAGGTCCATGAAATTTGAATTGAATTGAAAAAAATATGATCTACACCCCAGAATAGCCTATGGTAGAGGTATTGCATAGAGACATACAGAGTCAAATATCTTTGTCTAACATTTTTGTAACGGGTGCCAATTTAATTTTGACAGAGTCAGCAATTATCGAGAATAAATTAGAACAAAAATGCATACTTGTGGCCTATCTCAGATACCCTGTACTCTGCCATATTTGGGTTGTCATTGATAGAAATTGAAAGCAAAGAAGTCAATAATAATCACATGCTACTCAGTAAGCTATGTTATCATGTACTTGATAACTTTAGTTGTAGATTTCAGTCCAAAAATCATCAGTAGCCTTATTCACACTCATAATGATACCAAATATGTAACATTTGGCCTTTGCTTCATGAACTTAATATGTCAAGCAATGCAGATGTTTGTTATGTAGTAGTCCTAGCTTCCATTTCAGATTATAATGTGTAACACACCACCACTTAATATAAGTCATGTTGTCAATAGAGTAATGGACTCACATTGAATAAGATGTTTATAATGTATATATCAGTCCTGGACAAAGCTAAAGATAAAACCAACCAGAGACCTATTTACAGATCAGTGATGTAGCACAAGTGAGGTGAACAAATATCAGTAATCCTGAACTAAATCAGTCATTTCCCCCTCATAACTACATTTCTGATAAATAAAAACTCTGCTAAGTGCTATGTAAATATAGTAGCAATATAAAAACCACTAGGGGGTGGGTGCCCCCTCACCCTAATAAGACACTTGTAATTGGACTTAACTGTGTAAGAGTTGTAACAGGTTATTTTTTATTTAAAGCCTTTAACTTGTCACCATTTTTTATTTTTTTTATTTTATTTTTTAATCACTATAGCTAATAACATCTAATAAATTATGAATAGTCATTTGCAACTCATAAAAAATAAAGTATTAACTATTTTCAATACAATTCATTATTTTTTAAATAAATCTTGAGCTACCTGGTCTAAGTTAATTGGATCAGTTCTTGTTGCCCAAAATACTGAACAAAAACTGGTGGTTATGCCTACAATTAACAAGCCATTGTACTTTGAAAAAGTATACACTATTATACAGTAAAGAATGGGGACTCCAGCACTAGTTTCCTACTGAACTCTCTAAGCTTCTAAAAGAAGTTTGTCTCATTTGACTTTAAAATTGAATTGTCAATTTTTGTCTATATTTTTGGGAAAAGATAGATTGGATATGGATAGATTAAATAAAATAGTTAAATATAATCAGGAATAAACATTTTAATACCTATGTATAGACTCCTATGTAACTCTTTCCTTTAATCCATAAATGCATTACGTACAAGTTCTTTGCTATGTTTTTAGTGAGATAATTGATATAAGATGCTTATAAAGTTAAAAGATTATGTTTTATACCTTTCATTTGTTTCAGTTTGATAATGACTTAAAAACAATAATTCCCAAAATAACAGTTGTATCACTGAGGATGATACATTTTTTCGGTAATTGTGGTGAATGATAGTTTATATTGCTCGTTATATGCTATAGTCTTATGGCTACAAATACAACTATAGTTAATGTTACAAGACTACCAAATGATTTATTACTAATTCATTGTGGAGAAAAAGCTGACAGTAGCTAGTTGTACATTATCCTCGACTACCAAGAATACAAATGACCAAGTATCAGTGCAGCCTAACATAACAACTTATACTTTGGTTTAACAATAGAATTAATAATAATTAACAAAATATGACATATCCATTCACATTGACATCTTCAGTATCCAATCACATGAATTTACTATTTTGCCACACACTGGTGATTTGTAATCAAAAAATACTGTATACATATTATATTATATTACTATTAAGTATATGAAACTCTGACCTTTCATAAAACTAGACTGAAACTTTGTCACCTAAAGAGGTCTGGAAAAAGCAAAGGAAAAATGTGAAAAAATCTTAGTTGTAGCCAGGGATAGCTCAGTCCTTAGAGCACTGGTAGCTAAAGCCTGGCCGTGGCTTCGAATCCCCAGAGACAACTAAGATTTTTTCACATTTTCCATTGCTTTTTTTCGGACTGCTTTAGGTAAGAAAGTTTCAATCTATTAACAAATTGTTTGATGTTGTACACCACTGTTATGCTTTTGTTTAATGCATTTTGTCTTATTACTATTATTCAATTAATATTTGTAGGGTCCAGAACCATGTCCTGGATTGGATATTGTGTATACCATACGACTAAAGAGTGATGCACTTAATGAGATTAGTCTATTGAATAGCAGCTGTTTCAGTTACATACAATGTACAGAGGAAATTTCTGTGCCAGAATATTGTGTATATGACCACTATTTCTTGGAAATCACTGCTACAAGCGATAATCTGAAGATGCATTTTGTTAGTATGACAAAAGTTATTGGTTAGTTTTGTGTTGTAATGTAATTATACTATGCAGTATATGCTTGTATGTTAATATCATTAATAATACCATATCAACCACTATAATACCATCTCAATCTGTAAATACACATAATGCTTATTGCACAAGTTAATGTATAATGTAAGCAGATACTTCAAGAGCATCACTAGAGAAAGGTAGCTGCAAAAACACAGAATAATGATAAGCTAGGCTAGCTACTCCTAGAGTATCAGAGGCAATGAATTGTGCAACACAGAGTGAGATAGTAAAACACACAAGCCACGTACCTAAAATATAACCTTGTGAAGATATCTAACATGGAATTATGGTGGTGGGGGTAAATAGGTACATGTCACCTCTTCCTCCTGAAAATTTAATGGTATCTACTTCTTTGGGCATGATAATAAATAATAAACACTCATAATTATTAGTCAATAGCAAACACTATTTCATTTTCTCTCAGATGTCAGCTTGTATCAAAATTTCCTCAACCTTTTTTAAAATCATTTCTTGACAAATCGTATTAGCTCACCAGGACGTTTGGGTCACAAGCAGAAGGAAATTCACAAGTGAATTCTTTTTACATGATTGTCAAACTTAGCTGTTTAGCCATGTGTTGTCAGAAAAAAGTGGGTAAAGTTTCAAATATTATTGTTCATGTGGCACACAATAATTAAAAATTACCACTGTAAATGTTTTCTGGACCTGCCACTGTACATGTACTTAATCCCCAAAATATAGGACAAATAAAGTAACTTAGCTCATATGTAAATTTTTATACTGCCATTTATTACTTACTTTCTGGAATCACTCACTAAATCTCTATTTGAAACCAAATAACATAATTACAATAAGTTCACTTAATACAAATAAAATAGTGATGGTACATAAAACCATATACATAGCTATTAAACTCAGGTTTACAACTTCATTATATAATTGTAGTTCTAATATTTAACAGGATTGATATTATAGTTCAATCTTGTTATCTGTAGTCTATCACATGGTTATCAAAACATGTGAACTATACATTGGAATTTACTTATCCAATGCATTGTCAAGGATTTCTGTTACTAGTTCTATCAATTCAACCATATAATGTATTTTTGGATGTGCATGAAATCTGCTATGTTGTTCAATTTAACATTGTCAGTGGTTGAAACTGAGGAAGAGTTTTCTAAGATAAGAAGAATTTATTACAATTGTAGTTTGCATTATATATGATGTAACTATTTCATTTCACAGTTACCTCAAACGCAGTACAATCTTTCACCTGTCATTTCTATATTTTACTTTTAAGTTTGAACTTACAGTGATCTGAATTATCTAATGTATGTATTTATGTAGTTCGAGAAATTAATCATACAACTAACTTATTCTATATTATCTCAAGACTTTCATTTTTGATGATATTTACATTTATTTCATTTGGATATTCTATTTCAAGACTTTTTGCAAAAGGAAGGAGAGACAAAGGTAAGCAAAGGTAATATTGCTCACCAATATTACTACCTTACACTATTTGCAGAGAAAGATTTGACTCACTCATATCGTAAAGCATATAACAAGATGTTTGTTATTGTGGAAGTCATTTATTTTTTAATAACATTAACCATGTGGCTAGCTGCTGGTGTTGTAACTGGACTAAGTTCTGGTAAGTAATCAAATCATGTCATAATATCTGTAGTGAACAAAGAAAGAAAAATAAAGAAAAATAAAAAAAGAAATACTATTTTACTTTTTTAATAATTAAGAATTCTTAAAAGTGTTGAACTATTCATTATTATAAAAATTTTCCTGATAGTACAAAGCTATATAATATTTTGTAAGATAATAATGTTAAAGTAGTGTCAGGAATTGGTAAATCTTTGTCACAGAATATTGTGGTCAGTCTTACATAATGAAAACAGATGCTTTATTGAAGGCTGCATCAGTAGTAACCGATGTCAGTGTTGTAATGATCATTGGAGGACTCATCATCCTGCATTGCTTCAATACAGGTAACTTTGACTGAGCAATAGTACATTTATACAATTATTATGTATGTGTATTCTTTCATGCTAGTTAGTAATAACTTTATATACATTTAATTTTATTGTATTCAGTTCAAAGTGATAATAAGAGGCCAACTATAAGGACTGAAATGACAACTATGAAGACCAATGAAGCATATGCAATTCATCACAATAAGGAAAATATGTCATTACATCAGGCGGATTGCATTTATTATGACATAAAGTAGTGTTTAAAGATGGACTGTTGACTGATATCAAATATTATTAATACTTGTTGGACTTAATTTTAGCAAGCTGTCATAGAAAATCGTATTATGTGACATAACTATTACAATAGATATATTTGTTACTCCACTACTTTGATTAAACAGTTGATGAAGTGGAAAAGCACCAAGAATTGTGTCAAACAAAAAATGTGTATTCTGAGTACAGTTTACTATGCTTCAATTATCATTGTTTAGTCAAACAGACCCTAAGGGATAGGGAAGGGACTGCATGGCTTTATCTAGTAAAGAGAGCAGAATATACAAGCAGTATTATTTTGCGACTACTGAAAATAATTTCATGTTGGTTTCAATGTTGTTTTTCTCTGGCTCCACAATAAAACACTGCCTCAGTTTAAAATCTGTCAATATTGATGTTGATTTCACTGTGCCCTCAGATTTGGTGACTTAAAGATTATACCTTGTTACGTAACTTTCACTTCTGTCAGTACTGTTGAATTTTTTTTTCATATATGGATATGAGAGGTTAGTATTTTCCTCAACTCTGCTTTCATCTCATGCTGCCAATCACAATATGGCAGTTGAGAGCCAGTATTGACCAGCCAATGTCTGAAATATTTGTTACTTCACAATATGTATCAAGCAATTTGTTTTGCTTAACAAAAGCCAAACAATTATTATATTATTGTATTTTGCTCTTACATTGGCAAATCCACCATTATAATTTTCGTGGCAGACCAATGGTCTAGCAAATATAGCTAAAAGAGGGGAGTGGGAAAGAGGTAAAATTTTCCACTATTTTGATAGCTAACACTCTTCCCACAGAATTTGAGACTTTTTATGCAGTGCCAGTGAAATAAAGTGTACACAAGGTTACATCTGATAACTAAAACTCTTCCAACACTATGAGATATTATATTTATGCAGCTGTGCCAGTAGATAGAAAATGTACTCAAATCAACATAAATAGTCTTCTAAACACTATAGGCTATGCAGCAACAGAGTGAATAATAATTGTCTGTTTAGTAACTTCTATTAAACAAGAATGATGTTGTTTCCTACTCTGTACATTGATCATAACCTGAGTAAACAATATATTAGTTGTTAGTGGTTGGCATCCTTCTTTACAAACATACTGAAAATGCTTTTTATTATGAGAAAACAACAGGCAAAGTTTGATCCACTTGCTACCTGAAGAAATGTATTGTGAAAATAGAGTATAACCTCTTATCTGAGAACATAGGACTAGGTGTTTTTAGTTCACATGCCAGAGGTTGTCTGCTTTAGGAAGTTTCTGGTATGTGTGTTAAGATGCTTCTTAAAATGTTTCTCCATAAAGATCGTCTTTGGCTAAGACTAAGTGCTAACAAATAGATTTGAAAAGTATATGCCACCTTGGCAATGTCAAATAAGATATATACTGAGTCACATCAATCATTAACTGACCATGGCTAGCTAGTTCATTGATTTTATTGTTAGCATGTCTTCCACAAGCAATATCATAACTCTCTTGCTGTCCTTTCAGATACATTTCTCTTAGAATTAGTGTGTTTACAAATACGTTTGTGTGGAGCACCACTTCTGATTTTTCAAAATGAGCAAAATTATAGTTTCCTGTCTCAATACTAATACATTGTTTTTGGGGAATTTCTTAACCCACTCCTCAGGCTTAATAGAAGCAATTGTCATTTTTGTTGAGGGCTCTGGTCATCACTCTTGTTACCAAGCATCATTAGCATATTTTAGGTGGCATAAATGTTGTAATTCAGAGCTGGAACGGCTTAACACAAAAACAACAACAACAACAACAACAACTAGATCACTAGGAGTGCAAACCCTCACTGTTAGTTAAAAATGCAATAATTTGCAAAGGAAATCACAATTATTGAATAACCAAGTTCTTAAATTTTTAGTAATAGTTTTGTTCTATATATATGAATGTAAATTTTAACTTATAGAAGTCGAAACGTCTGGTTAAGTTTTAATTAACAATAAATGGCTGTTAGAACGAGATAATTTGCTATGTTATAATTTGACTGAAACATAATAATATTTGTAAAACTCTAGTGGGTGCCCAACCGAGCCAAACTGTCTTAAAATCTGACGGTGCTGCAATTTTGAAAAATGTGGAAGCATTCAACTCCATTTCAATTCCTCCCAGTAGGCCTAAAAGTTACCAGGTGTTCCTGTTTGAATCAAATAGTAAGCAAGGTAATACTGTATGTTGTAGCTGGGAGAAAAAGGTAGAAGTAGTGTGTCTTAATTTTTAATATAACCAGAATATTACCACTTTTAATTGTAGCACTGAGTAGAAGAATTCAATCCAGTATGCACGTAATGTATTTTGTAGATGCTTAGTTTGTAATCTACACATTCAATTCATATATCAGGGGAGTAGGAACAGGGGGGTCAGGGAGGCAACCCACCCCCCAATATTTTTTGTGGGGGGGGCCCCAATAATTCTGGCAGTAATTTGTAACTAGCAAAATAAATTTATTATAACTGCACTGATTTCTTTTACACACTAATAATTCTAGACAGTGTCTTAGCTGTGGTCTAATTTAAAATAGGATGGGAAGAGAAATGTATTTTATTTTATCACTTTTAAAAAATCACTGATGAAGGCTACATGGAGCCGAAACATTTGAACTATTATTACAGATACTACAGAAATTAAAAATAAATATAGTTTAGTATGAAGCTGTATATTTTTATGTAGTAATAATGAATCTTTATGTAATACTTAATTAAGTTATTTTACCATCACTTCATCCTTGGTCATAACTTGTGATACCTAAATTTTTAATCAGTGAATGAGTATTGATCAAAACTGAATCCTGTCATTATTGGTAGTGTATGCCTGTGTGTGCAACTAGTTTCCTGTGTAGGAATGTTTCTTCTATAATATATAGAGCTGACGTTTCTTCCCTGTCGCTAACCTCTAAAATTAATGTTGTTGTAGTTTTTTACCGCACTGTCTTGACCGTTCTATTTCTGCATTATACTACAGTATGTGTTCATGCATGCCTCTATACCTCTTGTTGTGTTACAACTGACTCCAATCTAGAGATCCAGAACCGCCGTGTTAGTGAATATTTTTAAGAGACTATACCTCTCAGCTAGAGTTTGATAAACTGTTTCTAACAATTTCTTGGTGGGATCAGCTTGCAGAGCATAAGTTGAATTTCATGATTGCATTTTTCTCTTCTTTGTAGTGGGATGTGAGTGGGTGAAGCTGCTTTCGATGTCTCTGACTTACACTAGCTGTGAATGATAACTCAAGAAGTGTCAACATTTGATCATAGAGTTACCTGACATTGCTGAAGTGATGGCAAGGTGAGTGTTCTCTAGAGTGTGTTTGTGATAAGGAAGTATTGATTCCAATAGGTCTACATTGCTAGAAGGTATCTATCACCAACACTCGGAGCAATTAGTGGCTCTGGCAAGCTTGTTGTGGTCACCTAGGACAAAAGTATGTGTTTGTGTCAATAAATATACATGTAAATAATATGTACATCAAGTAATGTAATCAGATGTCACTGTATATGAGATCAGTACTATCGCAAGATGTTGATAATCGTAGTGATCTGAATGCTAGTCCGTACTCTGGCAAGTTTCTGAAGGCTGATCTTATGCAATATAACCTGTGATTTCCACCTAAGTGAATTTGTGCCTCCCAAAAATTGCCGATTTAATTCCTGGGGAACACTATTGCAGTAACAAGGAGTGACTAATGCAGTAACATTAACACATGATCCTGTGGCTGTTCTGTTGGAAGATGTCTATTATTTCAGCTAACTTTATTTTGTGTAATCTATGACCTTCAGTGGCATTGGCATTGGCATCAGCTGTGTCTAGTTCAGTTCTAGTTAGGAGGTTATACCTCCATGTATTCTACATAAAAATGTAGGATAACAAGTTCTGTTCTGTTAGTCAGTTTTGTCATTTAGTTGTTATGAGTTTCATATCACTAAATTACCAGCTGTAGCTGTACCAAGTAGAACGCTTGGTTTCCCTCAGTTGGAACATCGCTAAAAATATTCTAGTCTGCGGAACGTTTTAGTTCTTATAGAACCTTTCAGAGGAGCCCTGCAATGGCAGTCAAGTGTGGGCACATCTGAACAGTTTTTCAAATGTTATCCATCTGTGTCTCTGGCTTGTAGTTTATAAGCACATTATTTATTCCTGACATGCTTTAGGATCTATTTTGATCACGTCATATTTAATCTCGCTTTACTGGACCCTTTACCTACTGCTATGCGGCGGGTAGGCTGACATTAAGTAGTTTGTTCAGTTCCCCTCACTAATTGGGAAGACCACAAACAATAGATGACATAATAAGGTGATATATCGTGTGACGTAAGACTGCTCTAACTTTTGTGTGTGTTGTATTTCTATATGGCTGACTGAGTTGAACAATTCATGTGCCATGAAATATCTTAGTGGTTATTCAGTCATTCTCGGCTGCAATAATTATTGGCTGTTAGAACGAGAAAATTTTAAGCCCACCATCACATCACCCAAGCCCAGGTAAAGGTCGGCAGAGGACCTGCAAATGCTGCGACCATTCGGCTAAGCGATCACGTGTGGGGTGTCACATGTGGAGCAATGGCACCCGGGAACAAGTACATTAGTCCTGTTAGCCACTGTTTTCAGTGCTTGTAGCCTAAGCCTAGTAGCTACCTGTTACTTCCTTGCCAGAATGGCTGGTTCACCCGGTACTATTAGCTCTCTAAGGATGGCTGCTCATCAGTGGTGGTATTATTTAAATAGTAAGGGGCTGGAGATAATATACACTACTGTACTCTATGTAATTAGCTTTGCTACAGCTTCCAAATTAGGAGAAAGGCATCTCAAGGCCCCGTGCAGCCTACTGGTAAAATAAATTAGAAAACTTTAGATGCCGCGTTTAGCCGGGTTTTCACAAATCCGGTCACATTACACTACTGTACTCTATGTAATTAGCTTTCTGTAGGTCAGGTTGGATTAATAGGATCTAAATCATCAATCAGTGGTGAATGGCCTTCATTGATGCAATCAGCTGAAAATAGGAGTTCTATGGCTTGATAATACATGGGCATGCTGCTGGTCCATTTGCCTTGCTTAACTAGTACAGTTATGTTAAGAGTTGGGCTCTAGTTCTAATGCTGTTACTCTACCCAATAGTTGCAATCTCTAAATCACGAAATCATGCTGCCAACCCTCGTTATGATCAGGCGTAGGCCTTCCTTACAGGTGTGGGGTGCATTGCCGCCTCCCACTCTTCTTATTCGAACCTTCATGCAAAAATTTATGATCATCATTATCCATTGCATGTTAGTAACTATGTGCAGTATTTAGTAATGGCCGTATTGCCAAGGTTGGCTCTGTCAAAGTGATCAGTATTCTCGAAAGCTTGGAAACTCCTGAATCAGTCAGGTTGCATGCTGTAATTGATATTTATGCTGACATGAGAGTGTTACATGAGAAGGGAGGCGGAGCAAATAGGGGTTACATAATGAGAGAGATTAGAGAATGAACTGTAGTGCTGGATGTGTCTTGGGACTCATAAGCCACACTACACTGTTGCCAGTGTGGCATTATAGAGAGCATGAGTAGGCAGTTCTAGTACATATAGTTAGATTTCCACCAAATAAAGGTGTGATGGTCTGTCCAGGGCCCCTTTGAAAGTGTCTATGCAGGGCACGCTGCCCTTCACTCTATTTATTCTTACACTATCACAGTCGCTGCATGTCTATTCTCACACGATCAGGCTCTCTGCCTGTCTATTCTCTCACTCTCGCTGCCTGTCTATTCTCACATGATCAGGCTCTCTGCCTGTCTATTCTCTCACTCTCGCTGCCTGTCTATTCTCACACGATCAGGCTCTCTGCCTGTCTATTCTCTCACTCTCGCTGCCTATCTATTCTCACATGATCAGGCTCTCTGCCTGTCTATTCTCTCACTCTCGCTGCATGTCTATTTTCTTACCCTCAGGCTCACTGCCTATGTATTCTGCACTATCAGGCTCACGGGCGTCTATTCTCTCACTGTTAGGCTCGCCGTCTGTCTAGTCTTACACTATCAGGCTCATATTCTCTCACTATCAGGCTTACTGCATGTCTACTCTCTCTCGCAGGCTTGCTGTCTATCTATTCTCTCACTCTCATTCAGGCTCGCTGCCTGTCTATTCTCACACTATCAGGCTTCTACCTGTCTATTCTCACTCTCACTCAGGCTCGCTGCCTGTCTATTCTTCTCACTCAGGCTTGCTGCCTGTCTATTCTCACACCAGCAGACTCACCGCCTACCTATTCTCACACTATCAGACTCACTGCCATCCATTCTCACTCGCAGGCTTGCTGTCTATCTATTCTCTCACTCTCACTCAGGCTCGCTGCCTGTCTATTCTCACACTATCAGGCTTCTGCCTATCTGTTCTCACACCATCTGGCTTGCTGCCTGTCTATTCTCACACCAGCAGACTCACTGCCTACCTCTTCTCACACTATCAGACTCACTGCCATCTATTCTCACTCCATCAGGCTCGCTGCCTATCTATTCTCACACTATCAGGCTCACTCTCTATCTATTCTCACACTCAAGTTACTGTCTATCTGTTTTCACACCCAATGCTGTTAAGGCATTCTTGCTCTCTAGCTCACCAATGTATTCATGCACTCTCGGGCTCACTGCCTATCTATTCTCGTACTCAAACTAGCCACCTATCTAGTCCCACACCCGGATATCTAGTTCCAACTATCAGGTTCGCCGCCTATCTCGCACTCATGTGCTGCCTTGCCACAGCCAGACTCACCACTGGTGTATTATCATGCTTGAGTATTGTTCTTGTTCTTACCCATCCTCACACTCAGACTTGCTGCCTATCTAGTTGCACATCGTCATACTCTATCTGTGCACTCTCAGACTCACTGCCATCCAATCTTGCACTATCAGACTTGCCTACCTAATCTTGCACTGACGCCCAGGGCCTATCTATTCTTGCATACACTATCAGGCTTGCTGCCTATGTTTTCTTAAGCTTGCTCCTTAGGTATTCTCAGGCTCACTACCTATGTATTCTCAGGCTCACCGCCTATGTATTCTCAGGCTCACTACCTATGTATTCTCAGGCTCACTACCTATGTATTCTCAGGCTCACCGCCTATGTATTCTCAGGCTCACTGCCTATGTATTCTCAGGCTCACTGCCTATGTATTCTCAGGCTCACTGCCTATGTATTCTCAGGCTCACTGCCTATGTATTCTCAGGCTCACTGCCTATGTATTCTCAGGCTCACTGGCTAGGTATTCTCAGGCTCACTGCCTAGTATTCTCAGGCTCACTGCCTAGTATTCTCAGGCTCACTGCCTATTATTCTCTCGCTGCCTATTATTCTCTCTGCCTATTATTCTCTCTGCCTATTATTCTCTCTGCCTATTATTCTCTCTGCCTATTATTCTCTCTGCCTATTATTCTCTCTGCCTATTATTCTCTCTGCCTATTATTCTCTCTGCCTATTATTCTCTCTGCCTATTATTCTCTTTGCCTATTATTCTCGCTGCCTGTGTATTCTTTGAGCTGATGGAAGCAAATTAATTTAATATTAGAATTCCACCATGTGTTAAAAATGTTATTGCAAACATGTCTTGTATCTACATCAGCAAGGCCAATCTTCCTGTAGCACATTGCCCATTTTTGTGAAATAACATGTAATGTACGTGTATTACATTGAGCGACCAATAGTTTAGTTACATGTATTACAAGTGCAACATATGTAGTATTCTTCAAAATACTTATGTAAAGATGGTTCTGATGTTTTGTACTGCTTAGAAAAGCTTAGTAGAATCTTTTACAACCTATCTTTATTTCGCTCTCTGTTAAATTCTCAGGATTAAGCAAAACTGTCTCAAACTGCAAGAAATTATTTGCTCACATGATTACGACGTGGCGATAGGGGGACCTTTTCCACAACAGTTAGTACCCTATGTGAAGCCAACAGCGTCATGTTTTCTCAAACTTTTCATGTTTTCTCTGACTGACAGAACAACTATAACATTTCATCATTAGTATTCACGCAAGCTTATTTGTTCTTATTTTCGTGTACCGTCGATCGTCGTGCATCGTCGATGTTCCATTTTGTTTGTTTATATTTATCACCTAGAACACTGTCATTGACTGTTCTTACTGGAACTCTGACGCTACCATACCCGCTAGTGGGTCTTCACTGCACTAGTTACTCTGTTTCTGCTTGGTGTAGTGCGTGTCAATAGACTACGCTGGGATCAAGTCCTCAACTTGCTGGATAGTCCCTCTTGTACATGCACACTGAGGGCTAATAATAATAGTAACAAAATAATTGTAAAGATTTCGTGTGTTAATATTAACTTATGTTCTTCGTATTCATCAATCACCAGCGTTATTAATTTAAAATCATATATAAAATTTAGTTATTTTGAATGTAAATTCAATACAGACTACTGTGTGTAAGTATTGCTGATACGTTTGTAGTTGGGATTTAGTTTGTATTGCAAGTTGGCATTGATCTTTAGAAGGATCCACAACACCTTGTGTATTGTATATCAGATAGGATTGCAATCTTCACTTTGAATCTCTCTAGTGAGAATGTTCGCGGATTCTTCATCATCAGTGATGTGTTCCACCTCAGTTTATTTAGCTTATTATAACAATCTTGTTTCAATACTCTATACTTGTATTATATATGCCACTTAATTGTTTTATTTACCCCTCCCTTATAATTGTTATATATTTTTTGGTTAAAATAGCCCAGCTCCACCCTCCCCTGTATGAAGCCCTGACCAAATACTTGCATTTAAAGCTATTAAGTATTTAATTGGTGAAAAAATAACTAAAACTGTTTCTTATCATTTAAATCTGCAGTGTGTGACCCCCTGTACACCCCCCTCCACTTCCATCACCCTGTCACTCTAAGCTTAACTTAATAATTTGACGAGCATATATTTCCTACTTACCTTCAGTAATATACGTTGTTTTTTTATGTCACAATGAGTACTGCCTTGTTGACTATCATTTCAAGAGGCTTTATCTTTATTTTGACACAACTTTAAAATGTGATTTCTCGCATGAACACCTGCAAACCACAAAAAAAACTTGCCCTTAGAGCCTAGTCTCGCGTAGCCAGACCCTTTACCAATCGCTACGCGGGAAAAGGGTCTGGTAGACTGACATTGAGCGGTATGTTCAGTTCCCCTTGCTAATTGGAGAGACCGCAAACAATGTGTGACGTAATATCCTGTGACATAAGACTGCTCAAACTTTTGCGTGTGTAGTATTTCTGTGCACAACTCTCCAACAGCCATGTCAAAACTCTTCCTTTAGGTAATGCCATTAGTTATGCTAAGCAGTGACTTGGACTAGCTTTTTAAGATATCTGCAGTTGTAAGTTTCACTTAGCAACAAAATACAGTTGTTGCTTTGTGCACGGGCCATTGTGTATGCCATGGTACCTTAGGTTTTTGTAATGCTTGCACAAGTAACATTTCTTCATGGCAATACAGAACAAGCTCTGCCTACTGTTCTGAACAATTCACGCGCCTGAAAATATTTAACGATTTACACCCACACTAATTGAACCACAATTAACCACTTGCTAACTAAGCAAGAGCAAACTGCTCAATGTCAGTCTACCAGACCCTTTTCCCGCGTAGCGATTGGTAAAGGGTCTGGGTTCACGAGACTACTTAGAGCCCACCCATACCGAATCATCTTCCTACACCACTGCTTGCATTGCTCTTAAATTTACTACTTTTGCATTGTTTGTAACAAGAGGAGTCCATCTGAATACTTTCTGACTGGCAAGCAACACCCCATTTTTGTAATTAGAGCAAAGTTTAGTGAAGCCATCCAACATTTTGATGCCATTTGTACAGGATCCTGATAGATATGAGCACAATGTTGCAATCATAAGTACTGGTACTCTCTGTATCACATGCACATACATGAACAACTGTGGCATGTAAGTTTCAATTATTACAAATGGCATGTTAAGTTTCAATTATTACAAATTATTGTATCAGCCCATGAGTAAATTGTAGAGCTTTTGCTGCTATGTCTGTGCTATGTCTGTGCTATGTCTGTACAAATTAAAGTTTTTGTTGTGGGGCTCGTCACACCTGTTTCCTCATGTACAAACTCATATGTGACCGTCTATAGGAAAACCAGGCACAACGCGGCACCCTTCGAAAAAATTTTTTTTGCACTTACGGAGTTGTCGGCGTCCAGATATTGAGCTCTCCAAGTTTTGTCGTCGTAGCTTAAGTCGTTCCCGCTATAATAGACCTAACCGTTCCCTTCCGTCGGCTTAAAACAATACATTTTTAAGAAATCGATCGATCTTTTCTCGATATTACGCACGCCGCGTTGTGCCCGGTTTTCCCTTAGACGGTCACATATATTGTATACACTTACACATGTACATGTGTGTAGCATATAAAGTGCCATTGTGGTCTCTTTCACTCATCTTAGTAAGAGGTACTTTCTTGCTTTTTTTTCCTTCTTACATTCATAATGTATATTTAGTTTTCTAATTAAGCATTCCTATTTAATGGTTATTATTGAGACCTTTATCAAGTAGAGATGAGCAGTGTAACATCAAGTGCTGTACTGTACTGTAGTGAAAACAGCATTGTGTTCCTGAAAGGAGCACTGGACCTTTGGTAACATGTAATTACTTTCCCTTCTTTGTTACAGGTTTGAGATGCAAGAGTGTCCAAGGAATTGCCATGGATACGTTTCCAGTGACGATTCAATCCTAAAATCTACTGGAATATTGAGGACAACTAAACTTATCACTGACACTGTCATAATCCAACTCTTTAAGAGTTTCTTCATACTGGAAATTTACAGTATTTTATTTTTATGGAATAGTTCATTAGTATTTTGTCAATGGCATTGGGAATATTATACTAGCATACAAACAAACTGCATTTTCAGAATAAAGTTGACTCATAGTACTCAAGGTTTCTTCAGTTAGTGACCTCTTAGTGCTGCCTTGAGGCATCACGTCGATCGTACTTAAGTTGTATTTAACTAGTAATACAATGCTACCATTTACTCTAACACATTGGAGAAACATTTCTATGAACAAATTGGGGTGGGGGAGGGGGGAAGGGAGGAGGCGGCGAGTGAGATGCATGGACCCAGGAAAAGTACTTGTGTTGCTCTCACTGTCGCTACTATAATATATATACACACGTAGTTTGCTCCATTCACTTTATGGAGTTGTGGTCTGTCGACTTAAGAATATGTGTCACCAGTATAACATTTGCTTCAACTTTTAGAATAAGCAGTCATGCCCAAAATTGAAGCCACACCCTTTGATTGGAACAAGTATTATAATTATAAAACTACAGTTGCAAAATATTGATGTGTACACAGCTATTTTTCCAAGTGATCATGTACGTGTACTAGCATGATTGAGGTGCTGCTTGGGGTGGGTCTGTCGGCACACAAATGGTCAGCCCCACAGAGATGGTCAGCCCCAGCAGTAATGGTCAGCCCCGCAGCAATGTTCAGCCACGCAGATGGTCAGCCCCGCAGCTAGCGACGGTCAGCCATATGCGCATGCGCACGTGCTTAAGGTTCAAAGTTCATTTGATCGGCTGCGCTCTGAGGTCAAAGGTGAGGGTCAGCCGTTCTGCACATAACGTCGTCCTTTCATAATCAATGGACGACGTTATGTGCAGAACGGCTGACCCTCACCTTTGACCTCAGAGCGCGGCCGGTCAAATGAACTTTGAACCTTAAGCAAGTGCGCATGCGCATATGGCTGACCGTCACTGCGGGGCTGAACATTGCTGCGTGGCTGAACATTACTGCGGGGCTGACTATCTCTGGGTGGCTGATCATTGCTGCGGGGCTGACCATTTGTGTGCCGACAGACCCACCCCAAGCAGCACCTCAATCATGCTAGTACATTGGAAAAATAGCTGTAGGTACACATCAATATTTTGCAACTGTAGTTTTATAATTATAATACTTGTTCACACAACAATCAAAGGGTGTGGCTTCAATTTTGGGCGTGACTGCTTATTCTAAAAGTTGAAGTAAATGTTATACTGGTGACACATATTCTTAAGTCGACAGACCACAACTCCATAAAGTGAATGGAGCAAACTACATGATTGTGTATGTATCTAGTAGCGACAGTGAGAGCAACATACAAGTACATTTCCTGCGTCCATGCATCTCACTCGCCTCCTCCTCCCTTCCCCCACCCCAATTTGTTCATAGAAATGTTTCTCCAATGTGTTAGAGTAAATGGAGCATTGTATTACTAGTTAATACAACTTAAGTACGATCGACGTGATGACTCAAGGCAGCACTAAGAGGTCACTAACTGAAGAAACCTTGAGTACTATGTTAGTCAACTTTATTCTGAAAATGCAGTTTGTTTGTATGCTAGTATAATATTCCCAATGCCATTGACAAAATACTAATGAACTATTCCATAAAAATAAAATACTGTAAATTTCCAGTATGAAGAAACTCTTAAAGAGTTGGATTATGACAGTGTCAGTGATAAGTTTAGTTGTCCTCAATATTCCAGTAGATTTTCCTTCGAACAAGGATTGAATCGTCACTGGAAACGTATCCATGGCAATTCCTTGGACACTCTTGCATCTCAAACCTGTAACAAAGAAGGGAAAGTAATTACATGTTACCAAAGGTCCAGTGCTCCTTTCAGGAACACAATGCTGTTTTCACTACAGCACAGTACAGCACTTGATGTTACACTGCTCATCTCTACTTGATAAAGGTCTCAATAATAACCATTAAATAGGAATGCTTAATTAGAAAACTAAATATACATTATGAATGTAAGAAGGAAAAAAAAGCAAGAAAGTACCTCTTACTAAGATGAATGAAAGAGACCACAATGGCACTATATATGCTACACACATGTACATGTGTAAGTGTATACAATATATGAGTTTGTACATGAGGAAACAGGTGTGACGAGCCCCACAACAAAAACTTTAATTTGTACAGACATAGCAGCAAAAGCTCTACAATTTACTCATGGGCTGATACAATAATGTGTAATAATTGAAACTATCATTTCTCAATGATTTTACATGCCACAGTTGTTCATGTATGTGCATGTGATACAGAGAGTACCAGTACTTATGATTGCAACATTGTGCTCATATCTATCAGGATCCTGTACATATGGCAACAAAATGTTGGATGGCTTCACTAAACTTTGCTCTAATTACAAAAATGGGGTGTTGCTTGCCAGTCAGAAAGTATTCAGATGGACTCCTCTTGTTACAAACAATGCAAAAGTAGTAAATTTAAGAGCAATGCAAACAGTGGTGTAGGAAGATGATTCGGTATGGGTGGGCTCTAAGTAGTCTCGCGTACCCAGACCCTTTACCAATCGCTGCGCGGGAAAAGGGTCTGGTAGACAGACATTGAGCAGTTTGTTCTTGCTTAGTCAGCAAGTGATTAACTGTGGTTCAATTAGTGTGGGTGTAAATCGTTAAATATTTTCAGGCGCGTGAATTGTTCAGATCAGTTGGCAGAGCTTGTTCTGTATTGCCATGAAGAAATGTTACTTGTGCAAGCATGACAAAAACCTAAGGTACCATGGCATACACAATGGCCCGTGCACAAAGCAACAACTGTATTGCTGCTAAGCGAAACTTCCAACTGCAGATATCTTAAAAAAGCTAGTCCAAGTCACTGCTTAGCATAACTAATGGCATTACTTAAAGGAAGAGTTTTGACACGGCTGTTGGAGAGTTGTGCACAGAAATATTACACGCGCAATAGTTTGAGCAGTCTTATGTCACAGATATTACGTCACACATTCTTTGCGGTCTTCCCAAGCAAGGGGAACTGAACAAACTGCTCAATGTCAGTCTACCAGACCATTTTCCAGCGTAGCGATTGGTAAAGGGTCTGGCTACGTGAGACTAGGCTCTAAGGGCAAGTTTTTTTGTGGTTTGCAGGTGTTCATGCGAGAAATCACATTTCAAAGTTGTGTCAAAATATGTGACCGT